>Ga0082212_10005986_pt1 | contig 16447 bp, 4 predicted proteins | sample TergutNt197P3_FD_71548 | JGI IMG/M metagenome (GOLD analysis project Ga0082212, IMG submission 71548) | Neocapritermes taracua P3 segment gut microbial communities from Petit-Saut dam, French Guiana - Nt197 P3 | ecosystem: Host-associated > Arthropoda: Insects > Digestive system > Gut ... | reverse complement strand
ATTTTGTTCAATAGTTTTCGCGAAGCGAAAAGTTACCCGCATTCTGATTTCTGAATACTGAATCCTGAATACTTGCGGTCGAAGACCGCCTTAGTTATGGATTCTGTTTTTGGCGAACTACTTCAAATAGCAATACTGCTGCGGCAGCTGAAACATTTAGTGAGCTGATTGGACCCATAATGGGAATGCCTACCACCAAGTCACATTCTTTTTTCAGCAAAGGGGAGATGCCGTGCCCTTCACCGCCTAAAACCAGAACCAAGGGCCCTGTCAAATCCGTTTGCCAGCAAGGCTTTCCGTCCATATCCGCCGCTGCCAGCCAAAAACCTTCTTTTTTCAGTCGCCGGGCTGTTTGAACCAAATTGGCTACCCTGGCTACCGGCAAATGTTCCGCCGCTCCGGCTGCCACCTTGGCCACGGTCTGGTTGAGAGGAACAGCCCGGCGTTTGGGGATGATGATGCCGTCAGCTCCGGCGCAGAGAGCGCTCCGCATTACGGCCCCCAGGTTGTGGGGGTCTTCCAAACCATCCAGTATGAGTAAAAGCGGCGGATGCTCTTTTTTAGCCGCGGCCTCCAGCAAATCTTCCAGCTCAACATAGGCAGTAGCAGCCGTATCCGCCGCCACCCCCCCATGATTCTCTCCGGCCAGGCGGGATAATTTCGACTTATCCAGAAAAACAAAAGGCACCTGTTTCTCCCGGCACAAAGCCGTCACTTGTCGGCTAAAAGCCTGATCGATCCCCTCAGCCAACAACACCCGGTTAAGGGCCCGCCCGGCCTTCAGAGCTTCGAGCACACTGTTACGTCCTACAATATATTCAGACATTGCGATTTCCTTTCGATTTTGCAATTTTGTTAGGAATAGTGTGGAGTTTGGAGAGTGTGGAGTGTGGAGTGTGGAGTGTGGAGTTTTGGGTGTTTTTGCTACGCAAAAACTCTTTATTTTATTAAATAAATGTTTCGCGAAGCGAAACTACAATAACTCCACACTCCACACTCCACACTCCACACTCCACACTCCACACTTCACCGTCCATCCTCCTTAAGCGCGAGGATGAGCTTTATCATACGCTTCCCTGATCCTGCTCTTCGTAACATGGGTGTAAATTTGGGTTGTTGATAAATTGGCATGGCCTAAAAGTTCCTGTACTGCTCTGAAATCTGCTCCGTTGTCCAGTAAATGAGTGGCAAAAGAATGGCGCAGGGTGTGGGGGCTGATTTTTTTACTTAGGGCGGCTATTTCTGTGTATTTATGGACAATATTGCAGATAGAGCGGCTGGAAAGCCGTCCGCCGAACCGGTTTAGGAGGAGCGGTTGCTTAGCCTTGGGGGCTTGCCCTTGCTGCTGCCGTTCCCGGCAATAAGCTTTTACTGAGTCCAGGGCAAATTGCCCCAGGGGAACCAGCCGTTCTTTGCCGCCTTTGCCCAAAACCCTGGCATAACCTATGGCAAAATCCAGGTCATCCCAGTTGAGGCCCTCCAGCTCGCCTACCCGCAAGCCTCCGCCATAAAGCAGTTCCAAAATAGCCCGGTCCCTCAGGCCCGGCAAATCCCGGCCCGGGGCAGCCAAAAGCGCTTCCATCTCCGGCTGATAGAGGAAGCGGGGCAGGCGTTTTTCATTTTTGGGGCTTGATACCAGAGCAGCTACGTTTTCTTCAGCCTCTCCTTCCCGGCAAAGAAAGCGATAAAAAGAACGCACGGCGGAAAGCTGGCGGCTCATGGTTTTTTTGCTGAGGTCATGCCGTCTGAGATAAGCTAAATAACCCCGCATAGTCAGGGCATCCAAAAGCCGGGGGGAGGCCAGATGCGGCTCTACATTTTGCTGGGCGGCCAAAAAGAGGGCAAAGCGCTGCAAATCCGCGCCATAACCACGCAAAGTGTGAAAAGAGCAGTGTTTTTCCGTTTGCAGATAAAGCAGAAAGCGGTCGATCAAAGCGTCCATATTATCCTCTTTCAGTTGGATATCTCTAAAAATTGCTTACTCTTGTGATAGCTCCGAGTTTTTAGAAGCGCCAAGTTGCGAATTCCGTCAGAGCTTTCAAGGCTCTAGCGGCTATGGCCCGGTTTTTCTCCCGTTTATCCCGGATCCTTTGTTCCAGGGGAGGGAGAAGAGCAAAAGTAATATTAGTGGGCTGGAAGTTTTCCCGGGGCGAAAGCAGATAATTGACCAGCCCGCCGACAGCTGTTTCGGCCGGCCAGATGAGAGGTTCCTGTCCCAGCCGGCGCCGGGCTGCGTTTATTCCTGCCGCCAACCCGCCGGCTGCCGATTCCACATAACCTTCCACCCCGGAAATTTGTCCGGCTAAAAACAAATTCGGCCGGACCAGAAGGGATAAATCCGGGGCTAAAAGCCGGGGAGAATCCAGATAGGTGTTACGGTGCATCATGCCATAACGCAAAAAGACTGCCTGCTCCAGTCCGGGAATCAGGCGGAAAACCCGTTCCTGCTCACCCCGGCGCAGCCGGGTTTGAAAGCCCACCAGATTGTAGGCAGTGGCAGCGGCATTGTCCTGGCGCAGCTGCACCACAGCATAAGCCTCGCCGCCGCCGGGCAATTCCAGCCCCACCGGTTTCAAAGGCCCGAAGCGCAAGGTATCCGGCCCGCGAGCCGCCATAGTTTCCACTGCCAGGCAGCCTTCAAAACTCTTTTCAGCTTCAAAATCATGAAGGGGATAAAGCTCCGCCTCCCGCAAGGCCTGCCAAAAGCGCAAGTATTCCTCCCGGTTTAGAGGGCAATTAAGATAATCGGCCCGGCCTTTGCCATAGCGGGAAGCAAAAAAGGCCCGGTCGAGGTCAATACTGTCCCGCTCAATAATAGGGGCAATGGCATCATGAAAAAAGAGCCGCCCTCCTGTGATCTGTTCCAAGGCCCGGCAAATTCCGGGTGAGGCCAAGGGCCCGGCAGCAATAACGGTCAGTTCTCCCGACCCTAAATTGGTAAATTCTTCCAATTCGATCTCAATCAGAGGGTGTTTCCTCAGCTTTTCTTCAATAAAGCCGGAAAAATTCTCCCGATCCACAGCCAAAGCCCCACCCGCCGGCAGACGGCAAGCATCAGCCGCCGCCATGATCAAAGAGCCCAAGCGGCGCATTTCCTCTTTCAAAAGCCCCACAGCATTTTCCAGGCTATCGCCCCGCAGGGAATTACTGCAAACCAGCTCAGCCAAATTACCGGTTTTATGAGCCGGAGTCATAGTAGCAGGCCGCATCTCAAAAAGACGCACAGCCACCCCTAAACCAGCAGCCTGCCAAGCCGCCTCGCAACCAGCCAGACCGCCACCGATGATTGATAAAGGTTGTTTCATATTACCTTCCTTCATTAGTAGCTTACGGACAAAGTAAGCTAAAATAAAACAAGAATTTCATTCAATAGTTTTCGAGGAGCGAAAACTTACCAACATTCTGATTTCTGAATACTGAATTCTGAATACTTGCGGTCGCAGACCGCGTTAGTTTTATTGTAGAAATTACTGCTGAAGAGTCATAAACACCATATTTTCTTTTTTTTCGTTTAATAGAACAAAAACTGGAAATATATGGCAATAGGTACCTGGTATTATTTTCCTTTTTACTCGATAATTGTCGATGAATAATCGACAATTTATACCATTTATCTACATTTCTTTCCTATAATATCAAGTATACCGGAAAATTCACTATGCTAGTTTTTAAGAATTTTTTTATTTTAGGTGTTTACAAGCCGTCAATTATGTGATATAGTATCATCATGGTAAGATGTTGTCGTACTATGCCTGAAATGCAAACATGTGTTATACCAGGGGTTTAGCTTGTATCCGGCGAGTGGTGCACCAAGATGCGCCCGGTTATTATACCAAGCGGCTCATCGCAGATCGCAGTATGGTAAAATACGACAAAATAACTGATAATCGCCAGTTGAGTTAAGAACTGTTTATTACATATAATTAAGAATATCGTAAAAATAGTGCTTGATTTGACTTGCCGGAGGGTTTTCGGAGCGGTATTGGAGGCAATAATGCATTCTGTCTGCCCTACAGCCCGGTTTTGAACGCTGAAGTAATGCTAAAAATCGACAAAATATGACGAAATTTGTCGACATATCTAAGAACTATTTCAGAATTGAGATAAGATCGTTTTGCGTTTTGCAACTCGGATCTGTCCGGGTTGAAAATGTAGATAAATATTAATAAAATACATAAAAAAGGAAGAAATGATAGACATTAGGGGAAAAAAGTCGCTTTACAATAATATGAGTCCGTTTGGGCTCCAAGAAAAAGGTGGAAGATAAAAATGGAACAAATCAACAAAGTGTTTTATGAAGCCAAAGAAGGTAACAAGGATGCTTTCGCTAAGTTGTTTGATTTTTATTGGAAAAGAGCCTATTATATCTGCTTTGCCAAGCTGGGCAACCGGCCTGATGCCGAGGATGCGGCTCAGGAGGTTTTTTTGCTGCTGATGAAGCGGATCAACAGCATTGCCGATCCCCGCTTTTTGTCCCGTCATATCCAATGGCTGGCCCTGGAGATCTGCGGAAACCATGGCAAAAAGGGCAAAGGGATCCATCCCAGCAATATTGTGCCGATCGATAGCCTCCATGAAGAACCCTATGTAAAGGAAGAAGAATTTCTCCCCGAGGCTTTTCTGGAAAGGGAGGATCTAAAGGCACAGGTTCTGGCGACTATCCGCGAATTGCCGGAAAAGCAGCGTGAGGTCTTATTATATTATTATTACAGCGGTCTTTCCACCGAATTGATCGGCAAGCATATGAAGATCCAGTCCAGCACCGTCAGGACCCATTTGCAGCTGGCCCGGGCGACTCTCAAGAAAAAATTCCAGGCAAAAATCTCCAAAAGAGAGATGGAGATGGTGGGGGCTGTCCCGGTTTTGAGCCGGATCTTGGAAAGCGATATGAACCGGATCTGCGTGCCTGATATCCAAAGCCATATCTGGAATGTGCTGGAGAAAAAAATAGGACTGAAAGGCGCAAAGCTGAGCTCCGGCGTCAATAGCAGTGTTGCTGCCAAGGGTACTGCGGGGCTTGGTCTAAAGCTTGCGGTGAGCGGTATGGTGGTAGTAGCGGGCCTGGGGGCTGTTTTTGCCGGTACCAATTATGCCAAGATGATCCAGGAGCCTCCCGATAGTCCGGCTTATACGGACAAGGTGCTAAGCGAATCCGCAAATGGGATCTTGGAGGCGCTGCAGAAGGTCAAAAACAGGGATGATTGGGATAACTTTCTTTTGACCTGGCAGTTTTTGAGCCCGGGTAAGGCAGAGGAAGCAGAGGAAATGATTTATGAAGTATATTGCCGGGATATTGAGGGAGACAGGGTTATTGCCGGCAGCAAGGAAAGTGATGGTGAGTTCAGCATCGCCTGGGATGTGGTTTCAATAGATACGGCTTTGCCGCAGGATGTAGCATCTTGGGTAGAAGATAATATAAAGTGAGTGGCTGGAAAGTGAAGAATCAGCTCACGGAGGTTAGTGGTCATTTTGACCGCTAACCAAAAAAACAAGAGTCTAATTGACAGAATCAATCTGAATTCTGAATTCTTATGGTAGAAGACCGTAATAGAAAAGCAGTGCAAGTACTTAGCGCCAAGTGACCGGACAAGCTCATTAAATATATAGCACAACTACTTGGCGCACAAGTAAGGCGCACAAGTAAGCCGCATAAGTACACAGCATAAGTGTATACGAGTACAGCGGTTTACGTGGGAGAACGGTTATGTGGTTTAAGGATTTAATCTATAAAGACTTGGTCTACCTTATGTTCCCGGCGGGCATAAGGATTTTCGCTTGTTCGGAGCGTTTCCTGATGCTTTGCCGCTTAACAATATAATTGTAAGTATCTAGTATCTAGTATCTAGTGGCTAGTACCATGTGTCAACTAAATCTCTACAAAATCAGTCCTAACGTCATCCCGGACTTGATCCGGGATCCCCTGCTTACCTCCGAGGGATTCCGGGTCAAGCCCGGAATGACGGGAAAGTGAAAGTGTATGGTTTTAGATGTCACAACCTACTAGAACGGTTGACTTTCGCTTCGCGAAAGGATTGTAGCAAAGAGCTTGTTTTTATTGATACCAAGTGGGAGTAAGTTACTAAAAGTTTTTGTGCTTGTGCTGTAAGTCTTCTTTAAAACAGAGCGAGACTGGAATGCACAAGTAGGGATGAAGAAAGAGATAGTTTGGAATGATGCTTAGGTTTTGTTTTGGAAATACAGTTTTAATGGAAAGAGATAGTAGAAATTTGTAATTTTTAACTTTATTTGAAAAGGCAAATAATGCGCCGTATGAGGCGTAAGCAACTCGTAGCAAATAGTAAGCACTAAAAACAGTAAGATTTTTGCCCAACATCCCCCGGTTCTTCGGGTTCTGCTCTTAATATAAGAGGGGTTAGGTGAAAATCGGAGGATTCGCATAATGATTTTTAATGGGATTATTTTCCTTAGATTCTAAGAACTTCTTAAGAAAATTCTGGTTTGAAAGGACTGATATTTAATGAAGGTCAAAAAAATGACAAAGAAGTTGGTGGCACTTTTCCTGACATTTGTGATGGTGCTGGGCATGATCCCGATCGGCCCCCTTGCTCCCAAGATCGCAGAGGCTCAGATGTCCCACCTGCAAAAGACGTCGGCAAACTTTATCGATGTTCAGATCGGTTCGTTCCACTGTGCGGCTCTTGATGATGAGGGGCGCGTCTATACCTGGTGCGCCACCCAAGGCACCGACAGCGGCCTCTATAATCTGGGTCGTCCTACCTCTAACTATAACAGATGTACGCAGGTTGCGATAGCCTATGAGAATGGTGCGCAAGTTCCCATGCCATGGATCAAGAAGATCAGTACTGCTCTCTGGGGAACAGTAGCTCTTGACGGAAGCGGTAATATCTGGTCCTGGGGCAACTATCATGTAACAGCTGCCCACCGGGCAACTGCTCTCGGACATGCCTATATAGAATATAATAGCAGGATGAATTATCCTATGAAAGTAACCATGCCTCCGGGTGTCACAGCGGTGGATGTGGCTGCTTCTCATACCGGCGGGCGCTTCATCGGCAGCGATGGCGGTCTCTATGTTTGGGGAACAGGCTCAAACTCACAAGAAGGCGGCGGAAACGGCTATATCCTCGGAACCGGCACAAGTACAATGGCGGCAACCCCAATCAGGCTGACGCTGGGTGAAAACGGCGCAAGTTTGCTTTCAGAAAGGTTTGTCCAAGTATCTTCTTCAAACACTTGGGGCAATAACTGTTCTATTGCTCTAACGGAAGATGGAAAAGTATATACTTGGGGGAATACCTCAGGGAGTTCCGACACTGTAATAACCGAAGCAGGCGGTTCGCTTAGGCCCAGGCTTGTCCCGCTGCCTGCCGGAATGGGCGATGTTGTAAAAGTTGATGCCAATAATGGAGGTTGGGGAATACTGGATAACCTTGGCCAGCTTTGGTTATGGGGACGTAATGGATTATTCAGATCAGGCAGTGGGAACTTTTATTATAATATCAATTCAACTGAAACTCCAGGTACAACAGGCAGAAGTTCATCTATGCCGCAGTTGGTCACCCAGGTATTCAGCAGAGGAACGACCTCGGCAACTAACCGGGAAGTTTGGGTTGCCCCGAAATGGCAACAATTCAGCATGTACTCTTGGGGTATTCTTGCTCTTGATGAACAAGGCAGGGTCTTTGCCGGCGGGCATTCTAATAATGGAGGACAAAACGGTTCCCCGGCCAATGTGGCAAATACCTTGAACAGATTAGCATATTTCAGGCCCGGGATTGTTCCCGATGATGTAACAATTCACACTGTCAGCGCAGGCTGGCGGGGTTGTGCCTTTACCGATGAATATGGAAACTGTTATGTCAATACAAGCACAGGCGGCTATGATTATAGTAGCGGAGGAAGAACTCGAAACGAGCCCTGGGTACATGTGGTGAACGATTTTACCCCGCTCTTCACTAATATTTCAGTGAACCCGGATGAAAAGGTAAAACGCTATAACGACGCTCTGGCAAATCTCACAGCCACTATTTCGGGACCAGTCTCTGATCGGGTTCAATATGTCATCCTCCGCGCAGACGATACGGCGCCATATGTTTTTGAGAATAGAAACTATTATGACGGCATCCGGCCCTGGAGTGTGCCTGGAGGGCCGGGCAGTGAAACTTACGGTGTTGGGGAAACATATTATAGTCTATCCTTTTTCGATCTTGATCCCCCCTATTTTGTTGATGGCTCCGGCCAGAAAATTTTAGGCTCACCTAATGCTACTGCAGCCTCTTCGCGATATTATGCCAACCCGGTGATTACAGAGTATATGTTTAATGAGGCTTGGAATAAAAAGCAAGCCGTTGGCGAGGCCGGATTTTTAGATGCTTCATTTTCACTAAGGGATATAATCCCCGAACACAGCGTGATCTGGCTTCAGGTGAGAAATGGCGTACATACAAACCGGATGATTGTACCTTTTGATAATGTCTACACGGATTCCATGTATGTTTATGTGAAGGGCGTCTTGAGCGGCACAGGTAAGGAAATATATCCTCCCCAACCCGTGCCAGGTAATCAGGTTGCCAGATCCGGATTTAACCTGTCAACTAATATCTATGGTCTGCCCCTGACTCGGGACAAATTAGATATCGTCTATAAAAAAGAATTGGGCCAGGTACCACCCATGGGTTGGGATATTGTCCAGCCTTCCCTGGTAACAAATCCGACTGTATTTCCGGGAGCGTCATTTTATGAACTTGATCCGCCCAATCAGACCGGGCTGGAATCATTACGTGACTGGTATGGCATCAATCACCGTTTGCTGATGCCTGATGGATACCGCAGAGAAATCGTTCTTGACGACTATAGGTACTATACCTACAGATCTGCACCGACAACGATTGCCCCGACAGCTACCGACCCGGAAGGATTCACAAATATTACTGCATTTACCTACAAAAAGAGACCGGAACTGTGGGAGAACATCAGGTTCCATTATGTCTATGAAAATGCAACCGATGTTACTGTAGTACCTCCGAATACAAATCCGGAGTTACTTGAGCAAAGAATACCGGTTGGCGGCAGTACATCTTTGATAGAACCGTTTTATCCGCCGGACTCTGTCATTAATAGTGATGTTCCGGTCGGATACCGTATTGGTTCATTTAATGCAGGTGATACATATATAGAGACCATATTCCCGGATGGCTTTAATCCGGTAGTTACAAAGACTCCGACCGGGACAGATATTTATATTATCTACAAGGGCGGAAAAAAGATCGTTTCCGAAACCTTTTATGAGGTAAAAGGTCATAAAGTAACCAACGGCGTTGTCACACCTGCGGATAAGAAAGAGCCAATCGAAAACAATGCCGGCTTCAAGGAAATCCGAAAAGGCTATGATGAAGATGATGATGTTACCTGTGACGGTCAAAATATCAACAACCAGATCCTCAGTGGTTTTGAACTCTGGAGGGAAAATGCCAGTGGTGTTATGGTGCATGAAAAAACAGTTGCCTTTGACTGGAAAACAAACGCCAACCCTTTTCTTTCCGGCAGCTATGAATGGATTTCTGCCGAAATAGAAAAAATCGACGCCGACTGGCAGATCCACTGGCTGTATTATCCCGGGATAATTGTACCCGATGAGTATAAAGCTACTATCAATGTATATTGGCGCGGCATGACCAGCATTGTCTATGGTATTCTTCTGAACAGTGAAACTGTCGTTGATCTGGCCGGCGCTGAGAAGGTTTTTGATGAAGATAGATTTACCTATATTAAGGATCCGTATGATCCGAACCAATGGGCGCTTTCACCCCAGGAAAAATACGACACCTATACCCCAAAAGGAGATAAATCGCCTGCAGAGGTTACGCTGATAGCGGATTCGGACGGAGGAAACTCTGATATCAACTTCTGGTATAATGCCGACATCAATGAAAACGGGATCATTGATGAAGATGAGTACATAACGATCAAACATCGTATATACGGCGATGACGCAAATGAGATTATTGATGGTAAGGGTGATAAAGTAGCCGATATAGATATTAAGCCTTTCCTTTTGGGCAATGAATATATAGGGTTTCCTACTGATATTGAGGGCTATTACCCTGTCGGTTGGTGCGTCGGCGAATATAACGCCGATATGGACGACGAGGATCTTAATTTGATAGATACCATGGCCGATATATTGGGTATTTGCTTTGAAACCGATCTGACTTCCAACGGTCAGGTGATGACTATTATCTATAGGAAAATCGCCGGTAAAATGACTATCAACTACCGGGGAGAAACCTGGGCCGGTACCGTGGTGCCTAGTACCCCGCAGGAAATATTTGGTTTGGAAGGCGAGGATGTGACCTGGCAGTTGGTTGATCCCTTTAAAGACGACCTTTTGTGGATTTTAGACACGGCTAATTCAACTCTTCCCCCGGGAGATCCTTTGAAGTTTGTCATGACCGAAGCCCCGCAAGAATACACCTTTGTCTATAAGGAAAACCTGACCCTGGCTGTTATTACCGTACAAGGCAAGTCCACGGATGATAAGCTCAACATCGAAAAAACCATCAAGGAAATTCCTACCGGTGGAAAAATGACTGTCAAAGCGGATGTCATCCCCAATTATAAAGTAACAGGCTGGAAGCTCTATGATAGCGATGGTGTAGAGGCTGGGAGCGGCTCCGGTGATGAGGTTGAAGTTACCCTTATTAAAGGCGCCCAAAAGATAGTCTTTACCTATGAATGCCTTGATACCGTAGTTTATGTAAGAGCTGTTGATAAAGATGGGAATCTTTTAGCTTCCCAGTACTTTTATGATGCCATATTGGACGGGGTTTATTCGGTGCGGGCGCTCTATGTACCGGGATATGCCCTTGATGATGCCCTGATCAAAGTTATTGATCCCGTTCTTGAAGGCACCAATATAGTGGAATTTAAATATGAACTCCGGCAAAATGTGGTTATTGAGTTTTATGAGGTAGGGGAAAGTATGCCCATAAAGGTCATGAATGTCAAAGAAAACCCCCTTGACCCCCTGCCCCGTACCTATACTGCAGCTAAACTGGAAGATGAATTAAAGGATGCCTATTATATCTTCAATGAAGAGGAAACGCTTGACAACGGAACAGTTGTGCCTTTCACAGTTACAGAGTTGCTCACCGAACAAGTATTCAAGGTCTATTTTGACAAAAAAACAGTTCCGGTTCGCATTGCTCTGAAGGACATTGATTCCGGTGATATAAAAGAATGGATCGATGATTTCTTTACTGATGAAGAAAATTGGCTGCGGGCTAACGAAATGGCAACCTTTACCGCAAAGGCGATGCTGGGTTATGTCATAACAGAGCCATACAGCAAAACAGTATTGGTGGATCCGAACAGCACTGTACTGACTCCTCAAGTTGTTACCTTTGAATACAGGAAGAGCCAGTTGGGTGATGTTACTGTTCTCTTCTACTATGACGGTGATGAAATTAATAATAAATTGGAAGAATATACCATAAATGCCGAAATTGGCAGTACCTTCTCCGTTACCGCAACCGACAGCTACCCCGGTTTTGAGCTGATAGATCTTGAACCGACCAAGTCGATCCTGGTAGCTGCTACTAATCCTGTAATGAAGTTTGAATATAAGGAAAAGAAAGCTGATATTACCGTCAAACTGGTAAATGTCCTTGATCCTACTGATGTTCTCCTGCCGGGGTTGTATCCAATGACTATGACGGTGCGGGCGGGGGTTGATGTATTGATCGAGCCGCCGGCGGTAACCGGTTATGTTTTGCAGGAGCCGTATAGCTATAACCGTGCCTATACGGATGGCGAAGAGCTGGTCTTTAATTATACAAAGATCAATGAAATGCTGGTCAATATCATAGTCCGGGGTATTGACAAAGCCACCGGGAAAAACATTTACAGCCATGTGGTATCGGTACCGCGTGACGATACAGGAACAGTCAGTATCACAGCCTTTGATGTGCTGGGATATGACCTGCTTTCTTCCACTCCCTCCCCGGTAGTGGTACCTACCGACGGCAGCCGGGCCGAAGTGGTCTTTGAATACAGCAGCAAGGAAACTTATGTTATTATCAAAGCAGTGCTGGACTCGGATGGATCACCGGTGCCGGAATTCAGTGATATTTATATACCGGCCCAGCTGGATCAACCCATAATCTATAACGCTCCTTATATCCCAGGCTATACGCTGGTAGGCTCTCTGACCGAGAGGATTAATTTTGTTAGCGCTACTAACCGGACTATCATCTTCAGATATGCGAAGGCCGAAGGCAATGTGACTATTCTCTTGAAAGAGACTAATAGTGAAGGCAAGGTAATCAAGGTCTTGACGGATACCCTGGCGGTTGATGTGCCTAAGTCTTACAATATCATGGACTATAATCTGGCGACCGACAATTACAATTATAACGGCCTGCCCCAAATCCGTAATGTAATTGGCAGCAATACTAATACCATAATTGAGTTCTATTACACCAAGCAGGCACGGGCGCTTGAGGCACAGCTCCTTGATGTAACCGGCGGTGGTTCTGCCTTGCTTGGAACGATCTCCATGGGCAACTTCCCCATAGGCGAATTGGTGCAAATCAATGCGCCGGCTGCACCGGCTGGCCGGAACGACTTGAAACTGATCGGCGCTAATCCTATTTATGTAATAATCGGAAGCGACTCCGGAACTCAAACTGCTCAACTGAAATACGAACAGCCTGCTAGCGATGAAGTAGTGGTCAATGCGGTAGAGGCGAGCAGTGGAAATCTTCTTTACTCTCATACCATGAAGGCTGTTAGTGGAACCAGCGTGACCGTTAATGCACCGAATCCCAGCGGCTGGAAGCTGATAAGCAGCCAGCCGGCGGCAGCTACCCAGGTGGTACCGGGGGTAGTGACTTTCCTTTATGAGGAAGATCCGGATGCTTATGCCAATGTCCATTATGTGCTGAAAGACACGGATAGCAATCCAATCACGGCTCCGCCTTACATCACCTTGGATTATAAAGTGCTTAAGGGTACGAATTACACAGCCTACGCGCCTCATATTTCCGGCTATGTTCTGGTCGGCAGCCAAAGCCAGCTTTTACAGAATTTGGCTGGCAACCAGGATGTGACCTTTATCTATCAACCGGTCGGAAGCCTGATGGTGACCCATATCATCAGGGGTATCCAAGTGGATTCCGGCGGCGCTACGATAGGCGGAGAGTTGTATAACTATTCCTTCAAGGTTTTGAAGGAAACCGGCACTACCACCTATAAAGCAGCGGAACTGCCCGGTTATTTGGTAAGCGGCGCCTCCACTGTAACATTATCTAACAATGCTTCTGATATCCATACCTTCTCCTATAGCCAAAGCTTGGGCGAGGTACGGGTCATCGCCACAGACATGGCAGGCGATATTCTGCCAGGCTTTACCCCGATTGGCTTCAATAATGTGGTCATTGGTAAAATATTTAATGCCATTGCTCCCCATGTGTCCGGCTGGGTACTTGAAGACAGCGAGCCGCTTTATAGCGGCATCACAGTAAGTGCCAACCCGGCGGATAATGACATCACCTTCAAATATGTGGCGGCAGGGAATGTACGCCTGGTTCTCAAAGAGACCGGCAGCGACAATGTTATCAAGCAAATTAATGTACCGGGGCCTCAAGTATTTAATAGTGCGCCCGCTCTCCAGCATTTCACCTTTGACCCGGCAGCTACAACAATTACTTTCCCGCTTAATATTACCAGTGTGGCTGCTCCCGCAGAATATGTGATTTACTATACCAAAGATCTGCGCGACGTGGTGGTAAAAGCTGTAAATAACACCACAGGGACAGAGATCGATGTTGCTTACCGGCAAAATTTGGCTGGCCGGATCGGGGAAATGATCTATCTTACAGCGCTCAATGTTCCCGGCTTTACCCTGGCGGAGCCACCGGCCAAGTGGGTGGATGTGCCAAATGCCGCAGCTCCCTTGGATATTACTTTTGAATACGAGGAAGATGCAGTCGCTACGGTCAAGGTCACGGCCTTCTGGAATGACGGCGGTGTTGAGAGAATCATCCAGCAATACAGCTTTGCCGGCAAAGTAGACAGCAAAGCCAGAGCAGATGCTTTTGACGACCTCGTGGGTTGGGAATTAAAAGCCGGTGAGCCCTCCAGCAAGGAAATTGTGGTGACTGCCGGTACTAATGAAATTAAGTTTGAATATGTGAAGAACGTGGCGACTATAACGGTCAAGGCGATCCATTTAAGCTCTTTAGATGAGATTGTCCTGGATCCGGAGGTAACATATGAAGTGCCCAAAGGTGTGGATGTCACCATTTACGCACCCCATATCAGCGGCTATGTGGTTACAAACGATGACAGCCTGAAGTTGAATGTTAATAAGGATGAAGTTATCTACTTCTTCTATAAAACCCTGGAAGAAGAGTACGATGAGTATTATGTTCCCATATTAATTAAAGGAGTCGACTCTCTTGGCGCGGAACTGTACAGCTACACGAAGCGCATTGCCAAGGATCTCATACCGACCTATACCTTGACCTATGGTGTGGAAGTATTTGCGCAACGCGGCTATGATTTAGATCCTGGTCAGGATTTCAAATTGTATCCCGGCAAATATAATTATATCTTCACTTATACCAGCACCGCAACCACGGTCAGGATTACCCTTTTGGAGGAAGGTAGCAACAAGGATCTGGGTTCCTTCTCTGTCCCGGCAACAATAGGTGAAGCATTCGTTTACCGGGCGCCAAATGTGCCTGGCTATAAGGTGATAAGTAACCCGCCTGTCGTTACAGTTGATCCGGTTTTGCCTGATGGCGCCAGTGAAATTGTCTTTAAATATGTCATGATAAGCAGCAAGGTGAGCATAGTCTATAGAGAAGAAAACGAATATGGTCCGGTTATTCGGGTGGTAGAGATAGAAGAACCCGAGGTAAATGAGTGGGTCGAAGTGGAAACACCGGATTTGGGCCATCCTGAATACTACACAAGGCTGCAGGATAGTGTAAGTTACTACTTTAATGGTAGCGACATTGTCGAAATAAATGCCTATTATAGGAAAAATTTGGTAAGTGTAGATGTTCATAAGGTCGATTACCTTACCAAGGATCCTATAGAAGCTAAGGGAACAGTAGATAATTTGCGTCAAGGCGAGGTGGCTACAATTACGGCCCCCAGCGTACTGGGTGGCTGGGTAGTGGTAGGTTCTACCACTCAAACGATAGTCGCAAATACTGGCGTATCCGTAACATTTAGCTACCGCAGCCAGGCTATTGATGAAGTGCAGGTGAAGGCGGTAGCAAAAGATAGCGGAAAGGTTTTGCAAAGCTATTCGATGACAGGCACGGTAGGAGGAATGATAACGGTAAAAGCTCCGGACATCCTGGGCTGGAAACTGGCGCCGGGGATTGCTAATCCTCAAACCGCAGAAGTGGGTAGAGACAAAGAAATCATTTTCGAATACGAAAAAGATGTAGTAACTATAAAGGTTAGCACAAAACACTTTGAAACCAAAGCGGATATTCAGGTTGCAACCGATGTAGAGGTAGCCGTAACCGGAAGTATTACCATTTACGCGCCTCATATTAGCGGCTATGTTGTCTATGGCGCTGTAAGCAAGTCATGGGATAACATTGTGGCTAACGACAGCGTAGAATTCCTCTATAGGACGCTGGAAGAAGAGTTTGATGATCTTTTTGTCCCCATAACGATCGTGGGAGTCGATTCCCGTGATCACAGCAGGGTATTATACAGCTATACGAAACGTATACCCAAAGCCGAGATACCTTGCTACCTTGATGAGAATCTGGATCTGTTTGCGGTACCATACTATTCCTTAGATCCGGATCAGGATTATTATATTCCAGCCAAGGGAACCTATACCTTCACCTATACCAGCACTTCAGGTACGGTTCAGATTACCATCAAAGATGAGGCTACCGATGAAACAATAAGTACCTACCCGGTTCCTGCGGTAGTAGGCGAGCCTTTCACCTACCCGCCGCCGGATGTACCTGGCTACAGGTATATAAGCGTCAGCCCTGAATATGGTAAAATTGACAAAGTTTTGCCTGACGGCGCAAGTGAGATAATCTTTACCTATGCCAAGATAAAAAGCATGGTAACCATACGTTGTAAGGAAGAAGGCACAGATCTGGTTATTCGGATGGTAGAGATAGAAGAACCGGTCGAAAATGCGGAGACCACTGTAAAAGCGCCGGATTTGAGCGATATCTTCTATGAGCCGGTTGAGGAGTTTGTCAAATATATCTTTGATGGTACCAATGCTGTAGTAGTGGATGCTTACTACATTAAAAAACTGGTAAGTGTGACTGTCAAAATGATTGATTACAACACCAAACTGGAAATAGCAGCTCCGATAACAGTTCCCGGCCTGCGCCAAGGTGAGGTTGCGCAAATTGATGCTCCAGATCTCATAGGTATAAATTATGTAGTAGTAGGCCCCACTAAGCTGGCT
>Ga0082212_10005985_pt1 | contig 16449 bp, 14 predicted proteins | sample TergutNt197P3_FD_71548 | JGI IMG/M metagenome (GOLD analysis project Ga0082212, IMG submission 71548) | Neocapritermes taracua P3 segment gut microbial communities from Petit-Saut dam, French Guiana - Nt197 P3 | ecosystem: Host-associated > Arthropoda: Insects > Digestive system > Gut ... | reverse complement strand
ATGGGATTCTTCCTTACCATTCCGATGTTCACACAGGCCGCCATTCTGTGCGCCCCGTATTTCAAGGCGCTGCTGGGCCCCATTGTACCGACCGCGGCGCTGCCGCTGTGTCTGGTATTCATGGTGCTGGCGGTGTTCGGCATGTTCCGCGGCCCGTTCACCATAATGGGCGCAGGTGCTGTCACTGTGGCGATACTACATGGACTGGGATTCGATACAGTGCTCCTGTTCCCGCTGCTGACCACTACAACACTGATCATGAACTGTTGCGCGTGCCCCACGCAGTCCTGGGTAAGCTGGGGACTGGGATATACAAAGACACCGCTCAACGATTACCTCAAGCTGAGCATTCCCACTGGGTGGATCATGTGTATCGTCAACATAGCCATAATCTATTTCACAGTCGGACTCCGCTAAAGACATGACAGCGGCCCGGGGGCCCCCGCCCCCCCGCCGCAGGCGCGGTTGACAAATACTGGCAGTATGCGAAAATACAGTGCCGCGGAAATACCGCTAACCGGGGATGTAGCTCAGTTGGGAGAGCGCAGCGTTCGCAACGGAGAGGCCGCAGGTTCAGAGAGACGCTGCAAAGGATAAAACCGCTGGTCAGAGCGTTACTGGTGGTTTTGGATTGACAAGAGAATATGGTTTTGGGTTCAATTTGGGTTCAATGTGTTTGGTAATGCTTGTTGTTAGTTGTTGTTGAACCCTCGTTTTGGGGATGTAGCTCAATCGGGAGAGCGATACGTTCGCAACGTATAGGCAGTGGGTTCGAATCCCATCATCTCCACCAAAAATGATACAGGGAGCCATAGTCGGCTCCCTGTTTTACGTTGGGAGAAGCCTTTAATTATTGACGAGTGAGCTAAAGAGATCGGTCGCTCGGCGGTCTTGCTCCTCTTGCGCATGAGCATAGAAGTCGAGAGTCATGGCTGCTTTGGAGTGGCCTAGGCGATTCTGCACGGTTTTGATGTCAACGCCGTTTGCGATGAGTAAGGTCGCATGGGTATGCCGAAGCTCATGAAATTTAAGGCCACGATAGTGCTTGCACCCTTGCGGTTTTTTATTCATTCGCGTGTAGCACTTGCCATTCTCGTCAATAGGAAAACCGTTCTCGTTATAACGCTGCTTGGGAAACACGTTCCCGTTAGCGTCTACGTACTGGCCGAAGTCATGCTCGACACAAAAATCCTTGAACCACTTATAGAACCGGCTCGGCTGACAAGCGCCGCCCTTGCAGTTGCTGCAAACGAAGGTGAACTCGGAGAGGCCGACACTGTTGAACTTTAACCAAGCCTCCTGGAGCTTCTTCCACTCCGTGAGCTTCTCAACGGTCAGTGCGTCAAGTGAAATCTTCCTCACGCCCGCCGCTGTCTTAGGCTCTTTCCTTTTCTTTTTAGGGTCTAGCGCATGGGTGACCCTAAGCGATTTGTCGTAAAGGTCGATGTTATTCCACTGCAAGGCCAGAATCTCGCCACGGCGCATCCCGGTTGCTATCCCTAAATACAAGGCTATGGAGTTCCTATCGAGCGAGCGGCTGTCAACCGCAGAGACGAGTCGCGACGCCTCGGGCTTTTTAAGGCTGTTGCGGATGGGCTTTGGCCTCGGCGGTGTCTTTATCTTGTCTGCGGGATTGCGGATGATGATGTCTGCCAAGACTGCCTCCCTGAGAATATGTTTTGCCTTCATCACGATGTCGTGTAGGCGGTTTTGCGAAACACCGTCATCTTGTACCAGACGAATGAACACCTCTTTGAGCAGCTGTGAGTTAATTTCGGCAATGAGGATATCACCAAGGTACTTGTTCAAGTGCTTCTCAATGACAGTCTCGTCGCCTTGGAGTGTGGCTTCTGCCAAGACACCGAGGTTTTTACGCTCCTCCATGAACACACGGGCGAATTCGGAAAAGGTGATGCCTTGCAGGTCGAGGCGAAGGCCGCCCTCGATCTCACGGCGGTACTCCTCCAGCGCCCTGCGAGCATCATCTTTGTTTCCTTTCACCATCCTCCACGGAGAGTGCTCGTACTTGCCTGTGAGCGGGTTCCTTCCAAGGTTGAAGCGGATGCGGAAGGAGTTCTTGCTGCGCTTCTCGATACATCCTGATCCGTTGACTTTCATAAGGCTTCTCCTCTAATCGTTCTATGTCTATCAACAGCAAGTTTGCTCAAGCGCGCCAACCATTACCAACATGCGAATTCGCACATTTACCAGGGAGATCACACCCTTGACTTATCCGTCAGTCAGTGCCTTAAACAAGGCATCTCGTGGGATAATCCACTTATGTGAGAGCTTCTTTCCGGGGATGATGTGTTGGTGAAGAAGGGATCGGACAGTGTTGTGGCTTAACTGGAGAACCTCAGCAACCTGCTCGACTGTCATGAAGTCCGGCAGTTTGCAAAGCGAATCCGAGACAGCTTCTTTTACCAGTGAGCTGTTCTCGAAAACAAGGACTTGCGGTTCTTTGTGATACCTGTTGAGTATCTGTCTGGTGAGTTGTGAGTCGCTAGCGCTCATGATTGCATCACTTCATAGCTGAACCCGGTACGGTAGTTGCAGTAGTCGCAGATTTCTTTGTGGTCTATCGGATTGCTTAGTAGCCTGACTTCAAAACCACTGTCTTCAAACTGAGACTTGCATGTATAGCAGAGGGTCATCTCAGTTGGCTCCCTGTCAGGAAGCTGGATATCAAGACTGATTGCGATTGCGGCATCAACCAGTTTCATGCCCACATAGCTTATCGAGCCGAGGTATTTCCCCACCCTCGATTTGTCTATCACCCTGATCTGCTCCAACAACAGGGTGGAGTCTTTCTTGAGGGATCGTACGCCGCTAATCGGAAGATGCACGGGAAGTCTTGGTTTAATGCTCGAAGTTATAGGAGCAACAATCAAAGTCGGTGAATGATGATTGCCAGTATTGTTTTGGATGATGAGCGCCGGACGGATGCCGCCCTGCTCGGAGCCTTGCGCAGGATCAAAGTTGACGATGTAGACCTCACCACGGAGGTACCTGTTTTTGAGTGGGTATGTCATGGAGTTTTCCTCTCGCTATGTTCGTCCCAGCGGAGCGGCAAAAATTGCACTGTTATGACACAGGCATAGCCGCTCCGCTGAGGTACATAATTGGTAGTTTTTGAAGTGCAGCTCGTATTTGTCCTCGAACACCCCGAGCAAGGGAACCATCAGGCGACCGCTGCTAACGGCTCCACGGGAATCTCACCCCCAAGGCTCTTGCCTGGACACCCCCGCTGCGGGCGACGGCTCACTGGAACAATCCAGCTTCAACGCTCGGGCTACGGGTCGGTGTGAGTATCATGATGCCCGTCACTGGTCAACGCCTGCCGATTGCAACTCGGGTCACGAGGAAGGGTTCCGCTCGGCTCTCTGCTGTTGCAGTAGGCGTCATCACAGCCTCATCCTTGCATGGCTCGGGGTCAAGCCCCTGTAACGGGAACGTACCTGATGGCTGACTATTCAGTTTTCAATGAGCGGCGAGAGAAAGCTCCTCTCATCTGTTTCCCCACTCGCGAGGCAAAAACGAGGTCAGAGATTTAGTTTTTCTCGAATTTTTTCTGTAGCGAGGTCAACGCTGTCTTTTACGGAACGAGGGCTGCAACCTTCCAGACGAGCTATCTCTGGGTAAGTGAGACCGAGTATGTTCCTGAGAATGAAACGCTTGGCCTGCGTCCGAGGCAGCGTCTTGATGACGCAAAGCACCTGCTCAATAAAGAGGCTGTCAATAACAGCATCCTCTAAAGACTTCGGTTTGACGAAAGCCCGCTCGTACAAGGATTCATCGGATAATTCGCTGTATTCGTTGTGCCGTTCGATCTGATGTGCAATGCGGATGTCCTGCTTAGCAAGCTCATCAATCACGTTGTAAACAGCCTCGGAAACGACAACGATGTGCTCCTTGCCGTTGCCCAGAGGGATAGCGACTGTGTATTCCCAACGACCGCGCTTCCGCTCGGCGCGACGGAGATAAATTTGGTTTCGAAAAGACATGGGAGTTCCTTCCTGTTCGATAGCTGACTGGCGAACAGGAAGAACGGCGGCGCGCGGCTCCGCGTAGATATCAGCTCTGCGCTGTTAGAAAAGCTTTTGATTTTGCTTGATAGCAAAGCGTTTGTTCCTCGGTTATTTCGCATCCAGCGAAATCCGTTTGGGCGCTTCATATCCGTGGGGCAAAAAAGAACGACGGGTGATTCATTAATGAATCAACACCGTCGTGCGCGCCCTACGGTAGTTCTATGTATTCCCGGGGTGTGGCCTTGTGGCTACAATACTGGGCTAAAGCAAACTAATGATATTTGCCCAGAGCTTTCACTTATCGCTTTTAGAAAGCCACTCATGTAAACCTAGATTATTTGCAAAAGCGCGATTTTCGTATGCCTTTGCGAACACTCCATTCTTGCTTGCAAACATTAGTGGTACACTACTGTTTGCAAATGGTCTTTAACAAGTGATGCGCTTCCCTGTACTTCAAGCTACTTGCTTTATTTGCTAGCAGAAGTGATTTTAATTGCTGTATCGTTATAAGACCCGTACTGAATGAGACGATTGCGGACGATTGCGGACTTGTCATGACTCGCTTGGCATGAGGTGCATAAATGCTTTTTTATGAGTTTGCACAAATGCTATATCCGCCGTGTGGCAGAGGACGTGGCCACGCGAACTTTATCCGCGCCTTGATTTGCAGCATAATAGAAAATGACAGTCAAGACCGATGCCCAGTCTTAAATCTTCAGCAGAACACATTGGAAAAAATCTTCAATGGTACAAAACCAATAACAAAAAGAAACGCAACATATATTCTCAGTTCCTTAGATAAGATGAACTACATTGAGTTTATTGGCTCTTTTACGTCTGACACCATCCAGGAAATATCATCAGCGTTAGCAAACAATGGAATATGCAACGATGGAACAGAAGACGATGTGGTAGACAAGAGCTATGAGACCCTGATACAAATACTTAAAACCACTGCAAGTTCGAATGCTCCCCAAAAACCAAAGCGAACAGGAACACCGGGCTTCAAAGAATCTATTGCAGAATTAGATACGCTGTTGAAGGCTTTGCCGAAGCCTACTCAAATTCTACCCCCAGAAAAGATTGAACAACATGAGCAGCCTTATATCAATGAGCTGTTCGCGGCATATGGCCATGCGGAGAAGATTCCAGATTTCAACGAGGATACTCTGGATGCTTTTCCAGACTACGGAGAAGATTTAGTAGATAGACGAATCGACTATTTTTCAGCTGAGACCATCAGGAGAGGCGTAAGCGAGGTTTATGAAGGACGTTTCTCAGACCAATTCGAGGTGCTGAAGGACGAGACTTTGGCTGGGGTCAAGAATACTGCCCGCAAGCATTACCAAAACGGTTACGAAAAACTCCTTGCCGTGATGGAGCAAGCGGGGGTTATTTCTGTTTCGGGGTATATTTTATGCAGTTCTCCATTCTGGATAAGTAACCGGATAAAAATGGGTACCTGCCATTTTCTTGTGAATGAGGGCAAGCTCAGATGGGTGGAGCCAAATGAATAAGGTGCTTGGATCAGTTTTCGAGGTTTCGCTTCGTGTGATGCTTCTGCTTGAAGTAGCTAACCCTCGTATGCTATCAACCGAAGAACTGGCTGCGTTTGACTATATGTCTGTATATGCAAAGGATTTTGGGTTTTCAGATGAAAACCTTCATGGAAACGGCACCTACCGTTTTGGAGAGTATGCGTCGCGTCGGAATCTGGTTCAGCAGGCAGTCAAGCAGTTGGTTTTAGATCGCTTGATTACTGTTAATGTGCTTGAGTCTGGGTTTTCATACTCTCTCAATGAGTCGGGAGAAGAGTACTGCCGCCAACTGCAAAGTGATTATTCCGACTGGTACCGCTTTTATGCGGAATCAGCCATTAGGTCTACGCAAGGAAAGTCTGAGTTGAATCTTACAAAAATGATTACTGGGCGTACTTTGGCCTCACTCCAAAGGAGTTAATACCATGGCAAAGTTCTATATCGAAAAACTTATTGTTTCAGGTGGTGGACGAAGCTCTACTGTAGAGTTCAGCAAGGGGCTAAACTTGATTGTCGGCCCATCAAATTCTGGGAAGAGCCACATTGTAGAGAGCATTGATTATCTCTTTGGATTTGAAGAAAGGAAAAACAGGCCGTTTCGCTTCGACACCTCCACAGGATACAACCATTTTATGTTGGTGACTCGAACGCTCGAAGGCACAGTTGTCTTTGAGCGAAACCTTGGAGATAGCAAGATAACCGTATCTGGAACCGACCCAAACTTTGAGCATGGCGATTACCCTATCTCTCACACAGCAAAAAGAAGCATCAACAACATCTGGCTTCAGATGATTGGTATTTACACACCGCATGAGATTCTTGGGAATCAAAAAGGCACGAAGCACAAGCTCACTTGGAGGGCAATGCTACATATGTTCCTTATTAAACAGGAGGACATTGCCAGAACCTCTTCTGTGATACTGAACCCCAGGAGTCCTTATTCCGATACGCCCTCAAAAGCTGCCTTGCTGTTCCTGATGACTGGATTTGACGCGGACAGCATAATTACACCAGAAGACAGAGAAATCAAAGCCGCAAAAAAGGAGGCGGTTGCCAAGTATATAAGAGACATGGTGAAGAGGTTGGTTGCTCGTGAAGGAGAACTATTAGAATTGCGTGATGATCTTGGAGAAACTGACTTGCTTAACGAAATGAATTCAGTGGTATCCCAGATTGACGGCATCCAAAGGCAGATCAATGAGGCTGTTTCAAAAAGCAAGAAGTTGATGGAGTCAATTTACGATTACAATGGACGCCTATCTGAATGCGAGACGATTGCTGCCCGTTTCGCGGTGCTAAGAGGGCAATACCAGTCAGACATAGAGCGGCTAGCGTTCATTGTCGAAGGAGGGGCTGAGCAATCGAGTTTGTCGCCGTATGATAAGTGCCCGTTTTGTGACAGTGACTTTCAAGCACATAGAGACACGTCATACATCGAGGCTGTGCGAGCAGAACTTGAGCATATACGCACTCATCTTGAGGAACTGAGCAAAGCTGAGCGTGATATCAACCAAAAACGAGAAGTTATTCTGGAAGAAATTCGTTCTCTTGAAGAACAGAGAAAACACATTGACGAAACAATACACGGAGAACTGAAGCCATACGCCACTTCTCTGAAAGAGAGGTTGGGTAGATATAAACGGGCAGTTGAACTTGAGAAGGAGATAGAAACCATACAACTAGAAGAGAGAAACCTCAGTAAGGAATTGGCTGAAAGGGAAGCCCAGCCTGATGATGAAGTTCAAAAGTTTAACATTACGGAAGACTATGAGCGCGAAACTGTTAGTGCTTTAGAGGACAGGCTGATCAGCATCCTCCGCTCATGTAGGTATGAAGGCTACAGCTCAGCCCGCCTCAATATGGATACTTTCGATCTGGAGATTGCTGGGCAATCAAAGGCAATGTCAAACGGCGGAGGGTACTGCGGGTTCCTGAATACAATCATGGCTCTTGCAATCATGGAATACCTTTCAGAAGAAGGCTTGTTTGCGCCCGGCATACTAATTGCGGATTCACCGTTAAGCCAACTGTCAGAGTCAGAGTACAAGAAGAGCAGCGAGACAATGAAAGCATCTCTAATCCAGTATTTGAAGTCCAACCAAAGCTATGGTCAAGTAATTATCGTTGAACAGAAAGAAAAACTACCTGATCTAGATTATTCCGATGTAAGGTTTATCGAGTTCACAAAGGAAAGAGAGCACGGACACTACGGCTTCCTCACAGGAGTGTTTGGCTATCGTTAGGAACAATGGAGGTTTTCGTGAAACTAAGTTACAACAAGCTGTGGAAGCTATTGATTGACAAGAGAATGAACAAGCAGGATCTGAAGAAGGCTTCCGGTGTAAGCACTGCGTCAATAGCTAAATTGGGTAAGGGCGAAAATATCACTACTGATGTTCTTGTGAAAATCTGCCGAGCGCTAGATTGTGATATTACAGACATCATGGAATTGGTACATGATGATAAATGATGGAATGAATACCAGATTGCAATTTAGTAGGAGTTGGAAATGCCGACGTTAGAATGGATAGGAAAAGACAAGGTTATTAACCATCATCTCGACGTGCCGTATAGGGTGCTTGAGCATCAGTACAGCTATGGTGATTCTAATAGTGGCAACACGATTATCCACGGCGACAACCTCGAAGCCCTAAAAGCCTTGCTGCCAGAATATGAGGGCAGAGTAAAGTGTATCTATATTGATCCTCCATACAATACCGGCAACGAAGGCTGGGTTTACAACGACAACGTGAATGACCCAAAGATGAGGAAATGGCTCGGTGAGGTTGTCGGAAAAGAGGGCGAAGATTTGAGCCGCCATGATAAGTGGCTTTGTATGATGTATCCACGGCTCAAACTGCTACAGCGGCTATTATCTGAAGACGGGGTTATCTTTATTAGCATTGATGATACTGAGTTATCGCCGCTTCGCTTGATTGCTAACGAGATTTTCGGCAGGAACTGCTTTGTGTCAAACATTTCCTGGCAGAGGACATACTCAACACGAAATGATTCTAAAGGCGTTGTTAACGAAGTCGAGCATATCATTGTATATAGCAAGAAGCCAGATTGGGAGCCGAATAAACTACCTCGCACTGAGGCCATGAATGCAAAGTATAAAAACATTGATAATGATGTTTCACCCTGGAGAACAGATAATGCCTTTGCTCCTGGAGCGGCAACGCACCAGGGGATGGTTTATGCAATTCAGCATCCATTTACTGGTGAAATGCTCTACCCAAGCAATGGAGCTTGTTGGCGGTACCAACAAGAAGATATGCTGGAGATAATGCGTGGTTGGTGCGAATATACGCTCAAAGATTTGGACGATGCAGAAGAAAGAGCGCTAATCTGTGGTATTCAGAAAGAAGAGGTGCGCAAGGGTGTTAAAGGTATCGTGTTATCTGAGCCACTTGATGTTTCGTTAGAAAAGGCTCGTGCGGTTTTAGAAAGAGGACAGTGGCCAAGATTCTTCTTTACAAAAGGAGGAAAAGGTGGCATTGCCAGAAAGACGTACCTCGAAAACGTAGGAGGAAAGCTCCCTACCAATCTTTGGCCTTATACAGAAGTCGGACACACAGATGAAGCAAAGAAGCAGATGTTGGCTATTTTCGATGGCAGAGCCACTTTTGACACACCAAAACCAACGCGTCTGATTGAACGAATACTAAAAATAGTCGGTGACCCCGAAGCCCTTGTGCTCGATTCATTCGCAGGTTCTGGCACTACAGCTCATGCTGTTCTCAATATGAATAAAGCCGATGGTGGTAATAGAAAGTTCATTCTTATTGAGTTAATGGACTATGCAGAAAGCATTACAGCTGAGCGAGTAAAACGTGTAATTGATGGGTTTTCCTTTGCGAAAACAACAACAACAGTAGTTTTTGATGAAGAAATAAAGATCAAACACTTAAAGAGCCCTGATCTATTGGAGGGAGCTATTTTACAGAAAAGAATTTCGGAAGAATTGTTCGATAAAGTTAAGGCGCCGATAATTAAGGACGGGCATCTTGTTGTTGAGGTTGAAATGATTGAAAGCGAGCATACTTCTGGTCTGGGTGGAGGCTTTGATTACTATGAGCTAGGTGAGCCATTGCTCATCGACAATAAGTTCTTGAACGAGTGTGTGCCTATTGAAACCATCCGTTCGTACATCTGGTATATGGAGACAAGGCAACCTCTTTCAGACATTCCGGCACAAATGAATGAGAGCCCTTATTTTTTAGGCAGACAAAACGAGACGGCATACTATTTCATCTACGAGAAAGAATCGGCCACAACACTTGATTCTGAATTTTTATCCGGAATCAAAACAAAGGCGGATTCATACATAATTTATGCCGACCAATGTGCAGTCAGTGCAAATGAGCTCGGCAGATACGGAATCACGTTTAAGAAGATTCCAAGAGACATCACGAAGCTGTAAAGGGGACGAGATGGAGCTAAAGAAGTATCAACGCGAAGTAATAAATGACCTGAGCAGGTTTCTCATCGCCCTACAAAACAACTGTGAAACTGTCGATGCCTACACCAGTTTTTGGAACGACAAGGGTTTCTCGGTCGGCTACGATGGCGTTCAGCCTTACAGAGACAACATTCCTGGTGTACCGAACGTATGTGTAAAAGTGCCAACAGGAGGAGGCAAGACCTTTATAGCAACCTGTGCGCTTAAACCAGTCTTTGATTCACTGCCGTATACCAAATGCAAAGCGGTTGTCTGGCTTGTGCCGTCAGATGCAATCCTTGAACAGACTTTGAAGGCATTAAGCACCGCAGAGCACCCATACCGCCAACGTTTGGACTCAGACTTTGGGCATCGTGTCGAAGTCTATTCAAAACAACAGCTTCTTAACGGGCAGAACTTCAATCCTTCGACGGTGGTGGAACAGCTTTCCGTTTTCGTTCTCTCCTATGATTCGTTTCGCACAAGCAACAAAGAAGGACGCAAAGCATATCAGGAGAATGGTAATCTTGCTCTGTTTGCAAAGTTCTTCAACGATCCGGCAATCCTGCTTGCCGACACAGATGAGACCGCTCTCATTCAGGTCATACGCTACCTAAATCCTGTAACCATTGTAGATGAGAGCCATCACGCCACTACGGCGCTTTCCAAAGAGATGCTCACGAACTTTAACCCTAACTTCATCCTTGACCTGACGGCCACGCCGAAAGACGATAGCAACATCATCTCATATGTAGATGCCCTCCAACTCAAAGTCGAAAACATGGTCAAGCTACCAGTTATTGTCTACAATCGGCGCACCCACACTGATGTTTTGACGGATGCGATAACCCTTCAGAACAAGCTAGAGGCTCAGGCGAAGCAAGAGAACGAATCTGGAGGACCATATGTCCGTCCAATCGTGCTCTTGCAGGCACAACCAAAGAACAGTACGGATTCGACAACGTTCGAGAAGCTCAAGGCCAAACTTCTTGATATAGGTATACCCGAAAAGCAGATAGCGATAAAGACCGCTGACAAGAATGAATTGACAGGGATTGACCTATTATCCGACACATGCCCAGTTCGTTACATCATAACCATCAACGCATTAAAAGAAGGGTGGGATTGTCCATTCGCCTACGTTCTCGCCACTATCGCGAACCGCTCATCAACAGTGGATGTAGAGCAAATACTCGGACGCATTCTTCGGCTGCCATACGCTAGGAAGAGCAATGTGAACGTCCTCAATATCTCGTATGTAATCACCTCATCGGACGACTTCCACGAGACTTTGGAGCGAGTCGTTGCTGGCCTTAACAACGCTGGTTTCAGCAATAATGATTATCGCCTTGGGGATATTGCGGAGACACTTGAGGCAGTTCCGGGGACTCATGGGGCAGGCATCCAGCTCGACATGGGCGATACACTGACGGGAGAGGAAGAGACCCTACCGGATATTGATTCAGGGCAGGTGTCGGCCATTTTGGAAGAGCGGAGTAAGGCCGAGGCGGTTTCTCCAGAGTTCGACCCGCTTCTTGCCAGCGCAGTTGAACAAGCACAAGCATATGAAACGCTTGCAGAGAATGTTTTGTCATCCGGTGAAGATATTGTAGCTAAGGAATTGAGGGATAAAGTGACCTACCATTATGTCAATGCAGCCTTCTCAGAAGAAGTGAGCAACTTGAAGTTACCGCAGTTCGTGGTCGATTCTCCTCCGTCGATATTCTCAGAGGCTGAGACAGAGTTGCTTACTGTAGAGAGGCTGGCAGAAGGATTCAGTCTGGCAAATAAGGATACAGAGATTGACTTCACGAACCTAGAAGCTGAAATTGCCAGAGTCGATATAGAGGGGTCGAAGGATGCAATCCCTAAAGCAAGGAAGCTGTCCAGTTCAGACAATGAGTTCTTCAGAAAATGGTTTGAGTCAAGAACACCAGAGAAGCGCATTGAGGATTGCAAGGAGATTATTGCCTCTGCCCTCTCAAAGAACAACGCTGTCAGCGATAGGGACATTCGTGATTATGTGGCACGGATAATCAACAACCTGACACCTGAACAGATTGATGACCTTCAACAGTCGCCGTATCCTTATGCACAGAAGATTAAAGACAAGATAGATTCGCTGCTGCTTGTCCACAGACAAAAGACCTTTGAGTTATGGCTTGAGCAAGGGAAGATTCGTTGCGAACCATCGTATTCTTTCCCAAGCTCAATATCTCCCTATCAGGTGGTGACGACACTGCCCAACACCCTCTACACAGCCGAAGAGGATTTGAACGGCTTAGAGCGTGACGTGGCTTGGGAGATAGCCAACCTTCCGAATATCAGGTGGTGGCACCGTAACATTGCTCGAAAGGGATTCTTCACGATAAACGGCTATATCAATGCCTTCCCGGATATTATCGCGATGACAAATGCGGGAAAGATACTGATAATAGAGCCAAAGGGCGATCATCTGGAAAACGAAGAGTCGCGTCGCAAAGTTGAGATCGGCAGAGAGTGGCAGAGCAAGGCTGGCGAGAGCTACCGTTACTACATGGTTTTCAGAAACAAGCATCTTGATGTTGGAGGAGCGTATCATTTTGATAGGTTCATGGAGATAATCAAAGGCTTGAGCTAAAGAAGGAGTGCACGATGACAGTATGGTTGTGCCGAGCGGGGCAAAGAGGCGAGTACGAAACACGTTTCCTAGAAGAGAAAAGGATATATCGCACGACTGAAATACCTTGGGATATGAGCGAATGCCCAGATAGGGAGAGCCTGCTTGCAGAGGCGCTGAAGGTTTTTCCTGACCAGAAAACTGAAACTGTGAGGAATTGGGCCTATCAAGATTTCGCCTTTACTCACATAATGCAGGTCGATGACCTTGTTGTTCTCCCAAGTAAAATCAAGCCAGTTTATTATTTCGGAACAATCAGAACTGAATACAATTACGACAAGAACGCGGAGGAGCCCTACTGGCATTATCGCAAAGTTGACTGGACAAAAGAGGTAAAGAAAAGCGAGTTCGACCAAGACTTGCGCTACAGCTTTGGAGCAGCTCAGACAATATGCAAGATATGGAAGAACGATGCCGAGAACAGAATAAGGGCCATACTCGCAGGGAAGGTCAAACCTCTTGTCCCTGATACTGATGACGAGGAGTTCGAGGATTATGGTCAGGGTATCGACTTGGAGCAAAGTGCCTTTGATGAGATTGGTGAGCTTCTAATCAAGAAGTTCAAAGGACATGGCCTTACCAGCATTGTTGCAGCAATCCTTGAAGCGAAAGGCTTTAAGACCTACATAAGTCCTCCCGGACCAGACCAAGGTGTTGACATACTGGCTGCGCCTGGGTCGCTTGGTTTTGACCACCCGAGAATCTGTGTCCAGGTAAAAAGCGGTGAAGACGCCGTTGGCAGTAACGTCCACGATCAGCTTATCGGCGCCATGAACAACCATAAAGCAGAATGCGGCCTGCTTGTTTCCTGGGGAGGCTTTAAGAACTCAGTGTTGTCCAAAACGGCAAGCCATTTCTTTGCCATTCGCCTCTGGGATCACCGAGACGTGATTAACGAGCTGCTAAAGCACTATGAGGATTTGCCAGAGGGAATCAGAGAGATTGTGCCTCTAAAGAAAATCTGGATAATCGACAAGCAATAATGTCGCAAGACGGCTTGAGAAAGAGTGGAGCGGCGCACTTGGGTACGAAAGAAACCATACTAACAAAACAAACCGCTTGGGCTAAGTCCAGAGGGATAGAACTTGTCGGAAGCAAGGGCGAACAAGGGGCAAGGGTATATACGCCGACTCTTGAAGACAACCTGTTCCTACCAATGAGTAGCAGCACTCTCGAACAGTTCATGCAAGGTGACGGTAGCGAACTGGGCACATCAGACACTCCAGGAAAGATGCAGGCGCTTCACTCGTCGTCCGCATTGGGTGTAAACGTCTTTGAGTATTGGAAGCAGAACGGCGATACCCCAATGATAGCAGTAGCCTGTGGGCTTGTCCGCAGCGACTCGAAAGCTCCAAAAGAGATAGTGTTCGAGGAGAAGTACCCGATAAGTGAAGAACGGAGCTTCTCTCCGAATATTGACGTGGCGATACACAACGGCGACGGCTCAGCAGTGAAATGCCTTGCCATCGAATGCAAGTTCACTGAGGCGTATAGCAGCTATGGGCACAGTGGCCTCAAGGACTTCTATCTTGAAAAATGCTCTGAACTTTGGAGCGACATTCCTGAGTTAAAAACGCTGGCTGAGACCATCACTCCAGACGACAACCGCTTCAAGTACCTTCATGCTGCGCAGTTGATAAAGCATATCCTTGGGCTTAAAAGGCAGTTCGATAAACGAGATTTCAGGCTGCTCTACCTTTGGTATGACGCTCTGGGCGAGCCTGGAGCATCTCATCGAAGAGAAATTGATGAGTTTTCGAGAATTGCCAAAGACGATGGCATCTGGTTTCGCTCGATTACGTATCAGGAACTTATTGTAAGAATGAAAAACACACTTAGTTCAGAACATGACGTATACGTTCAGTACCTCGCCAGTAGATACATATAGAAAGTGAAGAAGAATGAGCCTATCACCCAAGCGGCATTCAAATACAAACTCACAGAATGAACCGAACAAAGACTACGATGTTTATGAGTTTGCGAGAATCCTCGAAAAGCTTCAGGCACATATGCCGATCTCAGATCGTTTCGATTCTGTCTGCGGTCAAGAAAAGGGTGTATGGTATTACAGCCAGCAAGAACACATGGTTAATTGGTTCATTGACCAAAACTCAAAAGGTTCCGGAGCATATACGAGGGACAAGCCAAATAGAAGCGCGAAAACCACCTACAACAGATTGCTTTGCCCGGGCGCCCTTTTATGGATTGCAGAGGCTCTTGGTGAAGAAGATGTCATTGTACAAAGCGCCGCCAATGCTGCGAGGGTAGAATCAGACAAAAGACGCCGCTGTGGGATTATCCGTACGCGCATTCCTTGGGAACGCATTATGGAGCTTGCTGACAATCATCCTGGACATTCCTATTAACAGATCAGAGTATTTAACAAGGTATTTAGGAGGTAGTTTATGGAACAGTGCTGTTTGTTTTCATATCCAACCGCAGAAGAAGCTGCAAAGAATATGCAATTTGAAGTTGTGGAGGATTACGGTTTCGCATTTTATAACCCGGATGGCTCAGTTAAACATTATCTGTATACGTGGGATGATGGGCATAGAGAGCTTCTTCGCTGCAAGAGATGCGGAGCATTGTTCCTGCGCCAGTCTTCTGAATACCATGACATGAGCGGAGGGGATGATTGCTACTATACAGATTACTACCCTGTTAGTAATCACGAAGAAGCTCTAGCTTATAACGAAAAATACAATGGCTTTACTTTGGAGCGATCATTTGAAGGATTGATAATAAAACAAGACAACAAGAGTACTGGCATTACATGGCACTGGAACAAGCCTGACAAGGACTACTAGAGCCTAATAGCTTGGCGTTCCGTATCCGATGATATAAGAACTATTGATGCTGTAGCTCATGCGGCAAACCGCATCGCTGCTGTTTCCTTCAATAGTTCGGACTGTAGTACCATCGCAGGATTCCACTATACCCACATGGTCGCTGTCGCCGCCGTCTCCCCAGTCAAAGTAGATGATGTCGCCTGGTCTTGGCTCATAACCGTTGCCAGCGGGTTGCCAGCATCCTGCATCCTTGAACCAGTTGATACCGGTCTGGCAGTATGAGTGTTTGGGGATAATGCCTGCCTGGATATAACCGCACTCGTTGGCGCACCAGCTCACGAAGCAGGCGCACCACTCAACACGACCCGAGAAGCCATACCATGACCAGTAGGGAGCGCCACCGGGATTACCCAACTGAGATGCTGCGACCTCAACAATGTCGCCTGAGCCTGAACGGATGTCGTAGAGGACGGACTGCCAGGTGCTGGCATACCTTGGGTCGAGCAACTCGGCAAGTAAACTGAGCTGACTGGTATTGAACCTATATTGTGCAGCTATCTCGTCAGCGGTCTTTGAGGTTTGTGTAATGTAGAGGGTTCTGCGGGTATAGGTCTGGGTTTCTTCAATGAATGTGCCGTCGTCTTGCTCGACTTCGACGATCTCGGTGAACTCCCTATCCTCAACGCGGTACTCTATGATGTTCATGTCCCAATAGACATCCCTGAGCAGCTTTTGCCGTCGATCGTCAAGCGTGATGGCATCAAGCGGTTCATCGGTGTCTGTAGTCGTCTTGACGGAATAGACTGCCAGTACGTCCTTCCAAGATGCGCGGGTGCCGGAGATCATCAGCTCGTCATGAGGGTTCTCTGACTTGATACGGTCAATCTCGTCTTGGTGCTCCTGGCTTATCTCGGCTACTACTTGCCTGAGTGATGGGTTCCCATCCCTCATATCGCCGCCCGCAAAGAAGATGCCGAACGCTGATACGGCG
>Ga0082212_10005984_pt1 | contig 16451 bp, 8 predicted proteins | sample TergutNt197P3_FD_71548 | JGI IMG/M metagenome (GOLD analysis project Ga0082212, IMG submission 71548) | Neocapritermes taracua P3 segment gut microbial communities from Petit-Saut dam, French Guiana - Nt197 P3 | ecosystem: Host-associated > Arthropoda: Insects > Digestive system > Gut ... | reverse complement strand
AGTTTAGCTGGTGTGGTATTTATCAGTTATTCCAAGCAATTTTGTGCTTATTCAATAATATCTGCCATAAAAATTAAACTTGAACCAGGGCTATTCACAAATGCCCCGGCAGGGCGGGCGGCGCGGGGGGCGCGCGCGGGCTGGCAAAAAATTTCTGGGCCTCCCCGCCGGAGGAGACGAGGGAGGAGAGTCTAAAACTAGGCGTAGAAAATACGCCTGACCACTAATAATCTGATTAGGGGCAGTTACTCTCATCATGAAGAATTAGTGGTCAGGTGGCTCCGTAGGCGGACTCCCCCAGATTTTTGCCAGCCCGCGCGCGCCCCCCGCGCCGCCCGCTCTGGCGGGGTTTTACGGAAACCTTGTGGGTCAAGTTTAGCCTGAAGGGGCGGGGTATTAAACCCCTCGCAGACAATCAAAGATTATTGATTCCCTCTGCGATCTCGCGAATCTTTGGTTCGACATCTCTGCGTGAGACATTGAAAGAAAAATTATTTTATTTCGTGCAGTTTATCAAGTAGCCCGACTATTATGTGATAGTCATCCATCAGCTTCTGGTACTTTTCTTCTGCTTCGTGCTTGCTGCCGGATGTTTTTGCATGAATAATCGCCCCTGCGGAAAGATGGAAATGTTTGTGCTCCTGTTCCAGGGTTTTATAGCTGCTGTTGTCGCTGAACCGCTTGCCCTCTCCGTATATCCATTTTCCCAAATCGCACTTTAGGTGATCCTCGGATGTGGCTTTCAGGTCCTCTTTCTTGTCGTCCAGGAATGCCCGCAACTGTATCAGCCAGTTCCGGTGCATTATCAGAATCAAATCGTAATTAAACAGGAATTTTTCTTTTTCCAGCTTCCCGTCTTCCTCCAGCTTCTGGAAGAAGCCTTCGAGGTTTTTATTGGTGTTTACAATATATTGCGCTATTCCGCTCTGGGCGCCGCTAATGTCGGCGGCTTTCTGTTCAATGGTTTCCATGTCGCCCAGCAGGCCGGTGGAAAGATCCTTGATGTTTCGTAAAGCCGTGTCGATGTTATTGGAACCGATGGTTATTTCCTTGCTTCCGCCGGAAATCTCATGCGAAACATGGCTAAGGTCCTTGATTGTGCTGATAATCTGCGATGCCCCTTCGCCCAACTCGGATGTCGACTGGGATATGTCCGCAAAAGCCTGAACAAATATTTCAACTTCTTTTTGTATATTTCCAAAGGTGGAACTTGCCGTCTGGCCTGCTTCCTTTGCCTCTTTTATCTGGTTAATAATGTTTTTTAGCGACTCGGCGATTGCCTTTGCGTTTGCCGTCGTGCTTTCGGCAAGTTTTCTTACTTCTGTCGCCACTACGGCAAAGCCCTTCCCGAACTCCCCTGCATGGGCGGCTTCTATGGCGGCGTTCATCGCCAAAAGGTTCGTCTGGGCGGCGATGCTGTTGATAACTTTGATAACGTCGGCTACTGCGTTAATCGCTACCGTTACTTCGGCTATTGCCGAAGCCGTTGTCACAACGCTTTCTCCGCCCTTGACGATTATTTCACTGAGTTTTGCGGCGGCTTCCATCTTCTGCCGGGTTACTTCTGTTACATTATTAACCGCAGCGGTCATTTCCCTGACAGCATTGCCTACCTGCCTGCGGACAACATCCTGTTTTTCTATCAGCCCGTTAAATTGATTCACATTTGCCGCAATTTCTTCCACTGCGGCGGATGCAGTGCTTATCTGGCTATGCAGTTCATCTGTTTTTGTCTGAACGGCCTTAATGCTCAGGTCAAGGCCGCCTGCCATAATGGCGGTGTCCATCGGGGCGGAAAGATCGCTGTTTGCCTTACGTGCGGCAGTCCGGACATTTGTTATCGCCCCGGCAAAATCGTAGCCGTTTTTGTCTTTTTTAACCGGTGCGGCATCTTCCTCCGCCTGAGTTTTCGAAAGAGAGGAAAATAACCCTGCTTTTTTCATGTTACATCTCCTTAATAGGTGACAATAACCGCATGCAGCGCCAGGGGCACAGCCCCGGTATTGCTGATGCTGTGGGAACTGCCTCCGCCGGTTATAACCACATCCCCAGTTTTTACCGGTACTTCGGCGCCATTATCATTTATCATACCGCTGCCTGACAGGATTATGTAGTATTCTGTTTCAGAATCATGGCTGTGGTTTCCGATTGAACAGCCCGGCTGCAGGGTTATTTCCGCCAGCATCCTGATATTCTTTTCTTTTTCGCAGTCAACAAGGTGGAGAATTTCCGTTTTACCCTCCCCGCCCCGCATACTTTCCTTTACTTCGAGCTTCATGTTTTTCCGTTCAATTACCATAAAATCCTCCTGGCTTTTGGCATCTATCGCTTCTTTCCGTCGGTCAATGCGGCGGCTTTTGCGTCAACACTGTTGAGAATCGCGTTCAGGCGGTCTTTTTCAATCAAATCGATAAGGCGGGCTTCGGTGTACCGCTTTGCCTCATCGGTAAAACTGCCCACGGTTATGCAAACGCCCTTGCCGGCCTTTACTTCCTTGAGGTGCGAGTGGAATTCGCGGACTATCATCTCCCCGATGGAACCCTGGGTGCGGATAAACCGGAACATTATCAGGTCGGACCACTTGGGAGTGCTGATCTCCGCCAGAATGTCCGCCCATTCATTCTTGTTAACTGAAATATTGATTATCTTTACCTTGGCACGGGGATAATACGTCATGACGATTTTGCGGCAGAGGGCGACAAAGTCGGCGGACGACGCCATAAGGAAAATCTGAAGGTTCTTGTTGGCGTTAAGTTCCTGGTACTTGCCTATCAGCACGCCGACATCCTTGTACGAAGGGTTGTCCATCTGGAGCAGCTTGAGATGGGTAAGGGCCTTGTTTATTTCGTTCTGTTTGAGAAAGGTAGTGCCGAGATAGTAGCGCAGTTCGGCAAGGATGTCGGGTTTTATGTTCTGGTGCCGCAGCCCCATTTCAAAATCCTGTATGGCAAGATCGTTCTGACGGGTTTCCGTGTGAATGGTGCCGGAGACAAGGCAGGCGCTGGGACCCATTACCGGGTCTGCGCGAAGGTGGCTAAAAATACGCAGCGCCTGTTCGGTTTGTTTGGCTTCGTAGTAACATTCCGCCAGGGTATAGAGGGATTCCTTGTCGTCCGGGGCGAGGTCGATTGCCTTGCGGATAAAGTTCATTGCTTCTTTGGGTTTTTTCAGCCTGAAAAGCGCATGACCCATATACCGCAGTACCGCAGGGTTTTCCGGGTTCTGTACGCGCGCCTGCTGGAGCAGCTGAATCGCTTTGTCATAGTTTTTATGCTCAAATTCAAGCGCCCCCAGGTTGTAGTTCGTCTCAAAATGGTCCTGCCTGATGGTGCGGGCCATGGAAAAACCCTTGTGGGCCTGATCGGTCATCGCCAGCTTGAGGGCAGAAAAACCATAGCGGAAGTGCACCTCAAAGGCGTCCACGCCCTGGGCAGCGCCTCTGGCAACAATGTCGGCCAGCGTCTCATAGGCTCGCATCGCCTTGTCCCATGCCTCTTCTTCAAAGTAGACTTCGCCCAAATCGAACAGGGCGTGGGGGTCAAGGGGGTTGTGGGCAAGCCGCTTGTTTGCATCCTGCAGCTTGGCTTCCCGGTTTTTCGAGCGTTTTCCTGGGCTGGATTTGTCGCTTTTCGTTCGCCCCATTACAAAAATGAATACTACAACAATGAGGGCAAAGACAAAAACTCCAATCACTATCGGGATCATCATCTTGTCTTCAATTATCGGTAGTTTTTGGCTTTAACAAAACACTGAATTTACCGATGAATAAATAACAGGGGATTTCTGCGGCATTGACAAAGAGGTTTCCCCTCCAAAAATTCAGCATAGGAGCTAGTTTGATGGCAGGAACTATTGGCATCAAAATCGCAAACGGTGATTTTTACCCCATAATAGAGGAAAATTCCCCCCGAAAAAAACGGCTTGTCCTCACCACCGCCCACGATGACCAGGAAAACGTGCAAATCGACCTTTTCAGGAGCCTCTCAAAGTCCATGCTCGACGCCCAATACATCGGCAGCCTGGTTGTGGAAAGCATGAGAAAGCGTCCCAGGGGCGAGCCTTCCATAGAAATGATCATATCCTGTGACGGCGAGGGCAACATCACCGCCGATGCCTACGATCTCGATATAGCGGCAGACGGCGAGCATCACACCCTGAACGTATCGCTTAAAACAATAGACGAAGCCGGCCAGAAGGACGGCCCCCCCGATTTTGACTTTAGAAGCGACAGGCCGAATGCCCTGTACAGCCGCACCGACGAGGACAAGGAAGAGGCGCGTAAATTCCCCTGGCTTATCATGGGCCTTGCCACGGTATTTGTCGTGATAGTGATTGCCTTGCTGTGGTTCCTGTTCAACACCAACGGCCATATCAGGCACATACACGAACGGTCGCAGCTCTCCCAGTCCGGGCAGCCGGAACCCGTTCCCGCGCCGGCTGTCCCGCAGCCGCAGCCTGCCGCTCCCCAGCCGCAAGCCGCACCGGCAACTCCGCAGCCCGCCGCTCCCCAGCCGCAGGCCGCGCAGCCCCTGCCGGCGCCTCCGCCGGCGCCACCGCCCGTGATCCAGGCCCCGTCTGCCCCGCCGGCCCCGCGCCCGCAAGCAGCCCAAAGAAAGCGCCCGCCCGCGCCGGTCCTGTCGTACAAGGTTCCGGCTGTCATACCGAAGAACGGCGTCGTATACCAGATCCAGTGGGGCGATACCCTGTGGGATATTTCGGCGGCTTTTTACCGGAACAAGCGCCCGCCCGCGCCGGTCCTGTCGTACAAGGTTCCGGCTGTCATACCGAAGAACGGCGTCGTATACCAGATCCAGTGGGGCGATACCCTGTGGGATATTTCGGCGGCTTTTTACCGGAACCCCTGGCTGTACCCAAGAATCGCACGGTACAACAATATTAAAAACCCCGATTTGATTATTTCGGGCTTTAATGTCAGGATACCTCCGCTGAATTAATGGATGCGCTTTAAGTACGGATTAGGTTTCCTTGTTTTTTTATTAAGCCTCTATTCCTGCGCGGCGCAGCAGCCCGGGCCGGAATTCTACGACGGACTGAAAAAAAAGCGCGGAGGAGACCGGGCGGGAGCAGCCGCACGTTTTGAAAAAGCCCTGGACAGCAAAAATTCCCCCATCGCCGAAGCTGCGGCGGCTGAACTGATGAACCTGCGCCATGCCGGGTATCCCTTGTCCCAGGCCGCAATGGCAAAAATCCGCCGAAAGGCCGCCGGACCCTGGGCAGAGGCGATTGCGGCAACAGAAGACATTCCCGCTGCCCGCGAAAAAGCCCTGGCACTGCTCTTTTCGGGCGGCAGGGAACGTTTCCGCGACGACGCCGCCCAGTACACGCTGGCAGAATGGCGCAAGACCAGCGAAGAGAACCCCGGCGGCTATTTTGCCGAAGCGGAAAACGCGGCGATAGACGGCCGCATTGCCGCATCCCGCTCCCGCTACGGCGAGGCCCTGCTCTTTTTCCGCATCGCCCTGCGCGATTCGCACGAGCTTTTTTTACAATACCCCGATCTGCTTGCCGATCTGGGAAGGACCTTTCAGTATGCGCCGACCGGAAATGAGGGAATAGACCTGTTCATGGAATGGGAAAAAAATATTGCGGAAGGGAACAGCCTTATCCGCTTCCTCCTGTTTTTTTACGCGGGCAGGATTGCCCACTATCGCGGCGGGCAGTGCGCCGAATTTTTCGCGCAGGCCTTGCCCTTTGCCCCGGAAAGCCCGGCAGATCAGGCCGATTCCTGCATCTGGTACATGATGGACTCCGCCCTTGCCAATAATGCCGCCAGCCCCGCCGCCGTTATTTCGCTGCTGGAAGCCTATGTCTCCCAATGGCGCGACGATTCCTATTTTTCAGACGTGATGGGCAAGCTGGCGCGCGAACTTGTCCGGCGGCGGCAGTGGAACGATCTGCTGCGCGTTTTTTCGCTGGTGCGGGAACGGCAGGGCGCGGCGACGGCGCAGTACGCGTGGATCATCGGCAGGGCGCTGGAGGAAGGGCTGCTGCCGCCCGAAGAGATCCGCCGCGCGGGGGAACTTTTAATGGAAAGCGCGCCGCCCGCCGGGGAAGCGGCAGATGGCGAAGATTCCGCGCTGACCGCAGAAATTATCACCAAGGCATATTTTCACGCTGCCTATGAGGCGGGCGCTTCGGCGCTGTACTACCGCTCCCTCAGTGCGGCGGCGCTGGGCGAACCGTTCCTGGACAAGGCCGCCCTGCGCCGCGAAAGAAGCCGCGCCCCATCCGGCGGCGATGAATCGGAAACAATGCGATTCCTCCTGGGCTTTTTCAAACATAGTGCCGCCGAATTCGCCCCGCGCTACATAAGGGCGGCGGAAGAAGACCTATCCCCCGGCGAACTTCGCCGCCTTGCCGAAGCCCTCGGCGGGGCGGGGATGTACCAGCAATCAATGCGGCTGGTTTCGCTGTACATCAGGCAGGACGGGTACCAGGTTATACGGAAAGATTTGGAATTGAGCCATCCCCGGCCGTACCGGGAACTCGTCGAACGATACGCCGAAGAAACAGGCATTGAGGCGGCTCTGCTGTTTGCCCTTATCCGCACAGAAAGCGCGTTTGACCAAAACGTCGTTTCCGCCGCCGGGGCTGTAGGCCTTACCCAGCTTATGCCCGCAACCGCCGAAGAAGCGGCAGCCCGCCTTCTGCGGCAGGGAGGTCCCGACTACCGCCGAATTACAACCGGCGAAAACGGGCAGGAGGTTAACGCCGTAAACCTGCGCGACCCGGCGGCCAACATCCACATCGGCGCGTCCTACCTTGCGTACCTTAACGGGCGGATGGGAGACCCCCTGCTGGCGATACTGGCGTACAACGGCGGCATGAACCGCGTCCGCCGCTGGATTGCCGCTTCACAAAATCTGCCGCCCGACCTGTTTCTGGAAACCGCCGACTACGCCGAAACCAGGGACTACGGCAGACGGGTCATGGCGGCGGCGGCAATATACAAAAACCTCTACTACTAGCTCTTACTGCAGCATGCCGTTTACTACCATGATCGTGCTGTTGGTAGTGGATAAATTGCCGCCGCTTTTCCAGACGCCGCCGGCAAAGGCGCCGTATTGGGTCGCGCCGGCGTTGTACAGCGCCGCTCCCTGGCCGGTGCTGGTGGTAACATTTCTGAGAGCCGCCGCAATGGAAGCGGCGTTGCCGTAGATCGTTCCGCCGATCACGCGGAAAGTTCCGCCGGTATGAACATACACACCGCCGCCCAGAGCCTGAGCAGCACCGCCGCCGGTATCGCTATTATTCCTGGTTATTTTATTGCCGGAGATTACGCCGCCGTGCATCTCAAAGGTACTGCCTGAACCCACATATACGCCACCGCCGTATGCGCCCGTACTACTCGTTCTGTAGTAGGAAGAGTGATTTTCGGCAATGCTGCCTCCGTACATTTTGAAAACAGCGCCGGAAGTAAGGTACACGCCGCCGCCGTAGGAAGGATTGTCCCAGTTGTGCCAGCCCCTGTTTCTGGAAACCTTCGCATTGTCCCGCATGATGAATGTTCCACCGTAAACCTGTATTCCGCCGGCATAGGTATCGCGATTGGCGGTAGTAAGGCGAAAACTATTTCGGTCCAAAGCGGCGCTGCCCCTCATTTCAAACGTGCCGCCGTCTACCCGTACTAATGAAGCATTACCGCTGGCATACTCTTCCAAGCCATATAAAGTCAGATCCCGCATTATCACAGATTGATTTGTTTTAACATATAGCAAATATCCGGAAGTTGAGGAGGACAAAGACATCCTTCGGGCAGCGCTGCCTGTACCACGTATAGCTACCCTTATTCCGCTTGCGTCATCAAAGGTGTATACAGTTGTTCCGGGGCGGCTGAAATCAACGGCAACATTGATGACATAATTTTTATTGTCGCCGCCGGAAATAATGGCATTTCTGGCATTGGTCCACTGCGAGACGGCAACAGACGACGACGGTCCCGTGATGTCAAAGGTGTTGGATATTACCGCCCCGGGGCCAAAGTCCATGTCATTCACCGTCTGCCATTTTGCGATAAGGGTGATGGTGCCGGGAACGGCATCGGTAAAAACCCACTCTTCATTGCTATCGGTAAACCATCCGGCAAAAAGGTATCCGCTGCTCGGCGGGGACGGTTCGGCTGGAGGAATGACCGTATAGTTGAGGGAGGCTTCGGCTATCTCGGTTCTGCTGCCGTAATTGCCGCTCCAGTTTCCGCCGCTGGGGTTAAAGGTAACGGCGGCAACTACCGATACCCTGAATGCCGCGGTCTTGCCCTCGTAATTTATGGTGAGGAGCTGTTCTCCCGTTTGGTAGCTGTCAAAGCCGGTGATGTGTCCGGATGTTATCGCTACCGGCATCGGTATTGTCGAGTTGTTGATGTAGGAGGCGGTAACTGCCAGGCCGGAAAGATCCAGCGGCTCGCCGTATATATACAGCCTTTTGACCGGCTGGCTGACAATATCGATTTTAATGAAAGCGACATTAATCGTGCCGGTACCGTATACGTCGTCGCCGTCATTGCCGAAAAGGCTGCCGCCGGTCAGGCTGAAATACCCGCCGGTGTCGGTAAACACCCCGCCGCCCGCGGAGGCGGCATTGTTGGAAATTTCGCCGCCGCTCATTTCAAAGGCGCCGCCCGGGCCGACATACACCCCGCCGCCGCTGCCGGCCAGGTTGCGGTTCCCGGTAATTTTTGCCCCATCCCGCATGTGCAGTTCGCCGCCGCCGACGACGCTTACCAGCGGAGAATTGTTGCTGCCCCCCCGCAGGGTAACGTCATCTTCCAGTATCAATGTTACACCGCCGCCCACGGTAATGACCGTGCCATTCCCCGAAGAAGACAGTATTTTTTCTCCGCCGATTCCTCTTAGTATAACGGTGATGCCGGTTCTGTCGCCGTAGGAAAGTTCATGGGGGGCAAGTTCTTCGTCTGCGGTAACTTCCAGAAAATAGGTATTGCCGCTTGACGCGTTAACCTGCAGCCACGCCAGCTTGTTCTGAACGGTGTTACCCATGGCTACGCCCGTGACCATTACGGTGAACGATGCTGTTTCCCCGGCATAGACAATGATGATGGTATTAATTCCTACTGCCACCGGATTAAAGCCGGTGATATTCGCGGAAGTAATGGGAACGATTATTTCAACGCCGTCGCTGTAGCGGGCCGTTACCTCAAGGCCGGCAATATCCAACTGTTCGCCGACTCGGTATCCGGTTTTATCCGGCATTCTGGTAACGGCAATACCGGCAAGGCCGATTACCGTAACATTAAAGGACGCGGTTTTACCGCTGTAGGTAATAACCGGGCTTTGCGGTCCTGTTATCGTGCCGTCAAAGCCGGTGATGTGTCCCGCCGAAATCGCCATGTTTTCGATAGGCCCGTCGCTGTAGTATACACGCACTTCCAGACCGGTAATATCAAGAATATCGCCAATACGGTATTCGGTTTTTACCGGCCATGAAATAATTTCTATCCGGCTGACCTCTGCGACAGTTACGGTGAATTCTGCGGTTGCCCCCCCGTAGATAATACTCAGGGTTTGCTCTCCCGCCCTTGTGCTGTCATAACCGGCAATATGGTCCATCGTGACCGCTATAACTTCTACGGTTCCGTCGCTGTATGTAGCGGTAACTTCAAGGCCGGTCAGATCCGGCTCTTCACCAATGGCGCATCTGGTATTATTGGGCGGACTGGTAATTACTATTCTGGTAACGCCGACCACATCTACGGTAAAATCGGCGGTAAAACCGTTGTAATTGACAACAATGGTTTTTTGTCCCGCTATTTCAGAATCAAACCCGCTGAGCGAATAATTGGTAACTTCCGCCGTGGACGCATTGCTGTAAAGGGCCATAACAACCAGGCCTTTGGTGTCCAGATTTTCGCCGGTGCTGTAGATACGTTTCGCCGGCTGCGCGGCAATGAAAATGCTGAGAATGCTTTTCCCCGTTGTTTCGTTGGCGCATGCCGGAAGCAGCAGGACAATAGCCGCCGCCAGTGTGATAAAGCCCGGAAATTTAACCGCTGTTTTCATCGTTGTTCCCCATGATCATACATCAGGCAAAAGATCGTCCGGTATCATGTCTTCCGGAATCCTAACCCCGTTCCTCACCACAATTATTTTGTCGGTGGTAGCCAGATTGCCTTCGATGGTAAATGTGGTGCCGTCAATGGTTAGCGTGCCGTTGACGATATTCCAGATGCCGCCGGTAAAATAGCCGCATTGGGCACTGCCGTTCAACTGCGATCCCCGGCCGGAGACAGTAGCAGTGATGGCAAAAGTACTGGTATTTATTCTTCCTACTAAATTTCCGGCGATTATTCCGTCAGTTATTCGGAATGTTCCGCCGGAAACCACAAACACGCCGCCGCCCCGTCCGTTGATGGTGCCGGTAGTATTCACGGCGCCGTTGCCGATAATCATCCCGCCGCCCATTTCAAAAGCGGAACCTGCGTCAATATACACCCCGGCGCCGCAGTTGTTGGAACCGGTGCTGTAGGTTAAAACAACATTGGCAGACGAACCGGTCTCCCCTCCGATTGTTCCCCCGAACATCTTGATGGTTCCGCCGCCGGTTACATACACGCCGCCGCCGAAATAATTTAAGTTTTGATTGGAAAGAATACGGGCGGCATTGCCCGATATGCGGGCGCTGTCCCGCATGATCAGCGTTCCGCCGTTTACATACACCCCGCCGCCGTAAGCGCTGCCGTTGACGCCGGAGGTTGCCGTCGCCTGATTGTAATTATCGATTATACCGGCGCTGCCCCGCATTTCCAGCGTACCGGCGGATTCCACCCAAACCAGCGCAGTGTTATTGCTATTGGCGCTGCCCCGGCCGCTCAACTCCAGGTCGCGCAGTATCACGGTCTGGTTGGCGCCGACAGTCAGCGCCCTTCCGTTGTTGTTAAGCGAAACCTTCCGGTCAGCGCCCCGTACGGACACCCGTATTCCCCTCGCGGCGGAGCCGAATGAATTGGCGGTTGTCCCCCCCAGGTTGGCGATGTCGGCGGTAACGTTAATGACATAGTTTCTGTTGTTGCCGCCGGCGGCGATGACGCTCAGGGCGCTGGTCCATTCGACAGCGGTGGCAACGTCGATAATGTTGGCGCCTGGTACGTTTGCCCCGGGGCCGAAGTCCGCGTCATTGTAGGTCAGCCACTTTGCCGTTAAAACAATATCGTGGGCAAGGGCGTTTACAAAATTCCATTCCGTGTTGTCTGATGCGTACCATCCCCCGAATGCGTACCCGTCTTTAACCGGATCATCGGGCTTAAGAACGGTGCCCATCAGCTCGACCATAACTTCCACAGCCTTTACGCCGGGAGCGCCGTCCAGAAGGCCGCCGTTGGGATCGAAATAGGCAGTGAAGACACCGGCAAGCACCGTTACTCCGAATGACGCGGTTTTGCCTCCCCAGGTAACGGTAAGGGTCTGCTCTCCCGGCAGATCAGGATCGAAGCCGCTGATGTGGCCTGTCGTTACCGGCACTTCCGATGAGGAACCGATGTAGACGGCGGTAACTTTTAAACCGGCAATGTTCAGCGGATCTTCCCAGCCGTACGGATACACCCGCTGAAGCGGCTGCTGGGTAATTTCAATTTTTACCAGGGCGGTCACGTTGGCGGGGCCGGAAACCGTTTCGCCGTCCATGATAAATTTGCCGCCTGCATTAACATACACCCCGCCGCCCTGCAGGATAAGGCCGCCGTCATATACCAGCGTTACGCCGCTGCCGACGGTAAATATCGCGCCCGATGCCCCCAAGCGGGATATGGTTCTTTCGCCTCCGGTTCCCCTGAGGATAATGATAATATCGGCCATGCCGCCCCAGGAAAGCGTTTGCGGGGCAAGCTGCAGATCTTCGGTAACTTCCAGCAGATAAACTTCGCCGCTTGCCGCGTTAGCGTTTAACCACGCGAGTCTGTCCTGAAAAGTGTTTCCAGTGGCGCTTGTATAATTAATAACGGTAACGATGAATGATGCCGCGTCTTCGCCGTAGATGTCGCGGTAAGTAACGGTAATTTCCTGTTCTCCGGCCTGCGAACCGTCAAAGCCAGTCAGGCTGATCGCCTGGGTTACTATTTTTTCGCCGCCGTCGCTGTACCAGGCTGTTATTACCAGGCCGGCAAGGTCAAGCGGTTCATTATTGTAGTAAATTGTTTTGTCCGGCGGCCTCGTTACTACAATTCCGGAAAGCTCTATTACCTCTACCGTGAAATGTGCGGTTTTGGAGCTGTAGGTAACGGTCAGGGTTTGTTCTTCCGCCGCCATGCTGTCGAAACCGGTGATATGTCCTTCGGAAACACGCACTGTTTCGCTCGTTCCGTCCGTGAATGTAACGGTTATTTCAAGCCCGGTTACATCGAGTTCATCGCCGACTGCATACCGCGTAATTGCCGGCCATTTGGAAATTTCTATTCCGGCGACCCCTATTACCTCTGCCGCGAATTCCGCAGTTTTGCCGCCGTACATAACGGTAATGACCAGCTCTCCCGCTTCCGTATTGTCAAAGCCACTGATGCTGATCATTTCTGCCGGCACGGTTTCCCTGCTGTCGTCGCTGTATATCGCGGTAACTTCAAGGCCGGTTAAGTCCAGGTCTTCGCCGACGGCGCATCGCGCATTATCCGGCGGACTGGTAATTTCAATTTCCATAAGCCCTATTACGTCTACCGTAAAGACGGCTGTTTTACCGCCGTAACTGACCGTAACTTCTTTTGGCCCCATTGTTGCCGATTCAAAACCGCTAAGCTCGTAGGCGGTAATTCTTGCCCTGGAAGCATCGCTGTACACAGCGATGACGACCATCCCCTCCGGGTTGAATTCTTCGCCGAGGCTGTACCTGGTCTTTGCCGGCTGTTCGGATACAAAAATGCTGACGAGGGTTTTATTCGTGGTATCGTTGCTGCAGGCCGTAAAAACGATCGCTGCCGCCAGGATGATGACAGGAAGAAATCCGGTACGCGTTTTCATCGTTTGCTCTCCATGATGTCGCTACAGCAGATCATCGATCAGGTCGGAAGGAATGGGTACGCCGTTCCTCACAACGATCATGTCGTCGGTAGCGGACTGATTGCCGATGGTATTCCAGACACTGCCCCTGAAATAACCGCACTGGGCGTCATTGCCGAACAATTGCTCGCCCCCTCCCAGGGCGATATTTCCGGCGATTGTTCCTTCGGTTATGCGGAAGGTTCCCATGTTGTACACACCGCCGCCCCAGCCCCTGGGAAGATCCTGATCGCTGTATGCCCCTGCGCCGTTGCCGCTGATCATCCCGCCGTTCATTTCAAAGGCGGAACCGGCATTGACATACACGCCGCCGCCGTATGCAGAACCGGCGCCGCTGTAGGTGGCGGTTAAATTGGCCGACTCTTCGCTGTCACCTCCGATTGTCCCTCCGTACATCCGTAAAATTCCTCCGGCGGTTACATACACGCCGCCGCCGTAATAGGCAAGGTTATTGGTCAGATGCATAATTGCCGCGTTGCCCGATACGCGGGAGCTGTCTCGCATAATAAGCGTTCCGCCGTTAACATATACGCCGCCGCCGTAGCTTCTGCCGTTTGCCGGCGCCATGTTGTAGTTGTCAGTTATCCCGGCGCTGCCCCTCATATCCAGCGTGCCGGAGGGATCAACGCGAACCAATGAATTGGTATTAACGTCGTCAATCCCCCTGCCGCTCAGCGTTAAGTCCCGCAGTATCACGGTTTGTCCCGCGCCGACAGTCAGCGCCCTTCCGTCGCTGTTAATGGTAAGCGTTCTGCTTCCGTTGTAGCCCCGCAGAGCGACCTTTATTCCGGCGGCGGAACCGAACGAGTTGGCGGACGTTCCTTCTATGCTGATGTTTTGGGCGACGTTGATTACGTAGTTCCTGCCTCCGCCGCCGACGGCAATGGCGGCAAGAGCGCCTGCCCACTGGGCGGTATTGGTGACATAGATAACGGCGGGCGCGGCTGCCCCCGATCCGAAATCTGCGTCATTCATGGTCAGCCATTTTGCGATCAGGGTAATATCGCCGGCAATAACGCGGGTAAAATCCCATTCAGTATTGTCAGCCGCATACCAGCCGCCGAAAATAAAATTTTCCCTGGAAGGATCATCGGGCCTGAGGACGGTGCAGTTTAATTCCGGTATCACATCCGCGGCTTTTATGCGGGTATCGCCGTCCCATGCGCCGCCATTGGGGTTAAAGGCAACAGCGGCGACTGCGGTGACAATCGTTACGCTGAATGTCGCGGTTTTATCGTCTACGGTAACGGTCAGGAATTGTTCTCCCGGCAGATTGGGATTAAACCCGGTAACATGCCCGCCGGTGACCGGCACTGTTTTGATTGATTCGTCGAAATAGGTCGCCGTTACTTCAAGCCCGTCAATATCCAGCGAATCGGCTGACGCATAGATAGGATACACCCGCTGAATCGGCTGATTGGTAATTTCAATTTTGGCGACGGCGACTATGGTTCCGGCGCCGGACACAGGATTGCCGCCGAGACTCCCGCCGTTCATTATAAAGGTTCCGCCGGCGTTTACCTGTACTCCGCCGCCGCGCAGGGTAATGCCGCTGTCAAGAATCAGCGTAACGCCGCTGCCCACTGTAAAAATCGTGCCGGACGGCGAAAGGGTAATTGTTCTTTCGCCTCCGATTCCCCTCATTATTACGGTAATGTTATTTTTGCCGACGTAGGCAATGTCGTGGGGAAGGATAGTCTCGTTCGCGGCTACTTCCAGAACATACATCGCTCCGCTTACCGCTTTGACATTCATCCACGCCAGTTTTTCCTGAAGCGTATTTCCTTCGGCGTATGTCTCGGTAACTACCGTAATGGAAAACAACACCGATTTTCCGCCGTATGCCACGGTGATGGTCCTTGTCCCTGCCGTCGCGGAACTAAAACCGGTAATAACAGCGTCTGTTGTTACAATTTTGGTTGAATTGTCGCTGTATGCGGCAGTTACCGCGAGGCCGGTAGTGTCCAGCGCCTCGCCGATGGAGTATGCCAATTTATACGGCCGCCGGGTAAGGCTAATGCTTTTAAGCTCTATTATCGTTACCGCGAATGTTGCCTCTTTGCCGCCGTAGGTGATTGTCAGGGTTTTAACGCCCGATGCCGCGCTGTTAAAGCCCCGGACATGTTCCGCCGAGACAGGCACGATTTCGGAAGTTTCGTCGCTGTAAACTGCGGTAACTACCAGCCCCGCCAAATCCAGCTCTTCGCCGGTATTGTATCTGGTTTTTTCAGGCAGGGAGACAATCTCAATCTCCGAGACCTCTATAACCGTTACGGTGAATTCCGCGTCTTTGCCGCCGTAGCTGACGGTGACGGTTTGCGTTCCCGTAGCCGCGCCGTCAAAACCGGCGAGTGCCGGCCAGTCCGGCAAATTGCCGGTATCAAAATCATCAACATCTATTTCCCTTACCTTTATTTCTGCGGTTTTTCCGCCGTATGCCACGGTGAGTATCTGCCCTTCCTCTCCAATGGATGGTTCAAGTACCACGATGGTCTCGTCGGTGTATCCTACGCCGATAACAAGGCCGGATAAGTCCAGGTCTTCGCCGACGGCGCATTTGGTGATAAAGGGATCATTGGCAACCTGAATTTCGTAGACCGATAATTCTATTACCATTACCCCGAAACCTGCCATTTTACCGGCGTATTTAACAATAATGATTTTTATCCCTTCTGTTTCGGAATCAAACCCGTCCAGCTCATACCCGGTGATTTCCGCCGTGGAAGCATCGCTATAGAGTGCGCTGACGATCATTCCCCCGGTGTCCAGATCGTCGCCGATTCCATACAGGAGTTTTGCCGGCTGCGAGGCAATAAAAATACTGATGACAGAATTTACGGTTGTTTCGTTATTGCAGGCCGTTATCACAAGAGCGAATAGCGCGGCAATTATCAGTAACACGGGAAATTCTGATGTAGTATTCATCAATTTCTTGCATTGCATTATCATCTTCCCTGATACAAATATAACGATTTTAACATTACTATTCCATTATTTAGAAAATATTTTGATAAAATAACGCTAGCAGCGACAGATTAACCAAATGGAAGTTGTTAATAATATTTTGAAAGTTTTTTGTTTGTGTTCACTATGTAATTAATTTTCATTTGCCTGAAAATATATTACATATGAAAGTCTATTCGTCTTCGGTTTCGCCGAGTTTGCGGTGCAGGGTTTTCCGCCCGATTCCCAGGGCTTCGGCGGCTTTGCTTTTATTGCCTTTATAATAATGAATGGCGGCGCGCAGGATGAGCTTTTCCGCTTCATCATAGCTGATGTTCAGGGGGATACGCACCGAGTCCTCCTCACCGGCGGATTGCAGCGACGGGGGCAGATCGTCCACGGTGATGACCTTTTTGCTGCACATTACCACGGCGCTTTCGATGCAGTTGCGGAGTTCCCGGATGTTGCCCGGCCAGTCGTAGGCGAACA
>Ga0082212_10005983_pt1 | contig 16452 bp, 14 predicted proteins | sample TergutNt197P3_FD_71548 | JGI IMG/M metagenome (GOLD analysis project Ga0082212, IMG submission 71548) | Neocapritermes taracua P3 segment gut microbial communities from Petit-Saut dam, French Guiana - Nt197 P3 | ecosystem: Host-associated > Arthropoda: Insects > Digestive system > Gut ... | reverse complement strand
TCCAGAAATCCTTTTTCCCAGAGCTACGGCGAATCCCGCCGTACCGCGGCGCATTCCAGGGACGACAAGGTTGTCAACATCCGCTCGGCCGGTCAGTTTCAGGTCGTTCTCGCAAACCCGGAACGGTTTGAATCGGCGGCGGAGATTGCCGACCATCTGCGCGCGGGGCGAATGATCGTTATGAACCTTGAGCAGACGAACAAGGACATTGCGAGAAGGCTGATCGACTTTCTGAGCGGCGTTGCCTACGCGCAGGACGGAAAAATCAAAAAAGTCGCAAATTCCACCTATCTGATCACGTCGCAGGGCGTCGACCTTATGGGCGACCTTATTGACGAGCTTGAAACCAGCGGCGTATACTTTTAAAAAAGCGAAGGGTTGGGTTGAGAAATGATAAGCCCCCAGGACATCAGGGATAAAATCTTTGAGAAAACCATTTTCGGCGGATACAACATGTCGGAGGTTGATAATTTCCTGCGCATCATATCCGAAGAATCCGAGATCTCGCAGAAGGAAATCTCCGTTCTGAAAAGTAAAATGAAAATCCTTGTGGAAAAGATCGAGGAATACCGCGCCAACGAGGACGCCATGCGTATGGCGCTTTTGACCGCGCAGCGCATGGGCGAGGAAATAACGATCGAGGCAAACAAGAAGAAAGAAGAGACCCTCCAGAGCGCGGACGCCGAGGCAAAGGCAAGGCTTGACGCGACGGCGAAGCGTATATCAGACGAGGAGTACCGTCTGACTGTTGCAGCAAAGGAGACCGCGAAATTCATCGAACTGTCTCAGGCGATAATGCGCAAACATTCGGACTTTCTTACCAAGCTGGAAACCGCGCGCCGTGCCGTACGGCCGGACGCCGCGCCTCCGCAGCCGCAGCCGACATTTGAGGAACAGATTTCCGATACAGCGGCGCAAATAGGAAACACGATGGACAGGATCACCAACGCAAACGCTCCCGCGCCGGAGTATGCGGAATATACGGTGCAGCAGGAACCCCAGGCAGACCCTGCTTATGACGACGAGGGCGAGCCAACAAAGCTTTACCCGTTCAACGATTCCGCTATCAACGGGCCGGCGGACGATAGCTTTGGTGACAACGACGCGGAAGAGTCCACCTCACCCAGGCCGAAGTTCGATTTTGATGATCTAAAATTCGGCTCTAATTTCGATAACAAGTAGGAGAACCCCTATGCCCCAGGATTATAACGCGACGATAAATCTGCCTTCAACTGATTTTCCGATGCGCGCAGGACTCCCGAAACGCGAGCCGGAGATGCTCGAAACCTTTTATAAAAAAAAGGTCTATGAAACGCTTATGAAAAGAAACGCGGGAAATCCCGCGTTTATACTGCATGACGGGCCGCCGTTCTCAAACGGCGATATCCACATGGGCACGGCGATGAATAAGGTCCTAAAGGATATTATTATCCGGTATAAAAACATGTCGGGCTATTACGCGCCATACACCCCCGGTTGGGATAACCACGGCATGCCGATCGAAAGCGCGATCATCAGGAAGAATAAGCTCGACAGGAAAAAGATGTCTATCCCTGAGTTTCGCAGCGCCTGTCAGGCTTTCGCGTCGGAATACGTTGACAGGCAGCGCGAACAGTTCAAACGCCTTGGCGTGATAGGCGACTGGGACGACCCGTATCTGACGATGGCTCCGTCGCTGGAGGCTGAAGAAGTCCGCGTTTTCGGAAAAATGTACGAAAAGGGTTATATCTACAAAGGCCTGAAACCCGTGTATTGGTGCCCGACCGATGAGACAGCCCTTGCCGAAGCGGAAATAGAATACGCCGACGTCCCCTGTACCGCGATCTATGTCAAGTTCAGGATAAAAGATGACAAAGGCGTCTTGAGCGGCATCCCCGGCGCTGAGAACGCGAGTATACTGATATGGACGACCACGGCCTGGACGCTTCCCGGAAATATGGCGATATGCCTCGGGCCCGATATCGAATACTCCGTATGCGCAGCAGGCGGCGAGGTGTACATCGTCGCGTCCGCTTTGGCCGAGGCTGTCTTTTCCAGGTCAGGCGAAGGGAAATTCGAAGTTTTAAGGAAACTTCCCGGCAAAGCCCTTGAACTTGTTACGGCTCTGCATCCGTTTTACGACCGTGAGTCGCTCGTTATACTCGGGGATCACGTAACGGTCGATGCCGGGACAGGCTGCGTACACACCGCGCCCGGCCACGGCGTCGACGACTTTATCGTTTGCCGTAAATACCCGCAGCTGCCAATGGTCACGCCGGTGGACGACCATGGCGTCATGACAGCCGACGCGCTCCAGTATGCGGGGCAGTACTATTCCAAAGCAAGCGACGTGATAATCGCGGATTTGAAATCAAGCGGAGCGCTGTTCGCGTCTGAGGAAATAACCCACTCATATCCGCACTGCTGGCGTTGTAAAAACCCCGTCATATTCCGTGCCACCGAGCAGTGGTTCGCGTCCGTCGATGCTATGATCGCAACGGCAGTCAAAGCATGCGACGATATCAGGTGGATACCCGAGTGGGGCAAGGACCGCATGGTCGCTATGCTCACAGAACGCTCCGACTGGTGTATATCCCGCCAGCGCCACTGGGGTCTGCCCATACCGGTGTTCTACTGCAGTGATTGCGAAAAACCGGTTTGTACACCCGAAACTATAGAGGCAGTAGCGGAATTGTTCGGTGCGAAAGGGTCTAATGCTTGGTATGAGACGGAGGCCGGCGATATTCTGCCCGACGGTTTCATATGCCCGAACTGTGGTGCGGGTGCGACCGGCGACGGACAGGCGCGCGGCGAAGCGCGCTCCGGGAACGCGGGGCATTTCATAAAGGGTTCGGATTCGCTGGACTGCTGGTTCGACTCCGGGTCGACCCACGCGGGCGTTCTGAGTTCAGGTCATTTTCCGGGGCTCCATTTCCCCGCTGATATTTACCTTGAGGGGGGCGACCAGTACAGGGGATGGTTTCAGTCGTCAATGCTCACAAGTATCGCCGTAAATGGCGCCGCTCCGTATAAAACCATCATAACACACGGTTGGACTGTCGACGGCGAGGGCAAGGCTATGCACAAATCGCTCGGCAATACGGTCGCGCCTGAAGAAATCATTAAAGACTATGGCGCCGACGTCCTCCGGCTTTGGGTAGCGTCCACCGATTACAGGACAGATGCGCGTATCTCAAAAAGTATCCTTGGGCAGCTGTCAGACATCTACCTGAAGATACGCAATACTGCGAGGTTTATACTCGGCAACCTGAAAGGGTTCGACCCTGATGATCTTGTCGCCGTTGAAGATATGCCGGAGATAGATCGCTGGGCGCTCTCACGCCTGACCAGACTTATATCCAACATCATATCTTCATATGAAAAGTATGAGTTTCACACTATTTATCACGGCGTTCACAATTTCTGCACCGTCGATATGTCGAATTTCTATCTCGACGTTATTAAGGACAGGCTGTACTGCGATGAATCGAACGGGCTGTCGCGCCGCAGCGCGCAGACGGCTGTCTATATTATTCTCGACGCGCTTGTGCGCATGCTGGCCCCCGTCCTGGCTTTCACTACAGAAGAGATTTGGGCGTCGATGCCCCACAGTAAGTGCGCAGACAGTGAAAGCATCCTTTACAACAGAATGCCCGAGCCTGATAAAAAGCACGCGTTTACGCCGGAACGCGAGGCAATATGGGATAAGCTCCTGCGCCTCAGGGCGGACGTGAACAAGGCTCTCGAACTTGCCCGCGCCGATAAGATCATCGGCAAACCCCTGGACGCTGATGTAACGCTGTATATAAGCCCGGAAGCCGCCGCAGCGTTCGGTGAAATCGGGGATCAGGATTTAAAGACGCTGTTTATTGTTTCCGCGGTCAACGTTGTAAATCAAACAGGGGATGGTTTCGCGCTTGAACACCCCCCCGGCGTGAGTTACCCGGGCGCAGAGTTCCCCGGCGTAATTATTTCCGTCGTTTCAAGCGACGCACCGAAATGCGTGCGCTGCTGGGTCCATGATAATGACGTCGGAAAAAATCCTGAACATCCGGAGCTTTGCCCGCGGTGTGCAGGCGTTGTAGGCGCCGCAGGCTTTAGTAGTTAGGAGTTAGGGGCAGGTGACGGGGGTTTCGCGAAGACCGTGACCAGCTTTATCTCGTGATAATTATACCTTTTGAGGAAGGGAATGATATTATGCTATGCTTTGTTTTTGCGGCGCTTGTCGTCTTGCTGGATCAGCTCTTTAAACGTTGGGTCGTGTTAACTCATGCGGTGGGGGAAGAGACAGTTATCATCCGCGGGCTCGTCAACCTCCGGCATGAAGTAAACAACGGCGCCGCGTTCAGCATACTGCCGAATCAGCGATGGCTCCTTGCCGCGATCGCGTTCGTGGCCGCGATCGTACTGATAGCGATCCTTCTCAGGTACAGCGAAGGCTTTTGGGGAACGCTCGGGCTCGCTTCCGTTCTCGGCGGCGCGGTCGGCAATCTTATCGACCGGGTCTTCCACGGGCACGTCGTCGATATGTTCAAGTTCACTTTTATGGATTTCGCGATTTTTAATATCGCCGATATATTCATAACGCTGGGTATGATAACATTCTGTATATTCTTTATCGTCACATCTTTCAGATCAGGTGGTACTAAAGAAAAATCCACTGCGTCCGGACCGGATGAGTACGACAACGCCGGTATCGAGCAATATGACAGGAGAAATTATATCCGGGAACCGCAGCAAGCGCCTGAAGCGGTCGACTATAACGAACTATTTTACGGGGATACTATCCCCGATACGTATCCCGAATCGGACTTTGCGCCGCCGCCGGAGTATTTCGAGCCTGATCAAGCGCAGCAGCAAGCTGCGCCCGCGTGGCAAGTTGAGTCCGCGCAATCCTTTACTCAGGAGCAAAACGGTTTTTGTCCGGCCGCGCCGGAAGCCCCGGTCTATTATGAGCCAGCAGGATCGACGGATCATTATGAAGCCGCGCCGGAGCAGCAAAGCTATTACATGCCGAAACATGAACCGGCAGCGGACATTACCCCGACGCTCGAAGCGCTGGGTTCGCTCGGAGCGCTGAGCGCGCTTGAGTCGGAGCTTAACGAAACAGATCTGCTCGCGGAATATGATATCGACGACATCCTTCGGGAATACGGTTTTGAAGACGATAAAAATTAACTCGAAAGACGGCGGGGAACGGTTGGATGTGTTCCTCGCCGCAAATATTTCCGGGCTGACCAGAAGCTCGGCGCAGAAGCTTATAGAATCCGGCTGCGTAACGTTGGACGGCTCGTCAATACGAAAAAACCACAGAACGTCGCCCGGTGAAGAGTTCACAGTAACGCAGGACGACCCCGACGAGCCGGAGGCAGTCCCGCAGGATATACCGCTCGAAATCGTTTATGAGGATACCGACGTAATTGTAGTAAATAAACCGCGCGGGATGGTCGTACACCCGGCGCCCGGCCACCGGGACGGCACGCTGGTCAATGCGCTGCTCAACCACTGCGGGGAGAGCCTCTCAGGTATCGGCGGCATTAAAAGGCCCGGCATCGTGCATAGGATAGACAAAGACACGTCAGGACTCGTTATCGCAGCGAAAAACGACAGAGCGCATCTGGCGCTGTCTGCCCAGCTTTCGGACAGGACTCTCGCGAGGGAGTATGATGCGGTCGTCCGCGGTGTGATCAAGAACGATTCCGGTACGATCAACGCCCCTATCGGCCGACACCCGGCCGACAGAAAGCGGCAGGCGGTTACAGATAAAAACTCACGGCCGGCAGTAACGCATTACGAAGTGGTAACCATATATAACGGTTACACACATGTGCGCTGCCGGCTCGAAACGGGGCGGACTCATCAGATAAGGGTCCACATGGCGTATATAGGTCATCCCATTCTCGGCGACGTCGTATACGGCCGTAAAAAGCCGGAGTTCGGTCTGTCGGGTCAATGTTTGCACGCAAAAAAACTGAGGTTTCTGCACCCTTCAACAGGCTCGCAAACAGAACTCAGTACAGACCTGCCGGAGTATTTTAAGGAAGTGCTGGAAAAAATTGCAAGATCATGAACACTATATGCGGATCGCGCTTGAGTTGGCACGGGAGGCGGGCGAACTCGGCGAAACGCCTATCGGCTGCGTAATCGTCGGCGCCGACGGCGCCGTCGCGGGCCGCGGCTGCAACCGCAAAGAAAAAGAAAAAAACGCGGCGGCGCACGCTGAACTTATCGCGATAACCGACGCATGTAAAAGGCTCGGAGACTGGAGGCTTTCGGGCTGCTCGATGTATGTCACGCTCGAGCCATGCCCGATGTGCGCCGGCGCGGTCGTCATGTCGCGGGTCGACAAAGTGTTTTTCGGTGCGCGGGAACCGCAAACAGGTTCCTGCGGCAGCGTGATAAACCTGTTTATGGAGCCTTACGGGCATAATGTTCAAATCACGGGCGGGATACTCGCGGGCGAGTGTTCCGCGTTGCTTTCGGAGTTCTTTTCGAGGCTTCGCGGAGGTTGATTGCCAATTTGGCAATCAACCAAACCGATCATCAGCGCCCTTAGAAAAGAAGAGCCATGAGAGGATATTCCAATACTATGACAGAGCAAAAAACCAATAAAGCCCTCATGTTTACCATCCTGCTGATGGCGCTGTTTCAGACGCCGCAGTTCGCGGTACTGCCGGGTACAAATCTTATCGCGACGGAGGTTTTTCCTGAACTTTCGCTCCAGACGATCCAGACGGCGATGTCGCTGCCGGGCCTTGTTGCCGTAATATCCGGAGTCCTGGCGGCCGTTTTAGTCAGATACGGGGCGTCGTCGAAGAAGTTCATGACTGTTTTCGGTCTTTCGATGATCGCCGCGGCCGGCGTCGTCGCGCTCGCGCTGCATACGCGTTTCTGGCAGTTGTGCCTGATGAACTCATTGATCGGGATCGGCGTGGGAATTTTCGTCCCGAACGCTCAAAGTATTATGTTTGATAACTTTGATGAGAAAACGCGCAACTTCATACTCGGAGTGTCATTTTCTTGCATCAACGGCGGGGGCCTGGTAATGAGCCTGGTATCAGGCTGGCTTGATACTATTGTCTGGTACGGTGGGTATCTCCAATTTCTTATTGTGATCCCCGTGGCTGTTATCGCTTTCGTCATAATCCCGAAAGATGTCAGGATAAGATCCGGGCCCGCCGCAGCCGGCGCAGTATCCGGTGATGGCGCAATATCCTCCGCCGGTGATTCGGGCAGAACAAAGATACCCTTGAAAGTTTACTATTTCGCCTTTATTATCATTGTTTTTATGGTTCTGTTCAGCGTCATGTCAGTCAACATTTCGACGCATCTGGCAAACGGAGGCTACGGCGACCCTTCGATAGCCGGGATAGCGTCCGCCCTGATGATGGCGGGCGGCGCCGCTGTCGGCTTTATATTCCCAAAACTGTCGAGCGTTTTGCGTGACCGGGTCTTTTCACTCACATTCATTATACTGGCGGCGGGATTTACGCTGATGAACTTATTCCATTCATCTCTGCCGGCTACGCTGATAGCTGTGTTCCTGTGCGGCACGACGATGAGCCTGTTGGTACCACGCTGCGTATTCAACGTTTCAAATCTCTCCGACCCGACGAACTCCGCGACGGCGACTATGCTGGTCTGCTGTGTCGCCCCGGGCAGCGGGCAGTTCCTTTCGCCGGTGATAATGACGAACTTAACTCTCGCGCTCGGCGGCGAGTCCACGCGTTTCCGGTTTCAATTCACCGCTTTAATCTGCCTCGCCATCGCGGCCGTCCTGTTTTTTATCAGTATGCGAAAGAAACAAGTCGGTGGTGAGGGTGTATAAATTAACCGTCTGTTGCCCGGCAAACTGCTTTTTGAAGCTCGAAAAGCCTTGTACCGGTACGTTTACAGGCAGCCGGCATTAATATTGATACATCGCGTTGTAATTCTCCGGGTTGCTTATATACTCCATGATTTCGCCGCTTTGGTTGCCGGCGGCGAAAGTCGGGTCCATGATTTTCCAGTTCGCGCCGTCGAAAAAAATCATGTTGTCGACCCATCCGGTATCTTCCGAGAAAACGCTTATCCATGCGTGATAGGCGTTGCCTGTATACCCGAGCACCATTCTTGTCGGGATACTTTGACTGCGGAGCATCGCCGTCATGACAGCGGCAAAGTCGAAGCAAATCCCCCTGCCGCTCTCAAGAACCGCGTCCACATCAGGTATATAGCCGCTCTGGACTATCGCCGCAATATACTCGTCATATATGATGTTCGTAATGACGAAGTTGTATACGGCTTCTATTTTTTCCATAGCGTCGTCGATCCCCTCCGTGAGCCCTGCGGCTTTTCTGACGACGGCGCTGTCCCTGCTGTAGTTCACATACTGGTTTGGTCTGAGAAACGGCGCGAACTCGTTATCGAGCGTTACGTCTATTTTGACAGTCAGGACATGCGCGTAAAGCATGTCCTCGACCTCCTCGAGCACTTCTATCACATATTCGCCGTCGCCCCCCGAAAGCGGAAGAACCTCGAAGTCCCCTCCCGGTATGAGCCTGTATATGTATTGCGTTTCATCCGGGACAGTAATGAGCACCCTCGCCTGCAGTTTGATCTTTTCAATAAACTTTGCCATGACATACCCGGCGCTTGCGTTGGAATAGTCGACTACCGCTTTCTTATTTTCCGCCGCGTTGATACCCGGCGCCGACGCGACAGGTATTTCCGGTATCCCGGTATAGTCCGGCGGTTCTTCAGGAGCGGCGCTTTTTCTGTTTCCAAAGGCGCATCCCGTCAGAGCCATTGCGGCTGTCAATATTATTGCAGCCACTGTTGCCGCGGCTCTTTTATATATTGTCATAGGAATTTCTCCTCGCAATCAGGTAATAACACATTTTCTACATTTTTACCCGATTTGTCAAGAAAGCAAGGGGACGGTTCATCTGCTTTGTAAAGCAAGGGTAAAGCAAGGGGACGGTTCATCTGCTTGATATACACTTGGAAATACAGGAATTTCAACCAACATTACAATCTTCAAAGCAGATGAACCGTCCCCTTGCTTCCTTGGTTCAAAGCAGATGAACCGTCCCCTTGCTTTTTAAAAAAGCGGCCTGCTTGTATGGACACCCCGGCCATGTTGTGATAGAATCAATAACACTCCCGCAGGGCTGCAACTGATCACAGCGGTTACTTAAGGGGATGATTGGCTTGGAAATCAGTCTCGCGTTGATTCTTGACGAGCTGGGATTCGAAGCGGAAAAGCATATGCCGGACGGAGTGAACCCGAAGTTCAGGACTGCAGAACTGTATGTCCCGGGCCAGACGCAATTCTCGCCCGACAGCCTTCTCATATGTACGCTGCCCGAAGCTGTCGCCGCCGATACCCGCGGCGGGGCGTACTTTCTGTGCGTCACAGACGACAGCCCGGACGTAAATGCCGACGGAAACATACCATACGGCATCACAATCGTCAAAGGCGGAGTCGAGCTTCGTGAACTGTACAACCGTGTCCACCGGGTATTCGTAAAAGTAGCCGTGTGGATCATAGACATGGAGAGGAGCGCCGCCAGGCACAACGGACTTCAGGAACTCCTTGAATTATCCGAACCGATTTTCGGTAACTTTATTACGATACAGGACAGCACATTCAAGCTCATTGCGTATACAAAAAACATCTCCCCTCCCAGCATAGTTATGGCCCGCCTCGTGCAATATGGGTTCCAGCCCCCGGAAACGATGGAACTGTTCCGGCGCCACCGCAGGCTGGAAGAGTACAAAAGGACCTCCGACATAATAATCAGCCGCGACAGGGTCACCAGTGAAAACGACGTAGTGAAAAAGACATTCCATCTGGGCGGTTCGATGTTTATTATAGTCGTGATGGACTGCTGCGAAAAACCGGCGGACAACGCGACGATCGAACTGTTCGGGATACTAATAGAATACATCAAAGCCTATGCCGACATCGATATCGCCCAAACCGGCGGCATCGCGGGCGTCAAATCGCTGGTCCTCGATATACTCAACGGGAACACAGGCAGTAAAGAAGAAGCGCGCGTCCGCTCGACATACTGCGGCTACCCTTTCGAGGGCGGTTTCAGGTTATATGTGTTCTCTTTTGAAGACGAGGACAATCTACCTGCCGCGCAGCTAATAAGCCTCCTGACTGAATCGTGCAGGGACTCCGTAGCCTTCTACCGATTGAGGCAGATACTAATGATCGAACTCAACCGCGAGGATATCGGTAAAACGAGCGAAAAAGCGGAGCTGGCGCTGAGAGGCGCGGACTTCCTTTGCGGGATCAGCGCCGATTTTGAAAGCCTGTGGGATCTGCCCCTGGCATTTAAGCAAGCCTCGATCGCGTCGGAGATATTGAAAAAGCAAAAAGCGCCCGGCAATGGAATGGATCCCGGACGCTTCCGTTTATTCTCGGAGAGTTTTATTTACTTCATCGCGGATGCGGGGCGCTCGGCCGCGCCTGATGTGTTTGACAACTCTATTCTTGTGCGGGGAATTGAGGTACTTAAGAAATATGATGAGCAGCACCACACGGAAACAGCCAGAATACTGAGAATATTCCTCGAAAATGAGCGTAACGCCACGACAGTCGCGTCGATGATGCATATGCACAGGAACACGGTGCTTTATCATATGGACAAGATCAGCAGCCTGCTTGGGGTCTCGCTGGACGACCCGGATACCCGCCTTCAGCTTATTCTCGCTTTCAAAGCCGACGATTTGATATCAGGAGCGGGAAGTTAGAAATTAGTACCTCTATTCAGATTCCCACTTAACGTCTGCGGCAATTTGCGTCAGTCTTTCAACCGAAAACCCGCGCCGCGACCACAGCGCCGTATTTGTCCATCTCATCGGTTCCCGCGTTATAAACGCCCTCGTAGATCGGCACCCAGCTTGTGAAAATGGGAAGATACCTTTTTGTCGGGCCGTACTTGTCAAGCGCGCCGCGTATCGAAGCGCGGACGACGTCCCCGGTGACGCCGGGATAATCTATCGAAGGCATATCAAGGCCGCCGAATATAAACAGTTCCCCCTGCGTTTTTTCTATAATTGCCGGGATATCGTTTTCCGGCGTGACGCCCTGCCAAATGTCTACCCCCAGTTCGACCATATCTTCGCAAACGTCCTGCGCATAGCAATCGCAATGCGCCATGACCATGACCCCGCGCGACTTGATGTAACCGAAAAACTGTTTGTACAGCGGCTTTAGTATCTCGCGCCAGACGCGCGGCGGCAGGAACATCTGCGTCTTGCTGCCCCAGTCGTCAAAATTCACTATGATATCCGGCTTCATATGGTCGATGCACAGCCCCGCCGCTTTGATTTTCCAGTCTGTATACGCAGACAGTAACTCGACCATGCTGTCAGGCTCAAGTAAGTAATTCTCAAGCGCGTCTTCAAAACCCATCATTGCGTGGGAAAACTCGAACATACCGCGCGGGGACTGCCCCATAAGGACCTTCGTCTCCCGGTCCGCGGAAGCGCAAAGCGTTTCTGTCGCCGTCCAGTCGAGGTTGTCAAGATCGGGGAAATCAAAGAACTCTTTCCACCGCGTGATATCCTTGATAACTTTCCTGCCGCCCGCCGCGTTCGGAGTCGGGCCCGGCTGGTCGGACGGCCAGTCCCAGATAACGCCCCACGCGTCGGGAACGTCGACGTGCCCCTTGCCGGTGCGTTTGTGCGCCAGGGCGGCGGCGTCGAGCAGGAATGGCATGCCGGAAGCGCTGTCAAGGTTAAAGCAACTGAACGGATTGCCCAGCCATCGCGGCTCGTCATTTCTCACAAGCCTTAGAAAATGTTCTTTCGGTGTCGCCATATCACTGATTCCTCCACAAATGTTTTTGTAATTTGCTATCTAAATTTACCTTATACTCAGATTGAATTCAATATAGACTCCGCCGAAAATTAGCGGGATCCATAGTAGAGTTTCACTATATTATTTCAACTTATCAGAGAATTCTCCAATGGAAAAAGCACAAACTTGGAAAACATACTGATGCTTTTTCAGGTAAAATGCAGTAAAATTACAAACAAACAAGACAAATTTCCAAAAAGGCGCTGTTTAGCCGTTTGTTTGAATACACTATAAAAATCGTACGATATAAAGGAGTGGGTTGAGTTTGAAATATCCGAAAGTCATGACTCTGATCAATAAAATCGGCGCGTATATCTGCGGCGGGCTTGTGGTCGGGGCTTCTCTCCTTGCCGTGATGGAGTCCGTTCTCCGAAAAGTGTTCCGGTCGCCTACGTCATGGTCGCTTAACCTGACGATGGGGATATTCATCTATGCAGCGTTTCTCGGCTCGGCGTGGGCGTTCCAGGAGTTGGGGCACGTATCTGTGGACTTGGTGCGCGATATGGTCGACAAGCGTACTAAAAGCCCGACCAGGAAGCCGCGCAGAGTTATGTCCATCATCGGTTACGTCCCCTCGCTTGCTGTGTGCGCCGCGTTCTTCTACGGCGGGTGGAACCGGCTTACGGACGCGATCAGTATACACGCCAACGCTCCATACAGTTTCGTGTTCCCCAAGGCAGTTTCGTATACGGCAATAGTCATCGGCGCAATCATGATGTTTTTCACAGTCCTCTTTATAATCCTCGATTTGTTCGCCGGCGGCGACAAATACCTGTAGGCGGAAAGGAAGTGCGTCACTAATGAGTATGGGCCTTATGCTTTTTATCATCTTCGCTATCATGCTTTTCTTCATGTTCATGGGCACTTCGGTTTTCTCTTCTATGGGTTTCACAGCGATCCTCGGGTTTATTTTCTGGTTCGGTTTGAAATGGCTGTCGAGGTTCGGCAACATTGCGTACGACCAGGTATGCAATAACGAAAACCAGCTCATCGCCCCGATGTTTATAATGATGTCGGAGTTCCTGTCACAGGGGCGCGTGGCGGAAGACATTTTTGCCGTCCTCAGCCGCGCCGTCGGTAAGTTCAAGGGCGGCCTCGCGATCGCGACTACTCTGGCGTGTACGATATTCGCCGCTCTCTGCGGCAGTTCGCCGGCGACAGCCGCCTCGATAGGCCGCATTTCGATCACAGAGATGACCAAGCGCGGATACTCGCCGAGTTTCGCGGTGGGTACGGTCGCGGCCGGCGGAACGCTCGGGATAATGATACCTCCTTCCATTACGCTCTGCCTTTACGGTATGCTTACCGAGACAAGCATCGCGCAGCTCCTTATGGCCGGTATTCTACCCGGGCTCATGCTATCGGCCTTGCTTGTTATCAGTATTATTGTAAGATCACGTATTTCCCCCACTCTGATCAACCAGCAGGCTGACGGCGTCGACGGTAAGGCGCCGACGGAGCTCAGTTTTGCGGAAGCCGGCGAAATTATAAAACAGGCCAAAGAGCAGGTAGCAGAGGGGCAGGCAGATAATCAAAACAACGCGGCCCTGAAGAGCAATAATGTCAACAAGGGGCCCACTATCTTTACGATCCTCCCGGCGCTCGTGCTTATTCTTGTCGTCCTCGGTTCGATTTATATGGGGTGGGCGACGCCGATCGAAGCCGCCGGATACGGCGTCGTCGGCTCGTTCATTATGGTTCTCGCGCAGCGTCGGCTTACAGGTAAGATGTTCTCACAGGTCCTGCTCAATACCGCAAGGACCGGAACGATGATGATTTTCCTGATGATATGCGGCGCGGTCATGGCATTTATGATATCATACCTTGGCATTTCGCAAACTATCGCGACCACTCTCGCCAACAGTGGGCTCAGCGGCGGCGTCATCCTGTTGCTTATGACAGTCCTGTGGTTTATACTCGGGTGCCTCATGGATCCGGCGAGCATGCTCATTCTCACAGTCCCGTTCCTGATCGAGGCGCTGGTGACCATGGGCTTCAATAAAGTCCATATCGGCATACTTTCAGTACTGGCGGCGCAGATCGCGATGATTACGCCTCCTGTAGGGATGAACCTTTTTGTCCTGAAAGCGAACTCAGACGTTTCAATGGGGGACATAATAAAAGGAGCAGTGCCATACGTAGCGATACTCTTTGTCGGATACATCATTCTTGCCTTGTTCCCGGATATCTCGCTTGTCCTCCCAAGGCTCATGGGGTTCAACGTAAGGTAGCTTGCGTTTAAATAAAGAAATCTAATATAAATCTATAAGGAGATGTTTAAATGAAAAAGATACTCGGCATAGTACTTGCGCTCACTTTGGTGTTTGCCCTTGCGGCTTGCGGCGGCAGCGACACAGGGAACACCCCGGCGGCGAGTCCGGCAGCCAGCCCGGCAGCCAGCCCGGCAGCAAGCCCCGCAGCCAGTCCGGCGGCAAGCCCGGCGGCCAGTCCCGCAGCCAGCCCCGCAGCCAGCCCGGATGCTCCGGCCGCCCCCGGAAACGACAAACCATGGAACCCGGACAATATCAACAGCCACAAGTTCATCCTCGCGCACGGCATGGCGCCGGAAAACGTAGTCAGCAAATGCTATCACGCGTTCTGCGAATATGTCGCGGAGCTGTCCGAAGGTAAAATCACGATCGAAGAGAAGATCGGCGGCACGCTGGTCAATGACCTGCAAACATTTGACGCACTGCGCGACGGCACAGTGGACTTCATACACAGCATGGGCTCGTACGTTTCCAGCACGATAACGGAGCTCTCGCCGCTGACGATCGCCGGGTATTACGGCGGCGACAACTGGCTCGACTTCGCTTTCGGCACAAAAGACCTCGTTGAGAGTATATATGCCGATTACAACATCAAGTTCCTCGGCGGCTTATATCAGGGTACTTCCGTATTTGCCTGCAGCAAGATGCAGATCAAACAGCCGGGCGACGTCCGCGGCCTGGCGTGGCGCGCTTCAGGCGACTGGGTCATCAAGACAGTCGAGGCATGGGGCGGAGCGGCCACTAATATCGCGCTTCCGAACCTTGCCGATGCTTTCCAGAAGGGCACAGTAGAAGGCGTAACGACCGGCTGGACGATAGTCGGCGGATGGGGCATCTATGAAGTGGCAAAATACCTGACGACTTCAGATATATGCGAAGGCTTTGCGGCGCTTCTTATGAACGGCGATTCCTGGAAGAGCCTCAACGCGGACGAACAGGCGCTTATAGCGTACGCGGGCGATATGTTCGTTAACAACAATTTCGAGCTTACAAAAGTGGAATGCCAGAATTATTTCGACAGGATCAAGGCTGAAGGCGGGAACGAGATTTACACATTGACCGCGGCTGAGAACAAGACGTTCATAGACATCGCCTATGGTCTGTATCCTGAGATGGCGAAAGGCCTCGGCAACAAAGGTAATCAGCTTATCGAAATGCTCAAGCAATACAACGGTATGGCATAAGCGCGAAGCAGCAGTAATGTTATTCGGCCCGCTGTGACAAATGATAGTCACAGCGGGCCGTTACATAGAACCACAAAACAATTGTTTTGACGTAATTTTGTTGACAGGGCGCGCGGCGGTGTTATATAATTCATATCCACGCGCACAAAGGAGGTGAACGTCGGGTTTGTAAACCCGGCATGCAATGTTCAGAACATATCAACCTAAGAAAAGACAACGCTCTAAAGAACACGGATTTCGTAAAAGAATGTCAACAAGAAACGGCCGCAAAGTGCTTGCCCGCCGCCGCAATAAAGGCAGGGCGAAGCTTTCCGCGTAGCTGTTTTTATATGCGGCATTTAGCGGACTTATGAAGCTTACGACGTCACTGAAAAAGAACCATGAATTTCGAAGGCTGTATAACAAAGGCAAAAGCGCGGCTTCGCAATGTGTCGTAGTATATTGCAAGCGAAACGGCAGGGCGGGAAACCGTCTCGGTATCACAGTCAGTACAAAAATCGGCGGCGCAGTGCAGCGTAACCGTATCCGCCGCCGCTTAAAAGAAATTTACAGGCTCAATGAATACACGCTGCGGGCGGGTTACGATGTGGTAATAGTGGCAAGGGTTAGAAGCAGGTTTGCTTCATACCGGGAACTCGAATCTTCGGTTTTGACGCTATTTAAGAAACTTGATCTTAACGAGGGTAAACAGTAACAACGCAAAATGCGGAATGCAGGCCACGTACAGGTGCGAAGCGCCGTCCGGTACGGCGGAGGCGCGCTCACGGCAGGGAGTTTCAGAAAACATGTCGCATGCCAACAGGGCGCTGATCGCGATAGTCCGGTTTTACAGAAAGCGGGTTTCCCCTATGTCCGCGCCGAAATGCAGATATATCCCGACCTGCTCGGCATACGCGCTGGAAGCTCTGGAAAAATATGGCGCCGTAAAAGGCGGCTTGCTTGCGCTAAGGCGCATCCTCAGATGCCATCCGTTCCACAAGGGCGGCTATGACCCTGTTCCGTAAAGGCGCCGGTATCCGGGCGCGGTAAAGCCGGACCGGGCCGGTACAACCCGCCTCAAAAATGAATACAGAAATGGACATAAACTAATGTTTAATGCTATTGCGAGGCCGTTCGGCTTACTGATGATGTTCCTTTATGACACGGTGCAAAACTACGGCGT
>Ga0082212_10005982_pt1 | contig 16452 bp, 10 predicted proteins | sample TergutNt197P3_FD_71548 | JGI IMG/M metagenome (GOLD analysis project Ga0082212, IMG submission 71548) | Neocapritermes taracua P3 segment gut microbial communities from Petit-Saut dam, French Guiana - Nt197 P3 | ecosystem: Host-associated > Arthropoda: Insects > Digestive system > Gut ... | reverse complement strand
TTTTTTGAAAAAAAGCGGAGCAAAAAACTTTAAAGCCTTATACGAAATATCGTTGTATCATAAAATTGCGATTAAATCTATATTCCGAATAGATTTCGGAAGTTTGGGGTCAAGCCCTTTTCAAAGGGCTTGACGCCGGAGGCACGTTCTTACGTTCTGTACAACGGTTCTTTCTCTTGTGAGAATACCATGTCGAAAGTATCGTCGTCGTGGTTGCACATCATGGGCTTGTTGGAACTTTTATAGTACCCGACAAGCTGACCCTCGCAGTTCGGTCCGAACGCAAGCCCCGTCTTTTTACAATAGCTGATTTTTTCCGCACCGGACGCCGCTTCTATAACATCGAAGTTTCGCGGACGGTCGGTGGGAATCACGGCAGTCATGACTTTGTTCCAGACCAAAGCGGGGCGTGCCCAATAATCCCCCTGTTCGGGAAGTGCGGTCATTTTGCTGTTGTCGTCGAAACCCATTCGGACTACGCCGACGTAGTCCGGGGTGAGTCCCGCGAACAAAACGTCCGACATATTATTCGCCGTTCCCGTTTTGCCGACTACGCTTATTCCCTGACTGTCCATTCTTGCGAACCTACCCGAACCCGTGTCGTCGTGAACCGCTCTGTCCATCATGCGGTTGACTATCCAAGCGGTGTCCGCACCGATTGCCTGTGAGCCTGTGTAGTCTTTTTCGAGGATTAACTCGCCGTTGTGTTTCTCGATTCTCGAATAAAATGCGGGTTTATAATAGACTCCCCCCGTTCCGAAAATCTGATACGCCCCCGCGACTTCGTGGAGTTTCATCTCCACCGACCCTGTCGCGAGCGAGGAATAGTTGATGTGACGAGGCAAAAGCGTGGTGAACCCCAGTCGCTCTATTAAGAAATTGTACGCGGTGTTGGGACCGAGCAGATTCAGCGTTCTCGCGGAAATGGTATTCGTAGACTTCTGCACAGCCCACCATGCGGGTTGATACGCCCCGCTCCCGATGTTCCCGCCGACGTTTTCGGGCCACCGTTTGTACGAATTCGGACGGTCGGGGTCGTCGATTCTGCCCGCCCAGTCCATGAGCATGGTGGAATATGTGATAACGCCCGTATCAATCGCGGGAGCGTAGACTCCGAACGGTTTAATGGTCGAGCCTATGTTACGCTGTGCCTGCGTCGCACGGTTAAACGCGTCGTTACCGGGCTTGTCGCCGACTCCTCCCGACACCGCGAGAACGTCCCCCTTGAAGTCCATGAGTACAAACGCGCCTTGAATGACTTTTCTCGCCGAAACGCCCGACGGATACGCTACCGTGCGGACTAAATACGGGTCGTTCCAGACCTGCTCCATTTTGTCCTGCATGACAGAGTCCATGCACAGATAAATCCTGTACCCGTCCCGACGCAGTCTAAGTGCCGCACGTTCATACGACTCGTCGAAGTGGACTGCTAAATCGTTGGTGATTTCTTTCAAAGCCGCGTCGATATACCAGTTGTGACGGACGGCGTAGTCGGTGAACTTGAACGGGTTGGACAAATCCGACCAGTCGGCTTCCAAATAATAGAGGTCTTCGTCCTCGTCTTCGTTGACTCCTTGGAGTCCGTAATACTCGTCGTACCGCTCGTCGATATACCCGAAATAATCCCCGTCACAACGCGGGATTTTCTTGCCTTTCTCGTCTTTTTCGGGACAGCGGCACTGCGCGCTTATGGGAAGTCTGAAACGGACTTCCTCGTTCAGTGCGTCTGTGTACTGCGCATATGAAATGAATCCCAAATCGTACATATATCCGAGAGAATACTCCTGTCTTTGACGTGCGGCGCGGGGATTGGCGTAGGGGTTGAACCCGACGGGGGAGGGAAGAAGTCCCATCAAAATTGCCGACTCCGCTATGGTCAATTCGTCGGCGGTTTTGTCGAAGTAATGACGTGCCGCAGAGCCTACTCCGTACACGGTGTTCCCGAACGCAACCCTGTTGAGGTAATGGACTAATATATCGTGCTTTGAATACTTCTGCTCAAAGCTGATTGAACGGAAAATTTCGCGAAGTTTCCGACCTATATTGACTTGATTGTCTTTCGTAATGTCGCGGACTAACTGCTGTGTGATAGTCGAACCGCCCTCGACTTTCCCCGAACCGCCGAGCATTTCCTTTACCATGATAGACAGCGTCCTCGTCCAGTCAACTCCGGCGTGTTCGTAGAAACGCATATCCTCGGTCGCGACTAAGCAGTCTATGGTGTGCTGAGGAATGTCCTCTAAATCAACCCATATGCGATTCTCGTCCGCACTCAACGCAAACAGTTCGACATATTCCTCAGACTCGGTGTCAAGCGGGTCATAGTCGGGATTTTTGGCTAACAAGAAACTGTTGTAGCTGAGTTCGAGTTTTTCCAAGTCAATGTCGTACATAGACTCGGCGAACTGCGTAATATAAACGCTCAGTGCGACCGCCACAACGCAGACGGTTATAATCGCAATCAGCAAAAGCGTGAGAAAAGTAGTCCCCACCACTGCCAAAACCTGCCCGACTTTTTGTGTGGGGGTGAGTCTTTTGACTCTTTTCTTACCCTTAGCCTTGCTGTTCTTTATATATGCCCGCTCGTCGGCGGCTTTCGCGGACTCCTCGGTGAAAATCCGCTGTTTTTTTGAAACTCGCGGCTTGTTTTCGTCGGGAAGTTTATGATATTTCGGACTGTTGTTCATATAAGCCTCCTTTCGGTTAATTAATAATGAATAGGGAATAATTCTACCATAATTCACAACAAAAGTCAAGATTCCCCACTCTTTTTTATCTTTTTCAACCCCAAAAATCCCAACACCAAACCAAAAACAAAAAGCGGGATTCCCGCGAATATCGCAATAATCTGCCACATTTTTTGTACCGCAAAGAAATTCCCCACTATTTCTTGTGCCACATAATAATCTTCATATTCATCAACAAACATTTCAAAAAAAACAATAAAACACGACGGAAACAACAGCAAAACGCCCGACACAAGGCAAAACCCGCCAAAAACGACTTTATTCATTTCCTCTTTCAACCGAGGAAGTCCCAATACCAACCCCAAAACAAAAAGAGGGACTCCCGCAAAAATCGCAAATTTATGCCACAAACTCAACCCCTCAAAAAAACTCGGCTGAAAATTATCGCACAACGACACACTAAAAATATCAAAACAACTAACAAAAAATGACGGAAACAACAGCAAAACGCCCGACACAAGACAAAACCCGCCAAAAACGACTCTCTTCACACAAACACCCCCGTTATGCCAATTATTCCTTATTCATTGTTAATTAATTGCGGCGTGACGAGGACGTCACGCCCTACAAAATCCCCCGTAACTGTCAATTGTCAATTGTCAACTGTCAACTGTCGTCAAATTCCGCAGCATTTCTTAAACTTTTTACCGCTGCCGCAGGGACACGGGTCGTTCGGTTTCGCTTTTTCGGTGGACTTCTTCACTATGGTAATCTTCGCACCCGCATTCTCGGCGAACGCTTTCATGATTTGTTCACGCTCGGTCATTTTGCGGACTGTCAATACCATTCTTACCGTGTCCTCGCGAATGAGTGCAATCATTTCGTCGTACATGGCGAATCCCTCGTGACGGTACTCGACTACGGGGTCTTTACCGCCGCCCATAGTGCGGAGGTAGATTCCCTGTTTTAAGTCCGACATGGCGTCTATGTGGTCCATCCAGCGAATGTCCACATTTCGCAGTAATGCGTCGCGTTCGATGTTCCTCATGACTTCGGGGGTGAACTCCAATTCCTGCTTTGCGTGACGTTCCATAGCACGGTCAAGGAGAGTCTTCTCAATATCCGACTTGTTTACGCCGTTCAGCTCGGAAACGGAATAGTCGAAGTCCCCGTCCCCCGTGAGTCCGAAACTTCGGAAATGCTCACGCAGTCCTACTAAGTTCCAGTCATCGGCAATTTCGCCCTGACAGAAGTTTGACACGGTGTCAATGACCGTTTCTTTTAACATTTCACGGATATTCTCGCTGACGTCCTCGTCGTCAAGGACTTTTGCACGCTGTTTATAAATAGTACTTCTCATCTGCGACATGACGTCGTCAAATTCTAAGACGTGTTTTCTCGCCGAGAAGTTTCGACCCTCGATTTTCTTCTGTGCACCCTCGATAGTCCTCGACAGAATTTTGTTTTCTATCGGGACGTCCTCCTCGACGCGGAGCATTTCCATCATGTTGTGGATTTTCTCGCCGCCGAAAATTCTCATCAAATCGTCTTCAAGCGACAGGAAAAATCTCGACTCACCCGGGTCGCCCTGACGCCCTGCACGACCGCGTAACTGATTGTCAATCCGCCTCGACTCGTGCCGTTCCGTACCGAGTATAAACAGTCCGCCCACGTTGCAGACTTCGTCCGCCTCCGGTGCGATTTCTGACTTGTGTTTCTCGTAGAGTTCCTTAAAAGTTTCGCGGGCTTTGAGAATTTCCTCGTTGTCGGTTTCGGCGAATCCCGTCGCCTCGCCTATGATGTTGTCGATTATATCCTCTTCGATGTCCTGACGTTTCATCTCTTTACGCATTTCGGAACGCGCTAAAAATTCCGCGTTACCGCCGAGCATAATGTCGGTACCGCGTCCCGCCATATTAGTGGCGATTGTGACTGCGTACTTTTTCCCCGCCTGTGCGACTATTTCCGCCTCCCGAGCGTGGTTCTTCGCGTTGAGGACTTCGTGTTTAATTCCGCGTTTTTTGAGTAACTTCGACAAATGTTCCGACTTCTCAATCGAAATAGTACCTACAAGAATCGGCTGACCGCGTTCATGACATTCGCAAACCTGCTCAACTACTGCCGAGAATTTCCCGTTCTCGTTTTTATAGACATGGTCGTTGTGGTCGGAACGTATACAGGGCTTGTTAGTCGGGATTTCCACGACGTCAAGACGGTATATTCCGCGAAACTCCTCTTCCTCTGTCATAGCCGTACCCGTCATGCCCGACAGCTTGTCGTACAAGCGGAAAAAGTTCTGGAAAGTAATGGTAGCCAGAGTCTTGGACTCGTTTTTGACTTTAACCCCCTCTTTCGCCTCGATAGCCTGATGAAGCCCCTCATTAAACCGCCGACCGAGCATAAGTCTGCCCGTGAACTCGTCAACGATGATGATTTCCCCCTCCTTGACGACGTAGTCAACGTCCAACTTCATGATTCCGTGGGCTTTTATAGCCTGATTGACATGGTGCAGAATCGAAAGGTTGTCTGGGTCCATGAGGTTATCTATTCCGAAGAATCCCTCGGCTTTGTTCACGCCGGGGGGGAGGAGTGTACAAGTCTTGGCTTTTTCGTCTACGATATAGTCGCCCTCGTAGTGGTCGTGTTCTTCTTTGGAGTCAAGCTCTATGACTTTCGCCGCCTTAAATCCGCGGACTAATTTGTTGGCACGTTCGTACAAGTCGGTGGACTTGTCGCCCTTGCCCGATATAATCAGCGGAGTCCTCGCCTCGTCTATGAGGATTGAGTCAACCTCGTCCACGATTGCGAAGCTGTATTCGCGCTGTACTTTGTCGGACTTGCGTACACACATATTATCGCGAAGATAGTCAAACCCGAATTCGTTGTTTGTGCCGTAAGTCACGTCGCAGTTGTAAGAAATCCGACGCTGTGAGTTGTCTTTTTCGTGGACTATCAGTCCCACCGTCATACCGAGGAAACGGAACACACGCCCGATTAATTCCGAGCCGTACCGCGCAAGATAGTCGTTGACGGTGACTATATGGACGCCGTTTCCCGTTAAGGCGTTGAGGTAAGCGGGCAGAGCGGCGACGAAAGTTTTACCCTCACCCGTTTTCATCTCGGAAATTCTGCCTTGGTGGAGTACAATCCCGCCGATAATCTGGACGGGGTACGGTTTAATCGCGATAACCCGCCACATAGCCTCGCGAATGACCGCAAACGAGTCGGGGAGAATATCGTCGAGCGTTTCGCCTTTGTTCAGCCGCCCTTTTAAGATGTCGGTCTGTTCTTTAAGCTGAGTGTCGCTCATGGCTTGGTAGCGGGACTCTAAGTCGAGCGTTTTTTGTTTAAGCGGTTCGATTCGCTTTAATTCTTTTTGTGAGTAGGTTTTGAAAATTCCCATAATAAATAAATGTCTCCTCATTTCATATACAGTGATTATACACACATTTTTGAGTTTTGTCAAGTTTTACTTGACTATATCTGAAAATTATGTTAAAATGGGAAAAATTGTGACCCCGAGCAGTTGTTTCATATTTTCGACAACTATATTCGGGCAAAACAAACAGGTTTGTGATAGAATTGTAATAATTTTGTAACCAAAAGAGGATAAAAACAGGAAATGATAGAAAAGTTAAAACTCGCGGAACAGCGTTACCGCGAATTGGAAGAACTTCTCGCCGACCCCGAAATAACGGGCGACCAAAAGAAATTCCGCGACTGTATGAGAGAATACAAGTCCTTGACTCCGCTTATAGAAAAGTACCGCGAATACGTCAAAGCTACCGACTCCGTCGCGGAGGCTAAGGAGCTGCTGTCCGAGTCGGGACTTGAAGCGGACTTCCGCGAAATGGCACAGATTCAGCTTGACGAAAACCGCGAAATTTCCGAAAAATGCGAAGAAGAACTGAAACTCCTCCTGCTCCCGCGTGACCCCGACGACGACAGGAACGTCATCATCGAAATCCGAGGCGGTGCGGGCGGGGAAGAGTCGGCATTGTTCGTCAACTCGCTGTACCGAATGTACTCCATGTACGCGGCTCTCAAAAATTGGAAAATCGAAGTCATAAACTCCAACCCGACCGAGCTTGGCGGGTTCAAGGAAATCGGTTTCTCGGTCGAGGGGGAGGGGGCGTATGCCAAACTCAAATATGAGAGCGGAGTCCACAGGGTTCAGCGAGTCCCCGAAACAGAGTCGCAGGGGCGAATCCACACTTCCACCGTGACCGTGGCGGTCCTGCCCGAGGTGGAAGAGGTAGACGTGGAAATCAACCCCGCCGATTTGGAGTTCCAGACTTTCCGCGCGTCGGGGGCGGGGGGACAGCATATTAACAAGACCGAGTCGGCAATAAGAATCATTCACAAGCCGAGCGGCGTAGTCGTGGAATGTCAGGAAGAACGCTCACAGCACAAAAACAAGGACAAAGCCTTGAAAATGCTGTACAGTAAATTATATGAGGCGAAGCTGTCCGAGCAGACCGACAAAATCGCCGCCGAAAGAAAAATCCAAGTCGGGACGGGCGACCGCTCCGAGCGAATCCGCACCTACAACTTCCCGCAGGGCAGAGTCACCGACCACCGCATAGGTCTGACTTTGTACAAGTTGGAATACGTCATGAACGGCGACTGCGACGAAGTCTTTGACTCGCTTGCCATTGCCGATAAAGCAGCGAAGCTGACAGCTACTAACGAATAGGAGGCAGCATGAAAAATTTTACAGCGATTATTTCAGTCATAGCTATGATTTTATGTTTTACATCATGCGGAGGTAATTCCAAACCGGAAGAGCTTTCTTTCACAGATGTAACTGACGAGAAACTCGTGCAGTTGGTAGAAAGCGGGGAAATCCCGAAAAATATCGAGGTTTTAACTATACGGGGTGACGTTTCTGACATTTCTCCGCTTAGCGGACTCACCGAATTAAAAGTGTTGATGATTTCGCGAAGCCAAGTCAGCGACCTCACACCACTCTCCGAATTAACGAATTTGAATGAGTTAGCTTTATACAAAAATCAAATTTCCGACATTTCGCCGTTAAGCAAACTTACAGGATTAGAAGTGTTGACCTTAAAAGAGAATAATATTTCCGACCTTTCACCGCTCGGCGGGTTGACGGAACTAACTTTCTTGATGTTGGACGATAATCCAATCACCGACCTTTCACCTTTAAACAAGCTAACAAAATTAACAAGTTTAATGTTAAAGAATTGCCAAATTAACAACATTGCAACGCTCACCGAATTAACCGATTTAACGACCGTACAATTGTCAGAAAATCAAATCAGCGACTTTTCGCCGTTATATGAGTTGTCGGAATTACAATATTTGTTTATCGGAGGGAATCCGTTCGACGAAGAGGAATTAAAGCAACTCAAAGACACTTTCCCGAATATTCAGATTGAAACAGAAATTGACGAAGAATGAAAACAGTCATTGAAACTACGGAGAGTCGCGGCGTCGAAAAAGCGGTCGCGTTGCTGAACGCGGGGGAAGTCGTGGCGTTGCCGACCGAAACAGTCTACGGACTTGCGGGGAACGCGCTTAATCCCGACGCTGTCGCTAAGATTTTCACCGCTAAAAACCGACCGCAGGACAATCCGCTTATAGTCCATGTCAGCGACTTGAGTATGGCTAAGAGTCTTGAATTAGACGTTCCTCCGCTTGCGGAAAAGCTGTCGGAAAAGTACTGGTCGGGAAAGACTTCCGACAAAGCACCTTTGACTATGATTTTCCGCAAAGTCGGGGACTTGATTCCGTCGGTGGTGAGTTGCGGTCTTGACTCGGTGGCTGTGAGAGTCCCGAACAGTCCTGTTATGATTGAAATTATTGAGAAGTGTGACTTTCCGCTTGCCGCGCCGTCGGCGAATTTGTCGGGGAGTCCGAGTCCTACGCGTGCGGTTCATGTTTTTGACGATTTGAACGGGAAAATTCCGCTGATAATCGACGGCGGCGACTGTGAAGTCGGGATTGAAAGCACGGTAATCGCATTTGAAGGGAGTCGGGACAAGCCTACAATTCAAATTCTGCGACCGGGAGCGGTCACGCCCGAAATGCTGTCGGAATTTGCGGAAGTCGTTGTAGACGTGGAAGTTACGGCAGATTGCGGGGTACAACAACCCGGCGAAGCCGGCATACGTGCACAGGTACTGTGTCCGGGTACTAAATACAAGCACTATTCCCCGAAAGCGGAGGTTATCGCGGTTATTTCCGAGTCGGATTTAAATTGCGAAGAATACGAACACGTCATCAACAATCCCGAAACGCGGACGCTTTATGCGAAACTCCGCGAGTTTGACGAGTTGGGCGTGAGTCGGGTTTATATCAGACTCCCCGAACAACGCGGAGTCGGGCTTGCACTGTACAACCGCATAATCCGTGCGGCGAATTATAATGTGTTGGATTTGACACAGTCTTGCGACATATCAGTCGGGTTTACACACCCTTCATGCGTCTATGGACTCACGGGAATGTCGGGGGCGGGAAAAAGCGTTGCCGCGAAAGTCTTTGCTGAACGCGGGTTCACCGTCATAGACTGCGACGTCACGGCGCGGGCGGTGATTGAGCGGAGTCCCTGCATTGACGAAGTCAAGACTGCGTTTCCGCATATATTCAGCGGCGGAGTCTTTGACCGCAAAAAAGCGGCGGAGTTTCTTTTTTCCGACAAAGCGGAATTAGCGCGGTATCAGTCGGTCGTTTTCCCGTATGTGACTTACGAGATTCTACGGTTGATTGGCGAGTACAAGTCGCAAAATAAACGAATTTTGTTGGACGCACCGACGCTGTTCCAAAGCGGTGCGGACGACCTGTGCAGTCAGATTATAGCGGTAGTCGCGGACGAGTCTGTGTGTGTAAACCGCATAACGCGACGCGACGGAATCAGCGAAGAGTCGGCGTTGAAAAGACTGCGGAACCAGCCGAGTCTTGACTACTTCAAGCAAAATTGCGATATTGTAATCGAAAACAACGGCAGTCTTGACGAGTTTGTCAAAAAAATCGAAGAATTAGGAAACATATGAAAGTCAACAAAAACAAACCCGACGCGCTTACGGTAATAATCCGCGTGTTAGTCATATTAATCGTCGTTTCGGTTATACTACTTGCCGTGAACATAGTGTATTCCCGCTTTTTTGACGACGAAAACGGTCATCAGATTTTGTTCAGCGAGTTTGTGGAGAAGTCCGCCGAGGACTACGGTATAGACAAATTCCTGATTTATGCGGTCATCAAGACCGAGAGCAATTTTAATCCCGAAGCGGTGTCGGAAGTCGGAGCGAGGGGACTCATGCAGTTAATGCCCGACACGTTCGAGTGGATTCGCGACTTCCGCAAAGGCGAGGACTTGGACTTCGACGATATGTTCGACCCCGAGGACAACATACGGTACGGGACGTACCTGCTTTCCTACCATATGCGGTATTACGAAGACATAGACTGTTCGTTGGCGGCGTACCACGCGGGGGACGGGAACGTCGATAAATGGCTCGAAAACGCCGAATATTCGTCGGACGGGAAAACCCTCGACGTCATTCCGATTCCTGATACTCGGCATTATGTGAACAAAGTCAAAAAAGCATACGAAATCTACAAAAAATTATACGGAGGAAACGACTAATGGCTGACTCTTCAAACGAAACAAAACAAGGTAAACAAGAAAACAAACAAATAAAAGACTTAAAAGAAAAGCTCTTTTTCCAAAGGAAAAATATCTGCACAAAAATGACCGACAGTCAAATCAAGCAGGCTGATAAGTTCTGCGACGGGTACAAGTATTTCCTTGACAACGGAAAAACCGAGAGGGAGGCTTGCGAGTTAGCGGTCAAAATTGCGAAAAGTGCGGGATTTTCCGAGTTTGTGACGGGCAAAAAGTATAAGTCGGGGGACAAAGTCTACCGCGTCAACCGCGGGAAAGCGGTCGTGTTCGCGGTGGTGGGGAGTGAGCCTGTGAGCGGCGGAGTCAACATAATCGCCTCTCACATTGACGCACCGCGTATTGACTTAAAGCAAAATCCGCTGTTTGAGGACGGCGACTTGGCTTATTTCAAGACCCATTACTACGGCGGAATAAAGAAATATCAATGGACTGCCGTCCCGCTCGCACTTCACGGAGTTATCGTCAAAGCCGACGGCGGCACGGTCACGGTGAATGTCGGGGAGGACGACGGTGACCCCGTTTTCACAGTCACCGACTTGCTCCCGCATTTGAGCGAGGCACAGTACAAACGCCCGGCAAACGAGTTGATTCGCGGCGAGGAACTGAACTTGCTGATTGGTTCCCGACCGTTCAAAAGCGGTAAAGACTCCGACTCTGTCAAGCTCGGGATTATGAAAATCCTCCACGACAAGTACGGGATTACGGAGGGGGACTTTATGTCGGCTGAATTGGAGGTTGTCCCTGCTGCGAAGTCCCGCGACATCGGGTTTGACCGCAGTATAGTCGGCGGATACGGGCAGGACGACAGAGTCTGTGCTTATACGTCGCTCATGGCAATTTTGGAAGCCGCAAAGTCCAAGACCGCACCGAAGAGAACGGCAGTCTGCGTTTTAGCGGACAAGGAGGAAGTCGGGAGCGTAGGGAGTACGGGTCTTGACTCTATGTTTTTGCAGTATTTTATCAATGATGTTGTACAAGGTGTTTCGGCTAAGTCGGACTATGCCGATTTGACGCAAGTCCTGACTAATTCCAAGTGCATATCCGCCGACGTCTGCGCGGCATACGACCCGACTTTCCCCGATGTCTACGAAAAAAACAACGCGCCGTTCATGAACGGCGGTGCGGTGATTACGAAGTATGTAGGGTCACGCGGGAAAAGCGGAACAAACGACGCGAGTGCGGAATATCTCGGTGAAATCCGCAGTATTTTCGACAAAGCCAAAGTCCTGTGGCAGACGGGCGAGTTAGGCAAAGTTGACGCAGGCGGCGGCGGGACTGTCGCGATGTTCGTCGCGGGAATGAATGTGGACACAGTCGATATAGGAGTCCCGATTTTGTCCATGCACTCACCGATGGAGTTGGTGTCTAAGGCGGACGTGTTTATGGCGTTTAAGGGGTTTGCGGCTTTTTATGGCAATTGACAATTGACAGTTGCTCCTTTATTCATTCCTAAAACGTTCAATTTTCTCTTCTAAATCCGCAAAAAAAGCCTTACTTTCGGGTATAATCGCTTTATATTCATGCATTTTCTTTTCCAAAAGAAGAAAATTACAACACCTGCTTTTTACCTTCTTATCATACTCGGATAAATTTTCGTTGTCTGTAATAAATAATTTATAAATATTCTCAGACTTACGCAGTATTACGTCAGACATCGCCAATAAAGCTCGGTATTGATTGCGAAGTAAGTTTTTATAATTTTCGTCTGATTCTTTTTCAATATCAATGAGAATCAAACTAAAATTGGAAACAGGAATCATTTTATTAAAATTAACAGCTCCGTATGTACCGCCGGAAATTTTATGAAAATCTTTCATATTGCTCATTCGCGAAAACTTTGGTTTAGGTGATGAGAGAGGTATATAATAGTCAATAGAATTAATGGAAAAAACTACACCTGCATAAGGGCGTTTTTCAGATTTATTAATTTATACCGTTGAATCAAACTTTCTTAAATAATCAATATAATCATCTTTTATACGATACAGTTTCATTTTATAATCCTCTCAATGAATGGCAAAGGAGTCTATTTAATAGACTCCTTTGCCGCTATTTTCGCTCCTCGCTTAAATTGGCGGAGGTACGCCGCTATTTTTGCTCCTCGCTTAAATTGGCGGAGGTACGCCGCTATTTTCGTTTTCTGTTGCAGAACAAGCTTGTCCTTTATTCTTACAACCGCATTATACCACATCAAGACAAGCTTGTCAATAGTTTTTTTTAAAATTTTTGTCGAATTTTGTAAAATTTTAAATCATTCTGTGTTGCCAACTGTCAATTGTCAATTGTCAATTGAATAAGTGACCCATTTCCCTGCTTCGCTTTCGAGTTTCGCTAAGAATTTGAGAATTTCAAGAGCGTCGTTGATGGTCGGGTTTACGCCTTCCGCCGGCTCGTTTGTGATTATTGCGTTGAGGAATCCTATGCCCCCGTGGTCAAGCTCGCTGGACAGCTTAGCCAAGAATTTGAGGATTTCGAGAGCGTCGTTAATTGTGACCGTGCCGTTCATGTCAACGTCACCTACAAGACGTTCGCCTGTTTCAACATCAGACGTCGAGGAGGAAGACTCACTCGCACTTTCGGTAGCCTCGGCAGTCGTGACTATCGGGGTCGTGAAAGTCAAGACAGGAGTGTTTGCAGCCGTGGTCGGCACGGGTGGAGTCGTGGTGGTCGCAGCCTGTGACGTTGTGGATGCTGTCGTAGTCGTCGTTGTGGACGCGGTGGTCGTCAAAGTCTGCGGAGGCGACGTCGTGGTTGACTGCGTCGTTGTGACCTGAGTGCTTGTTGTCGTGGAAACGGGAGTCGTAGTTGCAGACTGCGTGGTACTCAACGAAGTTGTTTCCGTAGAAGTGCTTGTCGAAGTAGAAGCACTTGTTGAGTCAGACGAAACCGAAGAAGTAGTCGAGGCGGTCGAATCGGACGAAGTCACCGAGGCTGTTGAAACCGAAGTCGTAACCGACTCGGTAGTCGAGGCTGTTGTAACCGATGCGGTAGTTGTCACCGACGCGGAAACACTCGTACTTGTTGTAGTGGAAGCAGTGGTGCTTGCCGTAGTCGAAGCAGTCGTAGACACGGTCGTGGACGCCGTAGTTGAAGCGGTGGTCTGCGGCGTAGTTGTCGCAGTTGTGGTCGGAGTTGTGGGCGTGGTGGGAGTGGAACTTTCCGTCTGCGTGTAGGTGTAAGCGGGAGCGGGCGTGGATTTGAAGTACACGTTGAAATAGTCGTAACTTCCGTTGAAGTAGTTGCCCGTCGTATCTCTGCCTAAGCTGTAAACAGCGTCGTTAGTCGCTTTGTTGGCGACGTCTTTGGGTTTGAGCGTCATTGTTCCCGTCACGTTGCCGATTGTGGGACCTCCGCTGCCTGTGTTGAACGTCATGGTGGCGGCGTTGCCTATGAGTCGGATTGTGACGATAGTCCATCTGCCTACAGGGAGTGCGGCGGAGGCGGTGAGCCTTTCGGTTGTACTTCCTTTTTTGATGACAAATTCCGCTCTGCCGTTGGCGTTGCTCGGGGTGAAGTACATATAATCCGTTCCGTCGCCGAAGTGGAACGCTTTCTGCTGTGGGTTCCCGCCTCGCCACAGGACTGCGGTTTGAATCTCGAAGTCGTTGAACATAGCGACGTTACGGCTCAAATTCGCATATGCTCCCGACCCGTTAAGTGTGAGGACTCCGTTTGCACTTGTACGAGTTGCCTCACGGGTTCCGCCGTAGTTGACGGCGTAGGTTGACGTGTAGGAGTCGCGTAACATTCTGTTGGACGCCGCGTCCCCTGCGGGAATCGCGAAGTCATAACCGTGGTGCATACCGTCGGTGAAAGACTTGGAGTTGAGCAATGCGTCAAAAGTCTGACCTTGGTTTTGCGGATAATAACCCGCGACTGTTTTGGAGTCAAACGAAACATTTCCGTTAAAGAAGTCGCCGTCGGCAATCGCCTGACCCGACAGAACAACCGAACCTTCGGTGAAAGTCACGCCCTGTGCGATTGCGTTGTCGCGTACTCTCGCACTGTTGTTAGAAACATGAGCGTTTCCGAGGACTTTACCATTTCCGAGTGCCTGTGCACTTCCGCGTAAGACCGCTTGGTCGGAGACTCTCGCGTTCCCCTCGACAATCGCACTGCCGAGGACATTCGCATAACCGTCAACCACCGCGTTGCCTCTGACAATCGCGTTGCCTTCGATTACCGCGTAACCGTCAACCACCGCGTTGCCTCTGACTTGTGCATTTCCGAGTACTACCGCGTTCGGCCCGATGTACGCGGTCGCATCTACGTTAGCTCTGTTAGCCACACGACCGCCGCCGTTAGCGTGGACGTTGGCAGGGACAGTCACCGAGCGTCTGACCATGCGGTCTGCACCCGTTATAGTGACTTCGTAAGGATAACGCGCTTTCATGTTATAATTGCGGTTGGACTCTCTGAAATTCCCGCCGCCCGTGGACTGATTCGGGAATCCCATTCCGTGCCAACTGTCGCCGATTGCACCGTTTGCGAGTGCAGTGGTTTCGGGCGTCGCCGTTACGGCTAAAACCGCCATTTGAGCGTTTGCGGGAATGTTTACGGTCGCGGTTTGACCGGGACTTGCTAAGTTAGAGTAAGTCACCGCACCCGAACTGTTTCTGATTGCGATTGCGTACCGCCAGTCGGCACTTCCGCGGTCGGTCAAGCCCGTGAGGGTTGCGGTAATCGCCGAACCCTGTGCTCTGCCTGTTAAGTCAAGCGGAATGAGGTTGATTCCCCCCGCCTGCGGAGCTTGCGAAGTCGGGACTGCGTAGGTGTTCGCTTTACCCGTCGGTTCGGGAACGGTGTAAAGTTCGTTCCAGAAACCGTTGTTTCCCGACGGAGTCTGCATATTTCTTGTGTAGTAGTTGTTTGCGGGCCCGCCTAAGTCCATGAACGCAAGACGTTTCGCGTAATGACCGAGAGTGGCTTTGAAGTCCGCGTTCGGGAACACGCGGTCAAGCGAACGGTAGAAGTGTTCATGATTCTGTGAACCCCGCAACAATTGTGCGATGACATCGTTCCCGATATTCTGACCGTTTACAGTCTTACTTGCGGGATAACCGGGGAGGTTGTCGGGGTTGTGTGTCAAGTAAATCAACGGGGGCCACGCTTGGTAATAGCCCCTCGGAGTTGCGGGTGTGAATGTTAAGTTTCTCATGTACTGAATCACGTCGTCACCCGTATTGGTGGTCGCTCCGATAGCCGCCCAACGGGGGCTTTTCATGACTATTTCGCGAATCCAGTTAGCCATAGCCTCATGCCACGGACCTGTTCTGTCGTTCTGACGCCAGCCGCGTTGTGCGAATACGACGGTGTGACCGAATTCGTGGGAAATTACATTCGAGAAGTTCCCCAAAGCGGCGGGGACTAACATCATGAACCCGTAGCCTTGGTTGTCGATTCCCGCGTACGCGCCCCAACCGTTGTTGTCGTTGTCGTGACCGCGGATTCCTGTGTTTTGGATAATCATGTTGATTTTGTAATGCGTTCCCGTCGGATTGTGGGTCTGGTTGATAATCTGCGACGGCGGAGTGAATCCGTAATCGACCATGAGTACGTCATAGCAAGTTTCGAGATTCCTCAAAACATTGCGGACGAACGTGTCGGTGAGTTGGTTATGCTGATTCCCCGTACCCTGTGCGGTTGAACCGGGGCGGTTGATGACATAACCCTCCGACGTAGTCGAACTGGTGTAACCTGACTGCCCTGCGTAGGAGGGTCCCCCCCACACAAGCTGGAAGTGGTCGCTTTGTGCGGTGTTGAACCGCGTCGTGGTGTTTGCTGTGAGGTCTGCACCGCTGACCGGGAGTCTTGCCACATAAGTACGACCGGGGTCTGCCACCGTGGGAACGGTGATTTGCGGGACTATCGCAATAATCATCGCAAACGCGACGAATACGGACAGTATACGTTTTTTCGTGGAAATCATGTGTATCCCTCCTGTAATATATAATTATTCATTTTCATTTTACCATATGTTGTAAACAAATGTCAAGCGAATTTGAAATTATTTTTTATTAATTTTCAACAAATTTCTAAAACCTCTTGACTTTTCGAGTTCCATATATTATAGTATATATAATGTAGAGGCGAATCCCTGTTAAATTTAAAAAG
>Ga0082212_10005981_pt1 | contig 16454 bp, 18 predicted proteins | sample TergutNt197P3_FD_71548 | JGI IMG/M metagenome (GOLD analysis project Ga0082212, IMG submission 71548) | Neocapritermes taracua P3 segment gut microbial communities from Petit-Saut dam, French Guiana - Nt197 P3 | ecosystem: Host-associated > Arthropoda: Insects > Digestive system > Gut ... | reverse complement strand
AAGCTAATTGCTATAAGTTACTATATTATTATACAATATTTTTAAGGAAAATGCAATAGTTTTTCTATATTATGTAAATTTGTGTTGACAGCTCAAAAATTAAATGTTATAATATTTTTTAAGTTGAGAGTGTGTATAAGTATTTTATATGAGCTACACAGCCATTAATGGTACACTTGTATGGGAAACCTCATAAAAGGAGTCTTTGAAAAAAGAATCTTTTTATGAGGTTTTCTAATAGCTGTGCGAAGCAAAGCGAATCTGTAATCAAGAATTTTAGCTGTACGAAGCGAAGCGAGTTACAGCTATTAGATACAGATGAGCAAAGCGAATCTGTAGAAGGGGAATTGTTATGATAGAAGTTACAAATTTAAGAAAAGTGTTTTACAATAAAGTAAAGAAAGATGGTAAAAAAGCTAAACAGGAAATTGTTTCTGTAAACAGCTTAAATTTTACTATAAATAAAGGTGAGATTATTGGGTTTGTTGGGCCAAATGGTGCTGGTAAATCTACTACTATAAAAATGATTACTGGTATTTTGCACCCAACATCTGGCAATATATCTGTAAATGGACTAAACCCAACAAAAGATAGAAAAAAACTGGCATATAGAATTGGTTGTATGTTCGGGCAAAAGTCTCAGTTGTATTTACATTTACCAAGTATTGATACATATAGGCTGTTAGGTACAATTTACGATATAGAAAAAAATAAATTAGATACCAAAATTAATGAGCTAACAACTTTATTTAATATAAAAGATATAATAAATATTCCAGTAAGGAAATTATCTTTAGGGCAAAGAATGATATGTGAGATTGTTGCAATTATGCTACATGAACCAGAAATTATATTTTTGGATGAGCCAACAATTGGATTAGACATTGTAGTGAAACAAAGGCTTAGAGATGCAATTATAAAGTTAAATAAAGAAAAAAACGTTACAGTGTTTTTAACAAGCCATGATATGGGTGATGTAGAGTCAATTTGTGAACGAATTATTATAATTGATAAAGGCAATATTATAAAAGATGAAAATATTGACACTTTAAAGAAAGAATATTTTAGCAATAAAATTTTAAATATAACTTATGAGAATGATGTCACAAATATAGATTTTGAAATGCCTGTATCTGTAAATGGCAACAACATAATTGCCAGCATAGGTGATTCAGATAATATTTCTGAAACGCTGAGTAAATTTTTAAGATATGGAAAAATAATAGACTTCTCTATGGAAAGCACACCATTGGAAGATATTATTTACGACATTTATGCAAACGGAGAGTGAAATAAAAATGAGTATAAATAAATATATTGGAATATTTAAATTTTCTCTAAAAAAGAGTCTTAATTTTAAGCTTAATTATTTTACAATTTTATTGTCATATACAATACATATATTTACTTTAAGTTGCCTATGGGAATATATATTAAAAGGAAAATTACTGGTAGGATACAGTAAAGTTGAACTTATATGGTATATAACAATGGCTGAATTTATTATGTACTCTTGTAAAGGCGTATATAGACGTATTGGTGAAATGATACGAAATGGCAATATTGCAAATATGCTTATAAGGCCCGCTAATTTTGTAATATATATATTTAGCGAAGAATGTAGTAATCTCGTTCAAATTTGTGTAAATGCCTTTTTCGGAATTTTACTTGGGCTTATATTTGCAGGCACAATAAATGTAACAATAACTGGTTTAATATTTGTTTTTGCTTCAGTTATAATTGCAATTATAATACAAATATTATTACAAATTATGATAGGGCTAATTGCGTTTTTTACAGAAGAAAATAAAGCATTTTATTTAATTTTATCTAAAATGCAATTACTTCTTGTATTAACACCTATTGAACTTTATCCAAATTTGGTGCAAAAGTTTTTCTTTTGCTTGCCAGTTACCTATTCTATTTATGTGCCATCAAAATTATTGGTGCATTTTAATTTAGCAAATGGTGCAAAATTATTGTTTTTAGAATTATTGAGTTTAATAGTATTAATAGGTATTGTTGCAATTTTATATAAAAAAGGAGTGAAACGAATTAATGTTAATGGTGGTTAAAAGAAATTTAAAATATTTAATACAATGCATAAAATATAATTTATTGTCAGCTAAAGAATATAAGACAAGTTTCGTAATACAAACAATATTTATGTTTATAAATAATGGATTTTTTCTATTGTTTTGGATAATATTGTTTAATGCAAATAATAATAACTTAAATGGAATACAGTTCACCGACATCTTATATTTGTGGAGCTTGCCGACTATTGCTTATGGAATATCATATTTTATTTTTGGTGGTACAGATTATATATCTAAAAATATTATTAGTGGTCAATTTGATATGTATTTATTGTATCCTAAACATCCATTAATCTCTATTGTTACATCTAGGTCTGACTTTTCAGCTTCTGGAGATTTATTGTATGGCTTAATTATTGGACTTTTTGCGACTGGTTTTAATATGCAAAGTTATTTACTGTTAATAATATTTTCTATGTTTGGATCATTATTTTTTGTGTTTTCAAATATTATAGTGCATATGTTATCAATTTGGTTTGGTGATGTTACAGATGTGGCAACCCTTTATAAAGATAATTTATTAATTAATTTTTCTATTTATCCAGAAGTTATCTTTAACAAGTTTTTGAAAACCGTATTGTATACAGTTATTCCAGTCGCTTATATAGCATATGTCCCTATAAAACTTATACAATATTTTACCATTCAGAATTTATTACTCTTTTTGGGCATGCTTATAATTTATATTGTTATTTCTGTTGTAATTTATAATGTAGGAATGAAAAAATACGAATCAGGAAACGGAATAATGTTAAGGGAGTGATTGAGTCATTATTCCGTTTATTTGTTCCAATTCCTTTTTTAATGTATTATAAAGTGGTGCCCCAATACTTGTATCTCCACTCTCATATTTTTCAATTTCCTTTTCAATATCCATTATCTTATATTTTTTATTACCATTTCTATCATGCGTGTATATTGGTGTATAATTTATGTTGTCAATAATAATTTCCCCATCTGGTTTTTTTATTATATCTAAATTCAATATTATAGATTGCTTTGTATGCTCTCTTACTTGGCCAGATACAAAATTCCCAAGTGAAAATATTGCAAATGTTTCTCTCCCATAATCAAACGTCCCCATCTCTTGTAAAACATGTGGATGACTTCCAAAAATTAATGTAACTCCATTTTCAAACATCAACTCCATTATTCTTTTTTGTTCGTTGTTTGAACTTGTTTTATATTCATCTCCCCAATGTATTATTACAGCAATTAAATCTGCCTTTTCTTTTGCTTTTAATATATCTGATACAATTTTCTCATCTTCTATTAAGTTAATGCAATATTCTTTTCCACTGGGTAATGGCAGTCCATTTGTTCCATATGAGTACGATAAAAAAGCTATTTTTATATTATTTATTTCTTTTATTAAAATTTGTTCTGCTTCTTCGTTAGATGAATATGTTCCAACATGACTTATACCTGCATTGTTCAGCACTTCAATTGTTCTTGCCAGCCCATCATACCCTGAGTCTAAACTATGATTATTCGCAGTCGACAATACATCTAACCCCAACTCTTTTAGATTATATGCAAGTACATCTGGTGTATTAAAAAACGGAAAACTCGAATACCCTTTTTCTTTCCCTCCAAAAGTAGTTTCAAGGTTTCCAATTGCTAAATCTGCCTTTTGCATATATTCTTTTATATCTTCAAAAACATATGCGAAATCATATTCTCCTGTTACAGGATTATATGCATCATTGTATTGTGTATTGTGACACATAATATCACCTATAACAGATATGTTAATTTTATTATCTTCTATAACTTCTTCACTTGCTACTGTTTCTACATATATTTCTTCTAACCTATTGTTAGATATATGGCTTTTATAAACGCTAAATAATATTATTAATATTAACATTATTAAACCAAATATTTTTACTCCTATATATTTCCCCATATGTTTCTCCTCCTTTTGTTTCTTCTTTGCAATGTGTATCCACTTTCCTTATACCATACATTATATTCTAATACAACATTTTTTTGAACTTCCTTATGCAACTTTTCGAGTTTTCCTTCATATAATTATATTAAATTAATAATTTTTAAGGGGGAATTACAATTGAACAATCTTGATATAAACAAACTTCTTTCTGTACTTTCGAAAATGGATAAAGAAGAATTGGAAAAAAATATTTATAAGGCTCAACAAATACTTCAAAGTTCTGATATAAAGAAAGATTCTGATGAAAATTAGAGGTAATTATGAATGAAGATTTTTCAGATATCTTGAGTAAATTCTCAGATATTTTAAAAGAAAAAGATATTGATTTAGGAAATATTAGAGCTGAACAAAATGATGGTGAATCTGATAACGACTTTTCCATAGATATTGATACTATGTTAAAAATTAAAGCAATAATGGGCAATATGAATAAAAATAAAAATCATCCTAGAAATAAATTACTTAAATCTTTAAATCCATATCTTGAAAACACAAAAAAAGAAAAGCTAGAACAGTATTTGAAGATTGCCAATCTTCTATCTGTTCTAGATGTTTTTGATAACGATACAATTAAAAAATTTACTGAAAATGATATAATTAAAAAATTCACCGATAACGATTACGATCTTATTTTAATTATCATTTTATTTCTGTTGCTTTTTTAAATCACTTCTATTTTGTTCGATTTTATTTTGCAAATTGGATTTTTGTCCACTTTCTCTGCTATTTCTGTAACTAAGTTTGATATCCTTATTTGTGTTACTTCTATGCTATTTGCAGCTATTACTGCTTTTTTATTCCCATTTGCACCTGCATGTGCTACTCCTCTTAATATTCCCATTATTACTATATTTCCACCTGCAATTACCTCTGCACCTGCATTCACATCTCCACATATTACTAAGCTTCCGCTGTATTCTTCTTTTTGTCCAGACCTTATAGAATTTAAAACAAATCTTGTTTCTGTTATGTCTGTTGTAAATTCAAATGTTTTTTCTATTGCATGCAATCCAAGCTCATCTGGTATTCCATCAAGCTTTATTTCTGTTTCAATTTCAGTGTTTATCATTTTTCTAATTATTTCTGCTTCACTTTTTGTAAATAATTTTCCTGTTATTCTAATCGGTATTTTCGCAGATTGATAAAAGTCTCTTAACTTTGGTATTTTGGTTTCTAGTTCAGCTATTACATCTTTTGTTTCTGTACCTGCATTTACATTTAAAATTATTTCTTCTTGTGTTTGAGTAATCTTAATATTGTTCATTTTTACCTCCTCCTAAATAAATTTTTCTGTTTCACTGCTCATAGACATATCTTCAACAATGTTTTGCACATTCATTCCAAAATATTCTTTTATTATTTCTCTTACAACTTCTGCTGTATAAAATCCATGCCCTCCATTTTCCACCATAACAACTACTGCAATTTCTGGATTGTCGAATGGTGCATACCCTACAAACCACGCATTTATCCAGTCGTTATATAGTGCTTCTGCCGACCCGGTTTTCCCTCCAACTTCTATGTTAAAATCTCTAAACACCGAATATGCTGTTCCTCCAACATCACCTGTAACAGACCTCATTCCTCCCCATACTGTTTTTAAATTATCATAATTTAATGCTAAATCTTCTGATGTATCTTCTAGTATGTTTAATTTATTTTTTACAAACTCATTGATTTCTGACTTTGCTATTTGAGTTCCATTTGATTGTACTACACTTTTTACTATAGTTAAATCTAGCTTGCTTCCGCCATTTGCCAACATTGATATATATTTTGCTACCTGTACAGGAGTAAATGAATTAATTCCTTGTCCAATAGATGCATATACTAACTGTCCAGTACTTCCAGTATATCCTCTTTCTTCAAAAGTTTTTTCGTCAGCTAAAGTGCCAGTTTTCTCCCCATCTAATTCTATTCCTGTTTTTCTTCCCAAACCAAAAAATGAAGCATATTTTGCTAATCTACCTATTCCCAACCTTTCACTTACTGTAAAGAAGAACATATTACAAGAATGTTCTATTGCCTGTGAAACATTTTGCCAACCATGTCCATATCCATAAGAGTTAAATAACCAGCAAGCTGGCAGTCTTTCCCATGGAACTCCATTTAATGGAAATTTTCCATTGTCGTTTATTCTTTCTGTTGTGTTTGTAACCCCTTCTTCAAGAGCAGCTATTGCTGTTACCATTTTAAATACAGACCCTGGTTCATATGTTCCTTGTATTGCTCTGTTTATTAATGGTGTTGTATATCTGTTGTTATATTCGTTATATTTTTCTTGACTTATTCCATTATAAAATAATGCTGGCTCATAATCTGGATAGCTCGCCATTGCCAGTATTTCTCCTGTTCTTACATTTGTTACAACAACAGTTCCTCCATTTGCATCATATACTTGTCCAAATCCACCTTCTTTAATTTTCCATATATTATCTATTAATGCTTGCTCTGCAATTTTTTGTAAATTCGCATCTATTGTAAGTACTATTGATGCACCACCTATTGCTTCTTGTGAAGTATATTCACCTGTTACAGTTCCGTCAACATCCATATCTACCTGTTTTATTCCGTCAACACCTCTCAAATATTCTTCAAAAACTTTTTCTATTCCTGTTTGCCCTACTTTAGCATCAACATCGTATTCATATGTGTCTTCTCTTTTCTCAAATTCCTCTTTATTATAGTTCGATATTCTTCCCATATATCCTATTGTATGTGATGCTAAATTCCCCATATGATACACTCTAATTGGCTGTATAACTATATTTGCACCTGTTAGGCTTTGTCCTTGCTCCTGAAGCTGTACTGCACTGTTTCTCGATATGTTGTTAGATATTTGTATAGACCTTGTTGTTGAATATCCTGTTACTGTTATTGCATATCTTACTGCTAGTATTTGTCTTATTTCTTTTACGTTTTCGTTTTGTATTTTATATTTATCTCTAAATATATAAAATGCCTCTTCTGCTGATGCTGCCTCTGGTATTTTATATTTTGATTTCCATGCACTTAAATCTTCTTTTGATGTAAATAAAAATTCAAATGGCTCTATTTTAATTGGAAAAGGATCTACATAGCTATCTCCATTGCTTTCCAATACATTTGTTATTAATAGAATTGAACTATTTAGCAAGTTATCTTCAACTTTTGTTTTATATATTTCTAGCGAAAACTGCATATCTGTACTAACCAATATGTTTCCTGTTCTGTCTAATATGCTTCCTCTTGCAGCTTTTATTCCTGTTTCTCTAGATAGCCTTGTGTTTGATGTTTCTCTATACTCTGCTCCATTTACAATTTGCAAGTTAAATAGTTGTACCAGCAATACTATTCCTACTAGGTACACAGCTGTTGTTATTACGTTATATCTAAAATTAGATTTTTCCAACTCCGTTTTTTTTCTCAACCTAAATCTCCTTTAGAATTTCTTGGATACAGCTGCGCTTCGCGTCGCACGGCTAAACTTCTTGTTTACAGATTCGCTTTGCTCATCTGTATCTAATATCTGTAGCTCGCTTCGCGTCGCACAGCTAAACTTCTTGTTTACAGATTCGCTTTGCTCATCTGTATCTAATATCTGTAGCTCGCTTCGCGTCGCACAGCTATTAGAAATACCTTGTCAATATGTTCTTTCTTTTAAATACTCGGTCTATACTGTATCCTATTTTTTGAATTAATGGATATAGTATAATTGTTAGTAAGATATTGTATATTGTTTCTATTGCCAATATTTTTGCAAAATAAATGTATTCTCGAGCAAATCCTGTTATTAATGAATTTAATAAATAATGTCCTATTTCAAAAATTATTGTTGCACCAGCTATCATTAATATTATTGTTATTTTGTTTTCTTTTGAGAAACTCTTATCGAAATATCCACCTAGGTACCCAACTGCACAAAGCATAACTGCTGTTAATCCAATGCTTTTTCCGTATATTAGGTCGATAATTAGTCCAAATATAACTCCTAGTATTATTCCATATGATGTACTTGCAAATAAACCTATAAACAATATAAATATTATAAATAAATTTGGTTTTACACCTGCTATTGTTAGATAATTAAATACATTTGCCTGTAGAAAATATATAATTAGAAATGCTATTATTAGAAATAACACTATACCAATTTTTTTCATTCTTCTCTCCTAATCTGTTATTACTAGCACCGTGTCTACTTTTGCAAAATCTACCGATGGGATTACTATTGCATATCTATCTGTAATATTGCTTGTTGTTATTATTTCAGATATTGTTCCTATGTGTATTCCCTTTTGATATATACCGCCTAACCCTGATGTAGAAACGCTGTCTCCTTGTATTAGTTCCGCATCTGGCGGGATATAGCTTACCCTTAATATTTGCTTGTTTTCAAGTGTTCCTTTGCAAATTAAGCTCTCTCCAGTTGTACTTATATTACAGCTAACTGTACTCGCTGAATCTACTATTACCTGTACTTTAGATGTTTTTTCTGTAACAGATATAATATGGCCTACCAGTCCTTTGTCTGCTATTACTGTCATATTTTCTCTTACTCCATCATTTAAGCCAACATTTATAATCAATGTACTGCTGTAATTACTTACATCTTTGTTTATTACATATGCAGGCACTGTAGAATATGATGCATATTTTTCTGTTAGATTCATATATTGCTGAAGTATGGCATTATCTGCTTTTATGCTTTCAAGCTCACGCAATACTGTTTCAAGCTCACTGTTTTTTTCTCTTAATCTTTCGTTCTCATTTAAAATGCTATCCATATTTGAAAAATAGCTTGTATTTTTGTTTATCTTGTTTTTTACATCTGCTATTATTCTTTGTGTGGGTGTAAATACAGCACTTGCAACGCTTTCCAGATATGATAGCTTATTGTTTTCAACATTTGAAAGAAATATTAAAAGAATTAATATTATTAAAGTTATTATTCCACCTAATAATTCTGTTTGTTTATTTCTATTCATTATTAAACCTTTCTATATATAACTATAGCAATTACAATCCCTATTATACTTGCTATATTTATTTTAAACATTAAACTTAATGATATTTTTATAATACTTAAATCTAATGTTACTGGCCCTGATATGCCAAACTCTTGTCCATATCCTAACCACCATAACCAACTTACATTAGTAGCAAGCTCTCCTAATAATCCACCTACTACTATTCCTGACAAAATAAATATTAATAATATCCATATGTTTTTTTCTCTTGTTCCCATATATTTCTCCATTTCTAATCTCGTACCTTATTATACATTGATATAATCAATTTTTCAAGTCATTTACATATAATTAGTAGAAAAAAATTAGTAATTACATATTATATATTGAATATATTGTATGAGTAAGTGCTTCCATAATTTGATATTTACTTTATGTTCTTTTGTAAGTATAATAAAATTATTACTATAGGGGGTTTTTTGATGAAAATAGAAAAACTTAACGAGAATAAAATTAGGGTTGTTTTTAATAATAAAGACTTAGAAGAAAATAATATAGATTTTCATTCTTTTATGTCTAATTCTATTGAAACTCAAGCTCTTTTTTTGAACCTCTTAGATGAGGCCGAAAAAAAACTAGGATTTATAACAGATAATTGTAAAATAGCTGTGGAAACATTGTCTTTAAACAATAGTTATTTTGTCCTTACAATCACTCGTATGGCCAAAGCATCAGCATATTCTCTTAAAAAACGAGTACATACCAATATAAAATTAAACAAAACTTCATCTCCATTTTCAATATATAAGTTTAATAGTTTTGAAGATTTCTGTGATTTTTGTAATAATTTATATTTGCAATCACCTGAATTTATTATAGAATTTGAAAATATAAATTCTTTATATTCATATAAAAACAATTACTTTTTTGTTATAAATACGCTTAATTTATCTAAGGAATTACTAGATAAATTAATTTTAAAATTAACAGAATTTTCTACGTTTGTAGAAAATTCGTTAGCATTTTTTAATAAATTAAATGAATTTGGAGATTTAATAATTGAAAACAATGCAATAACCACTTGTATCCCAAATTATTAAAATTTGTGCCAAGAAAGACGACCTTAAAAAAACAACGATTGCGCAAATTTTAATATACATAGTTTTGTGGGTTTTTTGCAATCCCATTTACTCTAACTTCAAAATGTAAATGCGAACCTGTTGAGTTTCCTGTTGACCCTACAGATGCTACTACATCTCCTTGACTTACATTCATTCCTGGACTAACATAAATTTTAAGGCAATGTGCATAATATGTTTCAACACCTTTTCCATGTCCTATTACAAGCAGGTTTCCATATCCACCATTATATCCCACGTACATAACCGTACCTGTTGCCGCTGCTTTTATTGGTGTTCCGGAAGATGTTGCAATATCAAGCCCAGTATGTGTTCCTCTTCCTCTTGAGCCAAACCTTGAAGAAATAGTTCCTGAAACTGGCCTCGCTAATGCTATTCCTAAAGATGTATTAGAATAATCAACAACTTGCATTGTACTAATTTTTGGATTTACCGGAACTAAAGGCATCTCTATATACAACGATGCTACCACTTCATTTACTTCTGTAAATTCCTTTTTTTCTGTTTCATATTTTAATATATATGTAATTCCATCTTTGTTTTGGCTATTTTTTTCTTTTAATTCATTTACTATCGCTTCAGACTCTTCATAGTTTTGAACATAATATTTTTCTTCATTATAATCTAAAATAGCATAATATTTATAATATGGTATTCCTGAACCAGCTACTGTAGCAAATATTTCTTCGTCACTTGCTGTAAGTCCTTTTTTTAGAAGACACAAATTATATTCTGGCAAAGTATCTATTTCAACAAATGCTATATTTCCGTTGTCGCCACTTTTAATGTACTTATTTATTTTGTTTTGTAATTCACCTTTATTTTCGGTATATCCTATAAATTCGCCTTCAAATGTAACTCCATACATTGGTTTATACACAACAAATAAAAGAAAACCTATGATGGCAACCCCAGCTATAAGTATTGATATAAACTTTGTCCATATTCTTAAATGAATTACAACATTTTTTAAAACATTAGTTACTGCAAACATTTTCATTTTCCTTTTCTTAACACATTTTACATATTTTTTTCTTTAATATCAATTATGAATATCCTTAATTTTTGCTCACTTCTTTTTCATATGCTCGGGTTATCTCTCTCTAGTTTTCTTTTTCGTAGTTTTAATTTTTTATTACGGAAAAACAAGCGAAGAGTCTGAAGAAGGGACGGGGCAAAGTGGGTTGCCAGTAGGGACGGTTCTCGTGGGCTAGACAGAGGGACGTATACAAAGGGGACGGAGGAAAGTGTTCAAATCTTCAGATTTGAACACTTTCCTCCGTCCCCTTTGTATACGTCCCTCTGTCTAGCCCACGAGAACCGTCCCTACTGACACACACTTTTCTCCGTCTCCAGGGTTCATCCACTTACTTGTTTTTTTACTTTCTCTATTTCTTGTGGAGTTGCATTTTGAGCTGGAACATAGTATCCTTTTGATTCAGATAATTTAAATAATTCATAATGAAAACACTCTTCTGAGTTCCTTAAATTCTGAAGTGTTTGCCTCAACTCTTGATTTGCAGTTTCAACTATAGCTGTTTCGTACATTTTTATAGAACTCTTTGTTGTCTCTAAAATATCATTAACCATGTATTTTTCTTCCATATTTTCCCTCCTTTTGTTTTTGTGTACATTAAATTTTATTAAGCAAAAAATGTCATTAGTTTCTGTTTTGTAGTTTGACAATCTTGTGCTGCTTTGTTTAATACCTGCTTAATTTGTGGATCAACTGCATTATCGGAATAATGTGTAAGCTTATTATATGCGGTATCTTGACCACTTACTAAATGTCTTAGGTTTTGTAGTTCAACTTGATTTAATGTTCCCATTTCTATCCTTCCTTTCATATTAATTCTTTTTTATTATTCCAATTTCGTCCTCTTTTATTCACAAATTATTTGACAAAGTAAAGTAATTTGTTTTATAATAAGAAAAGCTATAACATAATTTGTTATAGCTCAATTGGAGGTTTAGCTTAGTTGGTAGAGCAGGTCACTCTTAATGACAAGGTCCAGGGTTCGAATCCCTGAATCTCCACCATATATTAACGTCCGTTCATTGTTTTCTGGTTTATGCTCTTTTCTGTTTTCTGGTTTTTCATCTGCTTTTCTTTTATTTATATTTGCTCTTTGTTCTGCGGTTAATTTCCAAGCTGGCTCTTCCTCTTGTTCTGGCAATGGTGAATAAAGTGGATTTCTAATTACATTTTCTTCTTCTTCTTTTCCTTTTTTACCAAGTATTGGTTCTGCTATTTCAACAATTTTGGCTACAGCTCTTTTAGCTGGTGGCCACATAGAATTTGGATCTCCATTTTTATTAGGTTCTTCTTTATTTACTTTATTACTCAAATTTTCTCCTTCTCCTATTCTTGGTTGTTGCCCTAAAAGTTTGGAGTTTGGTAAAAATCTAGCTAATATAATTTTTGCTGTATTAATCATTTTTTGTAATACATTTTCTTTTACTTCAAAAACATCTTTCGAATCATCTGTTACCGATGCTCCCATTCCGCCTCTTAACTCTGCCGCTTTTTGTTGCAAATACGAGCCTCTTGGTGGCCTCCTAATAAACCCTGCTGGAAATTTACTCTGGTCAATTATGTTTGAATCTATTTCACTTTCATTATTTAAATTTTCTGCATCTTTTCTATAAGCTTCTACTTTAGATATTTCTTCAGACAGCTTTTCAGACGGCTCTATCCCGCTTGGCGTTTCAGCCAACTCTTGGTTGTCCGATATTTCTATAGCATGTGTATTTACATCTTCAAATTTTAGCGTCCCTTCTGCAACGGCTTGTAAAAACTCATTTTCAGTTATTTTTGGTTCTTTTTCATTCATAATATAAAACTCCTAAAAATTTCGCTTATATACATTAATTATATACAGATATCAATAAAAATTCAAATACAGTTTAATTACACTTTTGTTACATTTTCATAAATTTTTCACATTATTAAATTCTGCTCATATAATAATGTATAAAAAAGTATACAGAGGGACGGGGCGTTTGTATACAATTTACTCCGTCCCTCTGTATACTTTTTAGTGAGGAATAATATGAATCCATGTAATCTTACGTTTGCAGTTACTGCAATTGCCAATTCAATTGCCTGTTCTCTTTCTGATGATTGCCTTTCTTTAGCTGGAGCTGTATTTACACAGTTAGGTGATACATTAACAACTATTTCTATCCAGCGCTCTATTTGTTCTACACCCAATAATGGGACAGCTAAATCCCGGAGATGAAAGCCAAACTAATTAGTTAAGGTCCTACTCTTATAATGGAATTTAGCGGACTATATATATCGTTCGATAATACTCCTTTTAATACCACTTCTCCATTTAATCTTAATTCTTTATATGTGGTTGATTTACATCCTGGTGCACCCGTTTGAACTAATGCTTCTGTTCCAGGTGGCAATGTGGCATCATGTATATATTGTGTTTCATATGGTATAGACTGAATAATTGTAGGGAGAATTTTTACCTCATATTCAATCTCTTCTTGTAATCCAATTATTCTAAATTCTACCATTCCTGTACCCACTGTTGCTTCTATTTTTATTGGAGATTGCCTTGTATTTATAAATTGAAAATCTGTTGTTCCATAAACCACTGTTGCATCTCTACCTATCGAAACATATGATGGCTTAAAAGTGTGGTTTCTTCTTTCTTTTATTTGCAAATTTGCCAGAAGTGCTGCATTATACAATGTTGAAGATATTTGACAAATTCCGCCAGCCAAACCATCCACAACTTGCCCGTTTTGAAATACTTTTGCATCTTTATATCCTTCTTCTACTGTCCTTTTTCCAACTGTTTGATTAAATGAAAAAACATCGCCAGGCATTAGAACTGTGCCGTTTATTTTTTCTGTGGCTATTTCTAAGTTCTCTGTCCTATTTATGTTTTTTGTATCATATTGAGTTGTAAAAGAAGATATTAAATATGGGAACGCTTCTTTTCCTATATCGCTTATTGTTTTTTCAGGTCTGTCAAATTTTAAAGGTATTGTATATTCATCTTCATTTCCTGAACCTATAATCTCTCTCGCCTCTTTTAATGATATATTAAAATCTATACCATTCACTTCTACAAATATTTTAAACGGATTTTCTGTATAATACGCATCTTTCGGAAGCTTATATACTTCATTATATATTTTTTGAATATCTATTTTTTCAGCTTTTGTTTGTATTACTGGTATCTCAATTATTTCACTCGAATTGTCTGTCAGAAGCGCTTCTGCATTTTTCATATTTATAGAATCAATTATTGTTTCTTTTAATTTTTCTTTTTCTACTTTTATCCCATCAGTCCCTTTATTTATAATTAGAAATTCTTCCTCAATATAATATGTTGGTTCAATTACCAGGTTTGGTAACTTAGCAGAAATATCTCCCACAAAATCATCTAATAATTGTTCGTTATATGTGTATTCAGGTTCAATATTCTTTCCGAAAAATGCGGTTGATAATATTTCATAATTGTTTTCAATTATATCTTTATTTCTGCCAATATTATACGCTTCATTTATAGCCGAACTTATATTATATGTAAATTCAATTTGGTCTGCTTGAAAATTTATTTCATATTCATCATTGTATTTCAAATTTATATTACTCATTAGCTCAATGTTCATTGCTTCTGTAATCTTTTTCTTTGCTTCTTCGCCAGTCAAGTTTGATATATCTATATTCTTTATTTTTGTGCCTTTCACAAATGTTGTTTTCCCTAAATTTAAAATTGCAAATATTGTCGAAAAAAATAATATTGTTATTAATATCAATATAAAACTAATAATTATATATATTCTGTTTTTAGACATATATTTTGCCTCCCATAATTTCATGTTATCATAACTTTTTTTTGCGTGCAACAAAAAAATACACTAGACAACAAAAAAAATTATATGTATAATTAAATTGACAGAAACTATAAGAATGTGAGGTGAATCTTATGGTAGGAGATGTAATCTCAAAAATAAGAAAAGAAAAAGGCATTACTAAAACCAAACTTGCTGAATTAACTGAAATAAATATTGGTCATTTAACTCATATAGAAAAAAGTGAGCGTAACCCTAGCCACAAAGCTTTAAAGTCAATTTGTTCTGCACTTACTGTTCCTTATCAACCTTTACTATATACTTATGACAAAACTCTAACACAAGAACAAAAAGAGTATGGATACTTAAAATATGTTTCTTACAATACTGTTCCTGCGATTTCTCAAATAGATGAATACATTAAGTGTCCAGCAAATTTTTCTGATGCTTCTTTTGCATACAAAGCAGTTGACAAATCAATGGCTCCACTTATTAACGAAAATGAATATGCCTTTGTTGAAATTAATGGATTACTTTCTAATAAAGATGTTGGTCTTTTTAAACTTAATGGCAATTTTTTAATTAGACGACTTATCTATAAAAAAGGAAAATTTATATTAAAGCCAAACAATAAAGATTTCTCCGAAACCCATGTAACAGATGGCGACAGCTTCCAAATTATTGGTAAAATTTATTTATAGACACATCTTGACAAATTAATTTTATTATTACAGTTTTATTACATAATTATAACTTTTTTGTAATTTTGCAAAACATACTTGAATAAATTTTCTATTAATACTATAATATTTTAAGTGGATCTTGCAACTGTTTAGATTTTACAATATTTATTTTTGTCCACTTTATTCTTAAGAGGAGTTTTTATGGAATTAGTTAAAAATATTTTTTTCAATACAGATAGATTAACACCAAATACCAATGTTAAAATTTCATATACTGGTAAGTTTTTTCAAGATGGCTCTAAAAATGTATCTATACATTATGGGTTTGGAAATAATTGGGAAGGTTTAGCAGATGCCGAGATGTCTAAAAACGAACTTGGTTTCCAACTTGAAGTCGATTTATTAGATAAAGATACTTTTAACTTTTGTTTGAAAAACGAACTCGGTGAATGGGATAACAATAATGGACTTAACTATATTTTTTGTATCGAACGTCCAGAAACCTCTTTAATGTTATTGGAAGAATATGATGTGCCATCAATTAGAAGGCTTAGAAAGTCATATATTCTTTCTAAAAAAGTTAAACTTGCAATATATAAAATATTAACTTGTATACCAAAATTAATTTCAGGAAATTATAAAAAGCGAAAAAAACCAGTTTAAAAAAGCGAAGGTTCTCGTGCCAGTAGGGACGGTTCTCGTGGGCTAGACAGAGGGACGTAAGAGTTGTCTAGACAGATATACAAAGGGGACGGAGGAAAGTGTTCAAATCTGAAGATTTGAACACTTTCCTCCGTCCCCTTTGTATA
>Ga0082212_10005980_pt1 | contig 16456 bp, 12 predicted proteins | sample TergutNt197P3_FD_71548 | JGI IMG/M metagenome (GOLD analysis project Ga0082212, IMG submission 71548) | Neocapritermes taracua P3 segment gut microbial communities from Petit-Saut dam, French Guiana - Nt197 P3 | ecosystem: Host-associated > Arthropoda: Insects > Digestive system > Gut ... | reverse complement strand
CCAAAACATACTATTGAATCCAAGCGTCGGATATCCTGACAACGCCATCAATAATTCTGTATACCACCTCGACGACTTTTCCCTCTATTTCTAATGACTTTATATAAGCAGGTCCATTTTTGTACACTTTCTCGACGCCGTTTGCCAATACTGTACTTATTATTGTAGCGATTTTGCCCCAATTATTAGGGTCTTTAGGGTCTGGTACAAGCTCATGCCAATTGTGCTTATCTTGAAGGATATGTGTTTTTCTATTTTCGTCTATTCTATTTACAGCATCAGTAATAACCTCTACAAACCCCATCTCCAGCGCAAGCGCATACAAATCCGCCAGTATATCCCGCAACGCTTCACCAGCGGTATCCCCCGCCTGCCGCGCCAAAATCCCCTGCAATTGCGACAACTGCTCCAGCGTATACGCACCCTCTAGGATACGCTCATTGACAAACTCCATATATTCCTGCGTCTTGGCCAGTATGTCAAGGTTAGACCCCAAGCCCAGCAGAACCAATGCCAGCAGTTCCTCTTCCGTCAGCTCCGGCGGCGGCGCAATAGGCTCCATCAGCTGGTTCGGAATGTCGTTCAGGCTCCCTATGTAGTCGCGGAAAGCCTCCAGCTCGTCTTTGGTTTCCGCGTTGGGGATGGCGGGCGGGTAGACGCGGAGGACTTCGTTAGGGTCGGGGATTGCGTTTGGGGGAGCGGGGAGGGTGACAGGTCGATGGAATATTTCTGCCTCCGGTATACTTAACATATCTATTGATAGATACACCAAACTCCTAACATTCACTTCATATTTTCTTCCATGAGCCGCAACATATATTGGAGGTTTATAAATAGCTATAAACATACCTTCCGTACTACTAAAATTAAAAGCTTTTCCGTCATAATCCACACCCCGAAAGCAATGGAATACCCTGCCGCTATCTTCCATTATTCTTCTGTCGTAATACTCTATCCACTGTCCATTCGCCCCATATATGATCATGCCTACCTTTCCGCCACCATACCATATACTCTGCGAGCTCTCCCCATGATACTCAAACATTCCCATGTCTAAAAACTGATTCATTTCAATTCTTGGCAATGTTACCGTCCCCGCATTCCCTCCCAATATCCTCAGCCCAATATCCCTTGTCCAATCGTTAATCGTCTCCCAGCCAGACCGGTAACACTCCGCATACTCAAACGCGAACCCCGCGGCGGCCTCTATGCCAGTGAACACTACAAAGCTGGTGACCCACTGGTCCACGACTGACAGGTTGACGACCCAGTACCCGAACGGGTCAGGCATGGGGATGGCGTTACTGTAAAATTCGTCTGAGCTAAAATATGCTTGCCACCAAGCATCCCAGTCCTGCATCCCGACCAGTACGCCGGTCAGAGCCAATGCACCGGCGCATTGGGCCAGTTTGGACAGAAGCTGGCCCAGTGTCAAGCCCAAACCTGTCGCTGTGATGCTGAGGTGCTGCTTCATGGTATCCAAGACTTCTATGGCTCTAGCTAAAGGCTGACCGGAGATCGCGCCGCTGTTGATGATGGCTTCCAGCGCGCCCATTTTTTGCACGTATTCGATACAGCTGATCACGCTCTGGATTTGCGCTTGGGTCGGCGCGATGGAGGTAAGTACACTGGCCTGTGCTTCGGGCACGACAGATTTTGGGGCGATGGCGATGTTGGTGAACAGCAAGGCTACGACCAGCAGTGTGGATACCGTGGTCTTGCATAAAATACGCAGTTGTCTCATGGGGGTTCTCTCTCCTTTGTGATTCTGTCTATCCTTTGCGGGACGTCGAGGACGCCGTCCCCTACGTCGCGTCCGGCAGTTTGTCGTTATCAACTGTCAACTCTCCACTGTCAACTCTCAACTCGCCGCGCGTCTCGCGGCGCTGCATCGGGGTCAGGTCGTAATGGATCGTGGCGTACAGCAGCACCATGGCAAAGTAGAACCCCCCGGTTACCGTGAAGAACACGTGCCCGGCCAGGACCGCGTAGCCGCCGACGGCGCCCAGCGACACCATCACGCAGAAGCCGTCAAAGTCCCATCGCTTGACAAACGCCTTGGCAATGCGCCACAGCTGGCGCGCGTAGGCCCAGCAGAAGCACAGCAGTCCCAGGATGCCGTAGAACAGGAAAATCTCGCTCAAATCCATCTCGATCACGCGCAGGCGCGAGCCGCGCCCCAGACCGAACGCCCATGTGGACGGCAAACCGTTCCGCCACTCGCGGAAATTGTAGCTCAGCAAGCCCATCCGGCCGGACAGCAGACGGCCCAGCAGGGAGCCTTTGGACTGGAGAGCCTGTTTCTCCGACTCGGTCATCTGGTCAATGATCTCCTGCGGGATGTTCTGCACATTCGATAGGTAATACGTCTGCTGCCATACGGCTTTGTTGATCACCTGCGCGGCGCGCCCCTCGGTGGCGGCGGTCATACCGACGTACATCAGCGCGGCCACGCCCAGCGCGCAGATCATCGTGTACAGGCGCGTCAGGTCCCGCAGCCGCGCGGCCTCGCAGACCGCGTACGCGACCAGCAGCAGCACCGACAGCCCGATGCCCGCAAACGCCGTCTTGGTGCCGATCAGCAGCAGCGCGTTGACCGCCAGCGCGGGCGGCAGCAGCCGGAGCAAGTCCCGGAACTGCTTCGGGCCGCCGCGCAGGGCCAGCAGCGTGTCGCGCAGCACGAACGGGAGCAGCGCCATCAGGATCGCCGTGGCCTCGTTGCCGGAGAAGAAGAAGCCGCGGACCCCGGCGGTGCCGAAATAGTTATAGTACGCGCTGGCATAGATATCCAGTACGAACGTGAGCAGAATCGACCCGGCCACCCACGACGTAGCCCAGACAAACAGCGAGTTCAACAGCGCAAGGCGCGTCTCGCGGCTGTCACGCCTGCGTTTGAGCACATGGTAGAACACCATAAACGCGGCGAGGTTGTAGATAAACTTGGCCGCGTACTGGATGTCGGCAAAAAACGCAAGGTCCCGCCCGGCCAGCAGCTCGGCGGCCACGCTGAGCAAGGCCGCCAGCCCGATCGGCAGCGGCACCCACACCGCGTCCCAGTCGCGGCGCAGCACGAGGTACGCCGCCATCACGGCCAATACCATCATGCGGATGACAAGGGATACCGTGACCGACTCCGGCAATCCCAGACGGATGCCGTTGTTCATCATATATCCGGTGATAAAGTCCAGAAACGGGTTGATAAACAGGAACGCGATCAGCCCCTGCTCCACGCGGGTCAAAAATCGCTCCGTCCCGGGACGCACGCTGTCGGCCATGGGGATTCCTCCTAAGCTTGAGAAAATTCTTGGCTATTATATCATGTCAAGCGCGACATGGGCAAGTGAATTGCCCTTTGCGCTCTTCCGCCGCAGGCGCTGCAACGACCGTCCCGCTCGCCTTCGGGGCCACCGACTCCATCATCAGCCCGTGCTCCACGCGCCCGTCCAGCAGTACGACGCGCTCCGCGCCCCCGGCCATCGCGTGCAGACAACCGCGCAGGTCCGGCAGGGCGGGGTCCGCGCGAAAGCCGCTGTCCAGCAGTTCCTCCAGCCAATTGGGTTCCACGCGGCTCAAGAGCGTGTTCGGGTTGTTCGCGTCCAGCGCCAGCCCCGCCGCGTCACGCAGCCAGATCAGCTTGTGCGCGGCCAGTCCTGCGGCAAGCTCGGTGACGCCCGCCTCGTCCGGGACGGGCAGGACGGGCGTCGCGCCGGTGTTCAGCATCAGCCCCAGCATCCGAAAATCCGCGCCTGTCTCTCGGATCGCGCCCGACGCGTCCACGGCGGTTTCCTCATGGCATTTCAGGGGTTCCAATAGATCGGACACTTGGGGGACCGTCACCACAACACGCGCCCCCACCGTCCGCAGCAGCGCGATATCGCCGCACAGCGCGTCACGCAGCGCCGCGTCGGCCAGCGCCGCCCCGGCGGGGGCGATCACAAGGGTTTTCTCCCGCAATGCGCGCAGAAACGGCAGAACGCGCGTCAGCGTACTCGTCAGCACGCCGCCGTCGATCTTGTGCGCGATATCATACGCGCGCAGGGCCTCCCGCGCACGGGCCGCGTCGGTCGGGCAGACGATGCGCCCCGCCTTGCGCTTCTGCGCGCCCTCGTGGCCCTTGCCCGCGATCACGACGACCGTGCCCGGCTCCGCGCCCAGAATGGCCGCCTCAATGGCCGCGCCCCGGTCCTCGATGACTTCACAGGAGCAGTCGCCCACGTGCGGGACGATCTCGCGGCAAATGTCCGCGACCGTCTCCGGCCCCGGGTCGTCCTCAGTCAGGATCACGCGGTCTGAGTACCGCCCCGCGGCCTCCCCAAGGCCCTGCCGGCGCGTTTGCGCCTTGCCGCCCGGACAGCCGAACACCGCCGTGACCGCGCGCCCGGGATACTCCCGCGCCACGGACCGGAACAGGGTTTCAAAGCTCATCGCGTTGTGCGCGTAGTCGACAATGGCCAGCACCGCGCCGTCCGCGCTTGTAAAGGCCTCCATGCGCCCGCCGACGCGGGCCTTGCACAGGCCGGTGTACATATGCGTCTCCGAAATACCCAGCGCACAGCAGACGGCAATCGCCGCCAGCGCGTTTTCCACGTTGAACAGACCCGGCACCGTGATGGCAAACGCCCGGTCAAACCCGCCGCAATCCTTGGCGGCGCGCACGCGGAACCGCAATGCGTCCCCGGCCTTGACGATATCATACCCGTAAATGTCGGCCCGCTCGTCCAGCCCGAACGTGATCACGCGCGGCGCGGCAGCGGCGGCCTCCAAGACCCGCTCGGCGCGGGCCGTGCCCAGGTGGACGCATACGGTATCGCTCTGGGCAAAAAGCCGCAGCTTGGATTCTAAATAGTCCTCCAGATCGGGATGCTCGGCCGGGCCGATGTGATCCTCCCCGAAATTCAAAAAGCATCCCGCGTCAAAGCGCACACCGGCCACGCGGCCCGTTTTCAGTGCCTGACTGGACACTTCCATCGTAAAATACGGCACGCCCGCCTCCGCCGCCGCGCCGAAATGCGCGTACAGCTCCAGCGCCTCCGGCGTGGTCAGCCGCGCCGGTTGGCGGCACAGGCCGTCGTAGGTTTCTAAGGTGGACAGGATCGCGCTTTCCGGCTCGCCCCGCGCAGCGGACGCGTCATCTAAAATGGATTTCACAAAATACGCGGTGGTGGACTTGCCCTTCGTGCCGGTGACGCCAATCAGCCGGAAGCGGTCCCGCGCGCCCGCGTGGAACCACGCGCCCAGAACGGACATGGCCCGTCTGATATCCCGCACAACGATATAGTGAAGAGTGGGGAATGGAGAGTGGATGAGTTCAGCGTGAACGCCGGGCTCGGCGACGTAGGCGATGGCTCCGGCCTGGAGGGCGGATTGGCAGTAGGCGGGGTGGAACGCGGCTCCTTTGCAGACAAAGAGCGCGCCGGGTTGTACGGCGCGGGAATCGCAGGTGACTTGGGTCACGGGCCGGCTGGGGTTGGGGATGTGACCGGCTGTCACCAAATCTTGCGCCGCAAGGGCATTGAGCGCGTCTTGCAGGGTGGGCACGGCGTTTAGGCTCACTCTTTGTATACCCCGCCGCACAGCGTGACGCTCTGCCGGATCAGGACGTCCATCGCGTCGATGAACCCGGACTCGCGGGGGCCGCCGCGCGCGGCGCAGCTCAGCTCCGTACAGCCCAGAACCATATGGTCGCATTTCTGCTGGGCCATTTCCTCGGCCACGATGCGCAGCGCCCAACTGTCCATCCGGCCGCCGCTCTTGACGCGTTGGATGATATCCGTCACGCGCCGCTGCACCTCCGGGACGGGGTACACCACGCGCACCCCGACGCCTTCCTTCCCGTATATGTCGGCCTTGACCGTGCCCTCCGCGGCCAGCACGCCGATGGTCTTGGACGGCCCGACGCGCGCGATTGTTTCCCGGATCATATGGATGACCGGGATTTTCACCGCCGCCTGTATGTCGTCATAGAACACGTGCGTGTTGTTGCAGGGGATCGCCAGCACGCCCGCGCCGCATCGCTCCAGCATCACCGCGTCGCGGACCAGCTGATCGCGCAGGCCGCCGGCGTCGCCGGACGCCACGGCGTCGGTCCGGTTGGGCAGAGACGCGTGGGAGTACGTCAGGACGTCCAGATGCTCCTGATCACAGGACGCGTCGGTATGCTCGACGATCCCGCGCAGGAACTCGCATGTGGCCAGGGGTCCCATGCCTCCGAGCACACCCAGAATTTTTCGCTCGCTCATACTGCCACCTCATATATGTTCGTTATTCGCCGATCGGCGTTCCGTACTGCTTGAAATTCCGCTTTTGCCGCGCCAGCCCCACAAGCTGCCGCGCCCGCCGCGCCGGGGGCAGGTCAGGGGGGTAAAACAACGGGTTGACGCTCTGCTGGCTTCGGATCAGCGCCCGCATTTCCGCGTGAAATTTCGGATGGATGTAGCGGAACAGCACGGAGTTTGGTACCACGCGCCACAGACGCCGCTCCGTGATCTCGGTCAATCCGGGCGGCAGGTCGTTTGTGAGATAGTCGCCGACCAGCCACCGGGCGACATTGCCGCCCCCCGCGGTGACGTAATAGTTGCTGCGGCCCTGCCGGAGGTTGATTTCAAACAGCTTATACTGGCCGTCCCGCGCGTCATATTTGATATCAAAATTGAAAAATCCGACGATGCCGAGATCCTCCAGCAGTTGTTTCAGCGACTGGGCCAGCTCCGGCTCCCGGTCGTTCAGAATCACGGCGTGGTTGCCGACGCCGTGCGGCGTATGCTCCTCCAGCAGAACATGCCCCAGCGCCATCATGCGCACCTTACCCCGCCGGTCGCTGTAGCCAGTCATCACGCGCATATGACTGTCATCGCCCGGGACGAACTCCTGCACGATCAGGCTGCCGGTATACCCCGCGCCGAACACAGCGTCCGCCGTGCGCCGTACGCCGTCCCAAGTCTCCAGCTTGAAGGCCTTGTGCTGGTTGGGGAACGGATGCTCCCAGTAGGACACGCTGTCGGAGGGTTTCAGGATGTACGGCCCGTCAAACGCGGCGGTTTCGACGCCTGTCCGCTCCCCCGCCCGCAGCACGAGGGTTTTCGGATACCCCAGCCCCCGCTCCTCGCACAGTCGGTAGAAATGCTCTTTATAAATCAAACGGTCCAGCAATTCCACATCCACATACGGCGCGGCGATGTTGGCCGGATAACTCGCCTTATATTGGCTGATCAGCCGCACGTAATTGTCGCCGCATCCCAGCAAAAACACGGTCCGCCCGTTTTGCTCCGCGCTGAACGCCAGCACATGGCGCCCAAGGACCTCCGGCGTATCCATGGCCGGGTCGGCGGTCAGCCCGGCAATGATCCGGCTGTCGCGGCACGGCCCCCCGGACGCCTTGCAAAACACATGGGACCGCACGCCGTAAGCCTCATGAAACGCGCGCGCCACGCTGTAGACGTTGATATCATGGCCGAACAGCATCGGGACAAAAGAATCGCTGGGAGTCACAGGCCATCCTCCTGCCGGATGAACCGAAGGTTCACCCCAATGATTGGATTTCTCGGGAGATGTACTCATTATACCCAACTCCGGCGTACAAAGCAAGCCATTTTGCCTCAGCCATCAAGCCCGGCACAGCCCCAGCTGCGTTACCGTCTCCCACGCGAAATCCAGCGCGTCGGCGGCTGCCGGGGTTTTGACCGTCAGCGTGGGCTTGTCACCGGCGGAGAACAACACCTTTCCCTTGTAGGAGGGGACGGCGCAGAGCATCGAAATCCGCGCGAAATCGGGGTTTTGAAGTCCCAGGATCAGGCGCGCGTTTTTGACCGCGATGTCGCTGACGCCCAGCTTGGCCGCCTCGGCCCGCAGGCGCGCGATGCGGATCAGGTTGTCCACGCCCTTGGGCAGTTCGCCAAAGCGGTCGATCAGCTCGTCGCGCATGTCGGAGGCCTCGTCCTCCTCCGAAACGGCGGCGATGCGGCGGTAGTAGTCCATCCGCAGGCCCGCGTGGCTGATATACTCGCGCTCGATGCCCGCCCGGACGGGCAGGTCGGCGGTGCACTCGGCGGACGGAGCCTGGCCGCCCTGCTCCTCCAGCACAGCTTCCTCCAACAGTTTCAGGTACATGTCGTACCCCACGCTCATCATATGGCCGCTCTGCTCCGCGCCCAGCACGTTGCCCGCGCCCCGGATCTCCATATCGCGCATGGCCAGCTTGAAGCCCGCGCCAAACTCCGCGAACTCCCGCACGGCGGACAGGCGGCGCGTGGCGACCTCGCTGAGCACCTTATCCTTGCGGTAGGTGAGGTACGCGTACGCCCGGCGGTTGGACCGCCCCACGCGCCCGCGCAATTGATGCAGCTGGGCCAGACCCAGCCGGTCCGCGTCCTCGATGATCAGCGTGTTCACGTTGGGGATGTCGATGCCCGTTTCGATGATGCTGGTGCAGACCAGCACGGCGATCTCCCCGTCGGTGACGGCGCGCATAACCTCGCTCAGCTCGTCCTCGCGCATCTGCCCGTGCGCGACGCCGACCGGGACGTCCTCCAGCATCTGCGACAGCCGCGCGGCGGTGCGGTCGATCGTCTCCACGCGGTTGTGCAGATAATATACCTGCCCGCCCCGGCTGACCTCGCGGCGGATCGCGTCGGTCAGCAGGCCGTAGTCGTGCTCCAGCACAAAGGTCTGCACCGGGTACCGGTCGCGCGGCGCTTCCTCCAGCGCGCTCATGTCGCGGATGCCGGACAGCGCCATGTTCAGCGTGCGCGGGATCGGCGTGGCGGTCAGCGTCAGCACGTCCACCTGCCGCGCCATCTCTTTCAGCCGTTCCTTGTGCGATACGCCGAAGCGCTGCTCCTCGTCCACGATCAGCAGGCCGAGGCCCTTGAAGCGCACGTCCTTCTGCAAGAGCCGGTGCGTGCCGATGATTAAATCAATTTGCCCCAAGTGCAGGCGTTTGAGGATGTCCTTCATCTGGGCCGGGGTGCGGAAGCGGCTGATGACCTCGACGCGCACGGGGTAGCCGGCGAAACGCCGCGTGGCGGTCAGGAAGTGCTGCTGCGCCAGCACCGTCGTCGGGACCAGCATCGCCGCCTGCTTGCCGCCCAGGATGCACTTCATCACGGCGCGCAGCGCGACCTCGGTCTTGCCGAAGCCCACGTCGCCGCACAGCAGGCGATCCATCGGGGCGGCCGTCTCCATATCGTCCTTGATCTCCCGCGCGCTGCGGATCTGGTCGTCCGTCTCGTCGTATTCAAAGCGTTCCTCAAAGGCCATCTGCCAGTCGCCGTCCTTTGGGAAGCCGAAGCCCTCGCGGCGCTTGCGCTCGGCGTACAGCGCGATCAGGCCCTTGGCCAGCTCCTTGGCGGCGGCCTTGGCCTTGGCCTTGGATTTCTGCCACTCGATGCCGCCGAGCTTGCTGAGCTTCGGGCCGCGCCCGCCGCCCTCGCCGTCGTCCACGGCAACGTGCTGGCCGATATACTTGCTGACCAGATGCAATTGCGTGACCGGCACGTACAGGCAGTCCGTGCCCGCGTAGCGCAGATGGATATAGTCGCGGGACAGCCCGTCCACCTCCAGCGCGGCGATGCACTCAAACCGCCCCACGCCATGGTGTTCATGCACGACCAGATCGCCGGGCGCGAGGTCTGTATATGAGGACAAACGCTTGCGGTTTGTGCGCGGCACATTGGAATGGCCGGGGCTCGTCCGGGCGGCGGACGGCGGACGTGTCCGGGCTGAAGAGGCACGGCTTGGAGCGGTCCGGCCCGGCGCGAACTGCCCCTCGGTCAGGATCGCCAGCTTCAGCGCCGGGTACTCCATGCCCGCGCTGAGCGCGCCGACCGTGACCGGGGCCACGATGCCGCGCTCCCGCAGCATGTCTTCTAAAATCCCGGCGCGGTGGGCGTTTTCGGCCAACACGATCACCGTGCTGCCGCCGTCCAGGTAATGCCGGATATCGCCCGCCGCCGTCTCCAAGCTCGCGCCGAAGCCGGGCAATTGCTTGGCGGCGATGTTCAGCATCGCGTGGGGGCGCAGCGGGTATTCGTTGGCCAGGAACGTGTCCAGATGAAGCACGTCGAAGTGTTCCAGCGCGCGCCACAGGCCCGTCTCGTCCTCACCCATCAGGGGATTGCCTTCCCCGCCGAGCAGCGCGGGCGTCAGAACGCCCTGCTCCAGCAGGATTTCGATATCCTCCCCGCGCTGCCAGAGCAGGTTCTTGACGCGCTCCCGCAGTCGGGCCTGTTCACTGAGCAGTACGATGGTTTTTCGCGGCAGGTAATCCAGCGCGGTATACAGTTCCGGCGAAACCAGCGCCATATAGCGGTCCATTGTCGCCAGATACCCCTGCTCCCGCAGGCGTTCGGCGTCCTCCGCGTGGGGGATGGCCGCCGCGAGGGCCTCGATCCCGCCCGGCGCGGTATGGGCCAGCGTCTCCATGCAGGGCAGGACCGTTACCCGGTCAAGCGCCGCGCCGCGCCGCTGGGTGGACAGCTCGATCGTGTTCAGGGTGTCTACCTCGTCGCCGAAGAATTCCACGCGCACGGGCGCGTCCTCGGAGGCCGGGTAGACGTCGACGATCCCGCCGCGCCGGGCGAACTGCCCCGCGCCCTCCACGATCTCGCACCGGCGGTAGCCGCCGGAGATCAGCGTTTGGATCAGCGCGTCGGGCGATACCGCCAGCCCCGGCGTCAGCGTGACGCCGGCCCCGCGCAGGGCGTCCGGCGCGATGGCGCGCTGCAGCACGGCGTCCACCGACGCGATGACAAGCCCGGCGGAACCGTCCATCATGCGGTTCAGCACGGGTATTCTCGCCTGCTCCCACTCGCGGGAGACGGTTTCGACGGGATAGAACGTAAAATCGCGCCCGCGCAGCAGCAAAGTCTCCTCGCCCGCCAGCGCGGCCATGTCGCCGCGCAGACGCGCGGCCTCCAGCTCGTCGGGACACAGCATCAAAACCGGGCGTCCCGTTTTTTCGCGCAAAAAGGCCGCCAAGTGCGCCTTATGCACCGGCGAGAGGCCGCCAACGGCGACGGGGCATCCCCCATCGCGCAGACGGCTGAGTATTTCCCGCGCCTCCGGCAGGGCGGAGAGATGTTCGGTGAGCAAGATCAGACCCCTTTTTCAGGATGATGCAGAGCGGCGGTCAGCCGCGATTGTATAAATATTTATTCCAAAACATCAGAATGTGTGCCGGTTTCAGAAAGGATCAACGTGAGTATACCTTTATCAATCTTATAAATCAATACCCAGTCGCCTTTAATATGGCAATCACGATAACCATGCCGGTCGCCGTGAAGCGGATGATCGTCGTACTTAGGCGGGAGAGTTTCCCCATTTGCGAGTTTGAGGACTACATCATCGAGAAGCGACATATCGTATCCGCGTTTTTCTAAATGCCGATACTGTTTTCGATACAGTCTTTCATAGCAAATTTTATATTTAGGCGTCATCATCGTCTTCCTCATAGAGGCTGGCTTTATATTCTTCAAACGTACTAAACGGCCCCAGCATTTCCGCCTCGCCGCGTTCAATGCGGGCTATTCGGGCAAGCGTTTCGGGTTTTGGTATATGCCCATACGAAACAACCTCGAACGGCAAGGCGCGGTGTATTTTGATTTGATGAAGCAGCAAGTTAAAAGCGTCACTGAATGTTAATCCCATCGTATCGAGAATTTCACCGACCTGCTCTTTGACCTCAGAATTCACGCGAAGATTGATGGTGGTATTTTTAGGCATAGCCATTCAACTCCTTTGTGCTATTTTAGCACATATAGCGCACAATGTCAACAAAACAAAAAGATAATAAACGCAGCCTCGACCATGCCCATTATCTTTGTTGCCCGATTGTATTCCAATCAACATCTTCCTCGGAAACAAAACCGCTTTCTTCCGCCGCTTTGATGCGTGCCGCCTCTTCCGGCGTCGCCTTTGTAAAGTCCGGGTCCCAAGCAAGAACGAGCTTTTTTACAAACTCGTATGCAAAACGCTGGTCGTCCGCAGGAAGCATATCAATCATTCTGGCTGTGTCCGTCGAGAGAGCAGACATAACAATTCCCCCTTTATTTGTAAATATCTCCGCGATTGCCTATGTCGATAATAAAGAGTATTTCAATTTTTCCTTCTGCGCCGTACTTAAAAATGATTCGCCATGAGCCTTCCCTTAAACGCTTTCGTCCGTCGGAATATCCCTTCATCAAAGCGATATCCCCTTCCGGTGGATTCTTTGTCAGTCCGGCTATCGCTTCTCGAATCCGCTCCACTGATTTCTTTGACTGTTTATCCAAAAATTTGATGGCGTCTTTTGAATATCTGATTTTCACGAAAACACCTCAGCTGCATGTATGCCTATACTTATTTTATGGGAAATACGTCACAATGTCAATGGTTTTATAGGATAAGGAAGCAATCACCACGCCAGTATAACACAGCCACCCTATAAAGTCATCTATTTCAATTCCCCATTGAACCGGTTCATCGCTTCCTCCAGGCCCAAAGCGATCACCGCCTCCGCCGCGTCCGCGGCGCGGGTGATGGCGTCCTCTATGACCTTCCGCTCATCCGCCGGGAACGCGCTGAGAACCCAATCGGCCAAGTCCATCTCCGGGTGCGGCTTGGCCCCCACGCCGATTTTTACGCGTGGGAAGCGGTCGGACTGGAGGTGGTAGAGGATATCCTTAATCCCGTTGTGCCCGCCGTCGCTGCCGTCCGCGCGGACGCGCAGCTTGCCCGGCGGCAGGGATGCGTCGTCATAGATAATCAGCACGCGCTCCGGCGGCAGTTTGTAGAAATCCATCGCCTGCCGGACGGCCTGCCCGGAACGGTTCATATAGAGCTGCGGCTTCATCAGCAGTTTTCCCCCGGCGTCGGCGGTGACGGACTGAAATTTCAGCTTTTTCAGCTTCACGCCCCAGCGCGCGGCTAAGATATCCGCGACGCGGAAGCCGACATTGTGGCGGGTGTGGTCGTATTGGCTGCCCGGGTTGCCAAGGCCGGCGATGATCCAGTCCATCAGTCTTTCATCTTGGGGGACACCCAATCCTCTTTGTTGGTCTGCCGCTCCCGCGCGATCCCCAGCGCGTTGGGCGGGACGTCCTCGGTGATGGTGGATCCGGCGGCGGTGTAGGCGTTCTCCCCGACCGTGACGGGCGCGACCAGGTTGGTGTTGCACCCGATGAACGCGCCGGAGCCGATGGTGGTGCGGCGTTTGCTCTGCCCATCGTAGTTGACCGTGACCGTGCCGCAGCCGAAATTGACGCCCTCGCCGACGTCGCTGTCGCCGATATACGTCAGGTGTGAGATATGGGTGCGCGCGCCGAGCGTGGAATTTTTGACCTCCACAAAGTCGCCCAGCCTAACGCTGTCGCCGACGCGCGTGCCGGGGCGCAGATACGCGAACGGCCCGATGGAGCAGTCCGAACCGATGCGGACGTCCTGCAAAACGACCGTACACGGATAGATGACCGTGCCGCGCCCGATCCGGGTGTCCGGGTGGATATAGGCCGTTTCGATATCGACGATATCCGCGCCGATGCCGATGAACATCAGATTGACCACGCGCTGGGCCGCTTTGCGCGCGCCGGCCAGCGCGGCGGGGGAGTCGATCGTATGGGCTTGGCCCCCCAAGGTCAGCTGGGGATAGCCCCGCTCGTCCACGCCCGACCCGGAGGCGAAGCCCTCGGTCCGCAGCCACTCGGACACGGGCTTGAACAAAATCTCCGCCCGCAGGTAATCGTCGGGCAGGGTTTTGGATTGGCTCATAGGCATTTCCTTTCCATTGATTGAAGTATCTCTTGTATTTATTGATCCATCCTCAATTGCCTGATCGTCTCTTCCCGGTCGTAGTTCATCGCCGCAAACCACTCGCTCAAGGAGCGAAGCCCGCCGGGGTCGCCCAGATAGGCGGCGGCAGGGCGTGTGGTCCCGGCCGGGTTGTCCTGCGCCAAACGCCTCTGCGCTAAACTAAAATATGCGCCTGCGTGTTCTTTATACAGGATTTGTATCGGCAGCGGTTCGGTGTCCGGCAAAATCACATGCAGGCGCGGGCACTCCTTCATCCGCGCGGTCAGCCGTTCCAGTACGCGCCGCAGCAGCGTATGGGGCACGGAAAGGTCGCGCGCCAAGCCCAGCTCCGCGCCGTCCAACGGCATCGCGCCGTCGGTGCGCGCCGCCGCGATCATGCGCCGGGGCACGACCTCGACCCAAGTGTGTTCTTCCAATAGCGTGTCCATCGCCTCGCGGCGGCTCCGGTGGCGTTCCAGGCACGCGCCGCCCGGTATCCCCGCAGCGGACAGCAATCCGCCCAGCTCGTCTTCCGTCAGGTGCAGGGCGCTGAGGGTATTGCGCGCCTGATAGTACGAGCCGGAGCGCGTCTCCAGCGCGGACAGGCGCTCGGAAAACCGCGCGGTATCCTCGCAGGTGAACAAGACCGGATAGCCCTCTTTCAGCCAGCGGTGGAACACCGCCTCGAACGTCGAGGAGTCCAGCACGCCCGAAAACAGGAACGTGGACTCTTCCTTCGGCCCGACGCCGTAGGACAGCACGGCGGCGTAGCCCTGCGCGACGGCCAGGGTATCCGCTGTGCGCGCGGGGATCGCGTAAACGCGGCATTGCGGCGTATAGAACAGCGGCATCGCCAGCCAGGACGTCAGCGCCTCGCCCAGCTCCGGCTCCGGCACGACGATATGCAGCCGGTTCCCGCGCTGCAACAGCGACAGCAGGCAGCGCGACCACAGCGAGGAAAATGTCTCATCCTCGCTGATCCACTGGTTGGATGAGCCGGTCATGATGAACACGTCCAGCGCGCGCGGGACGTTCTGTATCTTGTGCAAAAAGCTGATCACGGCCTTGCGCTTGCCGCTGGCCCCGATAAACATCTCATGCTCGGCGGGGTTACCGCGCTGGACGTACGGCCAGAGGTTGACCGGCCCGGCGTCCTCGGGGACCTTCGCGTCCAGCAGGCGCGCCATGCGCCCCACCGTCCCGGCCGCGCCCATGTAGCCGCGGACCGACGCCGCGGTGTCCGGTTCGGCGTCGCTTGGCCTGAGCGCGGCGGGCACGCTGACGATCGCGTCGGAGCGAAGCCACGCGCCGACGGCCTCCGCCAGCGCCTCCCGGTCCATCGGCTCACAGCCCAGCGTCTGACAAAGCAAACTCATATCCAGCGCTAAAATCTGCGCGCCGGCCAAAAACGCGGCGATGTCCAGCGCCGCGCCCGACCGTACCGACGGCACGCGCGCGCCCGAGCGCCAGCGCGACACCAGCGACGCGTCCACCCCGACGCCGCGCGCCAGCGTGACGTTGTTCATCCGGTATATCTGCATCAGCCGGTCCAGTTTTTCAGCAAACCGCATGTCGATCCTCCTTGGGAGGAGTGATGGTTATGTATATTTTCCCATTCCCCTGTTGTGCAAGGGGTAGTGTATCACGCTTGACGGAAAGTGTCAAGGTTCATGACAGCGTAAGAGCGGCATTTACATTTTCACAAAAATCGGGTACAATACTGACAATGCAAAGAAACCGGAGGAACGAGACATGTACGAAAAACAAATCCTGCGCAACGGGGTGCGGCTTCTGTGCGAGGCGATGCCGTCGGTACGGTCGGCGGCGGTCGGCTTGTGGATGGGCAGCGGGTCGCGGCACGAGCCGGCGGACCTGAGCGGCGTGTCCCACGCGCTGGAGCATATGGTCTTTAAGGGGACGCGCACCCGCTCCGCCGCGCGTCTGGCCGAGGAAATGGACGCCATCGGCGGGCAGGTCAACGCCTTTACGACCAAGGAGCTGACGGCGTTTTACGCGCGCGCGCTGGACAGCCATCTGGACACCGCCATCGACCTGCTGGGCGATATCTTCTTCCAGCCGCGTCTGGCGCAGGAGGACTGGCAGACCGAGCGCGGCGTGATCTTAGAAGAGATCGGCATGTACGAGGACAGCCCGGAGGATCTCGTGGGCGAGGAGCTGTTCGGGGCTGTCTACAGCGCCTCGCCGCTGGGCCGGCCGATCCTGGGAAAACCCGAGACGCTGAAAGGCATCACGGCCGAGCGCATGGCCTCGTATATGGCCGAGCGGTACTGCCCGCAGAACCTTGTGGTCAGCTTAGCCGGGCGTTACACCGACAGCGACCGGGCGCGTCTGGTCGCGCTGCTGGAGGCCATGCCCGCGCGCAGCGCGCCCGACGCCGAGCCGGGGCATTACCAGCCCGCCGTCACCACAAAGCAAAAGCCCATCGAGCAGAACCATCTCTGCCTGGGCTTTCCGGCGTTGCCCGCCGGGCATCCCGAACGGTACGCGCTCCAGGTGCTGAACGGCATTTTAGGCGCGGGGATGTCCTCGCGGCTGTTCCAGACGGTGCGCGAGCAAAAGGGGCTGTGCTACGCCATCTACAGCTTCACGGCGGCGCACGCCGACACGGGCGGGCTGGGCGTGTACACCGCGCCGGGCCAAGAGACGGGGGGGCCGGGGCCGGGGCTGAGGCGGA
>Ga0082212_10005979_pt1 | contig 16457 bp, 12 predicted proteins | sample TergutNt197P3_FD_71548 | JGI IMG/M metagenome (GOLD analysis project Ga0082212, IMG submission 71548) | Neocapritermes taracua P3 segment gut microbial communities from Petit-Saut dam, French Guiana - Nt197 P3 | ecosystem: Host-associated > Arthropoda: Insects > Digestive system > Gut ... | reverse complement strand
ACAAAAAAGTATGACAAACAAAATGATGTTAATTTCGGGAGTCCTTGCCTTGGTTTTGGTAGTAGGACTCAATGTCCGCCATGCGTTGAACGACTATGGCGTGAAGGATGGTAACCTCCATGCGGAGGTGGTGGCACAGAGTACAACGACAGGAAGTGGAACGGGATGGGGTAGCACGACGGGTACAACTACTACATCCTCTTCCACAACAACTGGTCCTAGCCAAAGAGTAACAGTTGAATGCAGTAAGTCGACAGTGTCGACTTCAACGACAACAACAACTGATAACAATGGAAGTTCTTCCAACAGCGGATGGAATGTAAACGGGAATGTGAATGCAGGCACAAGCTCCGGTGGGGCTTCCGTAGGCGGCGGCTACAATTCAGGAACCGGTAGTACTTCAGGGACGTCGTCTTCAACGACAAATTCAACTGTAACAACTGTTACAGCAACGTATGAAGCCGATCTAATCCTGTGCCAAAACCAGGGAATTCCCTATGCTCTCTGTACACCTTTTGATCCCTGTAAGTGATAAGCAGCTGTATTCAAATTTGTGCAGGCTACACTGCTTTTTTGGGCTTTATGCCAAATGGGTGTAGCCTGTGCAATCTTTTGATGTACAGACTTAAAAATATTTACAATCACTTTTTATAATTATGAAAACCATCCCATTTGCAGCAATTCTGGTCTGTACATGCATCTTGTTTTCCTGTCAAAACAGGACGGACAAAAACATCGCAGAAAGTCAAATACTTGCATTTGCAGAAAATCCGTTGGCAGGGAAAATAATTTCCAAACCGGAAGAGATTGTCATCGACCTGAAAAATAACAGGGAACAGCTGCTCGACGAATTTATCGATTCACTCAGTTTTATTAAGTTAGAAACAAGAGACGATAACCTGATTGGTGTAATTTCTCAAATCGTATTTGCCGACAGTTTGATATTCATTGTCGACAACACAAAAGCCCGCGCCATTTTTGTTTTCGACAGGCAGGGGCGTTTTAAAAACAAAATAGGCAATATCGGAAACGGCCCCGGCGAATATGTGTCTATTAAAAATATTGCCATTGTTCCGGATAAAAATCAGATTGCCGTATTTGACGGACAGAAAGAAACGGTGCTTTATTACCATTACAGCGGCGAATACATCCATTCGGAACGAAATCAATTTGGTGTTAACTATTTAGAATTTTTATCATCCGGATACAAGGTATTTGATGTTTCCGGCATGAGTCTGGGCAATGCAGTGCTGAATGAATACAGGGACAGTACCTTGATTGTAACCAATACGGACAATGAAATCATGTATGGAGCATGCAGGGATTTTTACAAAGAAGGCAAGTTCAATTATGTGATGCATCCTGCGCTAAAGCGTTTTGGAGACGAAATCTATTATTCCCCCAATTTTTCAAATATGATTTATCGGGTGGGCGACAGTTGCCTGACAGCCCTGTATCATATTGACATTAAAGGAGGAATGCCTCCATTAAACGACAATATTACAAGTGAGATTTTTAGTGAATATACGAAAAGATATGCGTATTTCAATGGTATAATGATCGAATTGAAGGACTATACTTACATTAATCTTTTTGGAACACAAAATCCCGGTACTTTTGTTATCTACTCCCACGCAAAAAAGCGGGTGGTTTATTACAGTAAATCCGAAAGCAACAATCCCGCTTTTATTTTTTTCGCGTTAGGCACTCCCAAAGCCCGCTATCAGGACAATACCATTGTTGTTGACATTCCTGCATATACGGTCAATGCGTGGAAAGCAGAATTATACAGAAACGTAAATAACAGGGAGGTATTGGACAAGCTGTATGAAGGCTTGGACGAAGATGACAATCATGTACTGTTTTTTTATCAATTGAAAAACGATTTGTAAGCAAGATTTTATGAAACGCAATCTACCGCTGTTCTTTTTGCTGTTTTCGGTTTTCTTCACAGTTTTGCTGTTTGTTTTGAATAACAGGCAGTCGAATCTGTCGCGTCCGGTAATCAGTGAAGATGAATTTTTTTTCAGGGAAAAGAACGATGAACTGAATCAAAGGCTGTCGGGACGTCAGCTTGCCAATATTACCTGTATGGACTCCGCTCGTAATATGTTCTCTTTGTCGGATTTGACAGATAAAAGCACCTTGATTTTTCATTTTTCAGAGCATCACTGCGGCGTTTGTTATGAAGATGAAATCCGGATGTTGCAAGCGTTTTTTGCTGATAATTTCCATTCCATTCTCATTCTCTGTTCCTATGAGTCGTATCGCAGTTTTATGTTTTTTTTAAGGATGAATCAAATTCGTTTTCCTGTTTACCGGATTGAACACAGAGTGATAGAATGGGAACTGAATGAATATGGTTATCCTTATTATTTTGTATTGCACCCAGATATGAAAATATCCCATATCTATATACCAAATAAAGCATATCCGGAATCGAACAAACAATACCTTGAAGGGGTGAAAAGATTTTTGCTTGAGTAAATCCGATGAAAAAAGTCTCCCTGCTGATACCGGCATACAATGAAGAAGCCGCGATATTGCTGCTTTACGAACGCTTGCAGGCCGTGATGGCTTCCAAACCTTTATATATCAGGCGATTGTATGGTAATCATGGATGCCGACCTTCAGCATCCGCCGGAACTGATTCCTGAAATGCTGAAACACTGGGTAGCAGGCTACGACGATGTGTATGCCCGTCGAACTTCCCGCGGCAAAGAATCATGGTTGCGTAAAAAATTATCGGTATAACCTCTTTTACTACTGCTCCGCTCCTCCCGCAACGACGAAATCGCAACAAACCTCATTTCCCCCTCATTTAATAAACAAAACCACCTCAGTAGCAAATGAATACAAAACAATCCCCAGCCACATTACCTCGTTATATAGATTAACAAATATATAGATTGCTTCGGGCTATCGCCCTCGCAATGACGGTGTATTCATCGCGTCATTGCGAGGAGCGAAGCAATCCAGAAAACAAAGTTATGTGTAAATATTTTTTAGAAATTATATAAACAAATTTTATTATTAATTTTGTTACCAAAAAGTTGTGACAAACAAAATGATGTTAATTTGGTTAATTTCGGGAGTCCTTGCTTTGATTTTGGTAGTAGGACTCAATTATAGCTAATAAGCATATAAAACAAAAAATCCCATAATTCGATGAATTACAGGACTTTTCTTTAATTTATAATTTTACTCAGCGGAGAGACAGGGATTGTAACCTATACTATCATAAAAAATCAATTACTATCAATTATCTGTTTATAAACAGATTATTACAAAGTCATAATTAAACGAAATATTTCTAAATATATTTGCATATATCAAAAATTGGGTGTAATTTTGGGCGTGAATTTAAGCCGATTTTGATATGAATATAAAAAGAAACATCATTTTTTCGCTCGAAAGTCGAAAGAAAAACGGAATAGTGATTACGGATAATATGCCTGTCCGTATGAGAGTTATATATGGTGGAAGCAGAATAGATTTTAGCACTGGTTACAGAATAGATGCTTCCAAATGGGATACTGATAAACAGCGGGTAAAAAACGGCTGTACAAATAAACTCAAACAAACCGCATCGGAAATCAACGCCGACTTGCTGATGTACTATACGGATATTCAAAACATATTCAAGGAATATGAAGTTCAGGGAATAAGCCCAACATTTGAGCAGTTGAAAGAAGCATTTACCAACAGGCACAGCAATACTGAACAGGAAGCAGAAATAATGGAAGAACGTCCCAGAGTGCTTTTCAATGCCGCTTTTAATGAGTTTGTCAGGGAGTGTGGTAATCAAAATAGTTGGACACATTCTACGTTTGAAAAATTTGCTGCTGTAAAAAAACATCTTGAGAGTTTCAATCCAAAAATTACGTTTGAGTACTTTGACGAGGTTGGATTGAATGAATATGTTTCTTACTTACGTGATACAAAAAACTTGCGAAACAGTACCATTGGTAAACAGTTGGGATTTCTCAAATGGTTTCTGCGTTGGAGTGTAAAAAAAGGCTACAATAACAATACGGCTTTTGATTTATTCAAACCCAAGTTGAAAAACGCTCCGAAAAAAGTCATCTTTTTGACTTGGAAAGAATTAACCCAACTGCGTGAACTTGCCATACCCGAAACAAAAAAATATCTCGAAAGAGTAAGAGATGTATTCCTGTTTTGCTGTTTCACAGGATTAAGACATTCGGACGTGTACAATCTTAAGCGAAGCGATATAAAAGAGAATCACATTGAAGTTACAACCATTAAAACAGCGGATAATCTTGTTATTGAATTGAATAATCACAGTAAAACCATTCTTGAGAAGTACAGTAATATTGCATTTGAAGACGATAAAGCCCTGCCTGTTATTTCCAATCAAAGAATGAATGATTACCTGAAGGAACTTGGCGAACTGGCAGAAATCAACGAGCCTGTTCGCGAAACCTATTACAAGGGCAATCAGCGAATCGACGAAGTAACGCCGAAATATGCTCTGCTGGGGACACACGCAGGACGGCGTACATTTATCTGTAATGCACTTTCACTCGGTATTCCACCGCAGGTGGTTATGAAATGGACAGGACACAGCGACTACAAAGCGATGAAGCCTTACATCGACATTGCCGATGATATTAAGGTCAGTGCAATGGATAAATTCAACCATTTATAAAGGTTTTGTCCTACCTTACCGAAGCAACTTGAGGAAACATGATGACACATGATGAAATATAACCCCTTTTACAATAATCTTGAAATATCATATTATATCTTTGCCGAAAATATGATATGCTATGAATATACATGAACTAAAACAGAAGCCTGTATGGCAAATGACGGGGGAAGAATTTCTTTTCCTGCAACAAAACGGCGAACAGAATATAAGAATTGTTTCGCCAACCGCTAACCCAAATAAAAAGTATGTGTACGGCATACACGGTATCGCTCAACTCTTCGGGTGCAGTATGCCGACCGCCCACCGCATTAAAAAGAGCGGAAAAATCAACAGTGCGATTTCTCAAATCGGACGCAAAATTATTATCGATGCCGAACTTGCACTTGAATTAGCAGGACGGAAAACAGGCGGAAGAAAATAGGCAATGGCAAGAGCGAAACAACCTCAAACTGCAACATCTGTAAATTTTACGGAACTTCGGCAAAGTTCACGCTTGCAGATAACGGATGCATTTACAGCCCCGCCTGTAATCCTGCGGATAGGTGATGCCATTGTCGGCACACTGGGCAATTTCAGTGCATCGACAGGCAAAGCCAAAAGTAAGAAAACATTTAATATTTGTGCCATTGTTGCTTCGGCTTTGACTAACAGTACAGTATTGAATTATTCCGCCTCAATGACCAAAGACAGACAAACCATTCTCTATGCCGATACCGAACAAAGCCGATTTCATTGCCAAAGGGTGTTGAAACGTATTTTGCAATTATCGAAACTACCAACCGACTGCCAACCTGCAACATTGGAGTTTTTGTCTTTACGGAAATTCAGTCCTAAAATACGACTGGGTATTATCGAAGAAGCAATTTATCATACCGAAAATTTGGGACTGGTAATTATTGACGGTGTTCGTGATTTAGCCTACGACATTAACAGCCCTTCGGAAGCCACCGATTTGATTACAAAACTGATGCAATGGACAGACGAAAGGCAAATACACATTCATACTGTTTTACATTTGAACAAAGGCGATGATAATACACGCGGACATCTGGGAACAGAACTCAACAACAAAGCCGAAACGGTCTTACAGATTACCAAAGACGAGTTTGACAGAGATATTAGCAGCGTAACGGCAATGTATATCAGAGATATGGATTTTGAGCCGTTCGCTTTTCGTATCAACGAAAACAGTTTGCCCGAATTAGTCGATGATTATCAGCCGAAGCAATCCGCAACACAAAAAGGATTTGACTATCAGGAAGTACCCGAAACCAAACACCGCGAAGCACTGGAAAATCTGTTTTCGGAAACGGAACAGGTTTCATACACCAACCTTATCGGTAAACTGCAAAAAGGCTATGCCTTTGTCGGGTATTCATTCGGAACGAACAAGGCAAAATTGCTCAAAGTATTTTTAGAAAACAAACGAATGATTATCAAAGACGGAAAATTCTACAGGTTTAACCCCGATTACTATTATTAGGCGAAAAAAGCGGTTTAGTTTAGTTCGGGTATATATATAATAAACTAAACTAAACCTGTTTAATCGGTTTAAATCGGTTTAGCCGTCCAAGTAAACCTGTTCGGTTTGGGTTAAACCGCTAAACCGAACAGATTGTCAGCGAAAAGAAAAAAATAAATCAGTAAGTACAATTTATAAAAAACTATCAGTATGAACATAACAGAAGCAAAAAACATTCCACTTGCAGATTATCTGCAATCCATCGGAATAACGCCCTGCAAACAACAGGGTAATAACTTGTGGTACTATTCTCCATTCAGAGAAGAAACCGAAGCCTCATTCAAGATAAATCCTGTCCGCAACGAATGGTACGATTTCGGAGCGGGAACGGGTGGCGACATTCTGAAATTCGTTATGGAACGGCACAAAATAGACGATATTTCGCAAGCCTTGCATATTATTTCCTGCAAAACACCTAATATTCAAAACTCTTTTTCTTTTCGCCAACAGGAAAATTTACCGACATTTGAAGATATACGGATATTACCGTTGGAAAATCCCTCATTAATCCAATACCTCAAAAGTCGTAATATCCATATTCCATTCGCACAGCAATTTTGCATAGAGGTGCATTACCGCTTGAAAGACAAACCTTATTTTACTGTCGGTTTTGCAAACGATTGGGGCGGTTATGAATTACGAAACGAGTATTTTCAAGGCTGTTTATCACCCAAGACAATAACAACGGTGAAAAAGGGAAACGATACCTGTTGCATTTTCGAGGGATTTTTAGACTGCCTGTCCTACCTCACCCTGCTTCACAGACGTAACCCCAATGCTCCCAACCTTGACAGGCGGGATTACATCATTCTTAATTCGGTTTCAAATGTTTCCAAAGCGATTGACATTATTGGCAGTTATAAAGAAAAGTATTGTTATTTAGATAACGACAAAGGAGGAGTTTCCGCTTATCAGCAGATACGAAACAGGTGCGGAGCAAATGTTTTTGACCGTTCGTTGCATTATAGAAATTATAAGGATTTGAATGATTATTTATGTGGCAAAAAACTGACCTTTGAAAAGAAAAAAAGCAGGGGTTTCAAACTTTGAGCGGACGACACCGCAGGGGACGTTTTGAAAAACGCCATAGCATATTAGGGCATTTTCCTTACGCTTCGTTTCACTTTCGCTAAAAATGCCCCAATATGCCAAAGACGTTCCCCCTTTGGATACCCCCTCGAAGACACATTCGTGTCATTGCGGGCTTGACCCGCAATCTCCTATAAACATTATTTATTCACCAATAAAATAAATCAAAAATGGGTTTCGCAGTATTGCATTTAGAAAAGGGAGCAGGCAACGATGCCCCGATTTCTTCTCACATAGAACGAACGGTTGAGCCTGCCAATGCCGACAAAAACCGAACGCATCTGAACAGGGAATTGATTACGTTTCCCGATGGAGTAAACAGTCGCACCGAAGCAATCCAGCACAGGATAGACAATGCGGGGATAACCCGCAAAATCAGTTATAACCAAGTTCGAGCAATTCGCTTCATCTTTTCGGGAACGCACGAAGATATGCAACGTATACAGGACGAAAACCGTTTAGATGAATGGTGCAGGGATAATCTCGAATGGTTGGAAAAAGAAGTTGGAAAAGAAAATATTGTTTCCGCCGTTTTGCATATGGACGAGAAAACACCTCATATACACGCAACAGTTGTTCCGGTTGTAACAGGTGAAAGAAGAAAAGCCAAACAGGAACAGTCGAAAACAGGAAAAAAATACAAAAAGAAAAAAAACAATACTCCCCGCCTCTGTGCCGATGATATGACATCAAGAGTTAAACTGAAACATTATCAGGACAGTTACGCAGAGGCAATGCAGAAATACGGACTGCAGCGAGGCATTGAAGGCTCGGAAGCAAGACATATCACTACGCAGCAGTTTTACAGAGAACTGTTTTCACAAAACAAAAATCTGAAAGAAAACATAGAAATTTTACAGGAACAGAAAGAACAGGTCAATCGTGAGTTATCTGTCATTAAAAGCGAAATCAAGACCGAGAAGTTAAAGAGTTCGGCAGTAGATGTGGCGACATCTGCCATTGAGGGAATAGGCTCGGTACTTGGAAGTTCAAAGGTAAAAAAGCAGCAGCAGGAAATTGAAACGTTGAAGTCGGAAAACGCAGAACTTCAAACAAACATCAAAACCCTGAAACAGCAAATTCAAACGAAAGAAAGCGAGCATACAAAAGTAACCGACAAACTCCGACAGGAATTGGACAGGATATATGCCCTGTTCCCGAAAATAAAAGAACTGCTTCGCATCGAAAATCTTTGCAGGTACTTGGGATTTGGCAAAGAACTTACAGGGGATATTCTGAAAATGAAGCCTGTCGGTTTCAGTGGGAAACTCTATTCATCGGAATACCGTCAGCATTTTGAAACACAACATTCCGTTGCCGAAATCAAACCGCTCATCAGCGACCCAAACAGGCTGCAACTCACCATTGACGGACTTAGCGATGTGGGTTGGTTCAAACAGAAACACAGGGAATTTTTAGGGAAGATTGGGGTAAAGATTAAGCAAGAGCCTCAAAAAAGTAAAGGGATGAAAATTTGAAAGTTGATTCGTTTTTATACTATTGTTTATGAATTATAAATGCTACAATATTTCAAAGAAATACTTGCAAAAAAAGTTTTTGCGGGTAAAAACTCGCAAAGAAGTTGTATATTTGTGGTCTAATAATTGAAAATTGTAACGCCAATATTAGGTAATTATTTATGTTAAAACACTTCACGACAACGGGACGAGTGAATAGATTGGAGTTTTTGCTATCATCATTAACTCTTTTTTGTATTTCGTTATTTTTCGTCTGGTTGTTGATGCGGAGCGTACTATTGATACCGACATTATGTATTATGTTTTATCTCTATGCTGTTCAGTGTGCTAAACGAGTACATGACTTAGGGTATCATGGCGCTTGGGGTATTATTGAGGCATTCTTAATGATAATACCTTTGGTCAACATTATTTTGATAATTCAACTGTACTGTATGAAAGGCACAAAAGGAACTAATCAATATGGAGAGCCATCCGATTTTAGAACTGATAAATCCCAAAAAACTTTTGAAATAATTGAAGTAAAAAAAGAACTGAAAGATGAATTAATGCAAGGCTATACAAAGAACATCAAAAGCAGTGCGGTAAAATCCAACTCTTCAATTATCCACCATGATGATTCAATAATTGATGTTACAGACCAATCGTATCAAATAAATTTAATTAGTTGTTTGAAAAAATACGGTAATAGCGTACCATATTGGGCACACCATTATGTTTACTCTTACTCTGAATTGGGAGATGCCTCTTTTGAACAGAAAAGGTTCTATTTTTTCTTTAAAAACAAGTTTTTGAATGGAGAATATTTAAATTTAGAAGGAAATACGAACTATGCTTTTATTCTATTATTCAATTTATTAAATGAATACGAGAGTCATAAAGATATTGCAAAATTAGAAAAACAGCTACAAACCTTAGGACAGAATTATCCTAAAACAAAATCCTATTGTAATTCGTTTCTTATCAAAAGAATGAGGGAAAAGAGCGTCGTCAATGAAGGTGCTTGGAATTTACAAGAGGAAAAAACATACAGCTACCAAAGTTACGACTATGATTATTGGAGGTTAGGCAATAAATACAAAGACAAACTAAACCTAGATGAAGAACAAGTAAAATTGCTTAATAAACTTTGGTCTCCAAGTAATAATTTTTGCAGTATTGAATATTGTTTAATTGAAACTATTAAACTTTTCATTTCTTTAATTTCAGATTTAAAGGATAGATATAAACAAGACGGAACGAACATTGATATGCAATTTACAAAAGTTGCCGGTGTAATTGCTCGTAATTACGACTATAACGCTGAACAAACAATCAATTATATTTACGATTTTATTTTTAAATACTGCGAAAACACTGTTCGCGAGCGTTATGGACATAAGCGTAAACTAAATGTTGATTATTACTCAAAAGAAGAAGCAAAAACGGAACTTGAAACGAAAATATTATCAAAAATACGAGAATTACTACCATCCCTAATTTCGAAAGTTTCAGCACCTGACGAAGCCACAGAAATTGAACTTAACTATCATAACACGACTCGTTGGAAAATCAAATTTGAAGAATTGACATCTTCTTACAATGGCAATCCCAAAGAATTTGTTGATTCAATAAATTCACTTGCAACTCTCAATAAAAAGATTCCGGCAGGTAAATATATTTTCTTTGAGGCATCAAAATTCATCACAAAGCACGATAAAGAAACAGCTCTTATTTTGTATGTTCAATATGTTTTTCATGTACATAGCGATTCAAAATTCGCTTCATTTGGCAATACTCCGTTTCCTAAAAACATTCAGAAAAGTTTATTTAAAACCGATGAGCAATTACAAGATTTTGAAAAAATTGTAAGCGAACTAATAAATGACAAAAACTTGGATAAAGCCTTAAAAGCCGTTCCGAAAGTGTATGAAGTAAAGAGAAAGAAAATAAAATTAGATACAATTTCAATTCGAGAAGTTAAACAACAACACTTCGGAACAGTTGAATTGTTAAATGAATATTTAAAAGATGATGATGAAAATAATATTAGCATAGAAGAGGTACAAATAGCTGATGATAGAGAATTAAAAATTGAGATAACTCCTAAGACAGAAGAAATCCAAAATTCAATAAATATTGCATTTACACAAATACAAACGAGTACATTAGATTTTTTTGTGAAAAGTAATTTTTCAGTTTTACAAAGTGAATTTGAAACATTTGTAAAGTCAAAAGGATTACTCAAAAATCAACTTATTGAAAGTCTTAATGATATTTGTTACGAACACTTGGATGATATTCTAATAGAAGAAGATGATGAATATTATACTATTAACCCGGATTATTATCAAACGATATTGGAAAAATGACAGGAAACATTAAACCCAAAGAAGCTACATCAATTATCAATTCATTAGTCGGCGGTGTAGTCCCTAAAATTGGAGTTCAGCATATTACGGTTGGACGATCGGAAGAAATCAGTGCAGTTGTATCAGCATTGGAAGATGTTAAAAATGGACATAGCATAGTGAAATTTTGGATTGGCGATTTCGGTTCAGGTAAATCCTTTATGTTACACCTGCTTAATACTATTGCATTAAAACAAAAATTTGTCGTAGCAAATGCTGATTTTACTCCCGATAACCGCTTATATTCCAACGACGGCAAAGGAGTTGCGCTTTATTCCGCACTTATGGATAATATTGCAATTCAAACAAAGCCCGAAGGCGGAGCGTTACCCACTTTATTGGAAAAATGGATAGAGCAAGTCATTGCACAAACGGCAGAAAACAATAATATTTCTTTTTCAGAAATTCGTAATGAACAATACCTAAATCTTATTCAGTCCAACATAATGAAGACGATTAACGAAATTACAGATGTTGGCGGATTCGATTTCGGAACAGTTGTCATGAAATATTACGAAGGTTACATCAAAGACGATGAACAATTAAGAAGGGATGCTTTGAAATGGCTAAAAGGAGAATATAGAACAAAGACTGAAGCAAAACAGGACTTGGGCGTAAGAGAAATAATCAACGACCTGAATTACTACGATATGCTCAAAAATTTCTGTAAATTATTCGTAACTATGGGATATAGCGGGTTTATGGTAAACTTGGATGAAGTGATTAATATATACAAAATTTCAACCTCTGTAATGAGAGAGAAGAATTATGAAAAAATCCTCACAATTTACAACGACTGTTTTCAAGGTAAAGTAACAAATCTATTCTTCAATTTTGCAGGAACAAAAGAAGTTTTAGAAAATCCACGAAGAGGTTTTTATAGTTATGATGCTTTAAAAACAAGACTTGTAACAAACAAATTTGAAACCGCCGAAATAAGAGATTTTGCTCAGCCTGTAATCCGTTTGTTGCCATTAAACCATAATGAAATATTTGTGCTGCTCCAAAAATTAAAAGCCATATTTGATTACAACTATAAAACTGAAATTGACATTACCGATAATGAGATTCATCAGTTTATGGAGGAAATTTTTAATAAGCCGGGAGCTTCTGAATTTTTAACACCTCGCGAAGTAATTAGAGATTTTCTAAATATTCTGAATATCATCCGTCAAAACCCTTCGGTTGATAAAAATAAACTCTTTGGAGAATTAGAAATATCTGATGAAAGACCTAATGAATTATTATTAAATGAGATAGAAGAATTATAATGGCATTTGATTTACTTTCCGAACCGATACGAAAATACATTCGTGATAAGGGTTGGGAGCAATTGCGACCGATTCAAAATGGCGCTATTGAAAAAATCATAGCTTCGGATAACCACTATATTTTGGCATCACGAACAGCATCCGGCAAAACGGAAGCAGCTTTTCTTCCTATTTTATCTAAAACAGAATTTAATAAAACCGGAGTCCAAGTACTATATATTTCACCTTTAATTGCTTTAATAAACGACCAATTTTATCGCATTGAAGAACTTTGTAAATATCTTGATGTAACGGTTACTAAATGGCACGGCGAAGCGAATAAAACACTTAAAGACAGATTAATCAAACAGCCTAATGGAATCGTTTTAATTACCCCTGAATCATTGGAAGCAATGTTTGTAAACAAACCTTTTAATGTTAGGCAATTATTTTCTAATCTCAGTTATGTAGTTGTTGATGAAATCCATTCATTTATTGGCACAGATAGAGGTATTCAATTAAAATCAATTTTGTCAAGACTGCAAATGATAAACAAAAAATCATTTAGCATGGTAGGTTTATCAGCAACACTTGGAGATTACGATGAGGCAAGAAAGTTTACAGAAGACGAGTTAAAAACAAAAATTTTAAGGGATAATACGCCGAAAAAAATAAAAGCGTTATTTCGCTTCTTCAAAAGCGAAACGACAGAATTACCTTTGGAATTGATGAAAGACTTATATCTTGAAACAAAAGACCATAAAGTTTTAATTTTCCCAAATAGTAGAGGACGGGTAGAAGAAGTTGCAGTCAAACTTAAAAAAATATCGGACAGAGTAAGAGGACATCAATATTATTTTTCACACCATTCGTCCGTTGACAAAGAAGTACGAGAATATGTAGAATACTTTGCAAAAAATAATGTACGGCAAAATTTTTGCATTTCGTGTACCTCAACATTAGAATTAGGAATTGATATTGGAACAGTAGATAGAGTTGTTCAAATTGACGCGACATATAGTATTGCCTCATTAATTCAACGAGTTGGCAGAAGCGGAAGAAAAGATGAGGAAAGCAGTAACTTGCACTTATATGCTACAAATGAATGGAGTTTATTGCAATCAATAGCTTGTTGGTTATTATATAAAGAGGGTTTTATAGAACCGCCACAAAAAAATGACAAACCCTATGATATTTTGATCCATCAAACGTTGTCGATTACTAAAGGATATTCGGGAATTAACTTATCAGAGTTAATAAATCAACTCAAAAAAAATGTCGCCTTTAATCAAATAGAAATATCTGAAATTGAAGAGATATTGAATCATTTAATAGCAATAGATTTATTAGAAAAACTGCAACATGAAGTTATAATTGGAATAGAGGGAGAAAAGATAGTAAACAGTCGTGATTTTTACAGCGTATTTAAAACAGAAGAAAACTTCAAAGTTGTAAATGCCGGTAATAAAATTGGTGAGATACCATTCTCACCACAAATCATTGAAGATGCAAACATTTTACTTTCAGCAAGAATTTGGAAGATTAAAGATATAGATTATAAAGCAAAAAGAATAGAGGTAATTCCCGCAAATGACGGAAAACCGCCGATTTTTTTCGGTGGAGGAACAGCGATGCATCCCAAAATAAGAGAAAAAATGTTAGAAATCTTGTATTCTGAAATAGAATATGATTTTCTTGACCAACCATGTTGTGATGAAATAGAAATACTGCGTAAATACTTTTCTGTTTTTATCGTTCAAAATGTAGAGATAGATAGACCTCTTTTAGTAACAGATAAAGGCATACAACTTTTTACTTTTACAGGAACAAAAATAAATAGCACAATTAAATTACTCTTAGATATTGCCGGAATAAAAAACTCCCTTGATGAAAATAGTAGTTCGTTACACATTAGGGAAATGTCTAAACAAGAACTGTTCTCTAAATGGGATTCTTTATGCCTGCCATTAGCAGAAATTGATGAACACATTGCTAATGTTTTGATGAAAAATCCTGCCTTGCTGGACTTTTCAAAATGGGGAATGTATTTGCCCGGCAAATACAAAATCAAACTTGTAAAGAACAGATGTTACGACACCGAACAAACTGAACAACTTTTGACAACAATGAAACTAATAGAAAACAAATAGCAAATTTGCAATATAGAAATACGAGTTTTTACGGGAATAAACTCACAAATTATTTATATTTTTTCAATTAAAAAAACAGTATAAATGACTGATACAATCAAAAATACAATCGACAAATTTGAAATAGGATACATTTTCACCGTTAATGATTTTCTTATAACGGTAAAAAGTCCCAAAAACGTCAGCAAGATACTCAACGAACTTGTTACGACAGGCTATATTCGCAAGTTGTCAAAGGGCAAATTTTACAAACCTCAAATTAGTAAATACGGCGAATTACAGCCGGATACTTACCAAATTGTAAAAGATTTAATCCAAAAAGACGGTAAGCTAATCGGCTACATTACAGGCTATTCCGCCTTTAACGATTTTGCGCTTACGACACAAGTGCCTGCCATTTTGGAAATTGGGATGCGGAAAGAGAAAAAAGCCATTGTTCGCGGCATTTACCGTATTCGTTTCATACGACAGGAAAATACGATTACAAAAGAAAATATTCCGCTTTTGCGATTGCTTGACTGTTTGCGATTTTTTAAAAATATTCCCGACACAACGTCCGACGATGCTTGCCGTCGTTTGATGTACCTGATAGGAAAACTTGACGGGCAGGAACTGTTTAGGATTAAAAAATTGGCTTTAAAATACACCCCACAGGTAATCGCTCTGTTGGGTGTAATACTTAAAACAGTTAAACCGCAAGAAGATACAAGTATGTTATTCAAAAAACTAAATCCGCTAACAACCTATAAACTCGGCATATCAGAAGAAATTTTACCAACGCAAAAAAAATGGAACATTCAATGAAACTACACACTAATACACAGGATTTTACCGAATTGATTAGATTAACGGCAACACATTTCAAGATTGCTCTCGAATTTGTAGAAAAAGATTATTGGATTACGCTTATTCTCAATAGATTGTCGAAATCTTCACACGTCAACAGCGTAGTTTTTAAAGGCGGAACTTCACTCACAAAAGGCTATCGCTTAATCAATCGCTTTTCGGAAGACATTGATATTGCTTTACTCAATGAAAAACTGACAGGCAACGCCCTGAAAACTAAAATCCGAAAAATTGAAAAAGACATTACTGCCGACTTGATAGAAATTGAAGAACCGGGCTTAACCCGCAAAGGTTCAGTATATCGAAAATCGCTATTTCAGTATCCGAGCAATATCAATAGTCGTCTTGCAATAAATATTCAAAAGCGTATAATTGTAGAAATCAACTCGTTTGCAAATCCATATCCCTTTGTACAACAAGAAATCACTTCGTTTATTACGGAATTTCTAACAGCAACCAATCAGACAGAGGCAATACAAAAATCTGGGTTACAACACTTTTCGTTGAATATTTTGGATAAACACCGCACGATGCTTGAAAAATTGGTATCGCTTATTCGCTTTTCATTTTCGGAAAATCCGTCAAGAGAATTAGCAAATAAAATCCGCCATTTCTATGACTTATACTATTTGGCAAATGATTCGGAATGTGCAACGTACATTCAATCCGAAGATTTTCAGAAAGATTTGGTCGAATTGTTAATCCGCGACCAACAGGAATTTGACCAACCAAAAGAATGGCAAACAAAGACTGTTAATGATTCGCCATTAGTAAAAAATTTTCCCGCATTGTGGGTAAATTTGCGTTCAATCTATCAAAATGAATTGACACCATTGGCATTTTCAGAAATTCCTAATGAAAAAGAAATAGAAATAACTTTTGGAAAGATAATGAATCGCATTATCATGTTTTTCACCTAATAAACGAGACATATTCACAACTTCAACTCCGGCAGGCTGTTAATTGCATCTTCTTTCAATTTGTCCACAGCGCGGGTATATTTTTCCGTATGTTTCAATCCGCTATGTCCCAACAGACTGGCGACTGTTTTTATGTT
>Ga0082212_10005978_pt1 | contig 16458 bp, 14 predicted proteins | sample TergutNt197P3_FD_71548 | JGI IMG/M metagenome (GOLD analysis project Ga0082212, IMG submission 71548) | Neocapritermes taracua P3 segment gut microbial communities from Petit-Saut dam, French Guiana - Nt197 P3 | ecosystem: Host-associated > Arthropoda: Insects > Digestive system > Gut ... | reverse complement strand
GGGAAGATGCGCCCGGGGACAGCGCGGAACATGATGCCCGGCAGGTTTTTCACCGGCTTGCCTTTACCTGGATGGACTGGGGACAGAAGAACGGATATTTTGACAGTGAAGAAGACGCGAAAACTTTCTACGATGAAACCTGTTATATGCTTGCCCATCAGCTTGCCGCGCCCAACAGCCCCCAATGGTTCAACACCGGCCTGTACGCCGTGTACGGCATCGACGGCCAGGCGCAGGGGCATTACTATTTTGATCCCGAAAAAAATGAACTGGTAAAGTCGGACAGCGCCTACAAACGCCCCCAGCCCCACGCCTGTTTCATCCTTTCCATTGAGGATGATCTGGTAAACGAGGGCGGCATCATGGATCTGGTAACGCGGGAAGCGCGGCTGTTCAAGTACGGGTCGGGCACCGGTTCCAACTTTTCCCGCATCCGGGGACAGAACGAGAAACTCTCCGGCGGGGGTATTTCTTCCGGGCTGAAATCATTTCTCAAGGTGCTTGACCGTTCCGCCTCGGCGATAAAATCGGGCGGCACTACCCGCCGGGCCGCCAAAATGGTCACGCTGGACGCCGATCATCCCGATGTGGAAAAATACATTTCCTGGAAGGCCGAGGAGGAACACAAGGTCGCCTCGCTGGTAACCGGATCGGCCATTGTAAAAAAACATCTTGATGGCATAAAAAAAGCCCTTGCCTCCTTTCGGGGGCCGGATGCAGACAAATACAACATCGAAAAAAACCATGAGCTTGCCGCAGTCATCCGCGGCGCGTTAAGCGACAAAATACCTTCGTCTTTCCTGTACCAGCAGCTCAGGCGGATTGAGCAGGGAGACGAGGAAGCCGGAGCAGCGCTGTACTCCACCGCCTGGGACGACGAGGCATACAACACTGTTTCCGGCCAGAGTTCCAATAACAGTCTGCGTGTGAGCGATGAATTCATGCAGGCGGTGCTGAACGATCAAGACTGGAATCTTACCAGCCGCACCAATGGCGAAACTGTGAAAACAATCAATGCCCGCAAGCTCTGGACCGACATTGCCCGTTCCGGCTGGCAGTGCGCCGATCCCGGCCTGCAGTACCATACCACCATCAACGACTGGCATACCTGTCCGGGCGGCGGGGAAATCCGTGCGTCCAATCCCTGTTCGGAGTATATGTTCCTGGACGATACCGCCTGCAACCTTGCCTCAATTAACCTGGCGGCGTTATACGATAGAAAAACAAAACATTTTGACGTCGAGGGGTATCTTCACGCCATTGGCATATGGACTACGATTCTTGAAATATCGGTGGTGATGGCGCAGTTTCCCTCGCCCCGTATTGCAGAGCTTTCCTGGCAGTACCGCACTTTGGGTCTGGGCTATGCCAATCTGGGAACCCTGCTCATGCTGATGGGGCTGGCCTACGATTCCGGCGAAGGCCGTGCGGTGGCGGGGGCGGTTTCGGCCCTGCTTTCCGGCGAGGCTTACGCCCAGTCCGCCCGCATGGCTGCCGAGATGGGGCCTTTCTCCCGTTACGGGGAAAACTCCGCCAATATGCTGCGCGTTATCCGCAATCACCGGCGCGCGGCATACAGCAGCGCAGATGCCGAATACGAAGGCCTGCATACGGTTCCCTGCGGAATCAATCCCGCTTTCTGTCCGGCCTACCTCCTGGACGCGGCAAAGGCCGCCTGGGATCGCGCGCTGGAACTGGGAGAAGCCCACGGCTACCGCAACGCCCAGGTCAGTGCCATCGCCCCTACCGGCACTATCGGCCTGTTGATGGACTGCGACACTACCGGCGTTGAACCGGATTACGCCCTGGTAAAATTCAAGAAACTCGCCGGCGGCGGCTACTTTAAGATTATCAACCAGTCCGTGCCTCCCTCCCTGGAAGCTCTGGGCTATTCGCCGCAGGAAATTGAAGAAATTACCGCGTATGCAACCGGCCGCAAGACACTTTCCGGTGCGCCGGCAATCAATCCCGCGACCCTCAAGGCAAAAGGCTTTAGCCCGGAAGCAATTGCCGCAGCGGAGGACGCGGTCAAATCGGCGATAGGGCTGGAGGGGGTTTTTAACCCCTGGATACTCGGCCGGGAATTTGTCGAAAAGATTCTCCGCGTGCCGGAATCTACCTGGTCGCTTGCGGGTTTTAGTCTGCTCAAACACCTGGGTTTCAGCGCCGAGGATATTGCCGCCGCGGAGTTGTACGCCTGCGGTACCATGGGGCTTGAGGGAGCGCCCGGCCTTAAAAAGGAACATTACGCGGTTTTTGACACTGCCACGCCCTCCGGCAAAAACGGCCGGCGCTCAATTTCCTGGACCGCCCATATCGGCATGATGGCCGCTGTACAGCCCTTTATTTCCGGGGCGATTTCCAAAACGATCAATATGCCCAATTCGGCGAATTTCGAGGACGTAAAGGGTGCGTATATGCTTTCCTGGAAAAACGCCCTGAAAGCGGTTGCCCTGTACCGGGACGGATCAAAACTTTCCCAGCCGCTTTCGTCTCTTGCCCCCGGAACCGATCTGCTGGCCGACACCATTCTCAAGGTAGAGCGGGGCCTCGATATGCTCCTGCCCCCGCCCGTCGATCGCAGGGCAACGGTACGGGGGATGCGCAAACATCTGCCCACCCGCAGAATGGGCTATACCCAAAAGGCAAAAATAAGCGGCCATTCAATTTTTATCCGCACCGGCGAATACGATGACGGCAGCCTGGGTGAGGTTTTCTTTGATATGTACAAGGAAGGCGCGGCTTTCCGCAGCCTCTTAAATAGTTTTGCCATTTCCGTTTCATTGGGTCTGCAGTACGGAGTGCCGCTGGAAGAATACGTTGACGCATTTGTTTTCAGCCGCTTTGAACCCAACGGCATTGTCCAGGGTCATGACTATGTGAAGATGGCTACCAGCGTAATTGATTATATTTTCCGCGATTTGGCGATTAGCTACCTCAAACGCAGCGATCTTGGCCAGATAAAGCCGGATGATCTTCTGGCTACAGGGACCAGGAACGAAATGGACTCAGGCAGCGCCTACGGCAGCGAGACAAAACAGCCCTTCGGCGGAAAACAAAGCGCCGGCTTCAAACCCTACAATCCTGCCGGGGCTGGTTCGGCCGTATCGGGCAATGTGGCTGGCGGGCAAAAAACGGCCGGTCATTCGGGGCCGGCTTCCCACTCCGACGGCGGCAAGGGAACGGTAAAAGCCCAGGCAGGCGGCGCGGGCGTAGCCGGTTACAACCCGGTTCCCGCCCCCGGGCTTTCTACACAGGCCGCCTCTGTACAGCCCCAGACTCAAGTGTTGGATCAGCCGAAGGCTGCGGAAAGCGAAGTGGTAAAAATCGCCCAGGCCCGCATCAAAGGCTACGAGGGCGACCCCTGTCCTTCCTGCGGCTCCTTTACTTTAATACGCAACGGAACCTGCATGAAATGCCATACCTGCGGCGGTACGACAGGCTGTTCGTGAGGGGAGCCGGCAATATTTGCCCTTTTATTGTTTTCTGAATATTATTATTTGGTTATAAAAGTCATTTAAAAAAAGATCGGTAATACATTTTCCGTCATGCGAAATAAAAAGCTCAAAAAAGGTTGGCAGAGAAAGTTCGTTTATGTCGCGTCTTGCAATGATGCAAAAGCCCTTGGAATAATTTGACGTTATGGACTCATCAATGTCAGAAAAATCATCATGCTGGGCAGGAAGAAAAAAAATAGCAATACAAAAATTAATTATCAAAAATAATTTTTTCATCATGTTCTCTGGAATATTGTGTTTATAGTATACATTGTTTAGATTGACTTGAAAAGTAAGGCGATTACAAGAAAGGCTGTTCGTGGGGCTGGTATGAAAATTCGGAAATTACGGGTTTATCCGGAAATATATTGAGTTCGGAGATTAACGAGGGATCGGCTGGCATTTTTTTTCATTGTTTCCAGGAATTTTTCTAGAATAACGATCGAGTCTTCGCTATATTTAATTAGAGTTGAGGCAGTATCTTCAGGTAAGGTATTTTTTGGCTTGATAAGTTCAAAAGGTTCTACTTCCAGCGCTTCTGCAATTTTTACCAGTGTATCAAGGTATGGCCATTTATTGCCTCTCTCAATGTCGCTCAGGTAGACAATTGAAAGACCCGCCTTTTCGGATAAATCAGCTTGTGACCAGTTCCTTCGCCCCCGATAGAGCTTGATGTTTCCTGCCAGAACTGTTCTAAGTTCTTTTCCTCCCATAACCTATCCTTAATGAATGATAGATAAATCATCCTTTTTGCTTGACAAAAAAGCAAACATCATGAAGAATGATATACTTATAATTCTATACGGATGATACTATTTTCAGTTTTGTATGAGGCCTATTAAGGTGCGATTGAAAGAAAAAAGATGGATGTGTATTAAAAAAGATACACTCCTGCTACAAGGTGGGGGAATATGACACAAGAAAAAAGCATGGGCAATGAAATGACCCTGCAAAAAGAGAAATTCGAAACAAGAGTCCAGAGCGCAATTATGAAAATGAAGAGACTGGGATATACGCCAAGACTCTTTATTCAAATGATTGCTGAAACTGATTCAGTGACTGCCACAAAAACTTTATTGCACAAGAAATCCATATCTGCAGGATTTACCAGATTATGGGAAATGAACCGGCTGGATTTATCGTTGGAAAACATTGTCTATAGTGACGATTGGAGAGATTTGTTTTCACCGGAAGAGATTGAAATAGCGAAAAGAAGATTAGTTGAATATAAATTTATTCTGGAAAATCCAGAAGAGGAGGACTAGGAGAATAATGCGGCTAATAAAAAAAACTTCAAAGGGGTGTTTATGTGCAAGAAATTGATTTTAGGGATTCTTCTGATGATTTCAATTGTTTCGTCCGCGTATACACAGCAACAATACAACGCTGAAGAAGATTTTGAAATAGTAATCAATGACAGAGATAAAGAAGTTGGCATTTTAAAATATGTTGGTAGCAATACTAATGTTCGAATTCCGCCGAGAATACAAAATATGCCCGTTACTGTGATTGGAGCAATTGCATTTTTTAATAAGCAACTAACCAGTGTAACTATCCCCAACAGTGTAACCCATATCGGAGAGGGGGCATTTTTTAGCAACCAGCTTACAAGCGTTAATATACCCAACAGTGTAACCTATATTGGGGATCGAGCATTTGGGATGAACCAGCTCACCAGTGTTAGTATCTCCAACAGTGTAACTAATATCGGGATGGGGGTATTTGCGAACAACCAGCTTACAAGCGTTAATATACCCAACAGTGTTACCCATATCGGAGATATAGCATTTTTTAGTAATCAATTGACCAGTGTTAGCATACCCAACACTGTAACTAATATTGGAAAAGGAGCATTTGGAGATAATAAACTCACCAGCGTTACCATTCCTTACAGCGTAACGAATATCGAAGAAGGTGCATTTTTGAATAATCAACTAACAAATGTTGTTATTCCTGATGGTATAAATTATATTGCAAATGGAGCGTTTAGAAGTAACCAAATCACCAGTATTAGCATTGGTACTAATGTTGGATTTGATAAAGAATATTATGTTTTTGACAATGATTTGGAAGATTTCTATTTAAGCACTGGAAGCAGAGCGGGGACATACACTAATAATAACGGTCGCTGGTCATTTTCATTTAACAATGGGGGAAATCGACCATCAGAAGCAAATTCAGGAAATAGTTTGGCTAATACCACATGGCGAGGAAATAATTATGGTACAACTTTTACTATTGTTTTTGGGATAAACAGCTTCCAATTAAGTTATAGTTATGGCATGCCAGTTGCGGGGACTTATAAATTATCTGGAGATGCCGTTAATTTTGATTTTGGCAATAACACAATCGGAATTGGTTCTATTATTGGAGACACACTCGTAATGTCCTTTGTTGGTGAATCAATTCGGCTTATACGGGTTGAGTAATTCTGTGGATGATATGGAAAAGAGTATTTTTAGTGCATGCAGACATTCTTTTGTATGAGGGACGGAAGAAGAAATTTTGTTTTATCAAAGGAGAGAAAGATGGACAAAATAACGCAGGCTTTGCTTGAGCTTCGAGATTTAGAGGAAAGGTTCAGAAAGATTCTTGATGATCCTGCTTTAAATGGTGCTGAATAAGGTTTTACAACAGAAGAGCATGAGAAACTTGAAAAATTAATTGGTTTGGTTGGACAGGCCGCAATTGCTGGGAATGAAATCATTAAAAAGTATTCATTGTAAAGATGTTTTTCGTACGAAAGGTTTGAATGCATTTGAAGGGTGACTGGCACCAGCTGTCTGTATTGTTTGGTATAAATCTACATTATTTTCCAATATTTTCATAATATTTCGCTTATTTCGCAAGTTATTCTAATTCTGACTTGACATTTCCGGAAATTTTTCCTATATTTACTGTGAAATATTTCACAGTGGAGGAAAAGTGGCCGAGGCCATTTCGCAGCGGACAAAAGAACGGCTCTTGCATCTTATGCGCCTGTTGGAAAACCATGCCCTGGCAGGAAATTTAGCGCCGGTTACTTCCGCGCAGGTGGAACTGCTGACCGGCTGGCCGAGGGACACAATCCGCAAGGACATTTCCTGCCTTAACGGCGGCGCTGCCGGAAGTAACTCCGGTTACGATCCGCAGCTTTTGATCCCGGTGATAAAAAAGGCACTGCACCTGGATCGGCGGCGGAAATTCTGCGTGGTGGGGCTGGGGCGGCTGGGTTCGGCGTATCTCAATTTTGCGCCGCCGGAACTGGCCGAATTCGAACTTGCCGCCGGTTTTGATTCCAACGTGAACCGCGTGGAAATGCTCCGCTGCCCTGCGCCGCTGTACCCGGCCTACAAGCTCGCCGAGGTGATAAGCCGCTTTACCATCGAAATTGCCCTGCTCTGCGTTCCGGCACAGGCGGCGCAGGCTGTCGCGGAAAAATGTACCGCTGCGGGTATCCGGGGCATACTGAACTTTGCCCCCGCCGCGCTGAACCTGCCGCCGGAAGTTGTTGTGCGCAATGTGTACGTCGCCGACGAACTGAGAAGCTTGGCTGTTCAAATGAGGAGTTAGCATGAAACGGGTGTTTAATTTTTCCGCCGGACCATCGGTGCTGCCGCTGCCGGTTTTGGAAAAAGCCGCAGCGGAAATGTACGATGTCAACGGCACCGGCCAATCGGCGATGGAGATAAGCCACCGCGCAAATGATTTCATGCCCATTATCGAAAAGGCCGAAAATCTGCTGCGGGAACTGATGGGGATACCGGTAAATTATAAAGTGCTGTTCCTGCAGGGCGGCGCTTCGCTGCAGTTTTCAATGGTTCCCATGAATATCGCCAACTATGCTGGCGCCGGCAAAAAAGCCGCATACATTGATACCGGCGTTTGGGCGGAAAAAGCGGCAAAGGAAGCGGCAAAATTTACTGCCGTTGATGTACGGGCAGGTTCCAAAGACCGCTCATACACATACATTCCCGCAGCGCCCGCCGCAGAAAGCGATGACGCTTATTATCACATAACGCTGAACAACACCATTGTCGGCACAAGGTGGGCAGAGATCCCCGATACGGGCAGCACTCCGTTGGTGGCGGACATTTCAAGCTGCGCCCTGTCCGAGCCGCTGGATGTTTCCAAATTCGGCATCCTTTACGCAGGCGCTCAGAAAAACCTGGGGCCGGCGGGGGTAACCATTGTCGTTATCCGTGAGGATCTGATCGGCCATGCGCCGCCACAAACCCCTGCCATGCTCCGCTATGATATTCACGCGCAGGAGGGTTCCTTGTACAACACGCCGCCCTGTTACGGAATCTACATGGTTGGCCTGGTGCTTGAATGGCTCAGGAATCTTGGCGGCATTCCCGCCATTGCCGGATTGAATCAGGAAAAGGCGGCTCTGTTCTATCAGTATCTTGAAAGCTCGAAGCTGTTTTATTCGCCGGTTGAAAAACCCTTCCGCAGCCTGATGAATATTCCCTTTATCGTAAAGCTGGAAGATCCTCAGAAACGGACAGAGCTGGAAAAACGCTTTATACAGGAAGCTGCGGCGGCCGGACTTGTCAATCTTGCCGGGCACCGGCTGGTCGGCGGCATGAGGGCCAGCATCTATAACGCCATGCCCATTGAAGGTGTGCAGGCGCTTATTCAATTTATGGAAAAATTTGAGAGTAATTGAGGAGAAAGCATGTTTCGCATCAGGACAATGAACAAAATTTCCCCGCTGGGACTCGAGATGTTCCCCAGGACGCGGTATGAAGTGGCAAGTGAACTGCCCAACCCCCATGCGATACTGGTACGAAGCGCGGATATGCACAGCATTGAAATCCCCGATTCCGTATTGGCGATTGCCCGCGCCGGCGCAGGGATCAACAATATTCCCGTTGCCCGCTGCAGCGAGAAGGGCGTGGTGGTGTTTAACACACCTGGCGGTAACGCCAACGCGGTAAAGGAACTTGTCCTTGCCTCGCTGCTGCTTGCCTCAAGGGGTATAACAGAAGGGATCGGCTGGACTGCCTCGATAGCGGACAGGGCCAGCGAGGTTCCCGATTTGGTGGAAAAGGAAAAGGCGAGGTTTCAAGGCCCTGAACTGCGGGGAAAGGTCCTCGGCGTTGTTGGACTGGGGGCTGTCGGCGTGATGGTGGCAAACGACGCGGTGGCGCTCGGCATGGATGTTATCGGCTACGACCCCTATATTTCCGTTGACGCCGCGTGGAATCTTTCCCGCGAGGTAGCCCGCGCCGATACGCTTGAAGGGCTTTTGGGAAAAGCTGATTACATCACCCTGCATATCCCCCTTGTCGAGGCTACCAGGGGTCTTTTAAGCGCGGAAAAAGTCCGCTTCATGAAGAAAGGCGCGCGCCTTGTTAATCTGGCGCGGGGAGCCCTGGTCAACGAGGCGGACATCATCGAGGCTTTGCATTCAGAAAAACTTGCGGTATATGTGACCGACTTCCCTTCGGCGGAACTTTTGGCCTGTAAAAAAGCGATCTGCATTCCCCATTTGGGTGCGTCAACGCCCGAAGCCGAGGATAACTGCGCGATAATGGCGGTGAAGCAGCTCATGGATTTCCTGGAAAACGGGGGAATTCGCAATTCGGTTAATTATCCCCGCTGCAGGCTGGAGAGGCGCGCTCCCTGCCGGCTGCTTGTGACAAACCGCAATATTCCCAATATGGTGGGGCAGATCACCACAATTCTTGCCGCCGAGAGTATCAACATAACCGATCTGATTAACCACCATAGAGACGGGTTTGCCTACAATATTATCGATTCCGATCAACAGATTTCTGAATCGGCGCTGGAACAGCTCCAGCAGGTTGACGGTATTATCCGGGTCCGTGTCATTGAAAATTAATGGAGGAACGTTTGCATTACAAAAAATTTGAGTTCAAAATTCCGGTGTTTTTTGGTTCCCTGGGGGCGTTGGTTTTCTGTGCCCTGCTGGTGGTTCACTGGCCGGCTGTCAGGAACATTGGTGCTGATAACCGGGATAGTTTTTATGAAGAGGCTGATGATAACTCCACTGCGGCGGATAACACCCATATCCTGGCCCGGATAAGGCCGCAAAACCGCGATCACATCCTGGAGATGTACCGGCAGGGCGAGACCCACGGCTATGTTGTTGATTTTTTCACTGAGATATGTCCTTCACGGGAAATTTCCACATCGATCCTTCTCCATGCCGAAATGTTTAATATCTCGCCGGCCCTTGCCTTTGCCCTGGCCTGGGAGGAAAGCCGGCTCAACCCGTTAGCCGTAAATAACAAAAACCGGGACGGAAGCATAGACCGGGGGCTTTTTCAGCTTAACAACCGCTCGTTTCCCCGTCTGGAAGTACAGGCTTTTTTCAACCCGGAGCTGAATGCTTTTTACGGCATGAGTCATCTTCGCTACTGCCTGGACACGGGCGGTACGGAAATTGCCGCGCTGGCAATGTACAACGCCGGTACGGGCAGGGTGCGGAACAGCGGTACACCAAAGACAACGCTTGACTACATCAGCCGTATTCTGGAAAACCGCAGAGAGATCGAAAGTCACTTTCTTGAAAGGGAAATCGAATTCCGGCAGCAGTCCGGCGGTTTACCCGGAATCTCCGATACGGAAACAGAGCGTTCCCGCCTGGTCCCGCTGATGCCTCTGGGAATACGCTGATTTATAAGAGAACCTGGTTGGTTCTCTTATAAATCTTGCAAAACACTTCGTGTTTTGCTGTCTTTAGAAGTAGTTTTCAGAAACTGAAGTTTCTGAAAACGGAGTTATGTTAAATTTTAACAGTTATTTCCGCTTCTCCGCTGAATCCGCCGTTATACACCAGAAGCCGCTGTTCCCCGTGCCGGTATTCAAAACGCAGGGGAGTGGCGATTTTTGGCGACAGGCCAAACCAGTCGGCAGGCAGATAGATAATGGTTGGCACGGCAATAACGCCGTCCGCTTTGAAGCGGTAACGGAAAATACCCCGCCTGCGATCCCATTTGAGTAAAAGGGGAATTCCCGCAGTCGCCATCGGATAGGGACGCTTCCATCCTGCCGCCGCCCGTTCCGCTCCTTCGGAAAAAATCGAAAGATCCTCATCATTCCACCCGTCTCCGGCTGTATTGGTATTGTCCGCCGTATAGTTCCAGATTGTTGAATGGAGAAGGTTTTCATCTATGGCGTTATAATACATGGACAGGGCCTGTTCATGCAGGGAATAGCCGCCGCCGGAAAATGCGCGGCGGTTGTTCATATCAAAAGCAAGGCCGAATTCTCCCAGCAGACTGGGCATGGCTCCCATATGATCCTGTGACCACTTTACTCCCCCGGCCAGACATTCGGTAAAATATGCCTGCACTTTTTTTCTGCCCAAGAGTATCCTGGAATTGTCGGTTCTGATCGTAAACCATGGCCGGAACTGTTTGGTAAACAGGGCAAAGCCGTCATACCAGTGAAAGGCGTTAACCGTATTCGGCGGATCGTCTGCGCTCCATGAAGGGTGCGCCGCACTGCTTGAGCCGGGGGGCATTCCCTCAATGAAAAAGAAGGTCTTATCATTCGTCTCCTTCATTTTTTCGATAAAGCGCAGGACGAAGGGCTTGTGGAAATCTTCCATGAAGTTAACCTGCCGTCCCTCAAAGGCGGCAAAATGATCTTTGCGCAGCAGACGCGGCTCGCCGCCGTCATCGGTCCAGACTCCGGCCTGTTTCCAGGGACAGCTGAACCCCTGCCTGAAAAGTGAATGAGCGCCGGGGTTGAAGATTTCACTTTTGGAACTTTCCCTGCCGAATTCGTTGTACACCGGTACTTTTGTCGAATGGCCGCCGGCGGCTCGCATTGTTTCCCAGGGGCTGGGCCGGGGTCCCATGGGCATCACCGGCCTTTCTGCCCGGGCAATATCCTTGCAGCCGATAAAGCCAGGGTGCGGCTCGTTCATGATGCCCCAGCCGGCAATGGCGGCGCAGTTTTTCAGGCGGCGGTAACAATGGCGGAATGCGGCAATGTAGCGCCCCTGCAGCCAGTCCTGAACATTTTCACCCTCAATGATCAAATTCGGGGCGTATGCCTTCCCCCCGAAAAAGAGGCTGAACATGGTGGCGGCTGCATAGCGGTTGTAATTGCTGGGCCACATCATTCGGGGGAAGGGTTCGCCTTCAGGATGTTTTCGGCTTTTGTGGAACTCGGCGTAGCGCTGCCTGGTAATGGCCGCCCCGGTGGTGTCCAGCCTGTCAAGGTCAATGCCGAGTCTTTCAAGTGTCCAGGCCGGGGCGCCGTCTCCTCCCGTCCACCTGCTCCATACATCCTGGTGGGGATCGATGAAGACCGAAACGCCCTTTTGCTCCGCAATAAGCAGAATTTTACGCAGATATGCCAGAAAAGCCTCGTCATACTGCCCCGGCCCCGAATGTTCCAGGGCTTCCCAGGTGATAACAAGCCGTAAAAAGGTCATACCGGCGCGGCTCAGGCGCTCAAAATGGCTTTCCGCTTCCTCCAATGGGAACGGCCGCCCCACAAACGAAGCATCTGCAGGGTTTTTTAGTGATTCCGGGCGAAGACCCCAGCCGTCTTGTCCATAAGGGGTTTTCGAGCTGCCCCCCAGATTAACCCCCCTCAGAATGAGGGCTCTTCCCTCGCCGTCAAGTATCGTATTATTGACAATCCTCATCATTTATCACCCATTATTCAAAAATTGTAACTTTCTCATTTTAAGGCTTGTTTGATCTTTAGATTTGGGGTATTATGATGATTATAGCATATTAACCATATTAAGGGGAGTGAAATCTATGCGAAACATCATTCTTTTAATTGGGGCTTTGGTCTTTTCAATGGCTACCTGCTCCCAAACCGGGGGAAGAAGGGCGTCGACAACGGGAGGGCGCCAGCCATTTGAGGTAAGACAGTCTGTTTATTTTGAGGACGGCTCTCTTGATGAATACACTACATATCAGTGGGATTCGAGCTACACCCATAAGGACAACGAAGCGCGGTATTCAGCTTCGGGTGCCATGCTTGAACAGATTGAGTATGCCTACAATGAGAACAGGGGCGATATGACAACGAAAATAACCAGAGATGTCGAAATGCGCCTGAAAAATCGTATTGTATATCAATATAATCCGCAGGGTCAGTTATGGCGGGAGAGTCTTGTTGATAATAAAGGCAAAGTCGTTTCGACTTATGAGTATTCCTATGACAACAGAGGAAATCGGATCAGCAGGGTTATCAAGAATCGGGCGGGCGACAGGCTGGCTGAAACAGTATACACATTCGATGGCGAAGGAAAAATGTTAACGTCTGAAACCAGAGAAGCAGGAAATACCGTGATTAGTTCTACCAGGTACAATTATGATGGACAGGGTAATCTTGTCGGTCAGCAGGTACTTAACAATGAAGGACGTCCAACTACGGTTATCCGGGCAATATGGCAGGACGGCCGGGAGATAAGGAATGAACAGGCTTCGGCGGATGGTACAGTTCAGCTGCTCGTTACCAATGAATACGGGCCGGACGGAGAACTGACCAAAAAGACGATTGATAACCGCCAGGGTGAATCAATCCAGGTTATGCAGTACGAATATACTTTCCGGCCCCGCCGGTAAAGCGGGAAAAAGGGGTAAACAATGAAGAAAACAATAATTCTTTTGGTACTGATAACCTTTGTGGCAGTTTTTGGCTTTGCCGGCGCTGAAGAGGTTGATATATACGCCTACCTCTACAATGCCTCGCTTACCAATTCGGCCCAGTTGGATATTCTGCAGCAAATGGCGGAAGCAAAGCTGACCGGTGCGGGTGAATTTTACGCAAAGGCACTGCGGCGGCTGGTTTCCGAATATAAAAACATCAGGAACGTTACCGAGAAGAATGCCGCCGATGAACAGGCGATGATCCTCTCGGCATTATTGGGGGCTGAAAAATACACCCAGGCTGCGCCGGATCTATGGCTGGTTGTTGAGGCGTTTTCCGCGCCATTGGTTAAAGCTGAAGCGCTTATGGCGCTGGGCAAAATTCGCGCGACCAATTATCTTCCCCAGGTAATCCGCGTTTTGCAAAGTGTCAACGCCGCACCTACCACCGATCGTCTTACCGGAGAAAGGATCGCCTTTGGTGCGATCATTTCGCTGGAAAAATTCCAGGATCCTTCCGGTTATCTTCCCGTCTTCTTTGCCGCGACGGGCTGGTATTCCACCAGAATAAGGGACCAGGCGTTAAGATCGCTTCCCCTTATCGCCAAAGATCCGACACCGTATATGATGGATGTTGTAACAGGACCGGGGTACAACTATCCCACCAAGTACCTCGCTCTGCAAACCATTGAGAAAGCGGAAGTGAGTAATCAGAACAAGGTGGGTGTTGCGGTCGCGGCGCTTGCCGAAGGCTGGAAGTCGCAGACCAATGACCCGCAGTTGAGAAATACTCTCGCCGAAATGAGAAAGATGGCGATTAACATGATCAATCGTTATAAAACCGAAGATGAATCCGTTTACCCGCTTTTGGAGAGGTCGTATACCCAGGGCAATGTGGATGAGAAGATTCCCGCCCTTTCGGCTCTTGCCTCCCAGGGAACCGATGAATCTGCCAGAATACTCTCAAAGTTCCTTATGGATTTAAATGCCAAGCGGCAGAGCGGCAACATCAGGCAGGAAGACGAGCAGATGGTCAGGGCGGTTATCCAGGCGCTGGGCCAAACCAGGCGTCCCATCGGCAGGCCGGCGCTGAACGCTGTTGTTGCACTTGACTGGCAGCCCGCGGTAAAAACGCTTGCCCAAAATGCCCTCAGGCAGATTGGCGACTAGGTAAAGCAAAACAGTTTTGAAAACGCAGCGTGCTCAAGCGCTGCGTTTTTTTATGCGGGAGACGCTTACTCGGCAAGTATCTTTATGATTGCTTCCGGCGAATCTGCACCGAGAATTTCCCGGCGTTTTTCGGCGCTCTTGAAAAGCAGGCTAATCTCCGCAAGAAACTGAAGATGCGGGCCGGTTTTTTCTACCGGGGAAAGTGTCATAATAAAAATTCTGCATGGTTCATGATCCAGCGAATCAAAATCCACCGGCTTGTCCGAAATTCCGATGCAGGCGATTAAATCTTCAATCGTGTTGCTTTTTCCGTGGGGAATGGCAATACCATGCTTCATTCCCGTAGACATCTTTTGTTCGCGGTCCATCACCGCAGCAAAGGCGGCGTCCCTGTCCGTAATTTTTTGTGCCGCTGCCAGAATGTCCAGCAGTTCGTTAATTATTTCATCTTTGGTGGAACCTTTTAGGTGAAGGTTAATGGTGTCCGCCGTTAGCACTGATTTCAGGTTCATAGCGTCAGTATAAAGCCGCCCCCCCAAAAAGTCAAGGAAAATTATTCGCCCACAGACGGCAATATGGATATTATCCATAAAAGCCGTTATTATATAACGGTGGATTGTGGTTATGTTGACGTGGCAGTTATCGGCTGCGGGGTTTCCGGGGCAAATATTGCGCGTCGGCTTTCGGCATATAGTGTCAAAACGGCGATACTTGAAAAAGCGGCGGACGTGTCATTTGGTACATCCAAGGCCAATTCGGGCATAATACACGGGGGCTTTCACCACAACAAAAAATACCTCAAGGCAAGGCTGGAAATTCAGGGCAGCCTGATGTTCGATGCTCTTATGAGGGAGCTGAATTTTCCGTTCAGGCGATGCGGCATTATTGTCGCCGCCCTCCACGAGGAAGAGATGAAGGCCGCCGAGCGTCTCTATTTACAGGGACTTGAAAACGGAGTTATCGGCATTGAGCTGTGTTCCCGCGAACGTATTCTTGAACTTGAACCGAAGCTGAACTATGACACCGTAGGCGGATTGTATGCGCCGGGAGGCGGAATAATTGAGCCGTACCGTTTTGTTTTCGCTCTGGTAGAATCGGCGCTGAAAAACGGCGTTGAGCTGTATACCAATTTTAGGGTGAATGCTGCGCAGTGGAACGGAGAGCTATGGTCAATCCGCGCGGAAGACGGCCGCACGGTAAATGCCCGCTATGCGGTGAATGCGGCCGGCCTCTTTGCCGATGAAGTCTCGGCGGTTTTTGGCGGCGAGGAATTTACGATAAGGCCCCGCAAGGGCGAGTATTTTTTGATGGATCGCCTGACAAGAGCATGTCCCGACAGGGTCGTTTTTCCTGTGCCAAGCGCAGTGTCAAAGGGAATGCTGGTGATCCCTACGGTTGAGGGGACCGTCCTTGTCGGCCCCACCGCTGACGAAACCGAAAGCAAGGCCGATTTTTCCACGACGAACGATCAGCTTGAAAGAATCCTGCAGTCGGGGAAGACAATGATTCCCTTTATAAGCCGCAATGATGTTATTACCAGTTTTGCCGGCCTGCGTCCCTGTCTTGACGAAGATTTTTATATTGAACCTTCGCGCAAAGTTCCTGCCTTTGTGCAGGTGGCGGGGATTCAAAGTCCCGGCCTCACCGCTTCGCCGGCCATTGGCGAGTATGTGAAGAATATTCTGCGTGATATGGGGCTGGAACTGAAGGAAAAGCCCGGCTGGGATCCCTGCATTGAGGATCATCCCCGTATGCGCGAGTTGGATCCTTTCGCGCTGGATGCCCTTATTGCACAGGATCCCGCCTGGGGGAAAGTTGTCTGCCGCTGCGAAAATGTCAGCGAGGCGGAGATTGTGCAGGCAGTGCGGCTGGGGCATCATACACTGGACGGAATAAAATATTTTACCAGAGCGCAGATGGGACGCTGCCAGGGGGGCTTTTGTACCTACCGGATCATCAGAATCATCATGCGGGAAACCGGCCTTTCCTGGAACGGGATCACCAAGCACGGCAGCACAAGCCGCCTGTTGGAGAGCGAGCTATGATGCAGCTCCACTACGATGCCGTTGTTATCGGCGGCGGTGCGGCGGGCATGGCGGCGGCTTTGGAACTGGATGCCGCCGGTTTTTCCTGCGCCATCATCGAGCGGGAAGATCATCTGGGCGGGATTCTCCTGCAGTGCATCCACAACGGCTTCGGCTTGCATGAATTTTCCGAAG
>Ga0082212_10005977_pt1 | contig 16460 bp, 14 predicted proteins | sample TergutNt197P3_FD_71548 | JGI IMG/M metagenome (GOLD analysis project Ga0082212, IMG submission 71548) | Neocapritermes taracua P3 segment gut microbial communities from Petit-Saut dam, French Guiana - Nt197 P3 | ecosystem: Host-associated > Arthropoda: Insects > Digestive system > Gut ... | reverse complement strand
TATATCCAGTATCCGCCACACGATTGGCTTGCCGCGCCATACCCCAAAGGTGACCGTGTCGTATATCATTGTCTCGTATACAAATGTCATGTACAAATCTGTCTCGTCTTCTTCAATTTCTGTCTCGTCTTTACCGTTTTCGTCGATGACGGCAGGGACTTGCACAGTTTCGGTAGTATCAATTATCTGCAGTGCCTCATCAGACGGTTGCGCACAACCAGAAAGAGATATACACGCTGTCAACAGCGCAATTTTTATTAACGCAATATATTTTTTCATGGCGTTTTTCTCCTCATGGTTTAGGGATGTAATTGAAATGGTAACATATTTCTTTTTATAAATACATTGTGGTATTTGCAAGTATTTCATTGTGGTGTTTGCAGACGTTCTATTGTGGCGTTTGCAGGCGTTTCATTGTGGCATTTGCAGATTTTTTGCGCATTGTAAAACGCGGGCATTTGATGTAAAATGCGAACATATGAGCGCGAATGTATTCAAGATAGTTTCGGATTTTAAGATGACGGGGGACCAGCCGGCGGCGGTGGACGACCTTGTCCGCGGTATTGAGCGCGGGCAGAAATGCATGACCTTGCTCGGCGCTACCGGATCCGGCAAGACTTTTACGATGGCGAATGTCATAGAAAGAGTGCAAAAACCGACTCTGGTCATCTCGCACAACAAGACGCTCGCCGCGCAGCTCTGCGGGGAATTTAAAGAGTTTTTTCCGGAAAACGCGGTTGAGTATTTTGTTTCGTACTATGACTATTACCAGCCGGAGGCCTATGTCGCTTCGACAGATACTTATATCGATAAAGACGCGGACATCAACGACGAGATCGACAAGCTCCGCCACTCGGCTACGGCTGCCGTCACTGAGCGGCGGGACGCGCTCGTGGTCGCGAGCGTCAGCTGCATATATGGGCTTGGCGAACCGATAGACTATAAAACACAGACGCTTTCGCTGAGGCCCGGGACGCGAAAACCTCGCCGGGACATCCTGACCAAACTCGTTGAGATTCAGTACAAGCGAAACGACATGGGTTTTGATCGCGGCGATTTTCGTGTACGCGGCGATATTATCGACGTCTATCCCGCGGGCAGCGACGCCCCTGTGCGCATTGAATTGTTCGGAGATGAAATCGAATCGATCAGGGAAATCAATTACGCGACCGGCGAAGTAACGGGGGTTCGAAACCATATCGCAATATTCCCGGCGTCGCACTATGTTTCTTCGCCGGAAAAGATGGCAAACGCGGTGGCGACGATTGAAGAAGAGCTTGAGGAAAGGCTCGCTTATTTTAAGAGCCGGGGCAAGCTGCTTGAGGCGCAAAGGCTTGAGCAGCGAACCAGGTACGATCTTGAGATGCTACGGGAGATCGGGATGTGCAAGGGTATCGAAAACTACGCGAGGCATATCAGCGGCCAGGCGCCGGGTTCGCGCCCGTCCACCCTCATAGACTATTTCCCGGACGACTTTCTTGTCATCATTGACGAGAGCCATGTGATGTTGCCGCAGCTCCGGGCGATGTACGCGGGCGACCGTTCGCGAAAGGAGGCGCTCGTCGAGTACGGGTTCCGCCTCCCCTCGGCGCTTGACAACAGGCCGCTCAAGTTCGAGGAGTTTCGGGCGCTAGTGCCACAGTCCGTCTTTGTGAGCGCGACGCCCGCCGAGTTCGAGCGCGAAGCCTCAAACGGCGTGACCGCGGAACAGATAATAAGGCCGACCGGGCTCGTAGACCCGATGGTCGAAGTGAGGCCGACAAAGGGGCAGATAGACGACTTGATTGCGGAGATAAAACTGGTCGCGGAAAGCGGCGGACGTGTACTCGTCACGGTGCTCACTAAGAAAATGGCGGAAAGCCTCACTTCTTACCTGCACAATGAAGGGATCAGAGTGCGCTATATGCACTCCGACGTCCAGACCTTCGAGCGTATGCAGATAATACACGACCTTCGTATTGGAGTCTTTGACGTCCTCGTCGGCATCAATCTGCTGCGCGAAGGGCTAGACCTGCCCGAGGTATGGCGCGTTGTCATTCTTGACGCGGACAAACAGGGATTTTTAAGGAACGAAACTTCCCTTGTCCAGACGATCGGAAGGGCGGTCCGCAATATCGAAGGCAGGGTCATCATGTATGCCGACACGATCAGCGATTCCATGCGACGCGCGATCGACGAAACGGACCGGCGCCGGGCGAAACAAATCAGGCACAACAAAGAGAGCGGCATTACACCAAAGTCGATCGAGAAAGCTGTGCGTGAGGTCATTGAGGCCACAAAGGTCGCCGAGGCCGATGACGTGTGGTATGAGGCGCGAAGCAAGAATGAAATGACGCACAAGGAGCGTAAAGAGTATATGAAGAGGCTTGAAAAAGAGATGAAAGAAGCCGCGGCCAACCTCGAGTTTGAACGGGCGGCGGTCCTTCGCGACCGTATCATGGAATTGAAAACCATATAGGCGGGGAATATGAAAGAACTGATAATCAAAGGCGCCGCGGAGCATAATTTAAAGAATATCGATGTGAGGATCCCGCGCGACCAATTTGTCGTGTTGACGGGGCTGTCGGGGAGCGGCAAGTCTTCACTCGCGTTTGACACGATATACGCGGAGGGGCAGAGACGTTATGTCGAGAGCCTTTCGGCGTACGCGCGCATGTTTTTAGGGCGTATGGACAAACCGGATGTTGAACTCATCGAGGGGCTTTCACCGGCAATCTCGATCGATCAGAAGACGACGCACAACAACCCGCGGTCGACAGTCGGGACTGTCACGGAAATACATGACTACCTGCGCTTGATGTATGCCCGCATCGGCGTGCCCCACTGCCCTGTGTGCGGCTGTGAGATCAAGTCGCAGACAGTCGACCAGATTGTGGACGTTCTGGCGGCCTATCCCGAGGATACGAGAATCACGATACTCGCGCCAGTTGTCCGCCAGCGCAAGGGTACACATGAAAAGACGCTTGAAGCCATCCGGAGGGAAGGGTTCGCGCGCGCGCGCGTTGACGGTCAAGTGTGGACGCTTGGCGAAGACGAGAGCCCGCTTGACAAAAATTTCAAACATACGATAGAAATAATGGTCGACCGGGTCGTTGTTATGGAAGATGTCCTGAGCAGGCTCGCGGAATCCATCGAGACCGCGCTCGCGCACGGCGAAGGCTTGGTCGGCGTTCATGTCGTCCAGCCCCCCGGACCCGCGGGCGGAGAAGCCCGTGAAGAAGAGCGTATCTTTTCGACAAAACTCGCGTGCCCGGAGCATGGAGTCAGCATCGAAGAACTGGAGCCGCGCGTGTTTTCGTTCAACTCGCCGTTCGGTGCGTGCCCGACATGCAACGGCCTCGGGTTCCTGCAGCAAATCGATCCCGATTTGATTATTACCGAACCGGGGAAAAGCATCCCCGACGGCGCGCTGGCGGGCGTATTCGGCAATATGGAGTTTTCCGGATTCTACCGGCAGATGATAAACGAGCTCGCGGTCGAACACAAAGTAGACCTGTATCTGCCGTGGGAGGAATTACCCAAAAAATTCCGCGGGGAAGTGCTCTACGGCACAGGCGGCCGTCATCTGAAGTATAAGTACAAAAGCCGCACGACGGGGCGGATAACGCATATGGACCATCCGTTTGAAGGCGTTCTGACCAATCTTGAACGGCGCTACCGGGAAACGACCTCCGACTACGTTCAGGAAAAAATGGAGAAATATATGAGGCTTGAGCCTTGCGAGGTCTGCGGCGGCAAGCGCCTGAAGCCGGAGGTGCTCGCCGTGACGGTCGGCGGGAAAAATATTTCGGAGCTGTCCGATATGAGTGTGCGCGCGGCCGGTGTTTTTATCGAAAAACTTGAGGAAAAGCTCAGCGAAAAAGACGCTGCCATCGCCAAACAGATACTCAAGGAAATCCGCGCGAGGTTTTCGTTTCTGGTCAATGTGGGGCTCGACTACCTGACGCTGTCACGCGGCGCGGGCACGCTTTCGGGCGGAGAGGCTCAGCGTATCCGGCTGGCAACGCAAATAGGCAGCGCGCTCGTCGGCGTCATGTATATCCTCGATGAGCCGAGTATCGGCCTTCACCAGAAGGACAATGTCAAACTCCTGAATACTCTCAGGGGCCTCTGCGATTTGGGCAATACGCTCCTCGTCGTCGAGCACGATGAGGAGACGATGGAACACGCCGATCACATCATAGATCTTGGGCCGGGCGCCGGCGTTCACGGAGGCGAGTTGGTTGCCCAGGGGACTATTGAGGATATCAAAGCGTGCGGGAAGAGCGTCACGGGTCAATTCCTCTCAGGCGTCAGGAAAATAGAAATACCGAAGAAGCGCAGGCCCGGCAGCGGAAACGAGATAACCGTCCGCGGCGCCGCGGCTAACAATCTAAAGGGGATCGACGTTGCCTTTCCGCTTGGGAAGTTTGTTTGCGTTACAGGGGTTTCAGGGTCTGGCAAGTCGTCGCTCGTCAACGAGATATTGCATAAGGCGCTCGCGAGGGATGTAAACCGCGCGCATACGCAGCCGGGTCCCCACCGGGGCATCGAAGGCATTGAGTTTATCGACAAAGTAATCGATATCGATCAGGCGCCGATCGGAAGGACTCCAAGATCCAACCCGGCGACATATACGGGCCTCTTTACTCCCATAAGGGATCTTTTCGCCAGGCTGCCCGAATCCAAAGTCAGGGGCTACGAAAAGGGCCGGTTCAGCTTCAATGTGAAGGGCGGCCGCTGTGAAGCGTGCAAAGGGGACGGAATTATTAAAATAGAGATGCACTTCCTGCCGGACGTTTATGTCCCCTGTGAAGTTTGCAAGGGTAAGCGCTATAACAGGGAAACCCTCGAAGTTAAATACAAGGGCAAAAATATTTACGAAGTCCTTGAGATGACTGTGGATGAAGCCTTTGAATTTTTTAAGAACATCCCGCAGATACACCGGCAGCTTGTGACGCTATCGGACGTCGGCCTCGGGTATATCAAACTCGGCCAGCCTTCGACACAGCTTTCGGGGGGTGAGGCGCAGCGCGTCAAGCTGGCGACAGAGCTGTCCAAGCGGAGCACCGGGAAAACCGTATACATCCTCGATGAACCGACGACAGGGCTGCACTTTGCGGATACCGAAAAACTTACGGAGGTGCTGGACCGTCTCGTTGACGCCGGCAATACAGTTTTGGTCATCGAACACAATCTTGACGTCATCAAACGGGCTGACTATATCATTGACCTCGGGCCCGATGGAGGCGACCGGGGAGGTGAAGTCATCGCGACGGGGACTCCGGAGCAGGTCGCGAAGATGAAACAATCCTACACAGGCCAATTCCTCGCGAAAATTCTGGGTGGGAGATAATTGTGTTATACTAATTCCTCAATAGCGACGGTATTGTATTGAGGGTAAAACGATGGATTTACTTACGAACTTAAAAATTACACTAAACGAAAACCCAAAGGAGAAGCCCGATCCGGCAACACTAGGGTTCGGTGAGGTTTTCACGGACCATATGTTCATCATGGACTATGACCGGGACGCCGGCTGGCGCGATCCGCGTATCATTCCGTACGGGCCGCTGATGCTGGACCCCGCGGCGGCTGTGCTTCACTACGCGCAGGAAATGTTCGAGGGACTTAAGACCTACACGGCCGCCGATGGCGGGATATTGCTGTTCCGGCCTGACGCGAACGCGAAGCGCGCGAATATCACAAACGATCGCATCTGTCTGCCGCATGTCGATGAAAAATTGTTCGTTGACGCAATCAAAGCTCTGGTCGGGATCGACAAGGATTGGGTTCCGGACTACCCTGGAACTTCGCTTTATATTCGTCCCTATATTTTCGCGACGGAACCGTTTTTGGGAATAAGGAAAGCAAATTCGTATTCCTTCATCATCATACTGAGCCCCGTCGGCTCGTATTATAAGAACGGCATCCAGCCAACGAAGATTTATGTGGAAGACAAATACGTCAGATCGATCGAAGGCTTGGCGGGGTACGCGAAAATAGGGGGCAATTACGCGATTACACTTAAACCGCAAGCCCTGGCAAATGAGAAGGGGTACAACCAGGTACTCTATCTAGACGGCAATGAGCGCCGCTATGTCGAGGAGATAGGGGCATCCAACGCCTTTTTTGTAATTAACAAAGAAGTATTCACTACTCCGGCCGATACCGGTACGATTCTTGCCGGGATCACCCGGGATTCGGCAATTTGTCTCTTAAAGGACCAAGGCATAACGGTACGCGAGGAGAGGTTGGCGATCGACGATATATACAAAGCCGCGGGCGAAGGGAAACTGGACGAGGTATTTGCCACAGGCACGGCCGCTGTCGTGTCGCCCGTCGGGGAGATGATGTGGAAGGAAAGACATATTCTCATCAACAATGGCGAAATCGGTTCTGTTTCACAGATGCTCTATGATACAATTACCGGCATCCAAACCGGACGCCTGCCTGACCCGTATGGGTGGACTGTCAGGCTGTAGAGCCAAAAATGAGATAATAGCAACGTAACGGAGGAACTCATGAAGCATTATATAACTGCACTTGTTGACAATAAAGCCGGAGTATTGGCGCGAATCTCGGGGCTTTTCGCGCGCCGCGGGTTCAATATAGTGTCGCTTACAGTCGGGGAAACGGATGACAAGTCCATATCGCGCGTGACTATAGTCGTAGACGGCGACGACTATATAGCGGATCAGGTGACCCGGCAGCTTTACAAACTCATCGACGTGCGAATGGTCAAGCAGTTGAATCCCGATAATATAATTCAAAGGGAGCTTTTGTTGATAAAAGTCGCTATTGACGCGAATCAACGGAGCGAAATTTATGATTTGGCTAAGATAATGGATTGCGGGATCGTCGATATTTCGCATACTACTTTGATGATAGAATTCGATGATCGTACTCAGAAAGTCGATCTGCTCATAGAGCTTCTGTCAAAATATAGGATTCTCGAAATCGTGCGTACGGGCGCCATTGCCCTGCAAAAAGGCGAGAACACCGTCTACGACGAAGAAGAATAGAAAGAGGACATCTGCCGGTATGATATATTTTGAAAGCGACGAAACCCGGGCGGGTTTCTATCTTGCCGCCGAAGAGTACATAATGAGTGTAATGGCGCCGGACGAGCCCGTGCTAATGCTGTGGAGCGTTGACCCCACGGTAGTGATAGGCGCGAACCAGATCGCTAAAACGGAATGTGATCTGGCTTTTTTGGAAGCCGAAGGCATAGCGCTGGTTCGAAGGCCAAGCGGCGGCGGAGCCATCTACACCGACAGAGGCGGGCTGAAATTTACAATCATCATGGCGTACGAAGCGGGCGGGGACGTAAAGACCTTTGTGCGGGAATGGCTTGCCGGGCCGGTGCTCGAAACCGTGGGACACTTTGGCGCGGAGGCTGTATTCAGCGGCCGAAACGATTTGTTGATCGGCGACAGAAAATTTTCAGGGATTTCCCAGCATATTAAGAACGGGTATATTTGCAGCCATGGTACGCTGATATTTAATACCGAACTTGATCGCCTGGAACGCGCGCTCAGCGTCGACAGGGAAAAGATCGAGACAAAAGCCATTGCCTCCGTGAGGTCGCGCGTCACAAATATAACGGAGCATATCGAAGAAAGAAATCTTGATGTATTCAGGGAGTACCTCGTGGGTTGCTATGAAAAACAAATGACGCGAAAAGGCCAGGCCTCTTTTTCCCGCCGTAAATTTAAGCCGGAGGAGCTCGCTATTATAGAAAAAACCGCGATGGATCGGTACGCGAACCCGGACTGGACGTTCGGGCGCGACCCCGCTTTTACATATAGAAACAAAAAGCGTTTCCCCGGCGGTGGGATTGAGGTCTTTCTCGACGTCAAAGGGGATATCATACAGAACGTAAAAATCGCCGGCGATTTTCTGGCGGTCAAGCCCATTACCGGGCTTGAGGAGGGTCTGGTCGGCGTCCGCCATACAGAAAAAGCCCTCGCGCGGGCGCTCGAAAAACTCGATGTGAAGGACTTCCTTGGGTCAATTACCGGACAGGAACTGCTGGACGTACTGGTTTGACAAACCGTTTAATAAATCCCGCCCGTTAGCTATAGTTGAGCAAATAAAAACCCTTCCAAAGCCTGCATGACGCTTTCCAAATTCATTAAAACAAAACCGATGGCTCCGGTTACCGCAACGAAGACCCAATAAGCTATGCTTGAAAACCCGTAGGCATAAGTTTTCGGAAAATATGCCGTTCCGGTGTTTACTCGTATGCGAAAAGCCTTCCTCCATTTTATCAGCATAATGGCCGTCGCAACCGTACAGGCGATCATAAAAAGGCCCACCAGACCAAGCAAGGATTCGCCGGCTATATCTGAAAACAAAGTCGAAAGACCGTTTACCACGATATGCAATGCGATCGAGGCGCGAAGAGACCATCTGACAGCAACATATCCCAGCAACAATCCCATGACAAAACCAAAGGGGATCTGTAGTATCTGCATATGGTAAAAGCCGAATAATATGGAGGACAAAAGAATTGCGAAATTATCTCCAAACCGGCGGAGCGAACCCATGATGGCGCCCCGGAAAATCAATTCTTCAAAAATCGGGCCGAGCAGTATTATATAGAGCAAGCCTATAGGCGTGAACAAACTATCCATGGCCGACGCGTAGTCTTCTTCCAGCGAAAGCCCTTCCGGCAGCAAGGTGTCGATCAATAAAATGATAAGGCTGTATACCAGTTGGACGCATTGTGTTATCACCACGAGAATAATAAAGATCCTCGGCGTCATGGGCTCGGCTGAAGGCAGCGCCAGATCCGTTATAAAGCGACCCTTTCGAAGGATGAAGAACACACAGCTGCCCGCGGCAATGCAGATTATCGACATGAGGCCGGCGTCAATATTGGCCATAGGGTCGTCTAAATAGGTCATGACGCCCTCTGAGCCTGTTTCTCCGGAGAACCCCGGGGCTAACAAATTGGTTAAATCCGGGTCTGACAAGGCTTGAGTCATTGTCGTGACTGACAGATATACCGCCGCGGCAATCATGTAGACTGCGAAAAACAGAAATAGGAACAGCGCACAATTCCGTACATCATTACGCACATCGCTCTTAAACAAGCCCCAATCGTAAATTACGCCGACTCTTGGTATCCGGATATTCGGGTTGCTGCGCTGGTAGTTCTCCATTGATTTTAGTATAACACATCGGCTAAAATAGAGCACTAAGACGAGGAGGAGGACTGAATGGACAAAGAAAATAAAACATTGCTTACGGACTTTTATGAAATAACCATGTCAGGCGGGTATTTTGAAACGGGCCGCGCGGAAGAGATCGCTTATTTCGACATGTTTTTCCGGCGTGTGCCGGACGGCGGCGGATTCGCGATAATGGCAGGGCTTGAGCAGGTTATCGATTATTTGTCAAACCTCAGCTTCGGAGAAAAAGACATAGATATGCTGAGACGGAGAAAATGCTTTTCGGAAGGATTTCTCAAGTATTTGAGAGAGTTTAAATTTCAATGCGATGTCTGGGCGGTACCTGAGGGTACACCAATCTATCCGGGGGAGCCGATCGTGACCGTGAGGGGTCCGTTGCTGCAAGCTCAGTATATCGAAACGATGCTACTGCTGCTTATCAATCATCAGAGCCTTATCGCGACGAAGTCAAACCGGATCGTACGCGCGGCGAAAGGAAGGCCGATAATGGAGTTCGGGACGCGCAGGGCGCATGGGGCCTCGGCCGCGGTACTCGGAGCGCGCGCGTCATATCTCGCGGGGTGCGCCGGCACTGCTTGCGCGGTGGCGGAACGCGATCTTGGCATTAAGGCTCTCGGTACGATGGCGCACAGCTGGGTACAGGTCTTCCCAACCGAATACGAAGCGTTCAAAACGTACGCGGAACTCTATCCGGATAATTGTGTATTGCTCGTAGATACTTACAGCGTGTTAAAATCGGGCATACCAAACGCCATCAAGGTATTCAAAGAACTGAATCCCCCTGTGAAAGGAATCAGGATAGATTCGGGCGACATCGCGTACCTTACAAAAAAAGCGCGGGAAATGCTCGATGACGCTGGCTTCACGGACTGCAGGATAGTCGTTTCGAATTCACTGGACGAATACCTTATTCGCGATATCCTGCAGCAAGGCGCTTTTATCGACAGTATGGGCGTTGGGGAGAGACTTATCACCGCCTCTTCAGACCCCGTGTTCGGAGGCATTTACAAGATGGTCGCAATCGAAGAAAACGGTGAAATTATACCCAAAATGAAAATCAGCGAGAATGTCGAAAAAATAACAAACCCGGGCCATAAAAAAGTATACCGTCTTTACGAGAAAGACAGCGGCCGTATGATCGCGGACGTTATTACGCTCGCGCATGAAGAGGTTCCGGCAGGGGATGACTATGTAATTTTTGACCCGTCGTTTACCTGGAAGCGTAAAAAACTGTCAAACTTTATAGCCAAAGATTTGCAGGTTCAGATCTTCGAAGCCGGAAAGCTGGTGTATAAATGCCCGTCTATCGATGAAATACGCGCGTACTGCCTGGAACAGATAGATACTCTATGGGAGGAAACACTACGGTTTGAAAACCCGCAGACTTATTATATCGACCTTTCACAGGAACTCTGGGAACTGCGCTCGCGAATGATAGAAAACCTTCGTGAAGCCTGATAATATGGTACAATCGCTGTATGCGGGATTTTTTCTATTCTAAAGGCGATATCTTTATAGCGGTTCTGATTATTCTGGTAGCGGCGTTAGTCATCTATCTGCGGGTTGGGGTGATAATGGGCTATGAGCCGTTCGGTATATTACCCGATAAATCGACAGCGCCCTCATCTTCGGTCGCGACGGAGCCTGAGAACCAATCGCCCGCGGCGCCGGAAACAGATGCGGATAATGCGGATGTTTTATCCGAACCTGTCGGCGATGATGGCGCCACTGATCAGGCTGATCCGGAAGAGGACCTTCCGGCACAAGCAGTACAGGAGCCGGAACAGCCCTCGAATACGGAAGCGGCGCCGGAGCAATCGTCCGGGTCGATTCAAATCACGGTCGTTTCGGGCGATGCGGCAAGTACTATTGCGGATAAGCTATTGAACGCGGGGGCGATTCAAGATAAGCAGGCTTTCCTTTCGGACGTCATGGCTCAGAATGCCGATTCCAAAATGAAACAAGGGACTTTTACGATCCCCGCGAACTCAAGCCATTCTGATATAATAGCGATTCTAACAAAGTAGTTTTACGAAAGAAAGGAGTAAGAAATGTCACTGGTTAACACGAAGGAAATGTTTGAAAAAGCATACAAAGGCGGCTATGCCATAGGCGCTTTTAACGTCAACAATATGGAAATCGTACAGGGTATTACCGAGGCTGCCAAAGAGGAAAACGCGCCGCTCATACTTCAGGTTTCAGCCGGCGCGCGTAAATACGCGAAACACGTTTATTTGATGAAGCTGGTAGAAGCAGCTCTCGAAGACACAGGACTTCCTATCGCGCTTCATCTCGACCACGGACCGGACTTTGAGACATGCAAGTCGTGCATTGACGGCGGTTTTTCATCAGTTATGATTGACGGTTCGGCACATCCTTTTGAAGAAAATATCATGGTGACAAAGAAGGTCGTGGAATACGCGCATGAACGCGGCGTGGTTGTCGAAGGCGAGCTCGGGCAGCTTGCGGGTGTAGAGGACGATGTAAATGTCGAGGTTCATACGTATACGGATCCGTCCCAGGTACAGGAGTTTGTCGAAAAGACAGGCGTTGATTCGCTCGCCATCGCGATAGGCACATCGCATGGGGCGTTCAAGTTTAAGCCCGGCCAAAAACCTCAGCTCAGGTTTGACATATTGGACGATATCACCGAGCGGCTTCCTGGATTCCCGATCGTGCTTCATGGCGCGTCATCGGTCATTCCGGAGCTCGTTGCCACGATAAACAAATACGGCGGCGCCATGCCGGACGCGATCGGCATTCCCGAAGAGATGCTTCGTCAGGCGGCGAAAAGCGCGGTATGCAAAATCAATATCGATTCGGATCTGCGGCTCGCGATGTCGGCCTCGATTCGTGAACACATGGCGCTCAATCCTGCGGATTTTGACCCAAGGCAGTATCTGAAGCCCGCGCGCGACGCCATCAAGGATATGGTTAAGCGTAAGATCGTGAACGTGCTCGGTTGTAACGGCAAAGCATAGCGAAAAAAGCCAAAGAAAACCACGATCAAGAGGCCATGGTAAGGCATGCGGTTCATCGCGGGAGAAAGCGAAGCGGATAGACGGCTTGACCGCGTCCTGAGAAAGATGCTTGGGGGCGCGTCGCTTTCACTTGTTTACAGGATCATTCGCAAAAACATAAGAGTGAACGGAAAAGGCGCGACGGGGGAATTGCTGCTGAAGCAAGGCGATGTCGTTGATGTGCTGTTGCCGGACGAACAATTGGACGACCTGACGCGAAAAAACCCGGCTGTCGCGCCCGCCGCCAGAAAACAGTTTGCCGTAGTTTTCGAGGATAAAAATATCCTCGTGGTAAATAAACCGTTTGGCTTGCTTACACATGGTGACGCCATAGAAAAAAAGAACACTTTGACAAATCAGGTGTTGGCTTATCTGAGCGGTTCGGGAGGATATGATCCGGGAGAGACAAATACTTTCGCCCCCGCGCCCGCGGGCCGGCTTGACCGGAATACTACAGGTTTAGTATTATTTGGCAAGACTATGCAGGCGGCGCGTTATCTTGCTATAATGTTGAAGGGCGGAATCGACCGGAACGGGTTTGTTGAAAAAGCTTACTTGACTATAGTTTCGGGAAAAATGGACGCTCCTTTGACGCTGAAAGCGCGTATGAAACGCGATGATGAGAAAAATGTAACAAGGATTTTGCCGGAGACGTCGGAAGAAGGCTATTCGATGGTCACAGAGGCAAGGCCATTGGCTGTGGGCAATGACTTCACTCTTGTGGAGGCGCGGCTCTTAACCGGCAGGACGCATCAAATCAGGGTACAGCTCGCGGAGGCAGGCTACCCGATAATAGGCGACCGGAAATACGGAGACAGGACGATAAATATCAGAATGTCCCGGGAATACGGTCTGGAAGCGCAGCTTCTCCACTCTTTTCGGCTGAAAGTAACAAAGGGGGAGGGGAATCTGGAGTATTTAAGAGGGAAGACATTTAAGGCAAAACCGCCGGCCGGATTTACTAAGATTGCGGAGGATCTCGGATGGAACATGATTCCGAAACTGTAGAAACGAATACCGAAGCCGGTTCCACGGACGAAACCAAGGCTAAAAAGGAGCGAGCGCCCCGCAAGTTCCGGTACGACAGATCGGGTTTGCTGACTCTTGTGCGCGATGTTTTGGTCGCTTTGCTCGCGATAGTGCTGATTTTGCAGGTAGTAAGGCCGACTGTGGTCTTTGAACATTCGATGGAAGATACATTGATGCCACGGGACTATGTGTTCCTTTTTCAGCAGGCATATACGTTTAATGAAGTACAGGTCGGTGATGTCGTTGTGTGCGAATCAACTCTTTTGGACGAGCGCGGAGTGCCAAAAAACCTGATAAAACGGGTTATCGGGCTGCCCGGAGACAAAATCGAAATCAAGGATGACGCTGTGTACCGAAACGAAGAGCGTCTGGACGAACCTTATACAAAGGACGGTTATACATCCGGAAATGTGGGGCCGCTGATCGTACCGGCCAATTCGTATTTCCTGCTTGGAGACAACAGGCAGGTCAGCAAGGACAGCCGAAGCGCGGCGATTGGCTGTGTCCTGGAAAACAAAATCAAAGGGAAGGTATTTTTCCGATTATTTCCGATCAGCAATATCGGCAGGATAGGATGATGAAAGCAAACCGGAACAGAAAGATGCTCGCGGTTAACAAATCGGCGAGGCATGATTATTTCATCGAGGAAATATATGAAGCCGGCCTTGTATTGACCGGGACGGAAATCAAATCGCTCCGTCAGGGCAAGGTGAGCATCGGCGAAAGTTTCGCGAAAGTCGTCGAAGGGGAGCTCTTTATCCTGGGGATGAATATCAAGCCATATGAGCAGGGGAACCGTTTTAATGTCGATCCTGTACGCCCGCGCAAACTGCTGGTACACAAAAAGGAGCTGAAGGCGCTATTTGATGATACAAGGCGCGAGGGGCTGACGATTGTGCCGCTCAATCTCTATCTGAACGACCGGGGGATCGCCAAAATGGAAATTGCGCTGGCGCGCGGCAAGAAACTTTATGACAAACGCAACAGTATCGCGGAGCGGGACGCGGAGCGGCGTATGCGGAAAACAAAGCTCAGGTAAGGGTTATTAGGGGCGGCGAAACCACCCGCGACATCATGGAAGGACAGGAATACAAAGCAGACCAATTTGAACGGACGGTTATGCTGCTCGGTAAGGAGGCGAAAAGCAGGCTTGCCGCGGCGAAGGTAGCGGTTTTCGGGCTTGGCGGCGTAGGCGGCAGTTGCGCGGAAGCGCTTGCGAGAAGCGGTATAGGCTATATAGACCTTTACGATAATGATGTAGTGAGCCTCACCAACCTGAACAGGCAGGTTGTTGCCCTCCACAGCACGATCGGCCGTTTAAAAGTTGACGTGATGGCTGAACGGCTTCTGGATATCAACCCGGAAATCAGGACCGGCTCGTATAATTTGTTTTATTTGCCGGAAACCGCCGATGAAGTAGATTTGGGCGGATATGACTATGTGGCAGACGCGATAGACAATATCACCGGGAAAATCGAATTGATTGTAAGGGCGAAAGAGGCGGGTGTGAGAATTATATCCTCGATGGGGGCGGCTAACAAGTTGGATCCAACGTGTATAGCAGTCACCGATGTTTTCAAAACTGAAAACGACCCTCTCGCGAAAGTGATACGAAGAGAACTGCGCACCCGAGGCATTGCCGGCCTCAAGGTCGTATGGTCAAAAGAAACGCCCGTGGCTGCTTCACCCTCCCGGCGGCCTCCCGCCTCATGCGCCTTCGTTCCGCCGGTATTCGGGCTCATCCTGGCAGGGGAAGTCGTCAAGGACATTGCCTCAAGTTGATTGGCTTTACTTGCTTATAAAATGGGTATATACTTCACGTCTGGAATTAGTTTGGCGCGAAATAAAGACAAGCATTATGGGGATGTAAAGGTTTCGACGGGGATGTCGATGCAGAACAAGCGAGCCGTAGTCGCCCAGTCTACGCTAAAAGGGGCAAACGTTTTATAATAAACGGCAAAACAAAAACTAATTTCGCATACGCGGCCTAATACCCGCACAGCGACGTCGGCCAGTATTCACCTGCAGGTACTGAATCCGGCGCCAAACATGCAGGAAAACTCTGTGTGAGCTCCCGGTAGCACAGAGGAACTACGGGATAGCCGGGTCCGCGCAGCGCCTGTGACGCGCGCGCGAGGCGAACGAGCCGTTTCAAGGACGGCAGGAACCGCAGGCTGCGCTCGGAGAATGTTCTGACAAAGGTGTTTTCGGACGTGGGTTCAATTCCCACCATCTCCACCACATGACATGGAAACGGATCGCAAGATCCGTTTCTGTTTTTTAGTGGCCACGACCAGAGGAAATTTGGGGGTTATATGGGCTCTCTTTCGCTGCGCCAGCAGCCCGCTTTGCCTGAATACGAGGCGGCCTGCAAAGAAAAATGATAAAATATTTAAATAAGGAGACCGTAGATGGAAGTAAAAAGCATGTTAAAACGCGTTGATGATATGCGTGGTGAAATAGAGAAACGGCGCCCGTTAACAGACGAGGAAGCGGAACAGCTCAGGGCGTTTTATCGCGTTGATTTGACCTATACATCCAATGCGATTGAAGGAAACTCACTGACACTGACAGAAACAAAAGTGCTTCTTGAAGATGGGCTGACTGTTTCAGGCAAGCCAATAAAGGACTGCTACGAGGCAGAAGGGCACGCTGAAGCCTTTGACTATATGCTCGCTGCAGCGAAAGAAATGGATTTAACTATTACAGAAGATATCATTTGTACTTTACATCGGCTGTTTTTCAAAAGGCTTGACGAAAAACAAGCGGGGATATACCGACCCGGGCAAGTCATCATAACAGGAACGGAGTACGTGCCACCTTCTGCGGAAGAAGTCCCGGAACTGATGATACGATTTGTGAAAAGACTGAATGAACAGATGGCAACTATGCATCCTGTTTTGCTTGCGGCATATGCTCATCGGAAGCTTGTTGATATTCACCCGTTTGGCGACGGAAACGGAAGAACGGCAAGGCTGTTGATGAATCTTATTTTAATAAATAAAGGATATCAGATTGTTTCTATTCCGCCGATTCTTCGTCCGGACTATATAAACACGCTTAAAATAGCACAGAGGGCAGATAATCCAAGTTCTGAACCGTTCAATGAGCTTATCGTAAATTGTGAGATTGAAGCACAAAAGGATTTTTGCCGGATGTTTCATAATAGAAATGAACCCGGCTCGGGAATACGAACGTACTGATCGATAATCTTTATAACCTGCAATTGAAT
>Ga0082212_10005976_pt1 | contig 16460 bp, 9 predicted proteins | sample TergutNt197P3_FD_71548 | JGI IMG/M metagenome (GOLD analysis project Ga0082212, IMG submission 71548) | Neocapritermes taracua P3 segment gut microbial communities from Petit-Saut dam, French Guiana - Nt197 P3 | ecosystem: Host-associated > Arthropoda: Insects > Digestive system > Gut ... | reverse complement strand
GCCGTCCAGTATGTTCTTTATGCAGGAGCGGCTTATTGCAGCAAGCCTTGTATATCCGGCAGCTTCCGCATTATTATTGATATATCCTGTAAGTTGCGAGTATGACCACGTTTCAGCCGCACAACCTAACATATATGGCTTCTGACACGCTATGCTTATGATCCATGCTTTCTCATCGTCTGCTATCTCCGGATTTCTTCCACGCCCTGGAGCATCATGCAGTGCGTTTTCAGTTCCGCCTTCCTTATATTTCGCCAAGCACAGCATTACGCTTTTTCTATTGATCTCAAGTTTATCAGCAATTGCATCTATTGCTACACCGTCCGCCCTAAGCAATAGGATTCTTGCTCTCTGAACAAACTGCGCCTGGGCTGTTCTGGATCGAACGATAGATTCTAAACTCGCCCGATCGCTGTCTGGCAGTTGTATGCGTTTGGCTTTGTTCATAATCAAACCCCCTATGTCTGTAATATGGCTTAATTATCTCACAAAAATATCTATTTGTCCAGTTATTTCTAATACGTTATACTAGTTTCGTCGTGTAGCTTTGATAGTTATCCTTCTTACTCTTGAACGCAGGGAGGCCCCAGCCCTTATCGCCACGCTCACGCGCTTCGAAATAATTATCATAAGCATCCTGCAGATGCTCCAGCGACGCTTGAAGCGCTATGCTGTCCGGCTCCCTGAGCCATTCCAGTTCTTTCTTCAATTGCGTCAGGTCAGCAGAACACGCTTTGTAGCCCATCACCGTTTTATCCGCCTTATACAACACCTGGCGTATATCCAGATAATGGTTATATACGAAACGGCAGCTTCCGAAGGTTCTACATATCTGCTCCACCTGCGCAGGCGTCGGATATACTCTGAATTTATACCCCTTTTCCACGGCGTTACCCCACATGATCAGTACAAATATCTATCTTTTATTATACTATCACATGCAAGGCGAAAAGTCAAGACGTTTCTAATTGGTAGCACGATAATACTGCTGAAAAATTGACTATGTTTCTACCATTCCGCATCGTTCTTCATCGGTGACAAGCTGACATCGCGACGGCGCCCCGCCCCTGCAAACTCACTACCATAACCTGTGCTTCTACCCCCGCCCTCCCTGCGGACCGCCGTCTCTGCATCAACTCAACAGGCGGCTGCTATCCTCTGATTTTTCCTGCTAAAGCGATTCCAGATCCTGTCCAGGTTTTGCTTGCTGTATAAGGTCCTGGCGTTATTCAGCACTGCTTGCTGGAGTTGCTTGGTACGACACGCTATCCACACACTTCTCAGTTGTCCATTTCCAGCGGCGTCACGCGGGTGGGCGGGCTGTCATGTGTTCCTGTTTCGCTGTCTGTTGCCGGGGGCGGGGCGCCGCGGCTGGTTTACTTGATTCTTGCGGTTTGAGTCTTTTATCTTAGTTTGCTTTTCCGTTTCTATTCATTACGAGAGAATATGGTCTGCCGTTTCATCTCACGATTGATATCACGAGTGTTCTCGGCATGTTTATAAAAGGAGCGTTGACACCATTTCTGGAAGCGCCGTACAGCTTGGTATGCAAATCATTATTGACGAGCGCCTTAGAGAACGGCAGTCAGGAACAGGTATAAATAATCATGAAATGATGCGCAAACGGTGGGCGGACTTTGACTTTTGTGAGCAAAATGGCGAAACTCTCCGCTCTACTCAAAAACGTAATATGGATGCTGTATTCAAGATAATTTCCGAGTATCAGGATAAGTGCGTAGTAGTTGGAACACATGGAACGGCATTAAGCACAATACTAAATTATTACAACTCAGCATATAATTGTGATTCGTTTTTTAGGATCATTGACTATATGCCCTATATAATCAGGTTGGATTTTAGTGGGGTTGATTTTTTGGGAAAAGAAGAATTGCTGATCATCAAGAAAGATTTCAATATATGGTAAATAATACCAAGTACCAAGGCCCGCTGCGATGCAACGGGCCTTGGCACTTGAAGAGGAAGTAATAGAGGTAAGCAAATTTAGTTACAGCCCCGCTTCACGGGCTATTTTCGCGAACTTGTCCTCGATGTTCACAAACAAGTCCACCAGTATCGGGTCAAAATGACTGCCGGCGCTGTCTTCGATTATCCTGCACGCCTCTTCGTGCGTAAAAGCTTTCTTGTAAGGGCGCGCCGAAATCAGAGCGTCATATACGTCGGCTATCGCCATCAAACGCCCCTCTATAGGTATATTCAAACCCCTCAAGCCGACGGGGTAACCTGTACCGTCCCATTTTTCATGGTGAGTCCCGGTGATAAGCAAGGCATGGTTAAGGAAAACATGCTCCTTGGTTTCGCTCATGATCTTCTCGATCGCGTCTACGCCGATCGTCACATGGGTTTTCATGATCTCTACTTCGTCGTCGTCTAATTTACCGGGTTTGTTCAAGATCGTATCGGAGATGCCTATTTTTCCTACGTCGTGGAGCTGCGCGGCGGGCTGGAAAAACTCCATGCTCCATTTCGATACTTCGTCCGCGTATGTGTTCTCATGGATCATCTCGTCTATGATCGCCTGCAGATAGCGCTGCGTGCGGGCTATATGCCCCCCGGTCAGTTCGTCGCGGAACTCCACAAGGTCGGCAACCGTGGCGAGAATTGCATTCTGGAGCTGCATCACTTCGGCCGTTTTTTCTTTAACTTTTTTCTCCAGGTTATCAGCATAGTCTTTCAGAGCAGCCTGGTTAGCCAGAAGCTCAGCCTGATTTGCGAGCAGCTCGGCTTGGTTTGCCAGGAGTTCGCTCCTTTGCTGGACGATCAGAAGCTGGTTTGATATGCGTTTGAGCAGCAGCGGGCCGGAAAAAGGTTTTGTAATATAATCAGCGGCTCCCAAATCGAAGCCTTCCATTTCACTGTCGTCGTCATCCATGGAAGTCAGGAATATAACGGGGATATCAGCATAACGCGTATCTGCTTTCAACCTCTTCATTGCTTCATAACCGTCAACTTCAGGCATCTCGATATCAAGCAATATCAAGTTCGGGGTTATATTCTCCAAAAGCTCGAAAAGCGCTTCAGCCGACTGCACGGGATAGACCTCATAGAACGTTTTGAGCAGGTTCCTGCCCATCGTCAGGTTTGCCCTGGCGTCGTCAACCATTATTATTTTGCTTCGTTTGTTATTCATATACACCGTCCCCCGACACATTATTCAAGGTACGAGAGTTTGCCGATTATTTCTTTGAAAGCCGTTACGTCCACATTGCGCCTCAACCAGGGGACAAGGCTGCCGTCCTGTATATACTCGTACTGTTCAAGCTCCTCGACTATCGAGGTTGCCGCGTCGATATCATAGTTCCTGCACGCGGCGAGGAGCCTTTTAAGCGTTTTGCTGTCAGGCGATCCCTTTTTTGGTTTTGGCCTGTCCGCGTCCACTTTGCCAAGCACGGATTCAATATCCGCTATGAGCTTTTCGGCAGTTTTGATGAAGTCAGGGTTGTTCGCGCTTATAAAGCCGAGGTCGCCGTTTTTAGCCGCCAGCTCAAGATCCTCCGCTTTATTACCGACGGCTTCCGCCAGTATCCCCATGCTTGCCCCCCTCAAACCATGGACGATGATTCCATAATCGTGCAAACCGGCCTTGCTTACCTCCCGTATCTTATCTATCTCAGCTTTCGTGTTTGAGACATAAGAGCGCAGTATATCCAGGTATTCATCCCTGTCGCCGCCGTATTTCTCAACGCCTTTATTTACTTTGATCTCGTAATAAAGCTCACCGAATAGTCGCCGGTCGAAACCGCTGCGCCTGATGGAAGAAGACCGCCGTTCGGCGCCGCGCCGCGTTTCCTGACAGATCCCGTGCCCACCCGTACCATCTGCCTGCGCGAGTCCCTGGCCCGCCTGACCCTCCTGGCCCTCCTGACCCTCCTGACCCTCCTGACCGCGGTCGCGTACCCACTTTCGGATAATTGCGTCCAGGCGCGTAACTTCTATCGGCTTGGAGATGAATGCCTGGAATCCGTTTTCCAGAAACATCCCCTCGTTGCCTGTGACAGCGTTGGCTGTAAGCGCGATGATAGGCACTTCCCTGGCATACTCTGTGCCGATCCCTCTTATGAGCCGCGTGGCTTCGACCCCGTCCATCCCCGGCATCATATGATCCATGAACACCGCGCTGTAACTTACTTTTCCATCGCGGATGGCGTCTATGGCTTGCTGGCCGCTGGTCACGCAATGTATTTTCATGCCATAGGGTTTCATGAGGCCTTTTGCGACGTCGAGGTTGAACGCCACGTCGTCCACGATCAGTACATGCGCGTAAGGCAACTGGATCCGCGCGAGCTTTGAGTTCTGCCTGCGTTTTTGCTCGTAATACTGGAACTTGGCGAGGTTGTCCGCCATTTCCTGCCCGATAGTGTCGCAGCTCGCAAGTTTCTGCGGTATCCTGACTGTAAATACGCTTCCCTTGCCGTATTCGCTTTGCGCGTCTATCGTGCCGTTCATCAGTTCCGCCATCCGCTTTACTATCGACAGCCCGAGCCCGGTCCCCATGATTTCACGGTTGGCCCGCATATTCATCTGCGAGTAATTATCAAAAACGCTGCCGAGGTTTTCGGCGCTTATCCCAATGCCCGTATCCCTGACATAAGCGGTCATCCAAACCGTTTCACCTTCCGTTTCACAACTGACGCCAAGTTCGACGCTCCCCTCCCTCGTGTACTTGAAAGCGTTTGAGAGAAGATTGTTCAATATCTGCTTGACCCGGAGCTCGTCGCCGAAAAGCCTGGCGGGTAAGCTTTCATCGATTTTAAGTACGAACTCGACCGGTTTTTCGCCTTTGTGCATGATGCTTTGGTTCACAACGTCGTTAATGAGGCTTGGAATCTCATATTCCACCGGAACAAGCTCAAATTTCCCCGCCTCTATTTTTGAAATATCTAAAATGTCGTTTACCGTGCTGAGAAGGACCATACCGGCGCTGTTGATCTTTTCGAGGTTCGCGCAGCTCTCTTTATCCAGATTTTCATTTTCGAGCGTTAGATCGGTAAGGCCTATTATAGCGTTGAGGGGCGTCCGGATCTCATGGCTCATCGAAGCGAGGAACTCGGATTTTGCGCTGTTCGCCCTGACCGCCGCTTCCTCCGCCGCTTCCAGCTCGCCCGTCCTCTCCGCGACAAGCTTTTCAAGCTTTTTCCCTATATAGCGTTTTCTAAAGAATAAAATGCACAACAGTATCACTATGCAAAGAGTCAAGACTGATATCCCTATCAGCCATGGCCGCTGCGCCTGCGCCAGTTTCGCCCCGTAATCATACGTTTTTGCCATCCATTGCTGTACTATTTCATCGGTGTCAATAAGTGTCAGCGCTTTGTCGAATATCGAGCATAATACCGCTTCATTGATATTGAATCCGGGCTTAGTATCCTGAACCTGGTTTTGAAAAACGTAATTGATCTTGTAGTCATAATTCTCGTAGTAGTGCGTAAGGGCGAGGAGTTTATGGTCGTCCACCATCACAGCGTCCAGTTCTCCGCGCCCGAGCGCTTCGATCGCTTCGTCGGTGCTTGGGTACTCGATGATGTGCCTGTGGCCCGGGAACCATTTCCTGATGAGTTCGTTGTATACGGAGGTCCTTGAAACGCCGATTTTGAGGTCTGCTATATCGGTAACTTTTATCAAGGGGTTTTCCGTTTTTGAAATCAGAATATATTTGCATTGCGCGATCGAACCCTCCGGCCACAGGAACCTGCCCTCGCGGTCTTCCGACCGTACCAGCGTGTCTATTACTGACGCCTCGCCGCGTTCCAGTATCTGCAACAAGTCCCGCCATTCCGTATGTTCGCCGTGCGCGGCCCTGAATTCAAGGCCCGTCAGGTATTCCACTTCACGCAGGACGTCGAAATATATCCCCTGCCACTGCTTCTCATGATCGTTGTAAAAACTGACCGGATAATTGAAGTACTGCGCCGCTGTCCCTACCACATCGTGAGTGCGCAGGTATTCTTTTTCTTCATCGGAAAGCAAAATGGATAGTTTATGCTTTTTGTACTCCTCAAGGCCCTTGTTATACAAATCAGGTATCAAATCAGGGTTGCTGTTCGCCAGCGCTTTCCCTATGGCCGAAATCAACGGCGCTAAGTCCGGGGCAAATGCCGTCACCGCGACCGGGCTTGTCATGATAGGGTAAAAATCTTCGGCGGTTATATCGGCGTCGCCATAAAAAACGACTTCCGTAATATTCTGATGTATAAAGGCGTCGATCTCTCCGCGGCTCAGTAAATCATATGCTTCCTCATTATATTTTATATATACCGGTTCGAAAGTACCGGGTTCGAGTACGGAAAGCGCAAGGCCGACGGTCGCGCTCCCTTCAACTATCGCGAGCCTTAGCGGGCGCGTCAGACTGATTTCAGGCAAAGGAGCGCTGTCCGCCAGCCGGAAATACTGTAAATAGCGGTTCAACACAGGCTCGGTCATGAAATAAATCTCTTTACGCTCAGCAGTAACGACCATGTGGCTCGTCAGATCGATTTCACCAGATTCAAGCGCGCCTGCCAGGTCTGCAAACTCGCAATTTACAGGTATGAACGGGATATCGAACAGTTCTGTGAGCCACCTGCAAAATTGAGCGGTGAACCCCCCTATTTCCCCATCTTCCTTAATGAATGCCTCAGTGCTGAGGGGCATGCCGTAAATTAAACAGTCCCTTTGCCCTCTGAGTTCTTCTATCGCGTCTATTTCATAGCCGGTGATCCCGGGAATTTCACGAAATGATGAAAACGACTCGGCGCCCGTTCCGGGTCCCGGCGCTTTTCTCCCCGCGCAGCCTGAAATCACCGGCAGTAAAAACAGGAAGGCAAAAAGCGCGTAAATCAGGCGATGATTTTTACTCATGCCCATCGCACTGCCGCGCGGCCGCAGTTTAAAAAATGTGAAAAGCCATTTTTTCTGGATTTTGCATTCTGCATTATTATTTATCACACGTTTCCCTTTACTGTCATAGTTTTCTCAACACATTCCCGGCCGTCTCATAATCATATGCCTGAAACGCTTCCGAAGCGGCTGTCAGCAGAGCGCCGACGCTCCCGCCATAATCCCGGGTCAGCAAGCTGTTGATAGCATCCATACCCGCGTCGTTATCATAGTCTTCCGAAGCAGCGAGCGCTTTTTCCACCTGCTCCCGGAGAAATTCCGGGTCGCCTGTTTCCGGTCCTTGCGGGCGCCCCTCTTCCCCGGAGCGGTATTCCGTTGAATCGTATCCCATGGTACTGCGTCCATCGGGACTGTATCCACCGGAACTTTCGCCGGGGTCGCGCCCTGCGTAGGCCCTGCCGCCGGGCAGCGCAGACAATGCTTTGTGCAAGGAAAGCAGCTTTTCATTGAATCCCGGGAACTCTTCCGCACAGTAACCTGCGTCCTTTTCCTTTGACGCCATCTCCAGTTTTCGCGCTTCTTCCGAGAGGCCCATCGCCCCGATAGTTGCCAGCGAGGACTTCATAGCATGCACGGAAATGGAAAAACCGCTGATATCCCCGCCGTCCAGCGCGCCTGACATATTGTTGCTTTCCTGTATGAGTTTTTCGCGGAACGACAGCAATGTTTCGATATACAGGCTTTCCATGCCGGCTAAGCGGCTCAATCCGACCTCAACGTTTATTTCTTCTATTCTTCCGGCAATTTCCAGCGAACCGCCTAAACCTTCTCCCCCGCCCTTCACGGGTGCGGAGCTTGCCGGTTCCGATATGGCCTGAAACACCGCCGGCTTCTCAGTGAAACCGTCCGCCGCGTAGTGATCAGCCGCCATCTCTGCGGAACCGTCCGCCGCGTAGTGATCAGCCGCCATCTCTGCGGAACCGTCCGCCGCGGAGGAATCATCCGCCGTTTTCTCCGCCGGGCCTGCGCACCCTGCGCACGCGCTCCGCGTGACTTTGTACGGAGGCAGCCACTCCACAAGTATTCCCGCCAGTTCCTGTATATCAATGGGTTTAGAAATATAGTCGTTGAAACCGTTTGCCAGGAACATCTCCCTAGCCCCCTGCACCGCGTTGGCTGTGAGCGCGATAACAGGGAGGCTCCTGTACTTGCCGCCGAGTTTCCGGATCTCGCCGGCCGCCTCGACGCCGTCCATTCCCGGCATCATATGATCCATAAATACAAGGTCGTAGTCATTGTCACAGACCATCGCGACAGCTTCCCTGCCGGAGCCCGCCGTCTGCGCGTCCACCCCGAAAAGCATCAGCAGCCCGTGCGCCACTTTCAGGTTGAAATCATTGTCGTCCACCAGCAGTATTTTCACGGAGGGCGCGTACAGCGTATTATCCGCTCCCCCCGCTCCCACCGATCCTGCAAAACCCGCGTGCAGTGCGCCGGACTCGCCGCCGGATATATCCGGTATATCGTTGATGAGGGACAATAAGGAACTCGCGGAAGTCCTGATATCCTCGATATAGCCGGTCTGCCGTTCGCTGAGCGGTTCATGCAGCATAAGCTCGGTCATGCCGATGACCGCGTTCATTGGCGTGCGTATTTCGTGGCTCATTTTGGCGAGAAACGAGGTTTTCATCCTGTTCGCCTCGTCAGCCCGCCTTCTCGCGATATGCATGACAGTCAGGACCCCGCCGACTAGCAGCGCAAGGGCGCCGCCCGTAACAGAAAGGCTCAGCCTCATATCATCCACATCTTTGTAGTAGACCTTGCTTGATAGCGAGAGTTCAAGATACCAGCCATTAAAAAGCTTCTTGAAGAATGCGACGTCGTTTGCGCCCCGGATAGCCGAATAATTGTACGCTGAAATATCCTCCCCGGCTTTCAAGAGCCCGGCTATCTCGTCATATCCGCTGCCGCCCGTGACTGACTCGATCTGCAACCCAAGTACGTCGGCAACCGGGTGGATTATGATCCGCCTGTTTGAGTCCATAAGCACGGCATAGCCGCTGTTCATCAATTGTAAATTGCCAATATAATTCGAAATACTGGAAACGAATACGTCCAGGGCGACGACGCCGAAGGGCTCGCCGTCGGGGCTAAATACCTGCCTCGAGATCGTCATCACAAACTCACCGGTATACGCGTCCAAATACGGATCGCTGTAGAATATCGTTCCGGAGTTTTCATACGCCCCTGTATACCAGACGCGTGTTTGAGGATCGAATCCTTCCGGATAATCCCAACCCGCGTTGTTTATCAGAGTACCGTCGACATAGCCATAGAGAAAAAGCACGCTTTCAAATCTGTCGTCGTTCTCAAAAAGCCAGTCCGACCATAAGATGAGTTCAGCCTGCATAGCGCCGGCATCGCTGCCTTGCGCCCGCAGGCCCTCGATAACAAACGCCATATCGTTGAGCGTTATCTCATGCCCTTGCAGGTATGTCTTTATAGTTTCCGCCGAAGCTGTGATGACTTCGTCGCCGTAGTTGGATATATGCTTGTTCACTATACGGGAAGCATAGCTGTTGCTCATGACTACCATTATGGTAAAAGCCGAAAAAACCAGCAGCAGTTGTAACAATAATCTCCTGTATGTTTTAATGTACGACGCAATTTCCCTCATTTTCAGTAAAAAAGCCTTATATGAATTTTTCGACTTTGTCGAGGATGAGTTTCTGCGACACCGGTTTGACGATAAAATCTGCGGCGCCCGCCTTCAGCGCTTTGAGTACGTACTCTCTGGTGGCGTTTCCGGTCAAAAACAGGATCGGGGCGGCCTTACCCATCTCCCTGACCTTGTACGCAAGCTCATAGCCGTCCATGCCCGGCATTTCAATATCAAATATATATAAGTCCGGGTCATGGTTCTCAAGGAATTTTAAAGCCGCTGCCCCGGACTTGACGCCTGTAAACTTATACTCGGCGCCCCCCAGCGACATTTTCAAGGCGTCAAGAGAGAATGCGCTGTCGTCGACCGCCAATATGCTCTTTTTCCACGGTTCCTGCCACTCGGGGCTTTCCTCCGTATCATACTCCGGCGCGTCGTCATCCTCATTTTCATCCATATAGATGACTACCTGTATGTCTATGGACAGCATCGCCAGCAGCGACAAAAGGTAAACCACGGACGCCTGGATCCTCTCATGTTTGAGGTTGACCAGCGCGTTTATCTGCTTCTGGCACTCATCCGCCAACTCGTTAGCGTAAATACCGTTCAGCAGGTCTCTGACATAAGACAGGATCTTTGACAGGGAAAAATAATCCTTCTTTTCAAGCGCATTTTTTAAAGCATCCTCCGCGACCGGGAAACTTTCGACGAACGAGTTCAAAGTCTTAAGGTATTCATGTAATTGGTTATCCCTCATCTGCATCAGGATTTGAGATGAGTTCAACTCGATTATTTCAAATAAACGCTCTCTGATAGTCATCGGCGACGCTCCCTTTTTCACGTTTCCGGCGGGAAATACCAGCTACACGCATGTAACCAATATAAGATTATATATGTAGTTTTTTCTACATATAACACATCGCTAATTGTAATTTTTACAATTATTGTCGTACCGTTTCGCAATAATGAAAATCGCGAAACACATCCGCTTTCTGTGTTTCGCAATCGCCGGTCTCTCAAACTACGTCGCCCCGGTCGTGGTTCAATAGTCTATTCCTTAGTGTTTGCAACCATTGACGGCGTTCGGGGTTCCTTCGTTTCATTATTGCCGCGTCGTTCTTAATTATAGTTTTTCGTGCTGTATTTATCAAGCTTTCAGCGCTTTATTTTGATATATTTCCGGCGCCTATTTGCAGTTCTTTTATGTTTGAGCCGCGCCTCAAATGTATTTATCTTTGATCGACGCCCGGATCATGTCCGCTGTGTTCTCTGTTTTCAGCTTTTTATGGATCGTGTTGATCGTCGTTTTTACCGTGTTTACGGATATGCTCCGGCTGATCGCGATCTCCATATGCGACAGCCCGTGCGACAGGTCGGTTATGATATCGATCTCCCGCTGGGTCAGCGCGGCGCCCTCGGCTATATTATGCGCGCGCTTATACTCGGCTATGACGTGAGACTGGCGCTTCGCGTATGACGACGATTTGCTTCTTATCATTTCAAGCCAATCAGACGGGATCCCGCAACCCGGCTCTTTGAGCGCCGCCGAACACAGCGTACGCATATCTTTGCCGCATCTGATGAATGCCATGATGATCCCGTTCGGCGCAGCCTTGTCATACGCCTCTTTCAGGACCTTAAGCGCTTTTTGCTTTTCCTTGGTTATACTGTAGATGCACGCTTCCATCGCAAGCATTTCCAGGCATCCGTACAGTATCGGCTCGCGCTGCCGCTGCTCGCGGATATAGGCCAGCAGCGGGGCGTAATCCCTTTTGATATAATGATATCGCGCCTTTATACGGTTGCCGAAGTTTTCCGCGTAATATGTATGGCTGTACGCCGCGAACTTCTCTTTGAGCCAGTTTGGCAGCAGTTCCGGCAGCTCAAGGTATGTATAATACCATCCGAGTGAGATATCATACATAACATAACGGTTATTGTACGAGCCCTCGTCAAGAAGCTCCCGCATTTCTTTGATAACCTGTTCAGCCTTTTCAAAATTGCCTTGATACAGCGCTGTCCGAAGCAGATACCCAAGCCCTAAATGCGCGATCTCGAACTGCCGCTTCTCCAGCGCGCGTTTTACCCCGAAAACAAAGGAAGGTTCCGCATCAGCCAACCTGCCCTGATTGAAAAGCATCTCGCCGCGCGCGACGTCCGTTATCCCGGTCATCGTACCGTACATGCAGCGGGATATGTATATTTCCGAGCGCGCCAAAGCGTCGATGTAGTCCTGCAGCGCCCCCTCCCTTTTGGAGCCGACAAGCGAGATCCAAGGGCCTATAGGGTAACCGGATACAGACTCCGGGTCGAGCGGCGTCAGCGTCAGGCACTCGTTCATCTTTTTGAAAGAAAGGTCAAAATCGTACCTGTCTTCCGTCGTGCACATCATTGTCTGCATTATGCCCCTGCAATAATAAAGCCCCCCGAGCGTATGGTTGCGGAACAAACTGTCCGCGGGGAGGGCGACGAACCTTTTTTCGTAATGGTCTATAAGCGATTCGACCTGCCTCAAATCTCCGAGGCGCATAACCGATCTGACGCGCATCGCCGCCAGCATAGGCACCCGGTCGAACTCTTCTTCAGGCGTACGGTCAAATATCTCCGTCGTATACCGCGCTATATCATACGGGATCTGGAGCGGCAACCCGTAAAAAATCCTCACGATCGCTTCATAATCCCCGATTTTCTCATAATATGTCAGCGCGTCGACCTTTATCCCGTTGGCGTCGCACCACTGCGCGGCGGTCCTATAGGTCTCGTTTTTTTCCTCCTGTGTCAGCTGCTCTTGCTTTTGTCTGAGAAACTCAAGGAAAAACTGGTGGATCAGGTACGAGTCCGTATACGCGTCGAGGCGCAAGTATGTGTTCAGCCGTTTAAGCTCCGCTAGAAGCTCTTTATCGCCTCCCGCAAGCAGGTTGACGAGCTCGACAGATAAATGCTCTATAAGCGACAGTCGTATCAAAAACACCTGCAGGCGTTCAGACGTCCCGTTATAGTATTCAGCTTCCATGAGCGTGAAAACGTTGGTCTTCATGGCGTTACGCAGGAACCCTCTGTATGACGGCGCTTTTTGATAAGAACGCGCTATCAGGTTTACCGCGAAAGCCCAGCCCCCCGTATCCTCGTAAATATCGCGGAGTTCATCCGGGTGCGGCGATATCCCCTGCTGCTTGAAGTAGTCGGCCAGCTCGCTCCCGGTGAACCGCAGGTCGTCTTCGTTTATATCGAACATGCGCCCCTCTGAAACAAAACCGGCTATATTCATATTTGAGGTCGACCGCGTCAGAAAGAATATCGACGACCCGCGCGGGAGTCCGCCGATCGAATGTTCGGCGAGGTATACCATCGCGGGATCGTCGATGAAATGGAAATCGTCGAATACATGTATCCTGCGTTTGCCTTCGAACTGTGTTTTCCAAATGGATTGGAGCCTGACGATCTTATCGTCCGTATCAGGGAAACCGAGCATTCTGAGCGCTTTCGCGTACGCCGTGTCTACCTGCAGAGCGCTGCTCGTGAAGTTCTCCCAAAAACGCGCGCCGATATTGTCGCGTTCGGTGAGCTTAGTCCAGCCGACCTTCGCGTCAAGGCTGCGCGTAAAGTCATATACCGCGCTTGTCTTGCCATAGCCCGCGCCCGCGCATATCACAACCAGCGGATATTCCGCGGCTTTCGCAAGGAGCCGGTTTATCCTCTGGCGCTGGAAATTATATGAAGCTGATTGATCGCGAAATATTTCATTGTCCACGATTCTTTAAGCCTCCGGACTTTATCAATGTGTTTGATTTTGACAGAATCACGCGATACATGTGTATTATATCAGTTTGCCTCTTGTATTTTCTACATTTATTTCTACATTTTATTCGTTTTATAGCTATTTTTAGACATTTTTTTCTACATTATATCAGAGAAGTTTCAAACGTCAATACTGCGGCATTGTAAAATCTGAAAAATCAAGCGGTGACGCGCTTGAGACATAAATGTGATATATAGTTTTATAGACGTTACACGGTACGTTATAGCGCAGAGTAGCGAGGTCGGGAAAGTGGCTATTTGTTGCATACCGCTTGCTATAGCAAGCGTCGAAAGATGAGGCATGGACGCCTCAGCTCGCGAGTGGAACAGGATTGTGGCTCCGAGCGAAAAGGAATGCAGAAATAGCCACTTTCCCGGCTGAGCGTGAATAGTCACTTATAAACATGAAAAAGCCTCATGACCAGGCGACAACACTTTACAGTGCTTGCGCCTACTGCTATAATGGGGTTTGTACTCCGCATTATCAAGAGAAGATCATTCGTTCGGAGGGCATATGATGAAAAACGATTTCAGGAATATTGCTGACCAAGGCGGTGTATATTGAAATCAAACAAGTTCTGGATCGCGGCACTCGTCGGCATTATCCTGCTATCGGCAGCCGCGGCTTTTATGCTGCGGCAAAAACCGCTTGATCGCGCGCTTATATTTCAAAACGGCATACTGATAACTCAAATCGACTTAGCCACAGTAGCCGAACCATACTCATTCACAATCGAAAGCGATGCGGGCATTAACACCATTTCAGTCGAACCCGGGCGCATTTGCGTAACGGACGCTAATTGTCATGACAAGCTTTGCGTCCGTCAGGGGTGGCTCGGAAGCGGTTCCGTCCCGATAGTATGCCTTCCGAACAAACTCGTTATCAAACTCGAAAGCAGCGCTGCAACCGGCGTAGACGCCATCGTCGGTTGACCAAACGCTGCTTTTCACGTTCAAAGCTCGTATCACAAGGCAAGCAACAGTAAACAGATAAAACTAATACAGGCGGTTCATATTCATGCGTATGACTGTAAAAAAACTCACGCTCATGGCGGTACTCACAGCCGCCGCGCTTATAATCTTTATTATCGAAGCCCAGATACCCCTGCCGATCCCGGTTCCCGGAGCAAAACTGGGACTAGCTAACACCGTCACTCTTTTCGCGCTTTTTTATAAACGGAAAGAAGACGGCGCCGCCGCTTACCTCACCGTCTTTGAAGCTTTTATGATTTTCATTTGCCGGATAATACTGGGCGCATTATTTACCGGCAGGCTCGTCGCGTTCATCTACAGCCTGACCGGCGGCATCCTCGCCTTTGCCGCGCAGGCCCTTATGAAGAAAATCGTGACAAGCAAACAGATATGGGTGTGCGGAGCCTTCGGCGCGATATTTCACAACGTCGGGCAAATCGCGGCGGCTATGCTGCTGACCGGCACGCCGTCGATAGCCGCGTATCTTCCGGTTTTGCTCATAACAGGCGTCGTCACAGGGGTGATCACAGGGTTCGTCGCGCAGTTTACTGTAACAAGGCTTTCTAGCGCAAGGTCCTGACTAGTGCCCTGTAACGCCTGAAATTTCAACAGTAATTTACAAGTCTATGTAATTTCCATCCCCCGGTAACGGGAGGCTTTTTTTACTTAACCTTGGCGGCTCCGGCAAGCCCCTCCTGCCGACCCTGTCGTCCTTGATGTTGAACTGTGAAACAAGCCCCTGCAGCAACGCCGACTGGCTGCTCATCTCCTCCGACGCGGCCGCGCTCTCTTCCGCCGTGGCGCTGTTCTGCTGCACGACATGCGCGACCTGGTCGATCCCTGTGTTGATCTGCATTATTTTCATCGACTGATCTTCAGAAGCTTTGGCGATTTCAATAACAAGCCGGCTCGACTCGTTTATGCCCGACGCTATCTTGTTCAGGCTGGCCGCGGTTTCTTCCGCAATGCGCGAACCAAGCTCCGCTTTTTCCATCGAGTTTTGTATCATGCTCCCGGTGTCCTTTGCGGCCTCCGCGCTCTTGGACGCAAGATTGCGCACTTCCTCGGCCACAACGGCGAAACCTTTTCCGTGCTGCCCGGCGCGCGCGGCTTCCACCGCGGCGTTCAGCGCGAGTATGTTCGTCTGGAACGCTATATCGTCTATCGTCTTGATGATTTTGCTGATTGACTGGCTGGCGTCGTTTATCTCGCTGACAGCCGTGATCATCTCGTCCATCTGGCGGCTTCCTCTTTCAGCGCTCTCGATGATAGCCCCGGATAGTTTTGACGTCTTTTCCGCGGTTTCGGTGTTGGCTTTTGTCCTTTCCGCAATCTCCGCAATTGAGCTTGAAAGCTCCTCGATGGACGCCGCCTGCTGCGTCGCCCCTTGAGCGAGCGCCTGCGCCCCGTCGGCGACCTGTTTAGAGCCGTGTGATACTTGATTTGACGACGACTGTATCTCCGCGAACATTTGATTTAGATTGTCTTCCACTTTCTTCAGCGATCTTCCGAGCGTATCTGAATCAGAAAGAACGTCTATATCCGCGGTCAAATCACCGTCCGCAACTGCTTCCAGACTCCTGGCTATGTTCGTTACGTGCGTAATGAACAAGGCGCTGCCGTTGATCGCTTCGCCGATTTCATCACCGTTTTCGGAGAACTTACCAATCGTAGCGACGTCATCCGGGCTAAGCGCGATATTTCCTGTAGATCCCGCCTTTTTCATGAACGCTGAGAGCACGGATAGCGGCTTTGTGATTATATTCCTGATGTTTAAGAATATCATAATAGCGGCAATAATCAGTATGCCTATCGAAATCGGAACCACGGTCCATATTAGATTTGTAATGGGCTGCGTGACTGTCTTTACAGGTATTACTGTGATCATATGCCAGTCGGTGCTTGGCAGCTTTGACGCGTTGTAGTACTTGCTTGTCCCGGTAGCATCCTTATATATAAACGTGCCGTCCCCGGCCGCGACGTCTTTCCACAAGTCGGCGTACACTCCGCCCATTACTGTTCCCAGATTCTTGAAGTTCCCCTCGGCGTCCGGGGCGTAGTCCTCATCAGGATGGACCAGTATATCGCCGATATCGTTGACAAGCATGCCATACCCTTGTGAGTCCAGTGTTGCGTTGAGCGTGATGTCATGTAACTGGGTAATAAAAATATCCGCCCCGATCACGCCTACAAG
>Ga0082212_10005975_pt1 | contig 16462 bp, 13 predicted proteins | sample TergutNt197P3_FD_71548 | JGI IMG/M metagenome (GOLD analysis project Ga0082212, IMG submission 71548) | Neocapritermes taracua P3 segment gut microbial communities from Petit-Saut dam, French Guiana - Nt197 P3 | ecosystem: Host-associated > Arthropoda: Insects > Digestive system > Gut ... | reverse complement strand
TTGCTCACGGGTGACGAAAAGTATTTCCGCTACGTCAAGGACTGGATGGATTCAGTGATCGCCCCGAACGGCGAGATCATTGACTATTACCACGGCGACTTTGATGACATGCAGCCCGGCATCTTGCTTTTCGGCTTGTGGGACCGTTACGGCGATGAAAAGTACCTCAAGGCCCTAGACAATGACATTGCCCAAATCAAGGATGTCCCAGTGGGACCCACCGGCGGTTACTGGCACAAAATGCGGCGCAATTCCCAAATGTGGCTGGATGGCCTATATATGGCGGGCCCGCTCATGAGTGAGTACTCCGAGCGCTTTGACCGCCCCGATCTGGCCAACCAAGTGGTGTTCCAGGCCCAGCAAATGTTCGAGCGCACCATGAACCCCGCCACCGGACTGTTGCTACATGCGTGGGATGCACGCAAGGTGGCCCCCTGGGCCGACCCCGAAACTGGCAAGGCACCCGAACACTGGGGGCGTTCCGTCGGCTGGGTACCCGTGGCTTTGCTCGACGATGCCGATCATTTTGCCGTCGGAAGCTACGGTCACGGGGAACTAGTGCGCTTAGCCCTGCAACTCCTCCGCGCCGTCGTGAAATATCAGTCTGATGAGGGCCGCTGGTATCAGGTAATCGATAAAGGGGACCACGCGGGCAACTGGCTGGAAAACTCGGCGTCGTCGTTATTCGTGGCCGCTCTGGCCAAAGCCGTACGCAAGGGGTACGTGACCGGGGCCGAGGCCGAACAGTGGTCACGGGCCGCGCAACGTGGGTTCCAGGCAGTGGTTGACGACATGGGGTTTGAGGGCCCGGATCTACAAGTGGGCAATGTGTGCATCGGGACCGGCGTGGGTGATTATCAGTTCTATATTGACCGCCCCGTGCACACCAACGATCTGCACGGCGTGGGTGCCTTTTTGCTGATGTGCACCGAGATGCAACGCCTGGACGACACCGTCGCCGCCGTAATCCCCGCCGCGGCCTAGCAATCTCCCGCTGCGTTTGTCCGAGTGGTCTGGTAGTACTAAGGACACCAAAAACTAAACAACTTCCAACACCTACTAAGTAGTAAAGGCATAACCCATGGCAGATCAAAACCCAACCGCTCCCCGCCCTTCCTCCGCGCAGTCCGGGGTGGCCGATCCCTCAATCATGCCGGTATTCAAACCAGTTCCGGCCGACCGGCCCCGGCGGCGTTACGCGGTAGTGGGCCTGGGCCATAGGGCTGGGATGTATGTGGACGCCATAGTTCACGACCAACAAGATGTGGCCGAGTTGGTAGCCTGGTGTGACTCCAACCCCACGCGGATGGATTACTACGATGCCCAAGTTGGCGAGGCGCTAGGTCTGGGTGGCCCCGCGGGACTCCCTGAATATGCCCCTGCCGATCTGGAAAAGATGATTGCCGAGCAAAACGTTGACGTGGTAATCATCACTACGCCAGACAGCACCCACGCCGAACTGATCGCTCGCGCGCAGGCGGCCGGGGCCGACGTCGTCGTCGAAAAACCGCTCACCACTACTGCCGAGGGCATCAAGTTGATTGGCGAATCCGTGGGGGCGACTGGGCGCGATATCGTAATGACGTTCAATTATCGGTATTCACCGCGGAATTCCACCCTGCGTGAGGTTATCCAAAGTGGCGAAATTGGCGACGTCACCTCGGTTCATTTCGAGTGGGTATTGGATACAGTTCATGGCGCCGATTACTTCCGTAGGTGGCATAGGCAGCAGCGGAATTCCGGCAGCCTGTTAATTCACAAGGCGGCGCACCACTTTGATTTGGTGGATTTCTGGCTGAATGATTACGCCACTCGAGTTTATGCCTCGGCTGGCCTCAAGTTCTACGGCGCCAAGAATGCCGCCACCCGGGGACTGGGCGAGCGGCCAGTGCGCGGCACCGGTTTGGAGGGCACCAAGTTTGAGCGCGATCCGTGGGCGTTTGACTTGCGGAAGGATCCGCGCCTCAAGGCTTTGTACCTGGACGCGGAGCACCACGATGGCTACCTGCGGGACCGGGACGTGTTCAATGAGCCCGAGGGTTCAGAGATTGACATTTACGACAACATGGCGCTGATTGTGGATTACGCGAAAGGCGCTACCTTGACGTACTCCCTCAACGCCCATGCCCCTTGGGAGGGTTACACGGTTTACGTCAATGGCACCAAGGGCCGGGCGGAACTCACGGTAGTGGAGCGCGGGGCCGTGGTGATCGATGCCGATGGCAACGTGGTACTGGACCCCTCCGCGAATCCAGAGGGCGTCAAGGGTGGCCACCTGCTCGCGGAAAAGGCCAACTTCACCGAGGAGCAGAAAGCGCGTATCGCCCAGGACATCGCGCACCCGGTCCGGCCCGAGTTGGAGCGCCTAGTTGTCCAGAAGCATTGGGAGACTGCGCGCGAATGGCCCATTCCGGCAGGGTCCGGCGGACACGGTGGCGGCGATGCCATCATGCTTTCCGAGGTATTCCGGGGTGATTTGCGAATTGGTGACGATCCGCTGGGTCGCGCTGCCGGTTATCTGGACGGCGTGCGCGCGGTTGCCGTGGGCATTGCGGCCAACGAGTCGCTGAAGACTGGCCAGGCCGTGGATATCGCGGAAGACCTGGGAATCGACCTGCGCGATTCCTAACAGGGAAGCCACTCAGCGGCCGACTCTGCCCACTCAGTCCAATCTTCTCTGCTACTTATTTTTAATGCACTTTAGAAACCTGTGATCGGGAAGTTGGCGCGCGACCTGCGCGTTTGGTGAACCCCGGTCAACACGGCCCTTGTGGGCGGTCCTAATACCGGCTATTATTTAGTTAAACGGTTGAACAATCTAGTCGATTAGGACCTACTCCCTTGTCAAGCCATTCGACCACATCGTCAGTTTCTAGCCCATCGTCGTCGCGCGTACTCCCCATCCAGGGCGCGCGCAATTTCCGTGACTTGGGTGGGTACCCCACCAAGTCTGGCCGCGAGGTCAAGTATGGCCGGGTCATCCGGTCCGCTGAACTGAGCGGGCTGACTGAGTCAGATCGGGAATACTTGGCGCGGCAGGTACACATTATCGCGGACCTACGCACCACCCATGAACGGCAAGAACTCGTTACGCCCGAAATTGTTGGAGTCGCGAATATTCACCTACCGATTTTTGAGCAAGGTGGGCACGACAACAACATCACCCGGGCAGTGGCCGCCGCCGCTAATGGCGAGTTTGATCATGACGAGCCGCCCATGGTGGATTTGAACCGCGAATTCGTGACCAGCGAAATGGCCACGGCATCATACCGGGCCCTAATTGACCACGTACTTGCCGCCCCCGAGGATAAGGCAGTGGTGTTCCACTGCACTGCGGGCAAAGACCGTACTGGAATGGCCGCCGTCATCCTGCTAATCGCACTCGGGGTGGACCAATCCCACATTTACGCCGATTACCTGGAAACCAACGCCCACCTGGCGGAACATGTTGACCAGATCGTATCGGCAATCCCTGATGCGACAGAGGCAGAGGTGATCCGGTCATTCTGGATTGCCAAGGAGTCATATCTGGATGCCGCACTTGATGAGATGCGAGTTCGATTTGGCTCAGTCGAGAACTATCTGCGAGATGCGTTAGGGCTTGACGATCACAAACTTACCGCTTTGCGAGAGGCCCTATTGAGTTAAGGAATTACTTACCAAAGCGGTTTTCGCTTCTCTAGCCGATCTAGAAAAGCGAGGGCGAGACGCAATTGGCCGAACCGGGCAGCGTTTCGCCACCAACATCACAAAACCTAAAAAAGGAAAAACTGTGAAGAAAATGAGTCTGGGCCGTGTTACCGGCGCAGTTGTTGCCGCGGGTGCCGCGTTCGCGTTGGCTGCCTGTGGAACGGGTGCCGGCGCTGCCGATGCTCCCGTTGTGGATACCCCCGCCACCGAGGCCACCGCGAGCGGTGACTGGGAGTGGACGCGGGATCGCGACTATTTCGTAGTAGGTTACCTTCCCAATAATGAGGACTCCCCCCACTTCGCCACCGCGCAAGAGGGCCTGTCCGACGCCATGTCCGAACTTCTCGGTGGCATGGAAGTACGTGAACTCCACGTCTCCGACCCCACCGCCATGATCGAGGCCATTCGCCTCGGCCACATTGACATGGGCATCCTCGGCGCCACCGCTGTGGTTGATGCCTACGAGCGCGCCGGCGCCGAACCCGTGGTCACCATGATCCGCGAGGCCGGCAACATCCGGTCCTACACCTTCGTTCGCGCGGATTCCGACATCCAGACCCTGGAAGATCTTGAGGGCACCACCTTCGCTTTCGTGGACCCGGTTTCCACCACCTCCACCCTGCTCCCCTCGCTGGCCATCATTGAGGCCATGCCGGAGCGCGGCTTGGACTTCGAGGTGCTGCAGGCTCCCGGCCAGTTCTTTGATGGCGTTCTGATGACCGGTTCGCACCCCAACGTGGTGCAGGCCGTAATCATGGGCGATGCCGACGCCGGTGGCGTTGCCTCTCCCCAGATCGCAACCGTGCTTGAGGCCGAGGGTCTCCCCGCCGATTACCTGCGCGTAATCCATGCCTCCGCCGAGCAGATCGGTGCCTCCATGGTGCTATCCGCTGACCTTGACCCGGCCTTGGTTGCCGCCGTCCAGGCCATGCTGCTCGACTTCGACAACGTTGATTACTTCGTAGGCATGTGGGATGCCCCGGATGCCCGCTTCTTCCCCATCTCAATTGAAGATTTCGCTGAAGTTTTCGCTTTGGTTGCAGCAAGAGGTTAATTCACTTCTAGAACGACGACGGCGGGTTACTTTCTCGCCGTCGTCGTTCCCCATCCTTCCTTTTTCCCAACTTCTCTTACCCCACCACTTCTAGGGAAAGCCGCCCCCATGACCGCGCCCGTCATCGTCCCCGTAATCGAATCCCTTGACTTAACCGAGTTTGAAGCTGAGTTCGCGCCCACGCTCAGCGGTGCGGCTGCGTCATCGTCGTCGCTGGAAACCGTGCTCTCAGTGCGGGACGTCTCCAAGACTTACCCCAATGGCACGCGCGCGCTGCGCAACGTCTCTTTCGAGGTGCGGCGTGGCGAGTTCGTGGTGATCATTGGGCCATCGGGCGCCGGGAAATCCACCCTGATGCGCTCGCTCAACCGGCTGGTTGAGGTCACCGAGGGCGTGATTGACGTTGAGGGGCAAGACCTCACGCGCGCCAGCGGTCGTAAATTGCGGGCCGTGCGCCGCCGCGTCGCCATGGTGTTCCAACACGCGAACCTGGTGGGCCGACTCACCGTTTTGCAGAATGTGCTACACGGTCGCATTGGCCATATGTCCACCCTTCGCGGCATGTTTGGCCGCTACCCGGAGGCCGACAAGCGCACGGCAGTGGAGTTGCTTCAGGAGATTGATCTCGGCGAACACATGTACAACCGTGCCTCGGAGTTGTCCGGTGGGCAGAAGCAGCGCGTCGGGATTGCGCGGGCGATCATTCAGGACCCAGCCGTGTTGCTGTGCGATGAGCCGATTGCCTCGCTGGACCCTTCGGTGTCCAAGGTGATCATGGACATGATCTACCAAATGACCGCCGAGCGCGGCATCACCACCATCGTCAACCTGCACCAGATTGACGTGGCCTTGCGCTACGCCACCCGGATCATCGGGATGCACAAGGGCGAGATCGTGTTTGATGGCACCCCGTCCGAGTTGACGCGCGAAACCATTGAACTCATTTACGACACCTCTTTGGAGGAGTTGATGATTGCCGAGGAGTTCGCGAAATGAGCACCGCGACCCTCATGCCATCCGGCCCCACTGATTTACGGGTCGGTGCGCTAACCGTCCCGACCGGTCGGATTTGGCAAACCCCCGCCCGCGACCGGCGGTTCCTCGGCTACGCCGGTTTGGTGATCGCCGCTGGCGTGGTGTTCGGGACCTGGACCACTGGCTTCAACCCGTGGGAGGCCATCACTGGGCTCGGCCCGCTGGCCGCCTTCATTGCCGAAGATTTCCTGCCGCCAGTCGTCAACAACTGGACCGTGCTGATGCGGGCGGTGTTGGACACGGTTGCTTTGGCGTTCACCGCGACGTTTGTGGCCTCCGCATTAGCGTTTGTGGCCGCGCTGTTTGGCACCAAGGCCATCTCGCCGTTGCCGTGGCTCTCGCCGGTAATCCGCGGGCTCGCCACCTTTGTGCGCAACATCCCGGACTTGGTGTGGGCGGTAATTCTGGTCACCGCGCTCGGCGTCGGAACCCATGTCGGTTTCGCCGCTTTGACGCTCTCCAGTTTCGCATTCCTGACCCGCGCTTTCATTGAGGCGATGGATGAGATTTCGGCCGAATCGGTTGAGGCGTTGTCCGCCGTGGGCGCGAGCTTCCCGGTCCGTGTGGTCCAGGCAATTGTGCCGCCCTTCACTAAGGATTACATTGCGTGGTTCTTGTACAACCTGGAAGTCTCGATCCGTGGGGCCACGATTGTGGGCATGGTCGGCGGCGGTGGCATCGGCATGCTGCTTTCCGCGCAAATGCGCAACTTCCGCTGGTTCCCGCGTGCCACAGGCACCATTTTGGTGTTGGCCGCTCTGGTGATCGTAGTGGATTTGCTCACCAACTACTTGCGCAAGAAACTCCTGAACCCTGGGGCCGCAGTGTCCGTATCCGCCATGAAGCGCGACGATGACGCCGTGATTGTCCGCGGACGCATCTCCGTGAAGAAAAAGGGCCGCGACCTGGCCATTAAAATATTCATGTGGGCCACTGTGGTGCTTTCCCTGCTGGCGTTTGTGCCGCTTAACATTAATTGGGATTCGCTGTTTGGCCGGGCCTATCGTTTGGGGCGCACCTTTATTGAACTGGGTAACTTGAACTTCATGGCTTGGAATTCCACGTGGAATGCCTTTTTGGAAACCATTTCCGTGGCCGTGCTCGCGACTTTCTATTCCGCGATTCTGGCGCTATTGATTGCGCCTTTTGCCTCTCGGAACCTCATGCGCAACCGCGTTACTCCGTTATTCATCACCTCAATTGCCACATTCATTAGGACCATCCCAAACCCCGTGGTGGTGTTGATCGCCATTTCCTCCTTTGGTCTAGGGCCGGTTCCGGGGATTGTGGGCCTAACGCTCAGTTCCACCGCGTTCTTTGTCCGGGCTTATGCCCAAGGGTTTGAGGACGTCCCACTGGAAACCATCGAGGCCTTGCAGGCCACTGGCGCCAGCCGGGTGCAGGTGTTCATGAATGCGGTATTACCCGCAGCCCGCAGCCACTTGGTGGCGTGGACCGGCATGAGGTTCGAGATGAACTTCATGGGTTCGGCCATTCTGGGCATGGTGGGCGCTGGCGGTATCGGCGCCGAGATTCTCCGGGCCACCAATGGCCGCCAACTCGGCGTGGCCGGCGTTGGCATCTTGCTGGTATTCCTGTTCGCGTTCACGTTTGAGCAGGTACTGACCCGGGTGAAGCGCAACTTCATTCGGTAGGGCACCTCGCCGTCGTCGATCAACCCCGCCGTCGTCGATCAAAACCAACACGCCGCTCCTGACGTATCAGTCCTTGAGCCTCAGTTCGGACGCAGCCCGGTAGGCTTCTAGCGCCTCCCGGTTATCTCGTACAAATTGGGACTCGGTAGCGAAGATCAGTTCGCTTCGTCTGATCCGGAAGCCGGTGGATTCTTGGCAGTAGAAGTCGGCCAATGCTATTTCTATTTCTTGGTTTTGCAGGTCATGTCTTATGGAAGCAAAATCATCGCCCTCAAGTAAGATGAGTTCAAAATATCTATTGAACACCCAGCCAATTGCCTCCGCCCTCGTCCTGAAGTCAGAAAAGTTTAAATCAGCCATGCAGTGGGCCCAGCTTCGCTCGAGCGCTATCATTTCCGGACCATCTAGAGCCGTATTAATCGTTTCGGACCAAGACTCAAACAAGAACGCGAAATCGTGTTGGTGCCTGAGAAATAACGGGCTTTCGCTGATAGCCTGTTCGTGTGCCTCTTGCCAGCATCCCTGGCTAAATCCGTTTTCTGTTTGCCAAGAACGCGGCATAGAGGGATCAAAACCACATCCGTTCAAGGCGTACAAATAAGCAGACTGGCCAGAATCGCTTAGGCTTTCGAAATATTCCAGATTTGGATCCGGTCCAGTTCGAGCGGCGATAGCCGTTGACCTATGTCCAGAAACGATCCCGAATCCAAATTGTGTTATCCACTCCAGATTCTCGGGCTCGATCTCATCAAAAACACTTCCGCCAACGACAAAACGTCCTGAATTGATATCGGGCAGATAGTGGAACCCGGCGTCCTGCATGCACTCTGCTACCAGTTCCTCGCGGCGAACATTTAACTCGGCAGCGTACTTGCGAACCTCATAGGCGTTCTGCCAAACCGAAGCGAAGAAAAACTCTTGGAGGGGAGAATCCTCAATGTTCAGGTTGGCTCCATTAGAAATTCCACAGGCACTCGCTGCAATAAGGGCAGCAAGAATGATGGTAGTACGGAACCAATATCTCCGCCACATGCCAAGAGTGCTTTCTACTAGATGACTTTCTGATGGGCCGAGTAGTCTTTCTCGGGATGGGTTAATCAAAAGGAAGGTGGTCGGTCGCCCACCAAGGGCCTGACTGTGGGCATGCTTTGGAAAGCGCCGCACCTATTTCGCTTGACCTAATCCTTTCCGGTAGTTGAGAAAAAGGTATCCATCTTCCTCCGCTGTTGAGCCATGTTTCTTCAGTAGGTGGCTCCGGGATATCTTGACCGTGCGCAATTAAACAGCTCCGTTGATCGAGCATCCGCTGATACAACTCAGGGGTTGCTTCATGCCCACCAAAATACGGGAAGGGGTAGCGTTCGTGACACTCAGCAGACGCAGCATACATTTCACTGAAAGATCCATCAATGGTCGCTGCCCGGACTACGACTGAAAAACCACCGATTCCTTTGTCGGGAGTGAAACCGTGTTCTTCAATACAGGCTGCGAGGGCGGCCTGGTGCGCCTCGCCAATTTCACGGTGAGATGTCATCCAATCTGGTTCAACCCACGCTTCGTCAGCAATTATTGTTGCTGACGAAACGGGTTGATCTGCAATGACACATCCGCTGATGATCAAGCCAACGAGAACACTATATACTCCATACCCCCAAATTGCCCGTCGTCTCACTGAATCACTTTAAATGCGCTGCAATTTTTGCAACGAAACGCAAATACTTCATCTTTATCTCCTTTTATGGTGCTTTAAGGTGTTCACCAAAGTAGTTGCTTGGCCACCACGCCTTCAAGCGGGAAAGTCGCATTTGCGTAAAGTTCGCCGAAAGGCTTAAGAACCATGCAATATCTTGAGCGTTTCTTTGGCGCTAAATGGTGTTTATCCCACAGTCCAGAAATCCACCCTGTGCTATTGTGTAAGACGATCAGCGTGAGTTGCGGAGGTTGGCAATGCTTCAGGAGCTTGGTCTTTCGGCGGCGGCCGAAAGGCTGTATATCCAGCTGTTTAAGCACCCAAGTGGCGATAGCCAAGATCTTCAAATTCTTTCCCAGATGAGCGCCACTGAGGTTGCTGACAACCTAACGGTGTTGAGAGCGCTCGGCATAGCCATGGATGCTGCAGTTGGAGTACAGGTAGTATCGCCCGCGGTGGCCACTCAAATCCTGCTGGAGCAACAGGAGGCTGGACTCGCACACCTGCAAGCGTTGATCAAGCGATCTCAAATCGCAGCATCCAAGTTTGTGCTAGAACACCAGTTTGACTTCAAGAGTGACAGCAATGAACGGATTTTTGGACGTGATCTGGTTTTTTCACGGATCGCACAACTAGCTCAAGAGACTGTTGTGCGCATGGACACTTTCGCGCCTGGCGGCAATTATCCAACGGAAAACATTGAAGCTAGTCACCGTGCGGATTCGGAGATGTTCAAACGAAATGTCAAATCAAGAGCAATTTACGTCGAAGCATGCCTTACTTTCCCACACGTAGTCGCGCATTTGGAATGGTTAATTGCGCATAAGGCTGAGGTTAGGATCACACCAGAGCTGCCGGTGAGAATGATAATTTCCGATAGAAAGACTGCTATTCTTCCTTTGGACATATCGAACGCAATGAATGGAATTGTTGTAGTGCAAGATGCTGGGACAGTTCAAGCACTCTGCGCTTTATTTGATTCAAAATGGCAGCAATCCGCAGAATACGGCCTATCCGCACCACGTGCTACCGAGGACCTTAGCGAGCGCGATCTCGTTGTATTAAGGCTACTAGCCGAAGCCCTGACCGATAAGCAGCTGGCAAAACGCATAGGCGTGAAGGAACGGACGGCTCAGTCCGCGGTTGAAACGGTTCGGCGAAAACTCGGAGCTAGGAACCGTTTTGAGCTAGGCGCTATTGCAGCCAAAGAGGGCTTGATCTAGGTCTGAGCTCTACTCTGCCAACCGTTGCGTGGAGCACCACTTGCTTACCTTGATATGCACCACAGACTTCCCGGCGGCGGTTCTGGACAAGGCTTCATGTCATTTACGTCCGTTCCATTTGATCACCGGTTAGAACCCCAAACGTCAGCAGCGGCGTTGGTGTTTGCTGGGATACACTGGGCCGCGATGCAATACGGAATCGCCGCCCGCGTGGAGGATACGGCCCTCAACATGGCCCAAGCCGTGGTCCATGGCGTTTTCGACTGGCTACCCCGCGTTGAGGCGTACACGGGAATCGGCACGCTTACCCAAATCAGAGTGCTGTGCCGCACGCTACTCTCGCCAGCCGAACGGGTCCGCGAGCGCCCCTCTCCCCCCCAGCGGGGCTTGCGTAGCTACATCTGTCTCCCGGCCGATGGCGAGCAAGTTGAGATTCGAATCGGCACTCAAAGCATCCTTACGGTCACGGACCGAACGGGCTACATTGACCAGGTAATCACGTTGCTGGAGCCGGTGAAGCCGGGCTGGCACACTGTCCACTTCACTACTCCCCGGAGCGGTGCCACGAGCCATGCGCCGTTCCTCGCCGTGGATCCAGCAGCCAAGGTCGGTCTGGTTTCCGACATCGACGACACCACCATGATCACCGCCGTCCCCCAGCTCGCCGTCGCGGCCTGGCGCACTTTCCTGGAGAAGACCGTGAACCGGGAGCCAGTGGCAGGGATGTCGGCCCTATTCTCGGAACTCATCAGCGCCTACCCCACCGCGCCCGTCATCTATCTCTCCAACGGCGCCTGGAACAGCGCGCCGGCGCTCCGGAGGTTCCTAGCCCGCTGGCATTTCCCACCCGGGCCACTACTACTCACCGATTTCGGTCCCACTGCCACGGGGTTCTTCCGCTCTGGTAAAACTCATAAGCGCCAGCAAATCCGCTGGCTCATGGAGTTCTTCCCGGATATCGGCTGGTTCCTTTTCGGCGACAACGGCCAATCGGACCCGGAAATCTACTCCGAGGCCGCGCGTGAGTATCCCAACCGAGTTGCCGCAATTGCGATCCGAACTTTGAATGCCGTGCAGCGCATCCTGTGGCTCGCAGGCGCCTTCCCGGCGGAAATCCCCGATAACCACGACACCGTGGTGCCCTTTGTGGCGGGCGCCAATGGCGACGAACTCGGCGCGGAACTCCGCAAACTGGGACTGCTCCCCTCCCTCCCCAACCCAAGCCGAATCGAAAGTAGGGCATGATCAACCACCCGTCGGCACCCGGCCCAGCCCCGTCGATCTCGTTTGAACTGATGCCGCCCCGCAACCCCTCCAATGCCCCCAAGTTCTGGAAAATGGCGGGCGAACTGGTGGCCTGGAATCCGGACTTCATCTCGGTGACCTACGGGGCGGGCGGCGCCACGCACCACACTTCCCGCGCGGTGGTGGGGCAACTGTTGGCGGGCAGCGAGGTCTGGCCGCTCGCCCACTTCACCTGTGTCGGCGCCACGCGCGCAGACGTCCGCCAAGAGATCGCCGAGTTCCTCGCCACCGGCACCCGCGCCTTTCTGGCCCTGCGCGGCGATCCCCCACTTGACGAGCCCAACTGGCAGCCGCCCGCAGATGGCGTCAGCTCCGCCATCGAACTGATCGGCCTCATCCACGAGGTCGCGTCCGAACTCACCAGCGGCACCCCACCAACTCCAACCAGCAGTTCGCCGCTTCGGATTGGGGTGGCCACCTTCCCCGACGGCAACCACTTCGCGGGAACCAGCCCCGCCCAGGAGGTCGAGCGACTTCTCGCCAAGGAACGCGCTGGCGCCTCTTTCGCCATCACCCAGCTCTTCTACGAGGCGGATACCTATCTGCGTTTTCTCGACGCGGCCCGCGCCGCCGGAGTGACCATCCCGATACTGGCCGGCATCCTTCCCGCCACCTCCCCCACGCGCCTGCACCGGCTTGCGGAAATGACTGGCATTACGCCGCCCGCGCGGTTACTGAACCTGCTCGACGACGCCGCCACCACCAGCTCCCACGATGACGGGCGCGCTAACGGGCACGACGACGACGCCGCCCAAGCGAAAGCAGAACGCCAACACCAGGTTGGGGTGGAGTTCACCGCCGCTTTGGCGGATGAGGTGTTGGCCGGGGGCGCGGCGGGAATCCACCTCTACACCTTCAACCAAAGCGGCCCAGCACTAGATGTCCTGGCAAACATGAGTTCTGAACAAGTGCGCCATCGTCGGAACTAGCGTCATTCCATGCGGTGGGGTACCCCCAGATGAATTGGGGCAGCGCTTGTCGAAACTACCACTGAGGACCGAGACATTGCGATGCCGAACAGCGTATGTTAGACTTATCGAATCGTTTCGATACATGACCGCAGTCAAGCTGAGTACCAAGCAGGATATGTTAACCCAGAAAAGCTCCGTAATCCACACCACTGAACTCTCCCAAGCCCGACAAGCCCGGGCCGCCTTGCTCGTGCTATTCGGGATGTTTGGGGTGCTGTCCACCGCCTGGGCGGGACGCGCGCCATCGGTGCGTGAGGCCCTAGAGGTCTCCGTCGGCCAGTTCGGCAACATCATCGTTGTCGGTGCCATTGGCTCCTTGGTGTCCGTTGCGGCATCGGGGGTCATCACGCCCCGACTCGGATCGCGCCGCTCGTTACTGGTGTCGTTTGTTGGGGCATTCTTTGGGTTGTTGATCTCGGGCGTGGCGTTGTTCCTAGGTTCAGTACCGCTATTCACCGCAGGCATTTTGCTAAATGGTTTGGCGACCCCCATCTTGAATGTCACGCAAAACCTAGAAGGCGCCCGGGTGGAACAGGTACTCGGTAAACCCGTGTTGCCCCAGATGCATGCCGCCTTCCCAATTGGGGCAGTTCTGGGCTCTGGTCTCGCGGCGTTGTCCGCGCGGGCGGAGATACCAGTGGGTTGGCATTTAGTGTTCATGGCACTGGCCGCTACCGTGGTACGTTTTTACTTAATCAATCGCGCCACCCAATTTGGCGCCACCCCGGTTCGTGGCAGCCTGGTACCCAACTGGCTCCGCAAACTGCACCGCCGCTCGGGGTCCGTTCCCGCAGTCGCGGCGCGCGTCGGTCGCTCCCCTTGGACAGAGCCTCGCACCATCATGCTTGGCGTTTTGCTTATGGCCGCCACCATGTCTGAGGGCTCTGCCGGTAACTGGCTCAACCTTTCGGTGGTCGAGTCTTTCCACAGCCCCGAAGAGTTCGGAGCCCTCGCCTATGCGACTTTCGTGGTCTCCATGTTGACCGTTCGGCTGCTGGGCGCTCGTCTGCTCCAGAGCTTCGGACGGGTGAAAGTGCTTTATGTCTCGGGTGCCACCGCGCTGGTCGGCCTGTTGATCTTTACCGGTGCTCCAGCATTGCCGCTGGCCTGGATCGGCATCGTGTTCTGGGGAGCGGGCGCGGCCATGGCCTGGCCCACGGTCATGGGAGCCGCTGCCGACGAGCCCGAACGCGCCCCTGGGCGCCTCGCCGTGACCAGCACGTTCTCCTCGTTCTCGATGTTGGTGGCACCCCCATTGCTCGGTATGTTGGGTGACGCCTGGGGTCTACGCAACGCGTTGATGTTGATTGCGATTCCGCTGGTAGTTGCGCTCTTTGTGGTTCGTGCCGCGAAGCCGATTGGCGAGGCGGCATCAGAATCCGACCCGAAACCAACAACGGCTCAGGTACCGTTAGTTAAAGCCGCCTGACCTGGATTTAGTGGGGCGCCCGACTTGGGCTCCGCTCAAAATCGTCGGACGAGATGCCCTCGGCGTTCGGAGAGCGGGTGATAGCGAACGTGGGCGATCAACACCGGTGGGGAACATGGATGAATCCATTTTCTGCAAAGAAGACGCGAAACCCGGCTCGTCCACCATACGGTAGGCTGCCGGGTCCACTTCTCAGGGCTACTGCCCCTCGCGCTCCCCAACGTACTACGCCAGGGCCGGGCGTCCAAACTTGCCGTTTCGACCGAATGATTCCGCACGCTCACCACAAACGCTAAAGTTGAATCCCCGATGCGACCTTCACGAGCTCATCCACCACGGCTTTAACCGCGGGGGTGGGCTCGCGCCTGTTTGCACGATGGCGCACGTAGAGCCGCCGAGCGCCCAGCCCAGTTAAACCCACTACCTGCACACGGTCTTTGTTACTCATTCCCAGCAAACCCAGGGCGGGAATTAGCGCGGCGCCTTGACCGGCCTCCACTAACGCCAGGGCGGTCTGGAAATCGTAAGTGGTGTGCCGGGAGCTGATTTGGGTTCCGAGTGACTTGTTGAGGCGCTTCACGGCCCGATCGGCCGCGGTGCCCTCCATAGCGGAAATGAACCGCAAACTCGCGAGGTCACTCAACCGTTGCGGGACCGGGGTTCCCACGGGAAGCACCACCCGCCAAGGTTCATCCAACAAGGGAACCTCGGCGATTCCCCGCGGCACGCCCTGCTCCACCTCGGCGTCCCGCTCCCCGACCAGAATGTCAATGTCACCCGTGCGGAGCATCGCGGACTGCTCCCCCGTATCACCATCGTTGATGTCCACTGAGAGCGCAGGGTACTGCGCTGCAAGCGGGGCCAGCGCCGGGGCAACAATCCACCTAATCGCGGTTTGGAATGCCCCCACTTTTACTAAACCGGAAATCCCCTCACCGAGCGCGGCAATCGCCTGCCGGGCGCCAACCAGTTCAGCCTCAATGCGTTCCGCCGCGTCCACTAATAGTCGCCCCGCTGGCGTCAAACTGACCCCGCGCGGTGTGCGATCCAAGACGGCGAAACCCTCCTCCGCCTCGAGCCGCGCTATCTGCTGAGACACCGCAGATGGCGTAACCCCTAGTAGATCGCCTGCGGCGAGGATTCCACCCGCGCGGTACACGGCCAGCAAGAATGAAAGACGACGCGGATCGGATGCCATGTAGTAATACTACATACCCTGTGTAAAATTGTTGCCTTGCGCTTTAGCGTGGCGTGTGGCAAAATGGTTTAAGCCAACCTAACCACCAACTTCGACGCATTAAGGTTAGCTATCTTAGGGCGTCGGACTCGATCAACTCGAAAGGATGAGTTTGATGCTTTTCAACATTATTCGCCGTACTCTCAAAGCTCGTAACGCAGCTCGGGTGGGTCGCATCCGCTCGCTACGCGCATCAGAGGTGAGTTGCGCCGCTTCCACCTCCTGGTCCACCGTTGCTGGCCTGGGCGGTTCCACCGGCCACGGCTCGCCATCGCGTCTCCTCGGGTAGTCCACTCCTCGGGTAGTCCGCTCCTCAGGGGAGTCGCCCAATCAGACCTCAAACGCCTGGTCCGCACAGCGGATCAGGCGTTTTTCGTCTTCGCCGTCGCCCAACATCCAAATCCGATGACGGTCCCAATGTCCGGTTGGCATCAGGGCGGGGTTTTGGTGTCAAAGTGTGGTTTCGGAATCCCCGCTTTGACGCGGAGACCCCACTTTGATACGGACCAGATGGACCAAACGAACCGAACCGGCCATTGAAGGGTGACTAGGCCACCTTAGGCAGTCTGCTTTTGAATGTGATCCACCACCCCAGGCACTGCGGCCACTAGCTCGGTCAGGCAGTTAGCAAACTCCCGAGGACCGCCGTACCAAGGGTCATCGACATCCAGCAGGTGCTCATCCTCAAAGTCGTCAATCTTGGGCGCTTTGGGGTCAAACGAGCGCATCATCTTTATCTCGGGTCTCGCGCCAGACTTCACGGCCAACTGGCGCAGTGCGTGGGCATGATACGCCGTCATCGGAAGCACCAAATCGAACTTCGCCATGTCTTTTGGCGTTACCAACCTGGCTTTGTGTTCGGGTTTCCCGGGAATTCCGTGGGAGGCAAGTGCGCGCCGGGCACGCGGATCTATTGGGTTGCCCGCCTCCTCGTCGCTGATGCCAGCGGAATCGACGACGACGTCGAGCCCAGCTTTCACAAATGCATTCTTCAGCAGGGCCTCAGCCATTGGCGACCGGCAAATGTTCCCGGTGCAAACGGTCAGTACGGAGTAAACCACGGCGGCAATACTAGCGCTCCCTGCTAATGGCTAAGTAGCCAGATGTGAAATGAGTACGGTCTGAAACATCTCCCGCATCACAATTGACAATCTGATCGCTAGGAGTCTTTAG
>Ga0082212_10005974_pt1 | contig 16466 bp, 12 predicted proteins | sample TergutNt197P3_FD_71548 | JGI IMG/M metagenome (GOLD analysis project Ga0082212, IMG submission 71548) | Neocapritermes taracua P3 segment gut microbial communities from Petit-Saut dam, French Guiana - Nt197 P3 | ecosystem: Host-associated > Arthropoda: Insects > Digestive system > Gut ... | reverse complement strand
AAAAACAACGACTTGTCTTCTATATCTTCGAGTGTTCCGGTATTGGACGAAAGCGCCGTCCGGCTATATGAAAATGCCAGTATCGTTGCTCCGCTGTTGAGAGAAGAGGCTAAATTATACGGCAAAACAAGCAAGTGACAAGCCGCTAATATCTCAGGAATATCACGGTCGCGTATAAATTTGAAATGCATTTTAATGTTACTGTTTTTTTCAGCCAGATCTCGCAAAGAACCTGCATATTTGCGAGGACGACAGCGTCCATAGATGTTTAATTCGATATCCTCAAAGCCCAATTCTGTCACGGCAGCAATCAACAATTCAATATTTTTGTATTTTTTTACGGCTCCGAAAAAACATAATTTTAGTTTGTTGTTATCTAAATCTCTGTCCTTTTTCTGCTCACCGTATACGTCTATGTAGTTCGGATGCGGAACATAGACGATTTTTTTCAAGACGGATTCGTTATTTTCACAAAGTTCTGCCACTATTTCTGTTGTCGGTATTGAATGAATAACTATTTTGTCGGAAACCTCCGCCAGATGTTTCATAAAAGCTTTGGCAGAATCTTGATTTTTCGTTCCGTGAGGTATTTTATTATGAACATTCCAAATAATTTTGGAGCCTTTTTTCTTGCATTTTTCCAAAAAACGACGTGCATTGTTTTTTCCGGCTTTATTTTCAAACCAGTGCAACCAGACAAAATTAGCCTGTGTGCCAAACCAGACAGGTCGCGGGTTAATGCCTATTGCTGCCAAGGCATTTTTCATCAGTTGTGTATATTGGTTTTTGCCTCCCCTGTATCGGGATATTGCACAGCTTGTCTCGTTTCTATTTGCAGAAAGTTCAACCAGATATTTTCGATTTACGAGCAAAAAGCAAAACCAAAACCAAAACGCATTAACAAATTTGGGACCATACAACACATTATCGAAGTAAAATACGATAATGTACATAGCCATAAACGACAGCAGCAGAAAATGTTTTTGGCGTATGGCTATCGCAAAAGTCCAAAAAATAAGGAACAACAAAGAAACTATACCGGCTATGCCAAATTGCACCATACTATCAAGGTAAACATTATGAAAGTGGTTAAACGTATATTGTGTTTCGATTTCCTCACACGACATCAAATAGCGTTGTTGCATTGTTCCCCAACCCAGAACGGGTTTTTCCTTGATAGCAGAAATGGCTATTTTTCGTAGATCTTCGCGTATTGGGTCGGAATAATGATTTTTAACATCTGATGGGAGCAAATGAAGTATAATGCACAATCCTGCGACTCCGGCTGCTACCAATCCCCACTTGAGAACAGGTCTGAATTTGCAGTAAACCAAATAGCCTAAGCCAAGCAATACAGGAAAAATCGCCACTCCAACTCGGGCTCCTATAATAAACGTAACAAGTATTGGCAGTATAATAGCCGGTAACATTTCGAACAACGTTATTTGTTTTCCGTCGTGATACCTCAAATAAAGTGATACAGGCAAAGCCATCAACAGCGCTATGGTCAAAGCAGACGGATGATGCCATAGGGGCCAAACCGCGAAAAGACGCGAGTAGCTTTTACCGTCCAACAATGCCGTTTCCAAAGAAATATAGGACAAAGCAATTGCTGCATACGACAGCAAACCATATACGCAAAAAGCAATTACTGCCCATACAAAAAGTCGAAGAAGCAACACCATATTCTTTTTTGACAGCTGCGTCATGCCGAAAAGAACTGGAAACAGTATCATGGGCATGGCGGTGTCAAAACGCTGAGTTGAAAAATCCAAATATCCAACGTTTATTACACCTGCAATTTGCAAAAAATACATAGCAAAAACGAGATAAAATATCGGTTGCCATGTAAACTTTCGAGATTTATTAATAATAAAAGATACTACTATCATCACAGACAAAACTGACATGCCAATAATGTGAAATGGAACATCTTTTAAAGGCAAACAGGCAAGCATAATAGCAAAGCCAAGCAAGGTAAGACGTTCAATAATATCTTGTTTCATAATGTAAAAATTACACTGTAAATAACTACAGCAACGAAATACGCAGAAAACCCTATCCCGAGTATTTTGCCGTTCTTTTCGGAGTAGAACAGTATTTTTTCGGATTTTTTTATTTCGAACAATTTTCTTTGTATCGGAACAATCACAAAATAGTATAACGCCAGCGAAATCAGCATTCCGACTATCATTCCTGCCAACGCGTCAGTTACAAAATGTTTGCCGAGATAAATTCGCGAACAGGCAATTGCCGTAGCCCACAGAAATGCGACAAGCGTTACCCAGCGATGCCGAAACACAAGCCAGAGCAAGGTTGCAAGTCCAAAACAATTAGTAGCATGTGAAGAAAAAAATCCGTAAAGCCCGCCACGTTCGCCATTTACTAGCTTCACCATAGCCTGAAAATCAGGATGATGCCCCGGACGAAAACGCTCGAAAAAAGGTCGTGCAACATTCGCCGAAAGCTGATCACACAACACAACCATCAAAATAAAACCAAGCGCCACGAAAATCGACTGTTTTACAGGGGTTTTCCAAAAAACAACAAACAACACTAACAAGTATAGCGGGAACCATATTTTGGTTATACTTATATTGTACATAAGGCTGTCAAGTACAGCGAAATCGCTGCCATTCAGCATAAAAAACAAATTGCGTTCAAGCGGGAGCAAATTCTCTACAAATTCTTTCATTCATCTTACTTAAATAAAAATACAAAGATACAGCTTAAATTTTATCCGACCAAATATTTTTTATCTACCTCATTGATTATTTCGTTATCCATCCTTTATCCAGCAACATCTTCCGCGTCTTTCCATCCATTTTTTGTGTCGCTGATAATCGCGCTTATTATCGCATATCCAAAGCGTTTTTCGGATTGAACGTAGCGACATTTCAGGAGGTTTAGCATATCCGTCGGTGAAAATAATCAAACCGTCATATTTGCTCTTTGATTTTTCAAAAAAATCTATTACCGCTTGAAAATCAGTGCCTCCACGACCATGAATTTTGACGCTCTTTTTCGCTTTTTGTACGGTGAGCAGAGGCTCTTTAATTTCGCAGTCGAACTGCAATACGTCAAGCGATTGTATCCCATACTTGAAAAAACGGTTTATTGCCGAATAAAAAATTTGCAGATCCTTACCAGAAACAGAGCCGCTAACATCAACCGCAACAAGCATACTTGTCCGGAATTGATTTTTTTTGCCCATGTACTCAAAACCGTAGCGACGACTCGGTTTGAAACGTGTGAGCATTTTATCGCTTGCAATGACGCTTGCCCTGAAAGCCCGCATTATTTTACGGTAATCAATTTCGGGACGCAAACTGGCTATCAGTATTTGCTCAATATCGCCGCTTAGCGTTCCCCAGCGCTTTTCGGCTTCCGCCCACTCAATTATCTCTTTTATTTTTTGGTCGATAAAATCATCTTCCTGCCAAAGTAATGAATTTTCGACAAGTTCGCCAGATTCTTCGGTGTTATCGCTTCCGTCCGATGATTCAGATGATTCCGACGACTCGTCGCCTTTCATATCCAATAATTCGCGATAATAAAACTCGAAGTTTTTATTCCAGTGGCTATATCCCCAGAAATCACGCGCTTTGTATTTCAGAAACCGGAAGTCGTAATTTTCGTTCAGCGTAATATTGCTTGCCATGTATGCAACGTCATTTTTTCCGTGATGGCGGTATGGGTGGCGCAAAAGAATGCGAATCATTTCAGCGCGGAGAGTTTCTTCCAGCGCGTCGTCCGAAAGTTCCGGCGCGTCGTCCAAATTGTATTCTATTCGTCCCTGTCCGCTGCGTATCTTATACCGAAGTTGGTTATTAGGCGTTAGTTCATGCGACATCAACGTCATAAAGAGCAAAGGCTCGAACATAAACCAGCGCTCCGAAATAATCCGTATACGTTCTGCAATACTCACAACCGGACGTCTTTGATAAATTCTACAATATTGGTGAAGATATAGGGCGAATGGCTGAGAATGGCTATTTTGGCTTGCGGATATGTCGCTGATTCAAATAACGTTGTCCAGTGCGCCAATACTTCATTTTTGGTCTGCTCGCGCAACCACTTGATATATAGCTCAACGTTTTGAATATATTTTTTTACTGTTTCGGGCTTTTCTTCGGTCTCGACAAGCCGGAATATGCTTTCGTTGAAAACGGACAATTCGTGAGCGGGTAATTTTTCGAGTTTCGATTTGTGTTTCTCAAAATCCGACAATATCTGTTTAACGTTCAAACCGTGATTCGTTTTTATGAAACTTATAAATTTCGAAGCTACCGGTATCCCGATGACGCCGGCGATGATTTTTTCGGCAAGTTTATCAATCGTTTCAACGTTTGCAATAATATCCGAAACGCGATGCCATGAGCGCCGGTCGTTCGATTTTTCCAGACCGTCATACTCCTTAGCGGGACTGTCTAAACAATCCTGATTTTTTTCGATAAAATCGATAATGCGGCGGTCTATTTTCTGTTCTGTAGCCCATATCAGCCATTCAGCGACAGTGGGCGAGAATATGTAGATGTTGAAACGCGAAACTAATGCAGGGTCTAAATCGGTTAATTGATACTCTTCGCCGTCGTTCACCGCGGTAATAATACGGCTGCCTTCGGGCAACGATTTGCCGTTAAGACGTTTGTTGAGCGTCAAGTCCATCACGCACTGCAAAATTTCGGGACGGGCGCGGTTGAGTTCGTCCAAAAAAAGCACAACCGGTTCGTCGTTCTCGGGAAACCACCATGGCGGACGGAAATCGGTCTTGCCCGTTTTGGCGTTTAGCGCCGGAAGCCCGATTAAATCGCCAGGGTCGCTCATCTGTCCAAGAAAAAGGATGACTACCTTTTTGCCTTTTTCAACAAAATAATTTTCAATGATTTGCGATTTCCCAATGCCGTGTTTCCCAACCAGCATGATGTTATGCCTGTCGGGGGTAATGTCTAATATACGGCGAAGCTCGCTTGTGTTAATCTTTACTCCCATTTTTTCGGTTCATATTTGGTATCTCTCCACGCATAATAATTTTCGCTTGTAAGGCTGCTTATTTTCACTCCCGCTATTTTACTCTCATTGACCACTGTATCAAACGCCTTTATCGTTTGCATGAGTTCAGGGATGGTTTTTTGAAAATTTCTCTTCATTATCGGAATGCTCATTTGCAGTTGAGGCGCAATTCTCACATATACAATCGTTCTTGTGTTTTTCTCTTCAATCCGGTATTGCAAACCGCTGTTTTTCATCAAATTAGATATCCATTCCGAAGAAGTTTTTGCTTGCAGGGTATTTATCCTGTTCTGCTTGATATTCTCATTTTTTTCTTCAATTTCTGCCTTTTCCTTCAATTTCGATAATTGCTCAAACTTGTCTGAAAGATTCTCCAATAAAGCGAAATAACGATAAACAATATTCAAACGATTTGAACAGTCGAAATCCGAAAAATAATTTTTTGTGAAATAAAAAGATAGTTTTACTTTCTTTTCAAACCGGTTCAATTTGTCGCGTTTAAAATAAACATTGCATCCATATCCAAATTTGTTTTTAATATTGACGGTTTTTTTGGTCTCTTCCCAATGGTCGTCATATTCATTAATACGATATTTCGAATGTAATTTTACAAAATCGTTCAAATCGCTGTAAAGTTGCTTTACATTGTTTTCATCCTGCGTATTTTCCGGCATTTCCTTTAACATGTTACATTCTTCTTCGAGCCACCGGTCAAATTCTTTTATTGCGAGTTTGTATTCGGCGATGGCGTCCAATTTTTTACGTTCTCGTTTAATTTTTCGCTTCAATACGCCTTTTACGCTTTTGTAGGCAGAATTATCGGGGTGTATCGTGAGATATGCGTTGCAGCCGTTAAAAGCATTTTTGCCAATGTTTTCAACCGCGGCAGAAATAAAAATCCACGTCAAGCCGGTACATTTATTAAATGTATTGTCGCCTATTTCGGTAATCGCAGCATCGCATAAATCCAGTTCCTGCAGCGTATCGCCCATATTTTCGCGAATAAACGCAAAATCGTCATTAACAAGCGTACCCGCAACGGACAATTTAACTGCCTCTGCCGGATTTTCTTCTTTCAATGCCTCAGCCAACCTGTATTCAGGGGTAAGGTTTACGGTTATTTGCCTGTTTTGTGCCATCTGTGCAAACAATTTTATTTTTGACAATCTTTTTTTAACGCTGCAAATATACAACTTTTTTTTACGTAACTCCGCTATACAATTTTTTTTTTAACATAGCGCTGTACTGCCGATTTCACACTAATAATGCTTCGCCGACAACAAAAGCGCTACCTGCTATTAATATCATATCGTTTTCGGCGGCGGCGCTATAAGCGGCATTACAGGCGGCAGAAACTGTCTGGTAGGAATTTCCGAAGAGCTTGCACCTTGTGGCTGCCCTCATAAGTTCGGTCTCGTGTAATGCGCGGTGAACAGAGGCTTTTGTAAAATAATATACAGCCTCGACAGGCATCATCTCCAATATTTCGGATATGTCTTTGTCGCGAACAAAGCCGGCAACGATATGTAATTTAGAATATGAACAGTGTTTCAATTGAGCTGTAATCCATCCCCATCCGGCGGCATTGTGAGCGATGTCACATACAGTAAACGGTTTTTTGTTAATAATTTGCCAGCGTCCTTGTAATCCCGTTGTTTTTGCCGCATGAGCAAGCGAAGGCAGAATATTTTCCGTTTTTATTTCTATCTTGGCGTGATGACGCATATATTGTAGAGCAACTAAAGCGGTGATAAGATTTTTTTGCTGATAATTGCCGAACATGTCTATCTCAACCGCTATCTGTGTTTTTTTATTATTTTGTTCAAAGTACATAATCTGACCGCTATCTGTTTGCTGTGAGCTACTTAGTCGCAGTTGCCGGTCGGCAAAAATAACTGGACTTTTCGCTTCGAGCGCTGTTTTTTGAAATACTGTTTCGACGCCAGGCTGCGTTTCGCCAATAACAACCGGCGTCCCGGGTTTGATAATCCCGGCTTTTTCGCTAGCTATGCTTATCAGATTGTTTCCAAGAAACTGTGTATGATCCATACTTACATTCGTAATTACGGATGTAACAGGCTGAATGATATTTGTAGCGTCAAGACGCCCGCCCATGCCTGTTTCGATGACGGCAACATCTACATTGTGGCGCGCAAAGTGGTCAAAAGCCATAGCCACGGTCAACTCAAAAAAACTCGGCTGTACTTTCGCAATGATTCGTTCGCATCGCTTTACAAATTCGATAACCTCGTCTTCAGTTATCATTTCTCCGTTTATACGGATACGTTCCCGAAAGTCCAGCAAGTGCGGAGAAGTAAACAAGCCGGCGCGATAACCGGCGCCTTGCAATGCAGCGGCAAGCAGATGCGATACAGAGCCTTTTCCGTTAGTGCCGGCAACATGTATTGTCTTGTATTTGCCATGCGGACTGCCGAAAAAATTATCTAATTCGCTAATCGTTTGCAAGCCCGGCTTATAGTCGTTGCCTCCGCGATGCTCAAAAACCGGTAAAGAGTTGAAAAGATACTGTACCACCTCAGAGTACGAAGGCGATATTTTTAACTTATTTATCATTTCCGATTTTTTGATACAGCTCTTCGATGCTAATACCGGCTCTGCGGGCAATCTCGGTACAGTCGTCAAATTCAGGCTTTGAGCGTATTTTTTTGCCGTGAAAATACGCTTCTTTCATACGAACCGGTCCCCATTCTGTTTCTACGGTAACAGTATTACGCTGAAGAACTGTTTTTTTCAGAAACTGATAGCGAACGCCCAGAGTTGTCGTTTCCGTGAACAGCAATCGTTCTACTTCTGCCTTCTTGTCGGGCGCGCACAAAACAGAAATTTTTATTGCCGGACGCGTTTTTTTCATAATGATATTTTGGAGATACGCGTCATCCACTCCTGCGGCAAACAGTCGTTCAAGCGCGTAAGAATATCTTTCGGGATTCATATCGTCAATATTACATTCTATCAATAACAGTTCTTCGGTTCTTTCTGTTTCGATGCTTTCTGCAATACAAACGCGTAAAACATTCGGTATATCAGTATCGCGTTGCCCGATACCGTAGCCGGTTTTAAGGACGTTAAAGACAGGAGTTTCCGAAAATTCATCGACTAGAGCAGCAAGAATAGCCACTCCTGTAGGGGTGGCTGTTTCAAAGGGAACCGCGCCCATCTTAACGGGTTTACCGTTCATTATTTCCAACGTGGCAGGGGCAGGAACAGGGAATCTGCCATGTGCGCATGTCACAAAGCCGCCGCCCATCTCAACCGCCGAAGCGAGGATTTTATCCGGCGCTAAATAATCAATACATATAGCCGCTCCTACAACGTCTACAATAGAATCTATTGCGCCAACCTCGTGAAAATGAACCTCATTTATCTGCTTGCCATGAATTTTCGCTTCCGCGCTCGCAATCACCCTGAAAATATCCATGCTTATTGCCTGTACTTTTTTAGAAAGAACGCTCTCGCAAATGATTTTTTCTATATCGCTCAAATTCCGATGTTCGTGACGCCCGTGATGATGGTGTTCGTGATGATGTTCGTGGTCATTATCTGTCAGAACTACTTCTACGCGAGTCCCGCTAATTCCTTTTCGCTGCTGTTTTGAGACAAGAATCTCGAAGCCTTCAAGGTTCATCTTCTTAAGCTCGGCAACCAAATATGCCGGGCTTACGCCAAGATCAATCATCGCTCCGAGGTTCATATCTCCGCTTATTCCCGCGAAACAATCGTAATATAAAATCTTCATTATCTCTTTTATTAATACTTTAGATATATAAACAGACTACAAAATTTCACTATTTAATTCATTAACCAGGTTAACGTTGGCAATAATAATATTATTCAGCTCGTTTTTCAGCGAATATTTTTGTATCCACACTTTAAGGAATAAGTATAACCATACCGGAAAGATTAGGGCGGCTACTATTTGTTGCAATTTGTCGGTTTTCTTTATTTTGTAATTATGAAGCGCGGCAGAAGGGTATTCCGCAACAGTTTCGTTAATCATTTCTATATCCGACTGTTTAAGAACCGCTCGCAGATGGTCGTAGTTTTGTGCAATTTCGTTTAGGGCGTGGTCTTCGTATTCTCTGTTCCAGATATTTCCCAGCCTCATCCTTTTATTTAAGTCGCTTACGACATTGAGATAATACATGCACTTTTTCGTCAAATTTTCTGTATTAACAATTAGATTTTCAGGTTGAAGTTCATCGTTTGAGGCGGGGTATTCTATTGCGGCACGGGGTGTGCGGTGTGTAACAAAAACGATGTTCAATCCTTTCTTTAAATTGTTGATATACACTTCCGGGTTGAAAATAGAGGAGTCGCGTGTAGCCATCCATGTAAGCAGGACGCCGATAGTGAAAATTATGACAGACGACATCCATATACCTTCCATAGGCGTAAGGGCGCCTTCGCTCGCTGATTTTTTGCCAATCATAGAGATTACGTGAAAAAACACAAAGAAAAAGATAGCGATAATGATAGGCGTTCCCAGCCCTCCTTTTCTGATAATAGCGCCTAAGGGAGCGCCAATGAAGAAAAAGACAAAACACGCAAAAGGCATGGCGAATTTTTGATGCCAGGCTATTTCATACCGCCATGTTCGGCGATTATAATTACCGAGTTCATAAATAATTCCTCCTACGTGGTCTTTCTCGGAACGAGCATTACTGGTAGCTTCTGCCAGTATAGACTTTTTCGCAGACTTGGGAAGTTCTTTGAAAAAATCTAACATTTTATCGGGAATTTTCGACCTTATTGTGGTGTCTATTGGAGTATTTTTCGAATCGATAGGCTGAAAAACGGGCATAGCGATTGAGCGAAGCTGGTCTTCGTGCCCCCCTATTATTTGATTTAAAGAGTCTATCATTCCGTCTAATTGCTTAATATTCATCATTTCATAGCCGCTTTTGAACGCCTCTTCGTCCGAACGTTCAAGCTCATAACTGGAAAGCGCCATTCTAAACACTTGTTTATCAAAATAATCCCGCCTAAAAGGATAATTTTTATTTTTTCGCGCAGTTCTTCGGTCTTCCACAACATCTTCGTAACTATGTCCACTGTAAAGAGTTACTTCAAGAAAGCTCTTGTCTAATGTTATCTCCATTTTGCCCGAATCAGCCAGAATAACCTGGCAGTTACCTGCATTTTTAGTATGGTTGTATATTCTCATGTCGTAAAGCATCTTGCTTTTGTAGTCGCGTCGCCCGATACGGATACTGTATCCGTCAATACTGTTAGAAAAAATACCTTCCTGTATCTGTAATTCAGGACGTTTCTCCTGAATATCATGAAGCAATGCCCGCCATTTAAGATACGCAACCGGCATTACGTTGTTCGCACAGATAAAAGCGCCGATAGCAATTATAAATGCCGTGATTATCAGCGGAAATACGATACGCTGCAATGATATCCCGGCAGACTTTAGCGCGATGAGTTCATAATGTTCGCCCATACTGCCAAGGGTAAATATCGACGCTAACAGCATTGCCAAAGGGAACGACCATACCAAAAGCTGACCGCATGTGTACAGGAGTAATTTCGCTATAATGCTTAATTCAAGCCCTTTACCTACAAGGTCGTCAATGTACTTCCATAAAAATTGCATCAAAAACACAAAAATCACAAGAATAAAAATCCCTATGAACGGACCGATAAACTGCTTGAGCATGTAACGATGCAATATCTTCATACAATATAAAAACGCAAAGATACAAATTTTTTTAACATAATAAATACATTTTATCAAAAAATTTTTTTGTCATTCATATTTTTGGTTCCGTAGACGGGGTACAAAACCGGCTTTAATAATTGCCTCTTTCATTCCTGTTGCATCTATTTTATTTTTCGCTCCGGCAGCGGCAACAACGTTTTCTTCTATCATTACCGAGCCGAGGTCGTTAGCTCCGGCAAAAAGAGCTAATAATCCGGTTTGTATACCCACTGTCAGCCATGAAGCCTGTATGTTTGCGATATTTGGCAGCATGATGCGGCTGAGCGCAATCATACGGAGATAATCCTGAGTGCTGATGCAAGCGCGTATGTTCATTTTGCTTTCAAGCGCTGTTCCCGCGCTTTGAAAGGGCCAGGAAATAAATGCCAGGAAACCATAAGTTCCTGCCGGTTTTTGTTCCTGTAAACTGCGAATATGTACCAAATGTTCTATTCGCTCTTTTTCGGTTTCAACATGTCCGAACATCATCGTAGCCGACGCCGGCAAATTCAAGATATGCGCTTCACGCATGACGTCGAGCCAATGCTGACTGTTGCATTTTGCGGGAGAGATGATTTTTCGCACGCGGTCGGACAAAATTTCGGCGCCGGCGCCTGGCAAGCTGTCTAACCCCGCATCAATTAGCAATTCAAGCGTGCGGCGATAAGTTAAATTTTCTTTTTTAGATATGTAATGTATTTCCGGAGGTCCTAAGGCGTGCAATTTCAAGCCTGGATAACGTTTTTTGAGCCTTTGAAACAAGTCCGTATAAAATTGCAGCCCCAAGCTGGGATGTAAGCCGCCTTGCAACAAAAGCTGTTCGCCGCCTACAGCAAATAACTCTTTGATTTTGCCGTCAAGTTCGCCGTCGGTTATTATATACGCGTCACTGCTGTTCGGTGTTCGACAGAAATTACAGAAACGGCATTGTGAAACGCATACATTAGTATAATTAACATTACGGTCTATCTGCCAGCTTACCGTGTTTCCGGGAACATGTATTTGCCGAAGTCGCATACCGACGTGCATCAATTCAGGTAGAGGCGCTTTCTGATAAAGAAATAATCCTTCTTCTATCGAAAGAAATTCTAATTTCGATGCTTTGCGGTATAAATCGGGGAGATTCATTTTGCTTTTAAACGGCATCCCGCATACGTTCAAGTTCGGCGATGTAAATAGAATGTATATGTTCGGACAGTTCTTTTATCCTCATGCTTTTGAATGCTTCGTAGGGAATAGGCGGGAGGATGTTCAGTTTGACATTTTGCTTCCGTCTGGGCATAAGGCCTTTTTCAGGTAGGGCTTTATACGAGTCGTCGATCACCATTGGAAGAATATCGGTTTTTTGTTTCAGCGCCAACAGGAAGGCGCCTTCCTTGAACGGTCGCAGTTGTCCATTACGGGAGCGCGTACCTTCGGGGAAAATCATTATCGAACTGCCTCTTTGAATGGTTTTTTCGCATTGTTTCAGCATCTTTTGCGAACTCTTTTTATCGCCGCGATTGATGCTTATGTGTCGATTTAGCCACATGTTCCACCCTATTATTGGAAATTTGAACATCGACGCTTTTGATACCCATCTGAAATGTATGAAAACACGAAAAATGACTAATATGTCAAGCATCGACTGATGATTACATGTAATAATATACGCCTTTTTACGGTCTACGTTCTCGCGTCCTGTGATTTTAAATTTCCAAAGCGGGCTTAACCAGGAATAGATAGAAGACCAAAAACAAGTGAAACCATGCAAAATAGCTAATTTGCGGTCGAACAATCCGGTAGCGACGCGCAAGATAGCGGCTATCGGGAGAAAAACCGCCGATGTTATCAAAAACAGGCTAACAAGGTAAAAAGCAACGAAATAGTAATACATGTCGGTTCTCTGTTTTCAGATGTATCTATTTTGGAAGACGACATAACCGAAGAAGATTAAAGCGAGGAGCAGCAAGTAATTTAGCCTTTCATCAGCTTTTGCTTCACGGTGTTCCAGAGCAAAGCTTAACAAATTTGGTATGAGCGTCTCAGCATCAGGCATGTCGTTGAAATGCCATTTGCCTATTACGGTACCGTTATGTAACAAGACCAGACCGGGGTTTGAGCGTATTATCGTTTTTAACGTTATTTCGTCGGTAGTACAAAATTCATAATCCAATCCGAGTTCTTTTTTCAGTAATTCTACGTCAGTCTTTATAGAGGCTGTCAGGCAATAAAAACGGTAACCTTGTTCATCGCAAAAGTCGGCGATAGATTTCGCTTTTTTAAGCCCATGTTTGTCGCTTTTGTTCAGTCTATGCGCTACCAGCAGAAAACTGTAACTCTGGTCAAACAGCACGTCGCCGGTAATATCGTCGCCATGCTCATTTTCGATTTTGAAATCATGTATAGGCGGGGTATAGCCTTTTTGTATCAGCACATTTTTCGTATCTTTCCAGACCCATGTAGAGTCGTCCCACGGATAATTATTCGCGGGAAATTCTTTCCGCTCGCCGTCTTTCTCGAGAATTACCGTTGAATGATATACATCTGAAGGCATATCATCAGGAATTGTCATTCCTTGTGGAATATCGGCGCCTACGTGATATGGTCGGAAATCTATCCACGGCAAGTGTCTGTAGCAATGTATTGAAATAGCAATAAACACAGTCGTAGTCACGGTTATCCAGCCCCATTCGCCAAATTTTCCGTAAGCGGGAACATATTTTTTGCGATAGAAGAAAACTATCAGTGTCGGCAGCATCAAAAAGAGATTTTTAAAGAATGTTTCCCAGTTAGTCAGGATAAGCGCATCGCCGAAGCAGCCGCAGTCGGTTACCGGATTCGTAAATGCCAGAACGAGGGTCAAAATGGTATAAAAAACCATGAACACAAGTACTCCCCAGGCAGTTTCTTTCATACGTAACCCCAGTACTAACGCCGCGCCAATAACAAATTCTACCGTATTTTGCAGTACAGCCAGCGTGAACGCCAAAGAATCCATCCACGACATGTTAAAGGCATTGAAATAATCAATGAACTTGTAAGTAGAACCCCACGGGTCTATTCCCTTGACAAACCCCGAAAAAATAAAGGTTAATCCGAGCAAAATACGCGCAATGATGGCTATTATCTTCATACGAAATTATTATTTTAAGTATTAAAACTGCAAAATTATATTATTTTTTCTTTTTTTCAAAAAAAATGTATTACTTTGCGAAAATTTTTAACAATTAAAAAATAATAAAGATGAAAAAAGTTTTTTCTATGTTTTCGCTAGTAGCGATGATATTTTTTGTTTCCTGTGAATCGGAGCCGGCGTGGACGCCATTATTTAACGGCGCGGACTTCACAGGCTGGGAGGTTTTCATTGGCGTTCCGCATCCTTCGGTAGATGTGCCGGGTATGACGCTCAATGAAAACGGCAGGTACGAGTCGGCTCTGGGATTAGGCAACGACCCGCTTGGCGTGTTCACTGTCGTTGAAGTAGACGGCGCTCCGGCGTTGCGCGTATCGGGGCAGATTTACGGGTCGTTTGCTACCAAAGAAGAATACGGCAACTACCATTTGCGCTTGGAGATGAAATGGGGCGAACAGAAATGGGCGCCTCGCGACACATTACCCCGTAATTCGGGCTTGCTGTATCATGGTATTGGCGAGTTCGGCAAAGCGATGAGGACCTGGAAAGTGTCGCATGAGTGTCAAGTAATGGAGAACGATTTCGGCGATTCTTATCGCATGGGCGAAACATACTGCGACATTACTGCTTCTCGCGTCAATGAAAACGAGCGTTATTTCTTTGACAGTAATGCGCCAAAGGTCAGTTTTGGTCCGAATAGCGCCGGTTTACCGCCTATTTGCAAAAGAAACCCGAAAAACGAGAAACCGCACGGCGAATGGAACACTATCGAACTGTTGTGCTATGAAGGCACGAGCATTCACGTAATCAATGGCGTCGTAAATATGATTAATACCAACTCGCACATAGTAGTCGACGGCAAAGAACAGCCGCTCGCCAAAGGCGTGATACAGTTGCAATCCGAAGGCGCGGAACTGTTTTATCGTAACATCGAAATACGCGCTATTGACAAAATACCCGCAAAGTATTTACAGTAGTATTAAGTTATATTTTTTAACAAAAATTGGTAACATTAATGAGAAGACATTATTTTTCAATTTTGATTATTGCAGTAATCTTTGCCGGTTGCGGTGGCGGTAGTCAAGTCGGTACTATTAATGAATGTGATTGGCCTCAATTTCTTGGTCCTAACAGAAACAGCATATCGCCTCAAAAAGGATTGTTGAGAAGCTGGCCCGAATCCGGTCCCGAGCTGCTATGGTCAGTAGATGTGGGCATTGGCTTTGGCGGTCCTATTGTCAAAAACAGCAAAGTTTATCTGTTAGACCGCGAAGATGGCGTATGCGACATTCTGCGATGCTTCGAGCTTCAAACGGGGAAAGAGCTATGGAAATTCAGCTATGATGCTCCCGGCTCTGTTTCTTTCCCCGGCTCGCGAAGCGTACCGATAATTGATGAACATTATGTTTATTCTGTCGGGCATAATGGCGACCTGTACTGTATTGACGTTCAAACGCACAAACCGGTTTGGAACAAAAATGTTTGGACAGACTTTGGCGGCGAAAAGCTTCCTACATGGGGAATAGCGCAATGTCCGATAATTTACGGCGAATTACTTCTCGTAGCCTCACAAGCGCCGCAAGCAGGCGTAGTTGCCTACAATAAACATAACGGCAGCGTTGTTTGGCAAACGCCCAATCTTGGCATTACCGGCTATTCAAACCCCAAGGTTGTTATTATTGACGGCGAAGAACAAATTGTGTATGTAACTTCCTCAACTTCAAGTCGTGGCGATAATCAAGCAATACCTGGCAATGTAGTAGGAATGAATCCTCTTACAGGAAAAATCCTTTGGCAATATTCTGGTTGGGATTGTTCTGCTCAAGTACCATGCGCGGTCGACGCAGGCGATAACAGATTATTAATTTGCGGCGAACAGAGGGCTACCATGCTGCAAATAAATAAAAATGCAGATAGCTCCTTTGAAGTATCCGAACTTTTTACTACCGACGAGTTTGGCGACGAAACAAAAACCCCGGTTTTACATAACGGCTACTTCTACGGCATGCACCGCACAGTACGAAAGCGTGACGGACTTGTGTGTATGAATATGAGCGGAGAAATTATGTGGAAGACCTTAAGAAATCCCAATTTTGACTTTGGCAGTATGCTGATTGCTGACGATTTACTGTTGGCGACCGACGGTTTTAAGACGCTCTATCTGATAGAGCCAGACCCGGCAGCATTTAAAGCGATTTCAAAGGCTGAACTGCTCGGAGAAGGCGGAGGCGCGACCGAAGGCATGGAAAGTATGATAGGCAGCAGTACACAAAATTATGCTCCGATAGCGCTCGCCGACGGAAAACTGTTAATTCGCGACCAATACAGGATGTTATGCGTAAAAATTACAGAATGACATAGAACGACGTACCCCATTATTGAGGTGCGTTTTTTACGTTTACGCGTTTCATGTCAATATACATATTTTTACGCGCCGGAGTTCTGTCAATTGACGAGCCGATAGTTTCGGGCTTTTTGTTGACGGCTTTGCCGCTCTTGCTCGCCCGCCCAAAGATAACGTCTATGGCTCTTTTCAGCATAGGCTCATCTAAGTCTCCCAGCGGCATCAGTTCTGATTCGAACTCGCTTATTTCGTAGTCGGGCTTAAAACCG
>Ga0082212_10005973_pt1 | contig 16467 bp, 14 predicted proteins | sample TergutNt197P3_FD_71548 | JGI IMG/M metagenome (GOLD analysis project Ga0082212, IMG submission 71548) | Neocapritermes taracua P3 segment gut microbial communities from Petit-Saut dam, French Guiana - Nt197 P3 | ecosystem: Host-associated > Arthropoda: Insects > Digestive system > Gut ... | reverse complement strand
ATTTTGGGCACGGCAAAGATATTAAAAGCCAACAACCCGGGCGAAATAGACAAAAAGCCCGAGGCCGCGATGTCCGAACTGAAAGAGCAAAAGCGCGAGATCGAAAGCCTATCCTCCGAAATCGCCTTGGGCAAGACAAAAGAGCTTCTTTCAAAAACAAAGAAGACCGAGGCGGGGCTCGACTACCTTGCGGCCGTTTTGGAAAACGCGACGGCGGAAGAGGCGAAGATGATCTGCGAGGAGCTGAAGCAAAAAAACCCGAACATCGTCGCGATTCTCGCCTCGGCCAAGGACAGCAAGCTGACATTTGCCGCCGCCTGCGGGGGCGAAGCGGTGAAGCTGGGGGCAAATGCGGGAAGCTTGGTCAGGCAGGTGGCGCAGCTTACAGGCGGCAGCGGAGGCGGGAGGCCTGAAATCGCTGCGGCGGCCGGAAAGGATTTTTCGAAGCTCGGCGAGGCCTTGGAGAAGGGCGAGGAGTTCCTTTCGGTGATGGTGAAAAAATAATTTTGCGATTTTTGGAATTAATTGTTGACAAATATAAAATTTTGTATTAATATATACGTAAAACCTTGAAATTAAAAAATTATAAAAGGGAGAATGAAACAATGAAGAAACTTTTGGTCTCATTATTTGCGGCAGTTCTGTTCGTTTCGGCGTTTACGGCGACGGTGCTTGCGGGCGATGGGGACGACTACGGCCCCGTGGCCAAGACAAGCGAAACCATAGTGATCGACGGCGTAAAAGACGCCGCCTACAGCCTTGGCCGCCCAATCGCGATAAACAGGGAAGTCAGCGACATAGGCACGCGGGGCATAGGGACGGTGCTCTGGAGCGACGGGTTTTTGTACGTGTTCGGCGAAATCAGGGACTCGGCCATGATGCCCCCGGATCCGGAAAAACAGGAAGGCGCCCCTTGGAACTGCGACAGCCTCGAGGTGTTCATCGACCAGAACAACACCGGCGACACGGCTGGAAACGTGATGCAGTACAGGATAGACATAACCGGCTGGCCCTGCGTGTACAACCAAGGCGGGCTTGCCGACTACGGACAGGCCGCGGTGGGCTCGCAGTTTGAGTACGCGCACAAGATAGTGGACGGCGGCTACAACGTGGAGTTCAAGATCCCGATATCTGTGGGCGAAGGCGCGCAGATCGGCATACAGTTCCAGATCAACGACGTGCAGGACGCGGACGGCACGCAGCAGATAGTGCTGTCCAGGAACGGCAAAGGCCAGAGCAACAGCTGGGAAGGCGAAGGCTACGGCTATATAACCCTCGGGGCCCTCAAAGAATTCAAAAAGCCGACGGATGCCGCGCCTGCGGGCGACTTCATATTCATCGAGGCCGAATCCGGCAAAAACAGCGGCATGAACATAGCTAACGACGGAGGGGCGCTTAACGGCAAGTGCATTGTCTCGCAGGCCGCCGAAGATACGATCGAATACACCATCGATGTCGCCAACCCGGGCGAATATGTCATATGGGCGAGGGTATACGCCGAAAACACTGCGGACAACTCTTACCTGTATTCGCTGAACGGGGACTTGTTCAACGGCACGGATATGTGGATTTTTGATTTTTACGAATTCAACGCGCAGCCCACGCCAAGCGACAGATATTACGACCCATTGCTGCAGGGAGCCGATCTGTATTTCCAGTGGTACTGGATGCGCATGAACTGGAGGGACACCAACGTGGATCCCGCAGTTTGGTGGAATATGCGGTTTTTCGACATGAAGGCGGGAGCGAACACGCTCTTGCTGCAGACGCGCGAAATCGGGGCCAAAATCGACAAATTGATCGTGACCAACAATTTGGACTATGACCCCAAGCTGATCTCGGGCGACCCCGAAAAAGATTACATATTGTCGAGCGCCCGCCCCGAGAACGCGGCCGGGGGCAAGCCCGTGATCGCGGGAGCGCAGTATGTGGACGGCGGAGCCGGAGTGGGCGAGGAAGTGGCGGCCAATTTGTTTGACGGCAGCGTGGCCACCAAGTACTGCGCCACCAAAGACATGTTCCCCTACTGGGTGAGCTGGAAATACGACCAGGCATATGTGGCGGAACGTTTCGTGTTCGCCACCGCGAACGACAACTCGACATCCCCGCGCCGCATGTGCGACGGCTGGACGCTCTCCGGCTCGAACGACGGCTCGAACTGGACCGTCATATACACGGGCCAGGCCAGCGACTATGAGAACACGGACTTCACTTTCTATTATGTCGACATTCCGGGCGCCGCCGCATATCAGTATTATATGCTTTACTCCGAAACCGGCGCGGACAGCGACGTGATCCAGCTCTCCGAGCTGGCGCTCTGCGGGGTCGCCGGGGTCGCCGGATCCCCAGCTTCGGGAGAAGGCCCCGCGCCCGCCGTGACGCCCGCCACCCCGCCGACGGGAGACTCGGGCCTATTGGTTTTCGCGGCCATGATCATGGCCGCCGCAGCCATCGTTTTGTTCAGAAAACGGGCGCATAGATGATTTTCGAATTTATTTGAAAAATCAAAAAGCCCCGCCGGAGCAAAACCCGGCGGGGATTTTTTTGCGAGTTTTAAAAGTTAACAAAGCGTTCGTTTTTAATATGACTGACAGTTGTCATATTAAGTGTGGTATAATGAAATAGACGAATGGGTCAAATCCAAAATTCACAAATCGAAAGGGGAAAATCAAAATGCCAAGAGCTCCAGCCAAAATCAAGATCAGGATGTGCCAGAAATGCAACGGGAACTACATCGAAGAATTCCAAAAATTGCTTGAAGGCAAAAACGTGACATTTGAGGCGAAATGCGTGGGCGGCGGAAAATGCGGCACCGAGACGCCGTTCTGCAAGTTCGAGCAGGGCAGCAACAAATCCATCCTCGAAGCCGACACAGTCGAAGCCTTAGCGGCACAAATCGGATAACTCCTGAAAATACGCATGCAAAAGTCGTAGGGGCGAAAATGCGAACTCTCTCCCGTTCGCGTCTTTGCCCCCTATGATTTATGCCGGGATGCAAGGCGGATGCAAATTTTGGAAAAAATAATTGTAAAACAAAAATTCCGAAAAAAATTTGCGAACAAATGCTTGACAAATTTTTTTCGATGTGATATAATAAGATTGAAGTAAAATTTAAACCGGGCATATATGAGGCGAAAGCGATATTTTAACTTATTTTGCCTTATGTGCCTCTGAGATTTATCGGGGAGGATAAGAAAGATGAAAAAAAGATTGGCATTGTACTATTCGTTTGACGAAAGCACAAAAAAAACAGTTCAGGCAAAAGCAAAAGAATTGCGGGCGGACACAATAATCGAAATAAAGGAAATCCAAAAACGATCAAAATTCAATGTGATGACCTCGGGCGCGCTTGAGGCCATGCGCATGAAAAAGTCGGAAATCGAGCCTTTGACGGTGGACTTCGACGAATACGGCACGATAATTTTGATCATGCCCGCCTGGGGGGGCAATCCGGCGCCCGCGATGAACAGCGTGATCGGGCTTATGCCCAAAGACAAGGAAGTGGAGATATACATGGTCTCGCCGAAAGGGAATTCCATGAAATCGGCGGACAATACGACAAACGAGATCCAGAAGCGCGGTTCCCACGTCACCAAATACGTGGATCTGAAAATAGGCTGAGAAAACAGGCCGAAAGGGGGCGAACACCGACAAACATGAACGACAACATAAAAATAAATCCATCCGGGAAAATGCCGGTTGCCCCGAATCCCGGAGGCAACCGGCCGGGCGGGGGCGGGCAGAAGATATTCGGCCCTGCGGCGGTGACCGCCCTGGCGGTGATGGGCGTGGCAGTGCTTCTGATCCGGTTCGTATACGCGGTCAACGCGGAAAGGGGCGGCTTCTGGCAAAAACCGGAAACAGGCCAAAGCGAAGCCGAAATCGCCCCGCCTTGTCTGGCGGACGAAGAAATCTGGGGAGCCTGGTCGGCGGAAGACTGCGTGGAAAATGTCGAAGATTTTGACCCGAAAGCCCCAAACCACAAGCAGCAGGGGGTGAAATTGCCCTATTACCGCGCCGAATTTTTTGACGACGGCACGGCGATGATAAAATCCTCCGAGCCGAGCTTTATCTCGGCTTCGGAGGGGGTGCCGTGCCGCTGGACAAACGGGGATGCGCCCGATATTTTGCCCGGTATCGGGGAGCGCGTCGTGGTGCGCGCGATAAAGCGCATCGACGGCAAGGATTATATGTTCGCCGACTTTGCCGAGCTGAAATCGATGGCCGAAGCGCCGGCGGGGTATTATGTGTTTGTCAAGAACAAGCCGAAATATGTGTACCCGGGCGACGATTTCAGGAATAGGGATCTGAGAAATTACGACTTTTCCCAAACAAAGGAATCCATCCATTCCGTCTCGTTCAACGAAAACACGATATTTCCCTCCACAGTCAGAAAGGCGGCCCTTCGCGTCATGGAGCGCGGCGCGAATCCCGGGCTCGGGATTCGCGGGCTGCACGGGCGGGGCATAACGGGCAAAGGGGTGAACGTGGCGATAATCGACGAGCCATTGGATGCAGGCCACCCCGAATACGGGGGAAAAATAGCGGAGTACAAGGATTTCGGAAGCGGAGCCGCCTCGAGCGCGCAGGGGCCCGCCATCGCCGGGCTGCTCGCGGGCGATTCCATGGGGACCGCCCCGGGCGTGAATATCTATTATGCGGCGGTCCCCGCCTGGGAGATGTACGACGCCCAGTATTACGCCTCGGCCTTAGACTGGATAATCGAGATAAACGCCGGTTTGCCGGAGGGCGAAAAAATAAAGGTGGCGTGCATTTCGCCCAACCCGGAAAACCCGCTGCCCTGGATAAACGTGGACAAATATCTGGCCAGTTTCATGCGGGCCGAAAAAGAGGGCATACTCGTGCTCGACTGCACGAACGAGCACGGGGCGGTGCTGGGGGCGTGCAGCCGTGACTACGAAAATCCCGAAGATGTGTCTTTGTGCAAGCCCAAGGGCGCTTACAGGATCGCGATCGCGCCATACCATTATGACGGCGAGGCGCGGGACATATATCTCGACGAAGAGGAAGCGGACGAAAATATGCTGCGCGTCCCGATAAGCTGCAAGACGCTGCCCGAAACCGTCGAGCTCGCCGACGGGTCGCATGCATATAAATACCGCTATGACAGCAAGGGCCAGCTGAGCTGGGCGCTTCCGTACGCCGCCGGGGTTTTGGCGATGGGCTGGCAAGTAAGGCCCGGGCTTGGCGGCGATGAAATGATGGAAATACTTTTTGATACCGCGCAGATCGACAGCAAGGGCAACAAATATATCTGTCCCGAAGCGTTTATCGATTATTTGGGCAACTGACGCAATTTTTACATTTCTCAAACGCAATTTTTACATTTGCCATAGCAGAATTAATGATTATAATCGTTTTTTAGCTTGACACCCGCATACTATATAGGTTATAATATAAACGTAACAATTATATACAAAGAGAGGAAATTTACACATATGATAAAATGCATGAATCATGAATGCGTCAACTATAAGCAGGAATTGGTGGAGGGAACCGACATATGCCCCCTGTGCAACAAGCCGACGGAAAACATCGTGAGCAGCCTGGACAAGAGAAGGCCGGCGGCCGCGATTATCAGCATCGCCTCGGTCGGCTCCGTGCTGTTCGCGTTCCTTCCGTTCATGTGGGCTTTCTGGATCGGGATGGGAGCCTTGGCGCTGTGCGTGGTGGCTGCGTTCGTCATCAGGATGGTGCCGGCGATCATCACTTCGCTTATGTGCGTATTGGCCATGGTCGGGATATTTTTCTATTACGGAATAATTTAGCGAAGGCGCGAAAATCGGGGGATATGCACAATCCCCCGATTTTTTTTGCGTATAATCGAAAATAGTGGTTGCAAAGATCAAAAAGCTGTGATATAATAGACGTAACCAAAAAAACAAAATAAAAATGAATTCGGAGGAAAAAATATGCGCAGATTTATTTCGGTCATTCTCGTTTCGATGCTCCTCATTTCGGTTTTCAGTTTCGGCGCGGATGCCGTTTCAAGGCTCAAAAAAGGGGAAGTGTCCTATGGTACGCCCGTTGTGGACGGGGTCATGGACGACTGCTACAAAAATTCGAGCGAACTAAAAATAGAATATGTGGCCTCTGCGGCAAACAACGCCGAGGAAGGCGGCGAACACGCGACAGGCAGCCTATGGATGTGCTGGGACGAGAGCTATATCTATATGTTCTTGGATGTGCTTGACAAAACCCCGGTAACGCAGCCCCTCGACAATTTCAGCAGCGACGCATTTGAATCGACGTTCGATTTCGACAACATCAACGACGACCATTACGGCGACAACGGGCTTTTCGTGAAAGTCTTAGCCTATGCGAGGGCGGTGGGATCGCCCGAATTCGAGATCGACTGGGTGGACGCGATGGCGACCGATCATCAGGAGTGGTTCACAAATCTGCCCGACAGCGAGCATTTGGTGGCCTGCGTGATCAAGGATGACGGATACATAATCGAGCGCAGGGTGCCGCTCAACGACGCGGTCAAGGCGATGCTCAAGCCGGGATATACATTCGGGTTCCAGATATGGCTGCTCGACGACATAGACGACAACAACCAAAGGGATTTCAAGCTCTCGTGGGGCGAGCCCACCGACGACGTGAGCATCGCGGCCTGGAACCTCTCGAACTGCAACGACGAGCTGGTGCTCGTCGAGGCTCCTCCCCCTCCGCCCGAACCCGAGCCGGAGCCCGAACCCGAGCCCGAACCGGAACCCCCGGCGGCCCAGCCCGAAGCTCCCGCCGAGCCCGCCCCGGCCCCTGTGGCCCCGGCCACCGGCGACGGACCTGCGATATTCATTGTTTTGATTTTTGCGGCTTGCGCCTTTGCCAAAATGCGGCGCTCTGCAAAAATCTAAAAATCCAAAAAAAATCGGCGGGGGGCATTAGCCGCCCTCACGTAAGAAAACTTATTGAGTGGGAAACGGTGTAGTGTCACACTACGCCGTTTTCCTTTGTTCTTGGCTATCTTCACGCTGTTACCTCTGATTACGTTGTATCAAGGGAACTAAAAGAAATCCCGCAATCCCGATTATCCACAAAAACAAAGCTATGAACTTGCCTCTCGTGACCCATGAGCATATGGTTGCCGTCTGATTATTTGTGCTTGGATATTTGCTAATCAGTTGAAACAACCCCCGCTTGAACCACGGCATAGTAGTTCTACTTGAAAACCACCCCGTCAGACGCTCACGCATCTGCCACCCCTCCAAGGAGGGGAATTAGAGAAAACGCCGAAAGGTGAGCGAAATTCCCCTCCTTGGAGGGGTGCCGACAAAGTCGGCGGGGTGGTTTCTTTTCAACTTGTTTCACTATATCAGTATTTATCCTCATGGTTTCACTATTGCTAATTCACGAAATGGACGCTGTACGGACAAAGGAGCGGATAAAAACGGCGTCCCGTTTTTTTATGCCCGTATCTATTTATCTATGTTTTGCGCTTACGGGCATAGAAAAAGCCGCCGCATTCCGATACGCGACGGCTTCATATACAGAGAAAGGCAGGGGCTTTATTCTTCCCCCGCCTTGTCAAGTTTAAGAACTTCGTTAATCGCTCCCTCGATAACCGATAAATATTTTTCCGGGCATAGCCGCAATTTTATAATCATGCGCTTTACTTTCCGGCTGTCTTTCAGTTCGTCCAATTCCGGGTAAAAATATTTTTCGGGCGGCAGTTTGCATATAGTCATTATCTCAAAGAAAACGGGCAAACTCGGCAAAGCCCCGTCGTTCTCGATATGGGCGAGATAGCGCGGGTCTATGTTTACCATTTCCGCAAGTGTTTTTTGGGATATTCCTAACGATTTCCGGGCTTCTTTCATGTCCGCGCCGAAGCCCTCAAACGGGGCGCGGTTTCTTCTTTTCGGCATATAACACCCTCCATATATATTATATATGCCATAGTGATTACTTGGAATGTTATAATATGCGGTTTGAGTATAGGAAATATGCCATATATTTTTGCATTTTCCAAAATACCTCTTGATATAGTTCCGATAATGTTGTATAATACATATGGCGTTCATCTGCGTTTCAGGGGTTTGAGATATGGAGATAGTGACGGTTTGTGAAGTCGCGAAAAAATGTGGTTTTACAGAAAGGAACGGCGGTATGCAAATTGCGGTATGCGATGATAATTCATATTTTTTGCGGGAATTGCAAAAACAGCTTTTAACCCTGCCGATAGTCAAAAATATATTTGTGTTTTCCGATTTGCGGGTGTTTCTGTCGTCTGTCGAAGATGGGAAATTTTATGATGTCGCCTTGATGGATATTGACTGGAACGAAAACCGCACAGGAATAGACGCGGCGGCTGAATTGTACAAGCTGAACCCTGAAATAAAAATCATCTATGTTACGGGGCTTAATGACAAATATTCACAACATATTTTTTTACAACGCGCTAATTTGAGCGGATATCTTACAAAACCTGTTGATATTGAGTTGTTAAAGGCTAACTTGCAAAAAGTCGCTGATACTATCCCCTTTTCCGAACAGCCTACGATTACGCTCAAGCATAATGGCGGTATTGTTTCTGTCCCGTTGCGCGAGGTTTGCTTTTTTGAAAGCAAGGGGCGCACCATTGAAACGCACACAGCGGGGGAAGTGATAATATCTTACGGGCGGCTGAATGACATTATCCGCATCCTCCCGCCCGGTTTTTATCAATGCCATAAAAGCTACATCGTGAATATGAATCAAATACAGCGTTTTCAAGCTGATGAAATTATACTTAGAAATGGTAAACTCGTCCCGGTAAGCCGTTCCAAGCATAACGAAGCGAAGAAAGCGTTTATAAGCTACATCGGGGAAACGATATGATGAGAGGCAACAATATGTCCGCGGCGGTAGTTTTTTTGAACATCGCGTTGATAATGGTTTTGGTCGCCGCCGTGGGTATTATTTTATGGCGTTTTATTTCTGCACGGCGATTCCCGGTCTTTATCTGCTTTTTCTTAATCATGCCTGTCGGTCAGCTTCTCATGCTATATAGCTTTTCATTTGATGAATGGTCTTTGTTTTGGCTGTTCGGCTTGATTTCGGGTCTGGCGGCGAACATATTGTTGTTGGTATATACTATCTCACAAGAAAAAAAGACAGCCGCCACAGAAGAACTACTGGAAACGCGGCATAAAATCGAACTTGAAAAATACCATTATGAAGCCGTCGAGAAACACAGGGAAGAACTTGACGAGATACGCAAAAACTTCAACGAAAAATTAGAACTGATTGCCATGATTGCCCGTTCCGGAGGTGACGATGAAGCCCGCGAGAGTATTTCCGCGTGTGCCGAAAAGATAGACAGTACAAAGGATAATAAATATTGCGCTATTCCCGTTATAAATGCCGTATTATCCCAGAAAGATAACGAATGCAGAGCGGCGGGGATTGTTCTGTCGGTTGATTTGATTTTGCCGGAAACTCTTGCCGTTGAACCTATGCATTTGTGCAGTATATTAAGCAACATTCTTGACAACGCCATAACCGCCTGCCGGAAAGTAAAAAGCGGGGACAAGCCCGTTATACACCTTTCTTCCGTAATAAACGGCGATTATTTATTCATAAAGTCGTTTAATCCGTCAACCGAACCTAAAAAAGCCGCGCCGGGTCGCGGTTACGGATTAAAAATCATATCGGAACTTACAAAACAGTACGGCGGCGATTTTCAAAGCAATTACCGTGACGGAGTATTTACGGTAGTAGCGTCGTTGCTTACGGTTGAATGACAGGGGGGCATATGGACGCGATTATCAGGAGCTTGCTTGAACAGGGTGTGCCGAGCCTTGTTTTAGCTTTTGCCGAGCCGTTTTTTCATGCTTTCATCATTTACTTTTTTATGCGTAAGCTGTTGCCAAACCGGCTGAATGTTTACGCCCTTATCGTAATGGCTCTTGTATATGCGTTGTGGTTTAATTTGAGGGTGCCCGAACTATTTGGCACACGCTATCACTTGTTGATGAATGTATTTATAAACGCATATACATATTTTATTGTTATAATCCTTTTTCGAGGAAAGTTTTGGAAAAATGCGATTGTGTGGTGGTATTTTGAAATTATACAGACCTTGTGCCAAGCTGTCGCGTATGTGCCTGTGTTGCTCTATCATGCCGGGAACGATTTTAACGGTCAATGGACGCGGGTAGTATCTTCCGTGGAAACGGAATTATCGCTAAAACTTCTTCATTTGGGTACTTTTATTCCACTTTTTCTTTTGATGGGATTTCTGTCCCTTGTTATATGGCGCGGTATTCTAATGCAAAAATTTCACCCGTTTTATTTGCTGTTCTTCGCTTTGCCGATGGGACAGGTGTATTCTTTGTCCCGCGTGATACAGCCGAGTATGGGGGATTGGTTTTTTGGCATACTATCAATCTTTGTTCGTGATGTGGAAACAGCATATCATATCCTCGCGCTGTTCGGCTTATCTATCGGGATTGCCGCAAGTATAGCGACACTGTATTATATATTTACCCAAGAAAAGAGAACGGTTATCGAAGCCGAACTGCGGGAAACAAAGCGCGAAATGGAACTTGAACAAACCCGGTACGGCGAAATGGAACGGCGAAGCGAAGAAATGGCGAAAATTCGCCATGACTTCAATAATCAGCTTGCGTCAATCATTGAACTCGTCAAAGTAGGCGAGGACAGCACGGCGCAAAAAATTATTACCACGCTGTCGGGCGAAATAAACCAAGAGTGGAACACGTGAAACGTATAAAATAAATCACCTTTGCGCCGGATTATTTCCGGCGTTTTTCTTTTTTCGACAAATATCATTGTCTTGAATACCAATTTTGACATATTTTCTACCAGTTTTGGCAACCCTGAAATTTCAAGGGTGTTTTCAGTTATAATATTCGTCGTAGATTCAACAAAAGTTTACCTTTTGCAAATGGCCACAAAAAACATAGTAGAAGGAAGGATGATGTTGCAAATGGCGCTAAATGATGCTGTCGTACATTTTATCAAGGAATCATACGAACTACCGGAAATTGCGGATAATCCTACATGCTATATTTATGATTTAGAAGAGATAAATAAAAATATCGCTTTGATTGAAAGCCACGCGCCGTCCCAACTCAGCCTATATTATGCTATGAAAGCCAACAACAACCCTGCTATAATGAAGTACATAGCTCAACAGAAATTTCTTAAAGGAATCGAAATTGCTTCAATCGGAGAATTGGAGCAATCCTTAAAATATGTCGATGCCAGCCAAATCATATTTACCGGGCCGGGCAAGACCGAAAAAGAATTGGAAGCCTCCATAAAAAACAATATTAGGCTTATAAATGTTGAATCAATAACAGAGGCTGTACGGATAAATGACATTGCCGACCGATTAAATATAAGCAGAGTTGACATAATTCTTCGAATAAATGTCAACCACTATATAGACGATGCTCAGGAATATATGGCGGGTTTATCTACAAAAATGGGGATAGATGAAGACCAGTATTTACAGTGCTATCAAGCAATAATCGAATTGAAGAGAATACATATTAGAGGAATCCATGTGTTTTCAGCATCCGGGGTGTTGGATTATAAGAGCTTGATAAAATCTGCGCGTTATGTATTTAATTTAGTTTCCAGGTTGGAAAAAAGCACTGCTCCCATAGAAATAATAGATTTTGGAGGCGGGATAGGTATTGATTATTCAAACAACAATCAGTTGTTTGACATCAAGAATTATTTTAAAGATTTGAAATTATTGCTAAAACAATACAATTTTTACAACAAAGAATTGATTATAGAATTGGGGACATATCTTGTAGGAAACGCGGGCTACTATTCTTCTGAAATAATTGATATAAAAGAGGTCAAGGGATATAAACACGTAATCATTGCCGGCGGTATCAATCATATGGGGTTGCCATTTGAAATGAAAAGGAAGCATCCGCTCCACATCATACCTATGGGTGTCCCGAAATTATATGAAAATCAACCTTTTGTCTGCAATGAATTAGCTGATATAAGCGGCCCCTTATGTATGGTATCTGACAAATTATCTTGGGATGAATATATCAACAGGGCCGAGATTGGGGATATAGTTGTTTATAAGCAAGCGGGAGCCTATTGCTATGGGCTGGGAATGTTGGATTTTTTAAGTCATCCTCGCCCAGAAGAATTAATCATTCAAAACAATGCAAATAAAAAATGAAAAGGATGGTGCAAAAAGTATGAATAGAGAACAGCTATTGTTTTTTGGTCGTGCATTAAAAGAAGATATTAGTGGGATTCTTGAGATTGAAAACGAATTTTTTGGATCATATATTCGAGTGTTTGATGAAGAAAAAATTACAACATGGTTTGAATATAATCCCGATATGTTTTATGTTATTAAAAATAAATCTAACATTGTATTGGCTTTTGCCATTCTTGTTCCTGTATCAGAAGAATTATATATGAAATTAAAAACAGGGCAAGTTAGCGATATATTAAATTTTGATGAAAAGGATGTTGAAGAAGACTTCCTTTCCGATTATTGTTTTATTGAAGAAGTTTGCGTTAGCAAAATTAAAGCAAGTGACTACATGAGAATTGCTAATGCCTTGGTCGGAGGAATCTTTAAAGAATTATATGGAAAAGCCAAATATATTACTACCTCACCTATAACGGAGGATGGTAGAAGAATTTGTGAAGCTTTGAATTTTGCGTTTGTTTCTGAAGAAGAATATGAAGGCGAAAAATATCCTGTTTATGAATTGACAGTTACAGAAGAATTATATATAAAATTTACAAATTTGATTGAAAAAACAAATTTAATATATAATTTTGAACGCAATCGCGATATCATTACAAAAGGAGTTCAAGAATTTCGGCAGCAGGTGGAACGAATTTGCGATAAGTATTCCAATAAGACAGCTATTACATATCTGCGTAATGACGGCACAAAAGACGTTTTTAGTTTTTATGAAGTATTAAAACGATTGATAACTGCACGCGAACAGTTTGCCAACGCCGGTCTACGTCCCGGCGACCGAGTGGCGATTATATCGCCGCATACCTCTTTTGCCGTTATCGCCGGATTTGCGCTTGCATACTCAAATATAACCATTGTTTTAATTGACGCCGCCTTGCCAACGGACGAAATCAATCGTTTATTGGATTTTTCAGATGTTCGTGCCATTTTTACCGTTCCTTCAAAATATGAAGTGATTGACAGTGCGCTGTGTGACGAAATTCCGGTCTATGACATATCTCAAAACAGCATAGAATATCAAATGTTTCCAAATTCAACCAAAATCGTATCGCGCCCCGTAACCATAGACCCCGACACAGATGTAATATCTATTCTTTACTCGTCCGGCACAACTGCAAGTGTTAAAGGTGTGATGACGAAATATTCATCGGTGATAAAAACGATACCCATGTACCATAAGCTATATAGTAGATTATGTAGCAAACCGGATGGAATAAACTTATTATATGCGCTTCCATTTTGTCATGTAGCGGGTTTCTTCTGCGCGTTTCAGCATTTTTTGAGCGGTTGCGGTCTTGGTATGATTGAAGATATTGACGCAATTAAAATCGCAAACGCTTTTCATTCCTATCAACCGGAATTTTTCGCGCTTGTTCCTAAATTTTACGAAATCATGGAAGAAAGAATCAGACAGACTATACGTGAAAAAGGTATAGTCGTATGCAAAACATTCGGTTTCTTAAAAGCATTATCGCATTTTTCGTATAAGTATCTTGGATTAAATATCGGCAAATATTTTTTCAAAAGCATACGTGCCCGTGTTTTTGGAAAACGACTTATTGCACTTGGTTCGGGGGCTTCCATATTCAAGAAGTCCACCATGAGTTTTTTCCTTGATTTAGGTATAGGCGGTTGGGCTAATTTTTATGCGTTGACGGAAACTTATGTCCCTGCCGTAGTAACAGGTGACTTTGACCGCTATCCCGCAGGAACGGTAGGAAAATACACTCGTTTTGACGGTATTGACGTTAAGATTTCCGACCCCGATTCAAGCGGTGTCGGTGAAATCCGTATTAAAACATTCTTGATCATGAAAGGTTATTTCCGAGAACCGAAAATAACCGCTGCCGCTTTCGATAAAGATGGATACTTCATGACGGGTGATTTAGGCTACATAGATAAAAAGGGTTATCTTTACGTAACAGGGCGAATAAAAGAAGCAATACATATGCAAACCGGAAAAAAAGTCGCTCCCGATGATGTAGATAGTTTGTACGGCGGTATCTGCCCGAATGTCGCGCTTGCTTCTTGTGGTATTCCTTGTAAAGATGGTAGTGGCTATGATGATATACACCTTTTCATAGAAAAGGGCGGATTGTCGGCAGACGGGCAAAATGAAATGCGAAAAAACATTACGAACTTTTCCGCGCAAACAAGCACGTTATATAGATTGTCGGGCGTTCACTTTATAGATAAAATCCCATTTACTTCTGTCGGTAAAGTTAAACGTTATCTGCTGAAAGAAACGGCGATTGCCGAACGAGCGGCGGAACGCAAAGATATTGTATCACATACGATTAACGGCGATACAAAGAATATTGTGTTGCGTGTTATCGCCAGTCATGCAGAAGGGCAGAATGTAACTCTTGAAAGCCGTTTAAAAGACGATTTAGGTCTTGATTCGCTGACAATGATGACAATATGCGTTGATATTGAAGGCGCATTAAATATCATAATTGACCAACGCATGGGCGCGGTAGTTACGGTGAGCGATATAGTGGCTCTTATTGAAAGTGGTAATACAACAAGCCATGATACGAACATGACATCGAAGATTTCCCACTAACGAAAACAAAAAAACATTTGACGCAAAGGCAGTTAGCGGCGCGTTTGTCCATTACGATGCGTTATTTGATGTCCATTGCCGAGGGTTTTTCTTGCCAACAGAAAACAGCGTAGTATGACGCTACACCGTTTTCTGTCAAAAAAGTTTTCTTATCGGCGGGGGGCATTTTGCCCCCCGTTTTTTTGTTGTTATTTTTCCGCGTTTTGCCTCAGGCGCTCGGAGTAGCAAAACCCAAGCGGCGCGTTGAGCTTGTCAAGCATTTCGCGCGCTTTTGGCGGCTGCCAGTCCTGGGGCAGGGCAGTGACGACCATTTCCGGGTTTTTGGCCAATTGAAGCAGTTTTTGCTTGGTCAGGCCCAGCGAATGCATAATATCCGGGTTGTCTTCCACGAGGCCGATATTCGCATTTATGAAATCGAATATTTTGCTCGCGATTTCAACCGAAATGTCGCTGACCGGGCCGTTTGCCACTTCGTCAAAAATTTCGGCCACTGTTTTGTTTTCTGTTTCCACTTTTAGTATGTCGGAAGTGTATACGGTCATGGCGTCGGCGTATTCCTCTTTGAGCTTCGTCAGCACTTTGGGCGCGTTGGCGTATGTATCGCTGATATTTATGAAAGCTTCGTAGCGCGCGGATTTCGGATCCTTTATCAAGCCTGTGACGTACCTGTACACATTTCTCGCGCATGTAAAGGCGATCGGCGTTACAACGACTTCGGCGTATATTTTGAAACCGTACTCTTTTTTCGCGAGCTTGCAAGTCGTTAAAAAATCCTCGGTTTTGCAGCTCTGCTCGAGCAATATGTTTTTTTTGTTTTTTATCGCCGTCTCGCCTATGGCGTCGCGAAGCCCGAGCATGAAATCCTCGATTAGATTTCCGTGCTCATCGCCGAATTTTGCGTGTATGAACTCCCTGAAAATATTGGACGCCTTGATTTTGTCCTTGTCCACCAAACCGTAATTCGAGCCGTATTTTTCCGGTATGACGCAATCCACCACGGTGGATTTTCCCGAGGCGATGGCCCCCGCCACAATTATCAAAAATGGTTCTTTTGCAGGCTCGACATGGGAAAACAAATTGTCGTAGATATTTTCGACGGTCTTTTCTTTGACTTTTTCTGTGAGGTAAAGAGCGAAGAAATTTCCCAGCTCTTTTATTTTATCTTTGTATTTGGCTTCGGGGAGGCCGTCGAATGCAAAGGGGTCGCCCCATTCGCTTTTGAGATTTTCCCACCTGGCACCCATTTTATCGGCGATTTCATTTATTTCATCAATTGCCAGATATTCCAGTTTTTTTAAATTTTCAATTATCGCATTTTGGTCCATCGCAAAATCGTTCTCCTTACTTGTCTTCAAAAATTTTCAAGCTTTTTTGACTATCGAAACCACGCTGGATTTGGGCAGCACGAGCGGCGTATCCGCGCCAAGCGCGATTTCTCTTGAAACCGGGCGCACCGCGGCGGGGTTTTCAAAACAGTTATATGAATGCGCGTCCTCGCAGGCGAGAACAGTCAGCGTGGCCGGCCCCGAAATATCGCCGCCGAAAGCCGAGAGTTTTATCTCTTTTTCTTTTTCATAATCCAAATTGGCAAGGGTTATCGTGAGTGTTCCCCCGTCGCTTTGCGAAGCGGAGGCCGAAACGCATTTAATGTCCCCCCTGTCCTTGACTTTTATCG
>Ga0082212_10005972_pt1 | contig 16471 bp, 12 predicted proteins | sample TergutNt197P3_FD_71548 | JGI IMG/M metagenome (GOLD analysis project Ga0082212, IMG submission 71548) | Neocapritermes taracua P3 segment gut microbial communities from Petit-Saut dam, French Guiana - Nt197 P3 | ecosystem: Host-associated > Arthropoda: Insects > Digestive system > Gut ... | reverse complement strand
TAAATCGGGCAGTGAGAAGCTTTATAACTGGTCATACAGTGAAGAGGCGGTCAGCAGGCGGGAGCAAAACCGGTTAAGGCGGGAGGAATTAGCGGAAGAGAAAAGGCTTTATCGGGAAGAGCTGGAAAATGAAAAGATTTTGCGCCGTGACCGAAAGGTCAGCGGGGTGACGGAGAACACGAAATTGACTGAAACGGTCAATGAGAGCAGGATAAAATCCCGGGATGATATGCATGAAATTCATTTGCATGATTTTGAGACGGATTTTGATAAAATAAAGATTCATGGAAATTTCAAGGACGAAGGGGTGAATGAGGATGTCCACGAGATAAAAATTAGGGGTGAGGAGCTGTATTCCGATGAGGAGGAAGATACCCAGGCAAGGCGGCCGACACCAAGCCGCCGCGTGGCAAGCGAGCCGGTGAAAGAGAAGCCGGGAACTGATATTAGCCGGGAAATCAGTCAGTTAAGCCGGGTGAAAATGGAGTACAAAAAGCCGCCGGTTTCTAAATTGGCTTCCGGCAAGAACAAAAATAAAGGCGACCAGGCCCGCGAGCTGAAGGAAACCGCGAAAATGCTTCAGCAGACGCTGCTTAATTTCGGCGTTAAGGTTACGATGACGGAAATCAGCCAGGGGCCGGCGGTGACCAGATATGAGATGCAGCCGGAGCAGGGGGTCAAGGTAAGCAAAATCGTTAGCCTGCAAGATGACATTAAGCTGAATCTTGCGGCGACGGATATCCGGATTGAAGCCCCGATTCCCGGCAAGGCGGCGATCGGAATTGAGGTCCCGAACAAAGAAAATACGATGGTTGCTTTTCGCGATCTGATTGAATCGCGGGAGTTTCAGGAATTTCCTTCGGATTTGGCTTTTGCGGTTGGCAAGGATATCGGCGGGCAGATTATTGTTTCCGATATTGCCAGAATGCCGCATATGCTGATTGCCGGGGCGACCGGGGCGGGCAAGTCGGTATGTATTAACACTTTGATCATGAGCATTCTTTATAAGGCGCATCCGGATGACGTGAAGCTGATCATGATTGACCCTAAGGTGGTGGAGCTTAGTGTTTATAATGGGATTCCCCATCTTTTGATTCCGGTGGTCACGGACCCGAAAAAGGCGGCTTCCGCGCTTCATTGGGGGGTGGCGGAGATGACGGACCGGTATCAGAAGTTTGCTGATTATAATGTCCGCGATTTGAAGGGCTACAATAATAAAGTCGCGGGCATGAAAAATAATGATGACCCGGAGGGGGCGAAGCCTTTGCCGCAGGTGGTCATTATCGTGGACGAGCTGGCGGATTTAATGATGGTAGCTCCGGGTGAAGTGGAGGAGTCGATTTGCCGTTTGGCGCAGCTGGCGCGGGCGGCGGGGATTCATTTGATTATTGCCACGCAGCGGCCTTCGGTTGACGTTATTACCGGCCTGATTAAGGCGAATATGCCGAGCCGGATTGCGTTCAGTGTTTCAAGCGGAGTTGACTCGCGGACGATTCTGGATATGATTGGGGCGGAGAAGCTGCTTGGCAAGGGGGATATGTTATTTTATCCGCAGGGGTATTCGAAGCCGGCGCGGATTCAAGGGGCGTTTATTACCGATAAAGAGGTTTCGGATATTGTTGATTTTATAAAGAATCAGACGCAGGGGGATATTTATGACAATGCGGTTGAGGAGCGGATCAAAAGCATCGTGCCGACGGGAGGGACGAAAGGGGGGATGGCGAAGGATGGCGATGAGGAACGGGATTCGCTGTTTGTGGATGTGGGCTGGTTTATTATTGAGGCGGATAAGGCTTCGATTGGGAATTTGCAGCGGAAGTTCAAGATTGGCTTTAACCGGGCGGCGCGGATTATGGATCAATTGTGTGAGGCCGGGGTGGTAGGGGAAGAGGAGGGGACGAAGCCACGGAAGATTTTGATGGGAGCGGAGGAGTTTGCGCGGTATTGTGAGGACTGCTTGTAGCGTTTGGATAGGAGACATAGATGTTTAAGACGGATATTGAGATTGCGAAAGAAGCGCGGATGCTGCCGATCCAGGATGCGGCGGCTTCGCTGGGGATAGCGGCGGATGAGCTGGAGCTTTACGGGAAATATAAGGCGAAGCTTGCGGATGAATATTTGCGGCGAATCCAGGGGAAAACGGATGGGAAGCTGATTTTGGTGACAGCGATTAATCCGACTCCGGCGGGGGAGGGGAAGACGACGACGACGGTAGGGCTGGGACAGGCTTTTGGGAAGTTAGGAAAGAAAGCGATTTGCGTGCTGCGGGAGCCTTCGCTGGGGCCTTGTTTTGGGATGAAAGGGGGAGCGGCCGGCGGCGGGATGGCGCAGGTCGTGCCAATGGAGGATTTGAATCTTCATTTTACCGGGGATTTTCATGCGATTACGGCAGCGAATAATTTATTGGCTGCTTTGCTTGATAATCATATACAGCAAGGGAACGCGCTTTCGATTGACACGCGGCAGCTTGTCTGGAAGCGGTGCCTGGATATGAATGACCGGGTACTTAGGAATGTCATGGTTGGTTTGGGCAATAAGACGGATGGGGTAGACAGGGAAGAGCATTTCGTGATTACGGCGGCTTCGGAAATTATGGCGGTGATCTGTCTGGCAGTGGATATGAAGGATTTAAAGAAGCGGCTTGCCCGGATGATTGTGGCTTATAGCTTCGCCGGGGAACCGGTGACGGCGGGTGATTTACAGGCGGTCGGGGCAATGGCGGCGCTATTAAAGGAGGCGATGAAGCCGAATTTAGTCCAGACGCTTGAAAATACGCCGGTTTTGGTTCATGGCGGGCCGTTTGCGAATATTGCCCACGGCTGTAATTCGGTGCGGGCAACGAAAGCGGCGCTGAAAATGGCGGATTACTGCATTACCGAGGCGGGCTTTGGCGCTGACCTTGGCGCCCAGAAGTTTTTTGACATTAAATGCCGTCAGGCGGGGCTTTGGCCGGATGCGGCGGTACTGGTCGCAACGGTCCGGGCGCTTAAATATAATGGCGGGGTCAAAAAAGCGGAGCTTAGTGAAGAAAATATAGCGGCGCTGGAGCGGGGGATTGCCAATCTGGGAAAACATATCGAGAATATAAAGCTTTATGGCGTTCCGGTAGTGGTGACGTTAAATCATTTTGCCTCCGATACGGAAGCAGAGATTGAGCTGGTCGCTGACTATTGTAAACGTCTGGATTGTGAATTCGCGCTTTCGCGGGTTTGGGAGCTTGGCGGGGAAGGGGGGATTGAATTAGCGGAGAAGGTTTTGGCGACCCTTGAAAATAAGGAGAGCGAATTTACGTTTTTGTATGACGATTTTTCCTTTTTGCCTTTGCAGGACAAAATCAGATTGGTGGCGACGAAGATTTACGGTGCGGCTGGAGTGGTTTTTGCGGATGGGGCAATAACGCAGTTAAATCGGCTGGAAAGCCTTGGTTTTGGAAATCTTCCGGTTTGCATGGCGAAAACGCCGTATTCGCTTTCGGATAATCCGGAGCTGCTTGGGCGGCCGGAGGGTTTTGAGATTCAAGTCAGGGAGGCTTATGTCTCGGCGGGGGCGGAATTTGTTGTGGTACTTACCGGGGCGGTGATGACGATGCCGGGGCTGCCGAAGGTTCCGGCGGCTTATGGGATTGATGTGGATGAGGATGGGGGAATTGTGGGGCTGTTTTGATGAATTTACGCCGCGCTTTTAAGATGGGAGAAAGTATCGTGTACAATATAATTGACGGGAAAGCGATTGCTCAGCAAATAAAAGATGAATGCCGGGAAGAGGTCGCAAGGCGGAAAGAAAAGGGAATCGAACATACGTTTGCCGTGGTGCAGGTGGGGGAAGATGCGGCTTCGAGTGTTTATGTGCGGAATAAAAAGAAGGGCTGTGCCTATATCGGGATTCATTCGCTTTCATTCGAGTTACCAGAAGAAACGAGTGAAGCGGAACTGTTAGGGCTGATTGATGAATTGAATGGAAATGACCAGGTAACGGGAATATTGGTTCAGTTGCCGTTGCCAAAGCATATTGATGAGGATAAAATTATTTTGGCGATTGCGCCGCATAAGGATGTTGATTGCTTTCATCCGCTGAATGTCGGGAATCTGGCGATTAACCGCCGACATGCGGGTGATTTGGATGGCCGTCTCAGCGATATATCTGGCCATATGTCCGGCCATCTGCCCGGCTACATGCCTGGCTATTTGCCTGGCTATTTGCCATGTACACCGGCGGGCGTTATTGAACTGCTAAAGCGGTCGGACATTGAAATCGCGGGGAAGGAATGCGTGGTCGTTGGACGCAGCAATATTGTTGGGAAGCCGATGGCATTATTGCTTTTGCGCGAAAATGGAACAGTGACGGTGGCGCATTCGCAAACGCGGAATCTGCCGGAAGTGACGAAGCGGGCTGATATTTTGGTAGTTGCGGCAGGCCGGGCGAAGATGATTACCGGGGAATATGTGAAAGAGGGGGCGGTGGTGATTGATGTGGGGATGCACCGTGATGAGAATGGGAAATTGTGCGGGGATGTTGATTTTGATTCGGTAGCTCCGCTTTGCCGTGCGATTACGCCGGTTCCGGGTGGGGTCGGGCCGATGACGATTGCGATGCTGCTGCGAAATTGCGTGATGTGATGCCGGATATATGGAGCAAAAAATGGAATGTCCAAAGTGTGGATTTGTACTGATAGATGACCGGTGGATTTGTGAGAATTGTGGTGCGGAAATTCAGATGGTTCCTGATTTTGAGCTGGAACTGGAAAATAGCATTAATGAGGTTTTGTTAAATGTCGCTGATGAAATAGACCCGCGCCGCAATGAAGAAGTGTCCCCCAAAATAGATAAGAAAAAACCGAAAGCCATGAAAACAGCCCCGAAAAAAAAGGGCGGCAAGTGGTTTCGTTATCTCATTATTGCGTTATGCGGCATTGTTTTTTTGGCGGCCGGCATACCGTTAAGTTTTACGGTTTACCGGAATAACTCAGCGGCTTATCAGCTTAGCCAGGCGCGGATTTATGAGGAAAGCGGGGATTTTGGGAATGCGCTTTTGCATATTGCCAAAGCGGATGCGTTAAGGCCGAATGATGCGGAGATAAGACTGTTATGGGCGGCATACTGTTTTTCCAATGCCGATTTTGATAAAGCGGCGGCGATTTTGCTAGAGATGATTGGCTCGCCCCGCTATACGTGGGCGGAAAAGGATATCTGCTATGACAATATCATCATCATCTGGCATTTAATGGAAAAATTTCAGGAGATTAATGATTTGCTCCTTGCTAGCCGGGACGAGGATTTGATCGCTGAATATCATTATTATTTGGCAAGGCAAATTTCGTTTAGTGAAGAATCCGGCGAATTTACCGGAAGCTTGCTGCTTGCCTTAAATAGCGAAGCGGAGGGAAAAATTTATTATACGCTTGACGGGACGGAACCTACAAGGGAGAGCCGGTTATATACAGCGCCTATTTTGCTGGAGGTTGGCGAGACTTCCGTTGCGGCGGTTTTTGAAAATAGGTATGGGATATTAAGCGATGTTACGATGCAGCGGTATGTCATTGAAACGAAGAAGCCGGATCCGCCTTTTGTGCCGCTTAGCAGCGGGCGTTATATTGAGCAGGTGGAAATCATTGCCACGGCATCTGATGATTGCGAGATCTACTTTACGGCGGATGGCAGTAACCCAACCGCAGAAAGCGAATTATATGAAGGGCCGATGGTTATGGCGCTTGGAAATACGGTGTATCATTTTGTGGCAATCAATGCCGAGGGAATATGCAGTGATGTTGTGGCCCGCGAGTTTGAGTTCCGTTTTAATAGTGATGTGACATTGGAAATGGCAGTTGCGAATGTTTTCAGCGCCCAGTTGCGGCGGGGACGGATTGTAGATATGGAAGGAAAAGCCGCCGATGCGGACGGGTTTTACGATTATGTGATTGATTCATTAATTGAGATTACGGATAAAGGGCTGTTTTATAAAATATATGAACATTATTACGAGCCTGGCGGCGAACCGCAGATAACCGGACATATATTTGCTGCATCTGTTTATACGGGTGAAGCCGCACATTTGGTATACAATGATTATGGGGTGCTTGAAGCGATTATGTTATAACACTAGGGTCAAAAAGTCATGCGTTTCATGCTTGCATGAAAAAGCATGAATTTATGACCCGCAAAAAATGAGAAAGTAACCCGATTAGGGCGGATTTCGAATTTTTTAGGATTGTGAAGCATGAAGTGCGAGCAATCCGCAGTGTTACACATCATTTAGAAAGGTACGGTGGAGAAATGGGTTGGTGTCCTGAATGTAAGTCGGAATATGTTGAAGGTATCCGGGAATGCGCAGATTGTGGCTTGAAGCTAGTGGATGAGCTGGTTGATGAGCCGGATGAAAAAGAAACGGAAACGGTCGCGGATGAAGAAGCTGCTTACATGGAGTTCATCAAGAAAATTTCTTCTGATGAAGGCTTGTCCTTAGACGGTGAAACATCGGAAGAGATGGTGGAACAACTGAAAGAAGCGGCGGCGCGGGAGATGGCGGCGCAAATGCGTTCACAGGCGGCGAAGGTGTACCGGAATAATGATGAGCGGGCTGAAGAGCACCGGACATCAGCTTACACTTTGATATTAGTCGGCGGTATCGGCTTGATTGCGATCGGGTTATTCTTTTTCGATATTTTGCCCTTTCAAATGACGGGGTTTAGTAAGTACATGATTACCGGGGTAATGGGGGTTCTATTTATTCTTTTCCTGGTGATGGGCGTGATCTCAATGAAAAATTCGCGGATATTGGCAGTCAGGGCCGGCAAGGAAGAGAACCTGACGAATGAAATAAAAAACTGGTGCCTTGCTAATTTATCAGCCTCTTTGATTGACGGGGAAATTTTTACGGACGAAGAAGCGGATGAGCTCAGTGATGAAATCAAGTATTTCCGGCGTTTTGAGAAGATGCAGGAGATGCTTAACAATCAATTTTTGAATTTAGAAGAAGGATATCTGGACCGGCTGATTGATGAGGTTTATCCGGAGATATTCGGGAGTTAGGCTTGAAAATTACGATAATTGCCGTAGGCAAAATCAAAGAAAAATATTGGCGGGACGCGATCGCCGAGTATGAAAAACGCTTGGGCAAGTATGGGAAAATTTCGCTTATCGAAGTGGAAGATGAAAAAGCGCCGGATCATATCGGCGATGTTTTGGTTGAGCAGATTTTGGCTAAAGAAGCGCAGCGAATCAGTAAGCATATAAAGGCTGATGCTTATGTGATAGCCTTGGAAATTAAGGGGAGGGCAATGGATTCGGAAGCATTGGCAGCGTTTTTTGCGAAACAAGCGGTGGATGGAGCCAGCCATTTACAGTTTTTGATCGGAGGGTCGCTGGGCTTACACCGGTCGCTATCGGAAAGGGCGGAGATGGGATTAAGTTTTTCAGCATTCACTTTTCCGCATCAGATGATGCGGGTGATTTTATTGGAGCAGATTTATCGGGCTTTTCGGATTAATGCGGGGGAGCCTTATCATAAGTGATTGGAGTTAATTATGATCCAAGTAACTCCATTGACTGAGTCAGTCACTTTTCGCGTTCCAGCCTGGTAATCCAATCCATGACCATCGGCGAAAGAACCGTTTCACATTCAATATGCGCATTATGCCCGCCACCGTCTGCGGCGACGAACGTGGCTCGCGAGAATCTTTTAAATAAATCAAAGGCATCTAAGAATCCAACGGCGTTATCCTGTCGGCCGGTGAAAATCAAAGATGGTTTATCAAATTCCATGACCCTTAAACTGGCTTCAAAATCATGGCTGTAAGCACCGTCAAAATAGTTGAACAAAAAATCATTGTCGGCAATTTTAATTCCGGCCAAAATATCCGCTTTGGTCCGGTTCAAATTATGCGGTGTCGCAATAACGGCAAAAGATAAATATTCATTGACATCCGGGTCGTCATTGGCCGATGGCATATCCGCTGACATAAACAGTAATTTTTTTCCCGGAAGCTTTTCTTTTTCAATCCGATTCATTATCCATGATTTTATTTGCGGGCAAATCAGCAAAGCGCCGTTTATTTTGTCTTTCATATTATGGATAAGGCCAAGTGATAAATAGGCGCCGAAAGACTCTCCCGCGATGAGGAAATTTTCATCGGGAATGATTATATTAATAAATTCAGTAAGGATATCCAGGACATTGTCGGCATTTTTAATCCATTTAGCGGCCGGAGTTTGCCCCATTCCGGGTAAATCCAGATAAATCCGCCGGTAGAGGTCAGAATATTCAGGCCGGCTAAAAATCGGTTCCAGACATCCGCTCATCATGCGGTGGTCAAGGGTATAACCGTGCAGGCAGATGATGGGGGTTCCTTTTCCGTAGTCTTCATAATAAACAGGCAAATCGTGGATTAAGCATTTCATAGAATGGTTACTCCTTTTAAGGTGATGTTAAAACTATTATAGTAACTCTATCGAAATATCGTCAAGGGTAAAATTATTACTATTAATATCCAATTAATGTTGATTAAACGGTTGATTTATTGGGTTTTCTCATGTATTCTTATGTCAATGAAGAGTAGGAGCGAGTAAGCATGGAAAAAGTTTTAGGGACGAAAGTCGGCAAAGTGATTCCTTATTTTGTACTGGTGTTAATGGTAATTGGGATCGTTTGGCTGATAACGGAGGTGCGGGTTTTTGGAGAGGTGCTTTCCCGGTTTTATGGGGTTATCCGCCCATTTATTCTAGGGGCGGGGATCGCTTATATTTTGAATATGCCTTGTAGTGCGATTCAGCGGCTGCTTAATAAGACGAAATGGAAGTTTGTGATGAAGCGGAGCAGGGCATTCAGTGTGCTGATTTTGCTTATTATCATTTTTCTTTTCGTCGAAGCTTTGATTCTGTTGATTTTTCCGGCGATCAGCAAAAGTGTTACCTTTTTCATTTCGCAAATCCCGGTATATCAGCAGAATATTCGTTTCATGATTGATTTTATCAATGATTTTACGATGCCGGAGTTTATGACGAATTTTCTGGGTGATGATTTTCGGGCCGATGTGATGTTGCAGAATCTGGTTGGCCGCCTTGATTTCGAGAAAGCGTTTACGCAAGCGGTGGCTGGTTTAGGAGGAATCGGTTCGGGGTTGTTCCGGCTGTTCCTTGCGATTATCACTTCGATTTATTTTTTGGTGGAAAAAGACCGCCTTAAAATCTTTATAACGAAGCTGGTGGTTATTTTAACTTCGGAAAAGCTAAGTAGCTTTATTTTGAAGTATTCGCGAAAATTAAATTTTAATTTACGGCAATATGTTTTCGTGCAAACCATTGATGGCTTGATATTAGGGACATTAATGTTGATTACGCTGTTGATATTCCGTTCCCCGTTTGCATTGATCCTAGCGTTACTTTTGGGGATATTTAATTATGTACCGTTTTTCGGTTCGCTTTTCGGCACCCTGATTTCGGTGCTTGTGGTCGCTTTTACCCAAAATATCCAGACCGCATTAATGGCGGCGGCGGTCATGTTTATCATACAGCAGTTAGATGGCAATGTCATTCAGCCGAAGCTGATGAGTGAGTCGTTTGCGATTAGTCCTTTGCTGGTAATTATCAGCATTACGGTCGGCGGAGCTTATGGGGGTATTTTAGGAATGCTGGTGGCGATTCCGGTCGTGACGGTGATTAAAGATATGATTGATGCTTACATAGAATGGAAAGAGCCGCCAAAAGAGGTGGTGGAAGAAAATGCTGAAAAACTTACTGGTGACATTGAGGAGAAATGATAATGATACAGAGGTTGCTAAAGTGCAGATTTGTTCTACTTTTTTTTGATATTGCTGGCGTTATTCTGGCCAGTTATGCCGCCATTTTAGTTCGATATGGTTTTTATTATCCCGATGTTCCTGATTATTACCTGAACCCAATTAACCGCTATCTGGCAATAAATATTGCTTTGACGATTATGTTGCTTCTTTTGTTTGGGATGTATAAGAGAAATCGCGAAAAAGTCAGCCGGTTTGGTTTGATTCATTTTGTGGCCCCATGTTTTTTGTCATCAGGAATAAATATTTTTGCACTGCATTATTTTCGGATTGGTGGACAAGCTATCCCGCGAAGCTACTATATTTTGTATTTTTTCATATTGCTTGCGGTGATTGCATTGAGTCGATTAGAGCAATTTCGCCAAGCATTATTGCTATTTCAACACACATTATTGGCTGTCAATGGTATGCCGGTCGCAAAAAAAATGAATAAAATATTATCAGATATCAATAATATGCAGTTCATTAAAAAAGCAAGCGAATCCTTATCATATCAACATATTTCCATTCGTGTCCGCGCCATGATTACGAAAACAGACAAACAAGCATTTTTATCAGCGTTGATATGCTGTTTTTTTGGTTATGGATATTTCGGTTTTCACCTGATTCCCAATCACGATGGCATTATGAACCTTAACTGGAACACATATGAGGCATATGGAAACGGAAGATGGTCAAGGACTATGCTATCATCCATTTCTGATTTTTACACTCCGTGGCTGCTGATCATTATTTCTTTTCTCGCGCTGGCAGTTTCGGCAGTTATTGTCGTCAGGTTATTGGAGGTAAAGCGATTTGTGGCCATTTTAGCAACATCTGTCTGTCTAACGTTAAGTCCCCCTGTTATCAGTATCATGACTTATGCATACTTGATAGATGGGCATTTCATCGGACTGGCACTGGGTTTTGCCTCGGCATATGCCATTGAGCGTTGCAAATTGCAGTGGGCAGGGTTATTATCCGGGACAGTTTTGCTTGCTATTTCAATGGGCGAGTATCAGATGTTTGTCTGCGTTGTTATCGCTCTTTTTTCCGTTCGCTTATTGCAAATCTTAATTCAGAACAAGAGTTCGGGGGAGGTATTTCGTTTTATCAGCAAATACATTTTTTTGATTATTTCGGCGACCGGCCTATATTTTGTGATGAACCGTGTCGTACTTTCAGCCTTAAATCTCAATATGAGTGGCTATATCGACTTGGACAGGGCAGCCGGGCTTAGTTACCGCGATCGCTTGGATGGGCTCGCTTTTGCCTACCGCAGTATCGGTGAACATCTTACATTTACACTGAAACATGGCGGTTCATTTGCTTACTTCATAACGGCACTGCTATTTGCCTTGATACCAGTTTTAGCTTTTATACTGTTAGTTTCCGTTAAAAAAAGGCCTATATACCAAGTTGCGCTGGTAGTTTTGATTATCGCAATATTACCGGTGCTGATGAATTCGATTTTTCTGTTAAGTCCCGACCCTGAGTATGTTCATGTTGTCATGAAGTATGCTGCTTGTTTTATATTTATATGTGGCATCGTGCTGACGGAAGAATTAAGCAATCGAACGGTTAATAACAATAAAAACATCAAACTGCTCGCCGTCTCGCTTCTGACTTGGGTCATGCTGGCCGGCACCATTTTGGTGGGCTTTCGCTGGGGTGTCATCGCGAATGAGGCTGGAACTATTTTAGAGGTGCATAATCGAAATTTCACGGCTCTTTGTATAAGAATTGTTGACCGTATTGAGCAGTATCCCGGATTTGATGTGCAAAATACAGCAGTATTAATCGGTTACTCAGCGATGGTTCCCGATAACAGCAATTATCCGGATACAAAACCTTTTTTTCGTGAGTATCAAGATTTTACGGGTTTGCGAGGATTTGACTATATCATGTTTACGATATGGGAGGGGCGTGTTTATCAATATATTAATGACTATATTGGTTTTGGATATATTAATGAAATTTATAAATCAGATGCCATCAAAAATAGCGAAGCCTATCAAAAAATGCCTTGCTTCCCAGATGCTGAGTCCCTAGCCATGATTGACGGGGTGCTGGTGGTTAAATTGACATACTGAAAAAACGCCGCTGGGATAGCGTAAAAATTCATATGGCATGACCGGCATAGTTGTGTTATGCTTTCATTAAGATAATGCCGATTAAGATAATGAAATTCAGGCAACTGCCATGCAAGGAGGAACAAAAATGCGAATGTATGATTTGATTCAAAAGAAGAAATATGGTGATGAACTGACACGCCATGAAATCAATTTTATGATTAAGGATTTTACCCTTGGTTCCATTCCTGATTATCAAATGTCGGCAATGATGATGGCGATTTATTTCCGGGGAATGAATGAGGCGGAAACGTTATTTTTAACCGAAGCAATGGCGAAAAGCGGCGATATGCTTGACCTTTCGGCGATTAAAGGGGTCAAAGTGGATAAACATTCAACCGGCGGCGTTGGGGACAAAACCTCCCTTGCGTTAGCGCCGATGGTTGCCGCCTGTGGAATTAAAGTCGCTAAAATGAGCGGGCGCGGATTGGGGCATACCGGCGGCACGATTGATAAATTAGAAAGCTTTCCCGGCTTTTCCACTGAGATAACCGTTGATGAATTTATTGACCATGTTAATCATGTCGGCATGGCGATCATGGGGCAAACGAATGAACTGGCCCCTGCTGACAAGAAACTTTATGCCCTGCGCGACGTAACGGCCACCGTTGACCAGATGTCATTGATTGCTTCTTCGATTATGAGCAAAAAATTAGCCGCCGGCGCCGATGCGATTGTTCTTGATGTGAAAACAGGCAGTGGCGCTTTTATGAAAGCAGAAAACGATGCGGTTGCGTTAGCTGAAGAAATGTTCAGGATCGGTAATAATGCCGGACGAAAAACGATTGCCTTGGTAACTGACATGGATCAGCCGCTTGGCAATGCGGTCGGTAATGTTTTGGAGGTAAAGGAAGCAATCGAAACATTAAGGGGCAATGGCCCGAAAGATTTTGTTGATTTATGTGTTGCAATTGGAGCGCAAATGATTATCGCGGGTGGGTTGGCGGCGACGGAAGAAAAAGCGGCGGAAAAAATCCGCATGTCCATCACCGATGGTTCGGCCTTGAAAATGTTGGCAGATTTCATTGCGGCCCAAGGTGGGGATGCCGATTATGTTTATCATCCGGAAAAACTGCCGGTAGCTGACATAATCGAGCCGGTTCTTTCACCTGTTTCCGGTTATGTTAATAAGATCGTTTGTGATGAGGTTGGTTTGTGTTCCTTAATACTGGGCGGCGGCAGGGTTACGAAAGATAGCGTGATTGACCTTTCGGTTGGCATTGTTCTAAAGAAGAAAGTATGTGACCGTGTCAAAGTAGGCGAAATACTCGCCTATATTCATGGCAATGATTCAGAAAAGATCAAAGAAGCAAAAGAGCGGCTGCTAAATGCATATACAATATCTCGGAAAAAAGTAAGGACACCGGTTCTTATCAAGAAAATCATTTCGGGTGATGACATAAATGATGTTCATAGGTAATAACATAAATTTTTTTCCCCGCTCATATCCTTAATCATGAGAAAAAAAGTCAAACCATTGTCAATCCCCAAGCACGAGAAAATCGTTGAATCCTTGAAATTACCGAAGGATTCTTTGCTTGGTGCTTCGATTGTGACGGTGACCGGAAATTCGGAGGCCTTTATCGAAAATTATAAAGGCATGATTGAATATACCGATGAAAGTATCTTGCTTCAAGGTAAGACATGCCGGATTGCGATAAAAGGTCAGCGTCTGATGATTGATTATTATACCAATGAAGATATGAAAATAACCGGGCGTATTACCGACGTTTCGTATATTAGTTAATTAATTTACATTACACTAGTATAGCGAATAATAAATAGTTGATAGTTAACGTCATTGCGAGCGTTAGCGAAGCAATCCAGTAATCGCAATTCTGGATTGCTTCGGGTCAAAAGGTTATGCGCACGATAAACGAATTTAGGCGGCATCACTTATCAAAAATAATCTTTTCACTGCTAAACATTTTCGCCAAAACACCTACTAAGACCAGACAAACGCAAAGGTTCGCCAAGGCAGTCGCCGCGAAATTGATGGCCGTGATATCGCCGGTAAATATCGCCGACAGGCTTTGGGCACTATTAAAAATGGGAATCAGATAATACTGCGTTTCACTCACCGCCCCACCGGTAAACATGCCTGACAAGCCGCAGAACATGCTTAACAGCATAAACGGGGTCGCGTATGAAGTCGCTTCCTTGACCGATTTCGCATATGCCGACATGATCGAAAGCAACGCGACAAATACCAGGACCGTGGAAATAATGACCGTAAACAGCATCAAATAATCAAGCACGGAAAGGTCAAACGCCGCGCCTTCCATGCTGCCCATCATATTCGGCAGCGAAAGGGCCATGCCAAGAAAGCTCGTCGTTGCGCCAAGGAAGCCGAAAATGGCAATGCTCACTACCTTCGCCAGCGCAATGTCGCGGCGGCGGGCCGGGGTCGCCAGCACCGTCCCTAATGTCCCGCGCTCTTTTTCACCCGCGATCGATTCCGGGGCGATTGCCATGCAGCCGGTAAAAATCAGCATAATTAACAGCATCGGAATCATCGACATCATGATGTTCATGTCTAGGCTCGTTCCGGTATTCAGGTCATAATCAGCGGCATTAAGAACCGCATTAATATCAAACTTTTTCGTCATACTACGTTCATATTCACTAAGTAGGCTTTGCATCATGGCATTTATCTGCATCGATTCCATAAAGGCATTGTTATACCACATTTGGATTTGGGGGGCCGGCCCGGTCGATGACATGACATCATAATTTTTCACTGCTTCATCAAAATCAGGCGGAAACTCGATCAGCAAATCCCCTTCCTGAGCCGCAATCTTCTCTTTCGCCGCCGCCATTTCCGTCGCGGTCACCTTCGTAATGGAAACCGGGAATTCTGTCGCCGAAATCATTGCCGAAATAGAGTCCGGCATATTGACGACCGAAATCCGATATTGATAATCCTCATCGACTTCAAGCATATTCGCAAAAAGGGTACCCATCAAATTGTACATCACAAAAATTAAGAGGCCCTGGAGGATAATTCCCGAAAAGACCAATTTCCGGTCACCGAAAAGTCTCGTCAGCTCTTTTTTAAGAATGGTAAATACATTGTTTTTCATTTTAAACTCCTTTCCTGAAATTATATGTTCTCTCCGGTAGTCTGATGGTAAATATCGAAGAATGCCTCTTCAAGGGACTTGGTTCCGGCAATCTCTTTTACGGTGGCGCAAGCAACCATTTTTCCGTCAATGATGATACCGGCCCGGTCACATAATCGTTCGACCAGATTAAAAATATGGGTTGATAAAATAATGCTCTTACCCTGCGACTTAAGTTCGACCAAAAAATCCATAACGACTTTGGCGGTGATAACATCAAGCCCATTCGTTGGTTCATCGAAAATAATAATATTCGGATCATGCACAATCGAAACAACGAGCGATATTTTTTGCTTCATACCCTGGGAAAGATTCGCAACTTTTACTTCGGCGAATTTGTCAATTCCGAATTTTTCGAATAAAACCGCTTTTCGTTTTTGCGCCTTATCTTTCGAAATACCATGCATTTCGGCGAAAAAATCATAGAGGAAATTGGGCGTAAAAAAATCATCCAACTTCAATTCATTCGTCAAAAAGCCGATGTTTTCGCGCACTTTTTGCGCCTGTTTAACAATGCTGTAACCACCAACAAATGCATCGCCGGAAACCGGGTTAATCAACGTCGCCAGCATCCGCATTGTCGTGGTTTTGCCCGCACCGTTTGGGCCTAAGAGTCCGAAGACCTCCCCCTCATAAGATGTGAAGCTAACTTTGTCCGCCGCCGTAATAATCGGCTTATGCAGGTTCCTAAGCTGTTGCTGCTTTTTGGACAACTTAAAGGTCTTGCTTAAATCTGATACTACTAATACTTCTTTCATAAGACTTTTCCTTTCTTTTTTTAGTCGGCGAAAAATTTCTCTGCACGTCGGCATCAAAAATCGCGTTTTTCATATATTTTAATCGATAACAAATATGAAACAAAGAGGATGAGTATTGCTGAGATACTCATGATACCAATCATCGCAAGCTGATTATCAATCGCGGCAAGAAAGGCTACGATCTGCTCTTCAAAATGCGTGAACGTAAAACCCGCCAAACCACCGATAATCATCATCGGGAACAAGTAAATATAAGTCATCACCGTTTGCGAAATTGGGGCGACCCTTAGCGCAAACGGAATGAAAATCAGACACATAATCGCAAAAAGCAAAAAGCTTGCTGCCAGGCTGATAAAATATAGTTCGAAATGTTGATGCCAAACCTGATTGCTGAGAATATTCGCTAAGGGCATCATCAGGGTGGCAACCAATAACCCGCCCACCATCATCAAAAACGAGATGATGAACTTTCCCAAGACAAAGTGGCTTCTTTTAAGTGGCAAGCTCTGAAGCAGATAAATGGATTCTTTTCTTTCCAGGCTGCCGCCAAACGGTGAAATGGAACCGGACAGGCAAATAACCACCGCCACCGGGAAAATCAGGACGGCAGACGCAAGCCAGCCAATGAAAAGAAGCACCAGCAGCAAGATGGGCAGCTCATACCAGTATATTTTCAGCATCCGCCAATTC
>Ga0082212_10005971_pt1 | contig 16475 bp, 11 predicted proteins | sample TergutNt197P3_FD_71548 | JGI IMG/M metagenome (GOLD analysis project Ga0082212, IMG submission 71548) | Neocapritermes taracua P3 segment gut microbial communities from Petit-Saut dam, French Guiana - Nt197 P3 | ecosystem: Host-associated > Arthropoda: Insects > Digestive system > Gut ... | reverse complement strand
ACACTGTCAAGTAATTTTTTGCATTACGCCGACTACACTGACTCTAAACAAAATCTAAATACTGTATACTACAAAAAATTGCGGAATTTGGGCTTAAGTTGAATTGCTATAAACGACTGTAACCGCTAAATGTGGCCGGCGGGAATGCTGGGTGCAAACCGCTCTGGATGTAGCGCGCGTGCCAGCATTTCATAGGCCGAGATTCGGTGGTGGCTGGTGGCGGCAAATAATGCGCTCGGTATCTCTATTACCTTTCCTTGTTTATGTGCCTGTAAAAATCGGTAGGGGGATATTTCTCTGAGGCGGTCTACCAGCTTGGGGCCTTTTTCTCCAAGCAGGTGTTCTGTTGGACCAACCAGGAAATCTATTTTCCAAGAGAGTATTTTTTCTGTGGGTATCGGAACTACTCCGTTGATGCCCGCTGTGGCGGCAGAATTTATTGCTCCTACTCTGTCGCATAGATCTTGAAAGGATGTATTGGCTCCAGATATATATGGATAAACCCCTGCTGATAAGACCCTGACTGGTTTAACCCCTTTTAGAGCCTCTGTAAGAGATTCAACCCTCGCACGGCATGTGGCAATTAATGACTCTGCCTTTTTTTTTTGCCCTAGCAGGTTGCCCAACTCTTTTATGGATGTGTATACATCTTCTAAGGATTCATATTTATCGAGGATATATATTTTTACTCCGCTCTTTTTTAATACCGATATGCTGTCGGGGGGGGAGAATGAGGACATCAATACCAGATCGGGCCTGAAGCGTAAAATGTCTTCTGCGCTTGATCCTTTGAGGGTTGGATATTGTTTTGCTGTGTTGACATCGGGCGCAAAAAGTGGGTCGTGAGCTAGATGGCATAGTGCGGCTATCTGGTTGGGCGCGGCTAGGGCTAGGAGTAAATCATCTGTGCCTATGGTTTGGCTGACAACTCTCTTTGGTGTAGAGGCGACTAATGCTAAGTTGGGTTCATTCGGGAATAAGAAAAAGGAAAAGATGGCAAAAAAACAGGTGTATAGCAGTATTACTTTTGGAAGTCCATAATTGCTTAGGCTTTTTGTTTTTGCCATAAATGTTCCATAGTACTAGTGGCCAGTTATTAGTTTTCAGTTTTCGGTGGCTAGTGAGCGATGTTATAGATCATATTTCTGATTGTTGCAGTTAGTTTGCAAAAAATTAAATTTGAGGTGATTGCAAAACCCAGTTTCTCGTCTGTGCCTTCACATCCGCCGTATCCTGCTTAGTGACTGCAATTTATAAAATAATACAATGTTACGCAGGATTCGGCTACATTCTGGCACAGCTTACCAACTCCGTTGTTTCAAAACCCCATGGGGTTTTGAAAAGGGCTCATTTGCTATTCCAAATTGGCAAAAATGATACAACTTGGAATAGCAATTCTGTTGCCTACAATACAGGTGTTGCCTGTGGCTCGAGTGACTATTTTGGAAGCCTGATTGTGTCGCCGTGGTCTTTTACGATTTTCTTATACCATTCGTCTGAGTACCTGGGCTGTGTGATTCGTCCTGTTGAGTCGCGCACGTTGCCGTCGATATATTTCCAGATCAGGTGCTCACCCAGTTTGCGCCAGCGCGCTACTGTTTTTTCGGAGCACTGGCTGGAGTATTCGGTCAGAAAAATGTTGGCAGTTGCTGGGCTTTGCTGATAGAGAACTGCGGCATGTTTTTCTATGGCCTCTTGGTCGGCTTCGAAGCGGCCTTCGATTTCTCTCTGTACTTTCTGAATGTCCTGAATCATGTCGCTGTAGCGGCTATAGGCGTAATTGGCTACAAAGCTAAATACCCAAAAGGCACTGTCCCATGAAAATTCTGCCAGGCTACCATTGCCTTCGGCGAAATGTTTAGGAGGCTCGTTTATTGTGCAGTACATTGGCACGTAGACTGTGCTGTAGGTATCATCTACGCCAAACCACAGTATTCCGCCAATAGAATTGGGTAGCCATGAACGCATTTGGGCTACCATCGACCAGCCTGTTTGTTGAGTGGATATGGCTCTTTCGTGGACATAGGTTTCGCCATCGACTTCAAAGCGCATTGGTCGCCAGCGATAGGGTAAGGCAAATGGGCCTGCTCCAATGTCTTTGGTCATGTCCATTGGTGTGCCTTCGTAGTGGTCTCGCATTAATTCCATTGCTTCTCGAGTGCCTATTTTTTGGTCTGGTTTTATCCAAAGTGGCAGTGGAGTTGCCTTAACGTTGCCCATGGCAAAATCTACTGGAATTTTTAGGGAAGGCGCGCTTCTATTAAAGATGCTCCATACCCTGGCTTCACAGGATCGAAGCCCTGCGGCTGTCCAGGGGGCGTAGGTTTCGCAAAAACTGAAATCTTTGTCAGCTCCTGTAAACCATCCTTTTTGTTTGGCAAAAGAAATAACATCTTTGGAGTATAGGCAGTTTTGGGAGTCGTTTAGCGGGAATTGCCTAATTCTTGCTTGGTTTGCATGGGCACTAATATATCCATCAGGAATCTTAACGGCCACCCAGACTGCCCCTTTTTCGCCTTCGCCTTTGCCGATCATTTCCATTATCCAGACTTCGTTTGGGTCGGCTATTGAAAAACTTTCGCCGCTTGAGGCGTATCCATACTCGTTTACTAAGTTGCCCATAAACTGCACGGCTTCGCGAGCGGTCTTGCACCGCTCTAGAGCGATGTACATCAGGCTACCATAGTCGATGATTCCGTTTGCACGGCCTAATTCGCGCCTTCCGCCGAAGGTTGTTTCACCGATTGAGAGCTGGTGTTCGTTGATGTTACCTACACGTTTATAGGTAATGGGAGCTTCTGGAATTTTGCCTAAAAACCTGCCGGTGTCCCATTCGATGATGTCTCGCATTGTGCCTGGCAAGTGTTTGCCACCTGCTCTGAAGTATAGCTCTCCATATAGGTTTTGGCTGTCTGCCAGATATGTGATTATGGTTGAGCCGTCCTTACTAGCTCCTTTGGTGACCAGGAGGTTGGTACATGGGATTAGCACCTGATGGCTGGCGACCAATATTATTGCCGCTGTGGTTAGGGTGTTTTGAAGGGATAGTTTCATCATGGGACTCCATTGAACAGATACTTTATAATAACAGTTTGTAGTTAGTAGTTACTAGTTAGTATTTACTAGTTCTTTTTGGGGTATCAAATGACTTATCTACGCAGAAAAGAGTTTTTGCCGTTTTCGAGACCTATGATTGGGCAAGAGGAAATTGAGGAGCTTGTTGATTCAATTAATTCTGGTTGGATTACTACCGGCCCTAAGTCTGCTAGGTTTGAAGAGGAATTGCAACGCTATAACGGCATTCCGCACTGTCTTGCGATGAATAGTGCAACAACGGCTCAGGAAATAACTTTGCAGGCTCTTGAACTCAAGCAGGGTGATGAGGTTATTACTACTCCGATGACTTGGGCGAGTACCCTAAATACAATTATTTTGCAGGGTGGTGTGCCGGTGTTGGTTGACATTGACCATAAAACGATGAATATAGACGTAACAAAAATTGAGACCGCCATTACTTCTAGAACTGTGGGGATAATTCCGATTCATCTAACTGGGCTACCTGCTCAAATGACTGCTATTTGGGAAATTGCTGAAAAACATGGCCTTTGGGTAATTGAAGATGCCGCACAGGCTATGGGCGCACACTACATGGATAAAAAAATTGGTTCTAACCACCGGTCGGTGATGACTGTTTTTAGTTTTCATGCAAATAAAAACCTAACTACCGGCGAGGGTGGGTGCATTGCAGTCCATGAAGAAAAATATGTAAATCAAATAAAGCGGTTGAGGTTTCATGGGATTGAAAAAGATGCATGGAAACGGTTTGCTAAGGATGGCTCGCCGCACACAGAGGTGGTTGAGCCTGGCCGTAAGGCCAATTTTATGGATATTCAGGCCGCTATTGGGCTACATCAAATTAACAGGTTGGATGCCTTTAATGAGAGGCGTGGCGTGTTGTTTAAGAGATATTTAGAAGGCTTGAAAGACATTGATGGCCTACTACTTCCTTGGGAAGGAGACAGTGTTCATCGGCACTGTTATCACTTGTTTGTTCTGCGAATTCGCCCTGAGATAATTGGTAGGGACCGCGATGCCTTTGTCCAAGCATTAAAGGATGAAAATATTGGCACGGGCATACACTACAGACCAGTACATATTCATGCGTTCTATCGGGATTATTATGCGCAAAATCCTAATGCTCTACCTTCTGATGGCCTCCCTGAGTGCGAGTGGAGCGGTGAGAGATTAATGAGCTTGCCTCTGTGGCCTGGACTGCTGGAGGATGACCAAGATCAGGTGATGACTGCAATTAGGCAGGTTGCTAAGCAGGCTTAATTTTCGAAAGAGACATTATATGAATATTTCTGATCTTTTAGCCACTGAATGGAAGCCTGCCCTTGGTTGTACTGAACCTGCGGCGGTTGCATGGGTGACTGCGTTGGCGATGGAACATACCAAGGGTGAAATCCGCAGTGTAGAACTTCTTTGCGACCCCCGCACGTATAAAAATTGCTATGCGGTGGGCATACCCAATTCGGGTCATTGCACGGGAATACTCTGGGCACTGGCACTTGGGGTAGCAGTTAAAAATAGTTCGTTGGGTTTGAAAATTTTTGACGGCAATTCGGCAGATGCAATTGCCATGGCCAAGGAGCTGATAGAGCACAGAAAAATATCTGTGGAAGTAGCTACTGGCCATCCTGAGCTGATGGTATGCGTAACTGTAGAAGCTGATGGTGGTACTGCAATCGCAATGGTTGAGCGTGAACATACCAATTTGACTAGGCTGGAGGCCAATGGAGTAATTATTTCTGGCAAGAGTGAATCTTCTCAACAGGAGTGTGCTACAGAGGTTAGGTCTAAACTTGTGAAATTGAGTCACGAGGAACGCAGGGAGATGGCACGTTCCCTCATGCCTAGCGACCGGAACAGGCTGAGGGAGGGTATCAATCTAAACCTTGCCATTGCAGAGCATGGGTTGGCATTGTTGCCAAAAGAATTTGCTTTTTCAGGTGACAATCAGCCACAGGCCAGAATATCTCGGTTGGTGGCGGCAGGTGTTTTTGCTAGGATGTCGGGCGAAGCTCTGCCGGTGATGACGTTGTCTGGCTCTGGTAATAAGGGGATAACTGTTACTGTTCCCATCGTTCTATGGGGGCGTGAAATTGGTGCTGAGACAGCGACTATTGAAGAAGCTTTAGCATTTGCATGTATTATGACTTCGGCTGTGACATACGAACTCGGCACTCTGAGCGCGATTTGTGGGGCGGCCAATGCGGCTGGAATTGGTGTGGCAGTTGCTCTTGTGCTACTTGCGGGCGGTAATTCTGAGCAGATTGATCTTGCAATTAACAATATGGTGGGCAATCTTGCAGGTATGATTTGCGATGGTGCAAAGATCGGTTGTGCGATGAAGACTATGACTGGCGTAGATGCGGCATTTAGGGCAACCCAGCTTGCGATGGCAGGGATTGGAATTCCTGCTACTGATGGAATTGTTGGTGAAAATGGTGCGACTTCCCTGGCAAATTTAGGTACGCTTGCTAGGCAAGGGATGAAAAATGTGGATGAAACAGTTTTGCAAATCATGCAGGGAAAACTGAAACGATAAATCGGCTGTACAGAAAATGGTATTTTGTATTGGCTAAATGAAAGCATACTGCCCTATTTCGGGAACAGGAGAAAAGTGAAATGGTGATTAATCAACAGCTAGATATTTCCCTAAGTGGGCGTGAGATTCAAGTCAATTATGGCGAGGACATACGTAGCGTTTTTAGGCAGTATCTTCCAAAGGGTAAGGCACAAAAGAGAGCATTAGCCGCCAAGCTCAATCAGCGTGTTGTGAGTTTGGATGCTCAATTGACATACCCATGCAAGATAGCACCTTTGTTTTTTGAGGACCGCGAGGGTTTGGCTGTATATCGGCACAGCGCATGTCTGTTGCTTTATACTGCAATAAGGGAACTATATCCTGAGGCAAAGGTTATCGTGGGTCAATCTCTTGCGGGGGGATACTATTTTGATTTTGTTGAAGGGCCGCTAACATTGCCTGATGTTTTGCCTGAAATTGAAGGCCGTATGAGGCAGATTGTGGCAGAAAAGAGACCTTTTGTTTGCAGTAGCACTACTAGCCAGGAGGCATGTCGTATTTTTGCCCAAGTTGGCAGTGATGACAAGGTGAAGTTGCTGGATAGCACTAGGTGGTTTGAAGTGCATTTAGTAGAATTTGGCAAATTTCTGGATATTCAGCATGGCCCTGTGGTTCCGCACGCAGGCTATATTGAGCAGTTCAGTCTCATTTCTATGCCACCAGGGTTTATTCTCCAATTTTCTACTCCAGATGAGTCTAAGGAAATTGTCCATTGTACAAAATCACCTGATTATGCACTGTTTCAAATTCATTTGGAGACAAAGGCTTGGAACCGCATTCTTGGTGTAACAAATGTTGGGACACTGAATGAAGCATGCCTTTCAGGGGAGATCGGCGAGGTTATAAAGATTGCCGAAGGATTTCAGGAGAAAAAAATTGCGGGCTTTGCTGATGAAGTTTCTTCGAGGCGGGACAAAGTTCGACTAGTGCTTATAGCTGGGCCGTCTAGTTCTGGAAAGACTACTTTTTCCAAGCGACTAATGATACAACTCAGGGTCAATGGTCTACATCCGGTAACTCTTGGCACGGATAATTATTTTTTGGATAGAGATCAAACCCCTGTTGATGAGGACGGCAAGCCAGACCTAGAGAGCCTGGAAGCTGTTGACACGGCTCTGTTTAATGAACATCTGGACGCTCTCTTGGCTGGAAAGCGTGTAAATGTGCCTACCTATGATTTTCCGAATGCGAGGAGGGCACTTCGCACGATTCCGATGCAAATTGGTGCTGATGACATTTTGATCGTCGAAGGCATACATGGATTAAATCCTGATCTAACTATGTCTGTTCCTGCAGAAAAGAAGTTGAAGATTTATATCAGTGCACTCACTCAGTTGAGCATTGATGACCACAATAGAATTATGACAACTGATGTGCGACTGATAAGGCGCATTGTCAGGGATAGGTCTTTCCGTGGCTATAATGCTTCGAAGACTATTGCTATGTGGCCTTCTGTTATTAGAGGAGAGCTAAAAAATATATACCCTTATCAGGGCGAAGCAGATTTAATGTTTAACTCTAGCCTAGTATATGAGCCGGCTGTGTTGCGGTCTTATGCTGAGAGATATTTGCTTGAAGTACCTATGGATGACGATAGCTTTGGCGAGGCATACAGGCTCTTGCATTTTGTTAGGATGTTTGTGCCTATCTTTCCTGATGAAATTCCATATACCTCGCTATTGAGAGAGTTTATTGGCGGCAGTTCGTTTGAATACTGATACCAAGATGCGACCGTTAGATCGCAACTTGGTATAAAAACCTACTGACCTCCACGTCTCCGGGCTGGTTCGGGTTTTGGCCTGTCTGTGCCGTGGATTTTATCTATATCTATTACCCACATACCTCTTCCATGAGTTGCGGCTATCAGGAATCCATGTGTCGGCTGTACTACTAAGTCTAGCACGTAGGCGGTTGGTAATTCGGAGCCGAGTATCTCCCATGATTTGCCTCCGTCCTGGCTGATGAAAACGCCACCGTCAGTGCCTAGATACAGCACGTCCTTCACCTTGGGATCTTCAATTATTACGTTGACTGTTCCGACAGGAATGTCTTTATCAATGCGAATCCACGTTTCGCCGAAGTTGGTGGACTTCCATACGTATGGTGTGAAGTCATCGTCCCGCTTGCCGTTCTGTGTTAGATAAACTGTGCCTAAATCATATTTACTTGCTACGACTCGACTCATCCACTTTCCGGGGATCACTTTGGAACTCAGTTCTTTCCAATTTGTTCCGTGATCTTTGGTAATCCACAATCGGCCATCGTCAGTGCCTGCGTAGAGTAATCCGAATTTCAGAGGAGATTCACTGATGGTAAATAGCGTATGAAATGGGATGTCACCTATGGTTTTGATGTCGTTGTGCGTTAGGTCTGGACTGATGCGTTCCCAAGTTTCTCCTTTGTCTGTGGAGCGGTGGACATACTGAAAACCATGGTAAATAATCTGAGGGTTGTGTGTGCTTAGGATGAATGGTGCTACCCACTGCCCACGAAGTGGCAATTCGCCCTCTATAGGCTTTGGAGCTATAACTTTTGTGGCTACAGGGTTTTGATTTGCCGCGTCATATGTCCATCTTGATATTTCACCATAGAAACCTGCACCATAAACAGTCCGTGGGTCTGTTGGGTCTACTGCATGATTGCCAGCTTCCCACCCTACAGTGCGACTGAACTCAACGGGCGTTAGTCTATCCCGCCTTGTGAGATCAATTACGCCACGATAACTTCCATGATCCTGCATTGAACCATAAAGGCGCATGACGCTGTCATTATCTACGTTTACGTTAAAGAATTGACATACAGGGATATTTACTTGGAATTTCCATGTTTTGCCACGATCGTAGGAGATGTAGAGGCCACCGTCATTTCCTTCGACCATATAGTTTGGATTTGTTGGGTCAATCCATAAGGCGTGGTGGTCTGAATGTAGCCCTGGCACGTTTTCCCATGTCTTGCCTCCATCTGTACTAACTACAAGGGGAACACCCATCGAATAAACTCTGTTTTCATCTGTGGGGTCAACAAATATCTGGCCGAAGACCCATCCGTAGGTTCCGCAAATTCTTGATGTCCTGTCATTGGTTTCGCTGACCTGCCTCCATGATTCGCCCTTGTCGTCTGAACGGTATACGGTAAATCCTTTGATAGTATCACCTTGGGGACGACCGTAGGCATCTGTGCCGGTGCCAGCTTTATAGGACTCATAGTTGTCAACAAATGCGTAGAGCACGTTTGGCTTGCTACGTGCAACGTCTAGGGCTATGCGCCCTCTGTGGTGAGGTGCTGGGATTCCTTGATTGATCTGCTTCCAAGTTTTGCCACCGTCGGTGCTCTTGTGGATGCCTGAGTGTTTGTAGTCGCTAAAAGTTCTTGGGTCGTTCCACTTTTCACGTCGCCTCTGCCATGTGGCCGCGTAGAGGGTTTCGGAGTTTTCTGGATCCATTACTAGGTCGATGGCTCCGGTTTGATCGTTGATGAAGAGTTGCTTTTGCCAGGTTTTGCCACCGTCTGTGGTTTTGTATACGCCCCTCTCTGCGTTGTCAGTCCATTCGTGCCCTGAAGCGGCGACATATACAATTTCAGGGTTTGTAGGATGAATGACAATCCTGGCGATAGTATTTGTGTCTGCTAGACCCATGTGTTGCCATGTTTTCCCAGCGTCTAGGCTCTTGTAAATACCGCATCCGGCGTGCGAACTGCGGAAAATATTTGCTTCACCGGTTCCAATCCATAAAATGTTCTGGTTTGAAGGAGCCAAGGCAATGTCACCAATGGAGGTTGTAGGGCCGCTGTCAAAGAGAGGCTCCCATGTAGTGCCTTCATTGGTGGTTTTCCATACGCCACCCGTCGCAGAACCCGCATAGATTGTGTAAGTCTTGCCTTTGGGAGTGGCTACAGCAAGGGAAGTCATTCGCCCACTGATATTTGTAGGGCCGACCCATTGCCACTTTAGGTCCTTGAAAGAGCTTTCATTGCGCATGGTGGCAATTTTCTCAAAGCCCTTAAGACGTAGGTCAGGCGGTGTGTTTTTTAGGATGCCCTGCGCGGACAACCCCAGCCCTGTTGTGGTGAGCAATGCTATAGTAAAGTGCTTAAACATCTGAGCCTCCTAGAGTGGATGTTATTGAAAAAAACATATAGGAACTATTTTTTTAGGCTATCGAGGAGTGCTCTGACAGCCGCTTCTAACTGCATGTCGACTCCCTTTGAAAGGGCCGCTGGTTCATTGGCAATTTTTATATCTGGCTCAAGTTGGTTATTTTCGCAGAAAAGACCATCAGGTGTGCGCCAGCCACCTTGCGGGATGCCAAAAACCAAGGTTGGGTCAATTTGTGTTTCCCACCACACAAAAGTACCTGTTCCCGCAACTGGCATACCAACCGTCTTTCCAAGTTCCTTGATTTTATATGCAACTGGAAAAAGGTGGGCATCAGAGTAGTTACCTTCATTCATTATCACTATAGAGGGCTTAATCCACTTACTGCCAGGCTGGTGCCCGTAGTATTGGCCACGCGGGATAATGTCAAAGTATTTCTTGCCACTCAAAAAATCAGATAGTGCTTCATGTAAATTACCGCCACCGTTGAATCTGGTATCAACTATCAACGCTTCAGCGTCGATATATCTTCCCAATGCCTCTTCCACTACAACCCTCATGCTTGAGTCATTCATACCGCGGACATGGACATAACCGAGCCGACCGTTTGAAAGTCGTTTCGTTTCTAAACGTTGCCTTTCCACCCATCGGTCATAGAGCAGGGCGGACTCTTGACCCAAACTGATAGGCTTGATGCTTTCATCCCATCGCTCTTTTGTAGTTGGATTCACAAAAGTAAGTAAGGTCAACTTACCAGCCTTGCGGTTCAAAAGGGCGTTATAGTCTTGGTTTCTTTTTATTTCAACGCCATCGATTGCCACGAGGATATGTCCGGTTTTGACTTTAGAAATAGCTTTGTCTAATGGTCCTTTATTAATTACCTCTGCTATTTTTAGTCCATCACTAGGGACGGTATCAAAAAATAATCCAAGGGATGCAGTGACATCACCATTTGGAGCTGAGTGGCGGTATCTCCCACCGGTATGAGAGGCATTTAGCTCGCCGAGCATTTCGCTCAAGAGTTCAGCAAAATCATAGTTGTTGTTGATATAGGGTAGAAATTTTTTATATTCCCCATGATAAAAATTCCAGTCAACCCCGTGAAGGTCGGCTACATAAAATTTGAGGCCGATTTGTCGCCAAGCATGATCAAAAATATAGGCTCTTTCTTCACTGGGGCGCACAACCATTTCTGTATTAATTGGAAGCTGGTCTCGCTTTCCTGAGTCAACATTTATTTTAGATAGTCTTCCATCTGCGATCAGAAAGATAGTTTTACCATCTGAGGATAATTCCATCCTTGCATTGTTTGCGCCAAGTTTGACGATCAATTTTGTTTCTCTTGTCCTCAGATCTGTTGACCATAGGTCTAGACCCTGCTCAAACCTAGCCAGATAAAACAGTTTGTCGGCATCCTTAGAAAGCCTGAAATCTGCCATCGATGCGGTGTGGACAGTGAGGCGTGCCTTTCTGTTTTCTATGCCTTCCCAGTCAATCCTCATCGGTTCGACGCTGGGTTTTGTTTCACCATCCTTGATAGCAGAAGTGCCATCCTTTTCCTTTTTTTCTTTTTCTTCTATTTCTTTGAAAAGAGCAAAGTCATCCTTGTTAAGAGTGTATTTATCCCAGGCATCCTGAGTCAGGAATATTGCAACTACGTCATCAGCGATTGAATTATTGCTCAGACCGCGCCCTGACTCGCGATCTGTCGCCCAATAGATGATGCTTCCATCAGCAGAAAACTTTGGAATTCCATTAGAAAAACCGCTCTTGGTCAAGTTAATTATGGGACTGTTTCCATCAGCATTTACCAGAGCCACATCCTCATTCATAGTGCCGATGGCGAATGTGAGCCACTTGCTATCTGGCGACCAAGCAAAGAACTGATCACCATCAGAGTACGAATAATTTTTTCCCTCTGGCAAAATTGTTCGAGTCTTGCCACTTGCGAGATTCAAGACCTTAATTGAGGTGCGGTTTTCAAGGTATGCCACTTCTTTACCATCGGGGGATACCAATGGCTGAAATACATCCTTTTCGGCAGAAAGTATGCAGGTTTCTTTCAGAACAGTTGAGGCATAGAAATAGTTTTCCTCTTTGCGCGTCAACGTCAAGCTATATAGCTCCCACTTTTTATTTCGCTCTGCGGCGAAGAACAACGTGCGCCCATCCGGGCTAAAAGATACAGACCTTTCTTGGGTAGGAGTATCCGTCAAACGCTTAGTAGTAGTGCCATCAGCGTTTGAAGCAAAGAGTTCACCCCTTACCACAAAAGCTACTTCCTTGCCACTAGTGGCAACTGTAAATTCAGTTAGGCCGCCGTTTACAGGCAACACCCGTTCCACTTCTGGCCTGTTGTCAATATGGATATTGATATTTATCTTGGAGGGGTTGGCGTTTTCCCGCATGGTGTAAACATCACCGTCAAAGGCAAAACACAAGGTATTATCGTTAGCTCGACTGAGAAAACGAACAGGGTGTTTATCAAAACGAGTCAATTGAGAGGTATTTTGTGGCGAATTGATATTGCTCTTGTATACATTAAATGTACCGCCTCTTTCGGCCAAAAAATAAAAATTATCCCCGCTACCAAAAACAGGATTTCGGTACTCGCTCCCCTCAGGAGTTAATGTCTTAAAAGAGCCCGTATTAATATCGAATAGGCAAATATCTCTAGTAACAGACGAAGTATGGTGCTTGCGCCATTGGTCTTCATAGCCCTTTAGATTTTGGAACAAAATTCGAGTGCCACTTGGATCGCATACAGCATATTCCATCGTGGCAGTATGCATCATGCTGGCCTGACCGCCCACCACTGGCACCGTATATGTATGTGGGGACTGAGAGGGAAACTGCAAATCACTGGCAGTGCTAATACGATTGGAAGTAAACAGCACCTGTTGTCCATCGTGCGTGAATGCAGAAGGCACATTGCTCGCCGAATGGAACGTCAAACGCTTCGCCATACCGCCACTTGCAGGCATTACAAATACATCGAAGCTACCATATCGATCAGAGGCAAAGGCAAGTGTATTGCCATCAGGCGACCAAACTGGTCGGGTATTATATGATTGTCCTAGAGTCAGTGGGGTAGCTAATCCACCTGAGCTGGCAACGCTGTAGATGTCGCCTTGGTAGCAAAAAACAATTGTTTTGCCATCCGGAGAAATAGAAGGGTATCTTAGCCACCTAGGAGTGGTGCCAACATCGCCAAAGAGCGAAAACCCAACACCAGCTACCATTGCAAGCAATGCGATTTTTTTCATGGATAGACCTTTCCGAGATAAAAATATTTTGAAAAGCAAAGATATAAAAAATCAGATCACGATCTTCTCATGGACTAACTGATTTTCACGGAAACGCCCCCATCGGAGCGGAGTGCAATCAATCGACTGATACTTACCAGTGATTATAAGCTCAGCTAAACAGTGTCCCGCCGCAGGACTTTCCATCGCCCCATGGCCCGAGTAGCCCACTTGGAGCAACAGATTGGGGTATTCATCATGCCAGCCTAAAATCGCGTTGTGGTCTGCAGTCACAGTGTCATAAAAGCTAGCCCATCCGCTTTTTAGCTTGCAAACAGCCGTGCTGGGAATGCGCTCCTGCATAGGGAGGTTAATTTCCTCAACGTAATAATCTGGCTCAAACTCTGCCTCAAGCGTATCAGGCGAATCCTTCTTAGCCTTACCAATCATCAAGTTTCCAGCCTCTTCCTTGAAATAGATACCTTGGTCAATAATCGTCATAGGAATGTCCATCCACCTCGGATCAGGATTCGGAAAATCAGTAATGAAAAGCATTCGCTTTTGACTAATGATGGGCATTCTGTGTTCAACAGGGATGCCACTCTGTTCAAGAAGTCGGTTAGTCCAAGGGCCAGAACAAAGGGCAACAATGCCTCCCATAACCGTCTCCTCGGTACCCGATCCTTCGCGGATAACAACGCCCTCAGCTTTTCCATGCGAATCAAACAAAATTTTTGTTACCTCAGTACGAAGTAAAACAGTAGGCCTATTGTCAAAAGTAGCCGACTTTTCAAAATAGCCAACAGCCGCTTGGCTTGGGTCAAAAGCACCACAGTCATTGCCAAACACACCACCAACTATAGGTTCAAATTCAAGGTACTCAGCAACCTCTGAGTCAATATGATCAATGCCGCACTTTAGCCCTGGGATTTTTGCCTCAATCTGTTCAGGCTTCCACAGCTCAAAATTAACGCCATTGTCAGCCCATATCTTAGCCGCCTCAGGGATGCGTTCCCATGCCTTCGAATAATATGTAAACAGATAGCCCGTTTGCTTAAACCCACAACTGACCCCCATCTCGTCCTTGTAACCCCTTAGTATGTCAATGCTCTTAGAACAAAGTTGCTGATTGATCGATGTTGTCCACAGATTGCGAAACCCACCAGCACTAAATGCCGAAGGTCCTTGGGCCACAGCGTCCAGCCTATCCACCGCCAGCACTGAACCCTTAAAGCCCTGCTTTAGCAGATTGTAGATTAGCGACCCAGAAGCAATCCCAGCTCCAACCACGATCAGATCGTATGCGCGCATGTTTGTCCCTCCAAAATAATTACATTATCAATAGTGCCATACCATCTTAATGATAGACCCTTGATCACAATAATATAGCAAATCAGCTACAAAAAGTTGCATCCAAGCAAACTCAGAACTGCCGGAGCCTAATACTAGGTTGCGTTTAATCGGGATTAAACGCGAAGCGCAAATGTTTTTGCAAACACGAGCAAAGCCCGAATTTTCAAAAACTTGCGGGCACTGCTTTCGCATTGCCGTTATACCAAGTTGCTCCCGTGTGGGTGCAACTTGGTATAAGCGCATCAGCACCAAAAAACCACATCCACATTCGATTTTTGCAAAAAACATCCATTGTCCTTACAATATATCAATTGATCATCTTATTTGCCATGCTCCATTAGCGGAGCTACACAAATCACCTTGGAGCCAAATGAAAACCAACAAAATAGCACAAATACTTACAATTATTGTTTTTACTCCCTGTCTTGCTTGGAGTCCCCAAGTGCACACTGCTCAGACAAGGATAGCCAAGGGTCTCATCCCCAAAGCAATGGCAAAATATCTAGAACAACACTCGCAACAGCTATTTACAGCCGCCGTGGGAAAGAGTAACTCTCAGGTTCCCACACCCGAAGAAGTCGAAAAACTCTTCTTCGGAATAATAGAGATGAGCGAAAATGGCAGACCAGCCAAAGAAATAATTTCTGAACTGGGGCGGTTAGCAAACATGGTTCAGCTACTAACCGATCCATCAGCCACAGGAGGTCTAGCCTTCGCGCGCAGAGTGTTCAGTGAATATGCTGACGAGCACTTTTCCAAGCTGGTAGCAGTAAAAGAGCCACTGCTGGCCGCAAAAGAAGACTTCAACCCAAGCAAGGCCATCCAAACTTGGAGCCGCACCAAATACCAGCGTTATAGGTCGCTTGTTAGCCACATAAATCCCGACACAGGCGCGAAAATAGGCACTTGGGACACCCTATCCGTGCCATTTGCCCAAATGCAATTGGGCTATTCTGAGGGGGTAAACGCCACAGCCAATCTATGGATATGTGCCTGGCGCATGGTTGGCAACTTCTGGCTAAACCCGGAAGCCCTGCAAAAAGTTGAATTGCCATAAAGTCACTGCTCCTCGCAAACCACATTAGTGGGAATTGTTACGACTGCCTTACCCACTAATACCAACCTGCGATCAACAGATCGCACCTTGGTATGAGGACAATGTTAAGTGGAACCGCTATAGTGACATAGTTAGCTGAATGACAACTATTTTCTTGGTTGCCCTTAAAGTATTTCCCTGCCCGTGCGGAGAATCTCTTTGACAAATGGGTTATCATTATCAAGTTCAGAGGTTTCAAAGACTATCGGTTCAAAGGGGACACGCTTGTAGCCACGCCTCAACACAAGCAAGTCCTTAATGACATCCATCCGCCTCTTGCTACCGTAGTTATCAAGGAAAAAGCAAATATCTATATCGCTCATTTCGTCTGCTGTGCCTTTGGCGTAAGAACCAAACAGCATAACCTTATCAACGGGCATGACTCGGCGCACGTCATCGGCATATTGTCTACAAACTTGGGTTATGGCCTCAACGTCAGTAGTCATGTGAACACCTCCTTTGTTTGTGAGAATAGTGCCTTTGCTTCCGGCTCTTTGATCTTGACACCCATTTTGTCCTTGTATTCAGGATAACGGTTGTTCAGATAGCAGGAGGACAGTGTTTCAAAAAAGTCGAGGGTTTCTGGAGGCACCTTCACTGGTAGCTTATCTTCAAAAAATTCAATTATTGTTTCAATACTGTGTATCTTTGGGACGTAGTCATCCAGATATAGGATGTATAAGCCTTTGACAGTTTTTCGACTGCCTGTTGGCACATGAACACTGCGTATAGCCAAATACCGTTTTCAGCATTACCTCTGCCGTCCGCAGGTCGTATTGCGCTACGTCTAGCCAATGCTCAAATTTTTCTTCTAAACTCATCGCCATAACAACCCCATTTTATACCTTTTTCAAAAGGAGAACACCATGCAAAACACCACCTCCACAATCAACCACGCCCTAGTACTAGGTTGCGTTTAATCGGGATTAAACGCGAAACGTCATAATGAACGTGACGTAAGCAACCAAATAAACAGCGATTTGAAAGGACAAAATGCAGGAAAAGTCAGCGTGACTGCCTCGTGTATCCACTTGC
>Ga0082212_10005970_pt1 | contig 16476 bp, 14 predicted proteins | sample TergutNt197P3_FD_71548 | JGI IMG/M metagenome (GOLD analysis project Ga0082212, IMG submission 71548) | Neocapritermes taracua P3 segment gut microbial communities from Petit-Saut dam, French Guiana - Nt197 P3 | ecosystem: Host-associated > Arthropoda: Insects > Digestive system > Gut ... | reverse complement strand
AAATCTCCCCCTTTCCGCTGTGCCGTTTCATTTTGCCGTAAATGAGGCGGCTGTACACTTTTTAAGTAGCGTTTGGAAAACGCCCTTAACAGCATACAGCGTCTTGCGTTTTATTCTGCATTGCGCCGTGTGGAGTGGTTATTGCAAAATCTGCAATAACCACTTTCTCATCGACTCCTTTCCCGACGCCCCCCGCACCACTTTGGCGGGGGGTGCCTCACGGGCATCATAGCACACTTTGTAGCGAGTATTCAACAGATATCTATCGCGCCCGAACAACACAAAGCCCTTTGTCACTCCCCACGGATAAAGCCGGGGGTTTTACGGCACTTGAGGTAATCATTGCGGCAACAGTGTTTTGCCGTTTCCCTGCCAGCTCGTAAATACTCCGCTTGACAACCGAAACGCGCATTATATAATGTAGGCGGCGTAACGAGAAACAAGGCAGGTGGAGAGTAGCTGCGCGAACCCGGCAGCACCGGCTTTGGATAGCGGGAGTCCTTACGTCGGCTTCAATCCCACCCCATCGCTAAATGAGGATGCCATCAATGCAACCGGTCAAGAAGCTTGCAAAGCCCTTCTTATCAGCAGTAAAGCGATTTCACCCTGCGCTCGGATATATGATCTTGGCGCTGTTTTTGCTGTATCCTCTGACCTATCTCGGCGAGAAATCAGCGCAGAGAAACGAACATTCAATAAGTATCGACAGAGAGGACGGGCATTACGATCTTCGCGGGCTGGATTTTGAACATAATTACTTTGAACTGTACGGCGCTGAGTACTATCCGGCTGTGTATCTGCTTCCATCGATGCTCGACCGGGAAAAGAGCGTCCTGCGGACGAGAGAGGACGAGTACTGTACTGTTCATATGTCGATTACCGTGCCTGACAGCGAAGCATACATACTCAATTTCAGATTCCCGGGCGCAACCTATGCAGGACGCGTTTATGTCAATGGAAATCTCGAACTGACGAGTGGCCGCCCCGGGGCCACGCTGGCAGATACCGAAGCCGTTAAAGGAGGCTACTACGACAGATACGAGATTTATGTGACCCCCGATGACGGGGTGATTGACATAGTGTGCCATTTTGCGAACTTCCACCATGTAGAAAAGGGCGTCGGTGGATTTGGCCTGTCCATCGCAAAATCAGGTTTTATCCAGAAGTACGGCGCGTTCGATGCCGGAAAACCTTACCGCCTTTTAGTGATTGGGGCGCTATTAGGGTTCGCCGCGTTGCTTTTCTCGATGTGGCTGACGCATATTAAGGCGACGCAAAACCTGTGGTTTGCCGTCGTCGTATTCGTAATGGCAGTAAGACAGTGCGTTCTTGCGGGTTTCGGGCCGGTATTTTTCTCATTCTTGCCCGGACCTCAAATCGTCCGGCTGGAGTATTATACGGCGCCTCTGATAACTATTTTCGTATTCTTTTATATGCTCAGGGCGTTCCCCGGTATATATCAAAAATTCTTCAGATGGTATACATGCCTGGGTGCGTTCGGGTATTTTTCGATAACGATTTTTGCATCGAACGTGTTTTTTACGTGGTGCCTGCAGTTTTGGTATCCATTCTTTGCTTCGTTTATGCTCTATACCCTCGCAAGGCTTCTTTGGAGATTCAGGAAGCCGACAAACGATCAGGCAATCGCTATAGCCGGGTTTATCGTACTGGTGATCGCCAATTGCAACGACATGCTTCTAAAGAACACCCTATCTTCAATATTCGGGTGGATAGACATGACCGAATCAGCCTGGTTGATTATGGTATTGACGCAGACTGTAGCCCTGTTTCTCGCTAATGCGAGAATCACTGCGGAAGCCAGGGAGGCCGGGCGCGCTCTCTCGGAAGAAAATGCGATGCTAAGCGAGCTTAACCGTATGAAAACGGAGTTCCTTGCCAACGCTTCCCATGAAATGAGGACGCCTCTGACGATTATCTCCGTAAACGTACAGGTGGTCTCTGGTATTTTACAGCGGATGGGCGATGCTCTACTTGACGAGAGAGTGAAAGAACTGCTCGCGGACGCGCAAAGCGAGATCATACGGCTTTCGCGAATGGTGGAAGGTATGTTGACGCTTGCATCCATCAGCGAGGGCGGAGAGAGGCGCAAGACCGACCTCTCCGCGCTGCTGTACGGGGTAATGGACTTGCTGCGAATCCATCTGCAAGAGTCCGGTAACGAACCGGAAACTGAGATAGAAGAAGGGCTTACCATCTTTGGCGATGCGGACTTGATTTCGCAAGTGGTGATCAACCTGATTCAAAACTCTGAAAAACATACGATAAACGGCACTATCACGCTTAAGGCTGCGCATTATAACGGAGAGATACTCGTTCAGGTAACAGATAACGGAACAGGCATATCTCCCGAACTTTTATCGCGCCTATTCGAGCGAGGCGTATCGGATGGCGGCACGGGGTTCGGCCTAAATATTTGCAAAACGGTTGTAGAGTCCCATGGTGGCAGGATATGGATAAACAGCAATCAGCTCGAGCCTGACGGCACACATGACGGTGCGCGCGAAAATGGAACGACTGTCTTTTTCACGCTTCCCTTTTACGAGGGTCAATTTGGAGGCGAGCCGGAATGACAAGTAAAGGCAGAATGATACTGCTGGTCGAGGATAACGAAAAAATCATGTATGGCAACAAGCAAATGTTTGAATGGGAAGGCTTTGACGTCATAGCCGCGCTGACTCTAGCCGACGCCCGCGCCTGTATTGAAAAGCACAAGCCGGACGCGATTGTTCTTGACATCATGCTCCCGGACGGCAGCGGGCTTGATTTCGTGCGGGAGCTGCGGGAGAGCGAAAACTCCGGTATACCCGTTCTTTTGCTCACCGGGCTGACTACGAAAGAAGAAATAATAAGGGGCTTAAGAGCGGGCGGCGACGATTACCTGACAAAGCCTTACGACTTTTCTGAACTGCTGGCGCGTATAGAGGCGCTCCTGCGCCGCGCCGGGCGAGTGCCGGAGGTCATAGTAAAAGGCCGCTTGACCCTTGACATAACGGCCGGCGTGGCGGCTATGGACGGAACCGATCTACTGCTAAATAAGAAAGAGTTTGCCCTTCTGTTGATCTTTGTCCAGAATGAAGGGCGCGTTATCGACAATGAGTACCTCTATGATAAAGTTTGGAAAGCGCCAATGATAAATGGCAGCAACACATTAAATACGACTATGAGCCGGCTGCGGCCGAAAATCAAGGGCAGCGGATGGTGTATTGTATCATCCAAGGGAGAGGGATATTATTTCGAGAGCGAGTAAGCGCGGCTTTCGTAAACACTCCCGGCCAGACTAACAATTTTGTTAGTTTGGCCATTTTCCATTTCCCGCTGTATTACAATGACAACGAACAACAAGTCGATCCACGTTAGCGGCTCGTACATGCTTTGTACGGACAAAACACTTTGCGGAATTTGAAGGTGACAAATGAGACAGATTAACAAAAACTTGCTCGCAGCTCTGACGCTTGCCCTGTTCCTCTTCCCATTGCCTGGTTGTAATGACTTGGAGGCCAAACACGTTGACATATCAGTAGAACTGCGAAATGCGACGGAATATGAAATCACAGGGGTGGTCTTCGATATACCGGCGCCGGGAGGTGGCAGCCCTATTGTTGACATTTTGTACAGCGAGGAAGAACCGCTTAAGCCGCATAGTGAAAGGGCAGTCGCTTTCACAGTGTCACAATCCCAGAACCGTACCGGAGGCGGCGTTGGGGTGGCTGTGTATATCCTGGGGCAGGAAGACCCCTATGAGCTATATGGCGACCTTGACCTCAAGGGAGAAAAAAAATACGAGATCACCTGTAGTGAAGACATGGTCTTTTATTGGAATCTTTCAAGATCATGAAGACTTAACTATTGATATAGGGGGCAGCCTAACCGTGACGGAATACGGATCCAGCGGCTTAGCCTGCTGCCTGAAGGCACAATCCGGAAATTTGGTCATCGAAAGAGGCGCGCTGGACCTTGTCTCCTACAACTCGAACTGCTTATACGGAGAATCAGGAATTATTATCAGAGGCGGAACGATTACGGCGCAAAGCAGAGGGCCGCTGAATGCCTACAATACCGCGCCCGTCTTTGGATCTGGTTACACACCGAAAGTGAGCGCCGGAGCGGACGCAGCTTCGGCTGTTTTGGTGTCAAACCCGACCTCTGCGACTTATACCGGGAACAGGTATGTAAAAGTTGAACCGACCGGCGGTACGGGCGGCGGTAACCCCGGAGGCGGCGGCGCCCCCGGCGGCGGCGGAACACCCCCGACAACGCCTACCACGCCAGAAACCGGCGACAACAAGCTGAGCACACCGACAGGCCAGCCGCCTGTCACAGATGAAGACGGCAACACCACCCTGCCCGGAGGCGGCACGGTGGAAACTCCCGGTGGCGCGGTGATCGACGTTCCCGCCGGAACCACAATTGACAAGGACGGAAACGTCAAAATACCGCCGGGCACACAAGCGGATGTTACGCTCCCCAGAGGACAGAAGATAACGCTCCCCGGCGGCAGCACCATCGACAGCGCCGGCATCATCACCACAGGCGGCGGCTCACAGGTCAGCCTGCCCGACGGTAAGACGCTCGACATCCCGCCGGGCAGCTCCATCAGTAATGACGGCAAGCTCACGGTCGGCTCGGGCGGTGCGACTTACAGCTACGGCGGTATGGAGCTTAGCATAGCGGAGGGAACAGAAATTATCTTCGACGAGGATGTTCCGCTCGGGTACTTCATTTCAGCAAGCAACCCATATTCGGACATGTCCGATACCAGTTGGTATTACGACAGCGTGATGTTCGTTTACAACCACGGCCTGATGGTTGGAACAAGCACAGACCCGATGGAATTCAGCCCAAATGCGACCGCAACGCGGGGCATGATCGTTACCATCCTGTACCGCATGGCTGGCTGCCCCGACGTGAGCGGCTTACCGAATCCATTTGATGATGCTTCAGGCGACAAGTGGTATACCGACGCGGTGAGATGGGCTGCGGCGAACGGCATCGTTTCCGGCTACGGCGAGACCTCTGCAAGCAGAGAGCGCCTTTTCGGCCCGGAGGATAGCATCACAAGAGAGCAGCTTGCGGCGATACTTGACAATTACATAGGTTTCGCGGGGCTGGTTCTGCCGGAGTTGCACGAGTATCCAGGTTTCGTTGACGATGAGGATATTACGGATTATGCCAGGGTAGCGACTGAGAAGCTCTTTAGGTCAGGTATCGTCGCGGGTAAACCGGGCGGTGTATTTGACCCGAAAGGCAACGCGACAAGAGCGGAAGTAGCAGCTATGCTCACGCGGCTGATAACGGTATCGTAAGAGCTGCCCAGAAAGAACCGATATACGCCCTCCCCCCGTCCCGGGGAGGGCGTTCTACATTTTGTTTCGGCTTTTTGCTGTGGGATTTCCTACAAATCGTGCCGTGTTTGAGCCTATTTCGTCGGAATCTGCATATTTTTTCGCAAGAACGCAATCACAAAATGAGCGCAAAAGTACCCTGTAGCTTTTTAACTACAGGGCTTTGCTATGGTGGGAACAGCAGGACTTGAACCTGCGACCCCATGCTTGTAAGGCATGTGCTCTCCCTGCTGAGCTATGCTCCCGCTGGTTGTAACTACGATTTTACTGGATAGGGCTACAGTTGTCAAGCACATTTGGAGGTATATCCCATCGTTCTCGATCAGCCGCCACGCTTTGGGCAGCATACCGGCTGTGGTCAGTTCCGGCGATGTGGAAAACGCGCCGTGGGTCTGCCCGACGCCCGTATAGGCAACGAGTGACAGGATTTCCGAAAACCTGTTTTCGTACAGGTTATACTGTGCGAATGTGCCGTCAAATCCTTGTGGGACAATCCAATAGCTGTCGTTAAGCGACAGCCCCTTGCACACGTCGATGATGCCTTTTGTGTTGCCGTGGGAAAGGTTAAGGCTTTTCAAGATTTCATCGACAAATGTGCGGTTCTTGGGAATAACCCGATGCTCCAGCCAACGGATGACGCCCCCACCGGTTAGCTTCAGGTCGAGGGGGAACAGCGTTTTTTCTGTTCATTGGTCGAAACAATATCCGCGACCAAGCCTTCAAGTCCGCGCTCCTCAAGGGTAAACGTGATAAGGGGTGTATCATAAAGCCACAATTCGTAGGTGTTTTCCATGATTACCGGGTTTTCCTTTCTGTATGGCTTCAAGGGGATGGTGCCGGTGACCGGAGTCGAACCGGTACGGGATTGCTCCCACGGGATTTTAAGTCCCGGGCGTCTACCTGTTCCGCCACACCGGCATGAGCTGGGCTCCTTGGAGCTGATGCCTGCGCGATGATTCTACTCGATTGCGGCACATCTGTCAAGAAACAAGCAAAGTTCAAGCAAAAATTTTATGAGCCAAGCAAAGCTCAAGCAAAGTTTTAAGCAAAGTTTAAACTGCCGGCGGCAGAGCGGCGCCGCGCGCCAAATGCTAAGAAATGCAAAGAATTTATGCGATTTTTCTCTTTACAGAGCTATCTTCTATCTGCTATACTTGCAACCTGATTACTGTCTCAGCGATATTCAGACCAATACACGATATCGACAGGACAGCACGCAAGAAACGCGCCGGGAGGCTGGAGTCTTTGCTGAAATACGTCATAAAGCGAGTCCTCATGGGCGTCGTCGCTCTCTTTCTGGTTGCGACAATAACGTTTTTCCTGATGAACCTCGTCCCGGGCGGCCCGTTCGAAGCCGAAAAGGCGGTATCCCCTGCCGCCCTCGCCTCGCTTGAGGCGAAGTACGGCCTCGACAAGCCGCTCTTCGAGCAGTTCTGGAACTATATAACTCATGCCCTGAAGGGCGACTTCGGCCCGAGCATAAAGCAGCGCGGCTGGGAAGTGAGCAGCATCATCGCGATCAAGTTCCCCGTGTCCGCGCGCCTGTGCGGGATTACGGTCTTAGTCGCCCTTGCTATAGGCGTGCCGCTCGGATGCGTAGCGGCCATACGGCGCGGCAAGTGGCTTGACAGCCTTATACGCGTATTCGCGACAGTCGGAATAGCCGTCCCGGGATTCGTAGTCTGCACAGTCATACTATATATATTCGGGGTCAACCTTCAGCTACTCCCCACTTTGGGCCTGACCTCCCCCCTACATTATATAATGCCAGTCTTCTCGCTCGCGTTCTACCCGACCGCGTATATAGCCCGAATGATGCGTTCGACAATGCTCGACACCCTAAACCAGGACTACATACGCACCGCGAGATCAAAAGGCGTTGCATACGGCAAGGTCGTATTCAAGCACGCAGTCAGGAACGCCATCCTGCCGATAGTGACCTACCTCGGCCCGATGATGGCATTTATGATGACAGGCAACTTCGTCGTCGAGAATGTATTCGTAATACCCGGGCTCGGCAAGGAGTTCATCAGCTCCATCACGAACCGGGACTATACGATGATCATGGGGACGACTATTTTTCTTGCAACCATACTGATTACCCTGAATGTGATCGTCGATATCGCCTATAAGGTCATCGACCCGAGGATCACGCTGGACTAAACAGGCAGCCTGTCTCTGTGGCCCCGAACAATAACGCCAACACCACGAAGCGCCTGCAGATTGGACATTTTTCATGAAAAACATCGTCACGTTCCACCTGAAAGCCGATGACTTCATCCCCGCAAGCGACGACGAGAAGCGCAGCCTCGTTATTATGCGCGAAAGCGTGAGCTTCTGGCAGGACGGATCCCGGCGCCTGCGTAAGAACAAAGTCGCGATGGTCAGCGCCGCGGTGCTGCTTCTAGTGATAATATTCGCTTTCGTCGTTCCGCCATTCTACCCGTACAGGTATGAGCAGCAGCAAAAAGGCGCGGAGTATATGCCCCCGATGAAATACTCCCAGAACGAACTCGACTCCATGGCTGCGGGCGAGAAGGTGTTTCCCCATATCATGGGCACGGACAGCCTTGGGCGCGACTTCGCGGTAAGGGTTATGATGGGCGGGCGCATATCGCTGATAGTCGGCATCGTCGCCTCCGCGATCATATTCTTCATCGGCTCTATTTACGGCTCCGTATCAGCGTTTTTCGGCGGCAAGGTCGATAACATCATGATGCGGATCGTAGACATCATTTATACTATACCCGACATTCTGATGATAGTCCTGATCTCATTCGCGCTAAAAGCTCCGCTCCAGGAACTGGCAAAAAACCCCTCCTTCACATGGCTCAACAGGCTCGGAGGGAACCTCATAAGCATTTTCGTCGTGTTCGCCCTGCTCTACTGGGTCGGCATGGCGCGCATAGTCAGAAGCCAGGTATTATCGCTTAAGGAAAGCGACTTCGTAATGGCGGCAAGGGCTCTCGGCGCGTCAAGCGGCAGGATTATTAGGAAACACCTGCTCACGAACTGCATCGGCACGCTGATTATAACGACGACGCTGCAGATTCCTCTGTCAATCTTTACCGAGAGTTTCCTCTCCTTCCTCGGGCTCGGCGTCTCCGCGCCCATGCCCTCCCTGGGAAGCCTTGCCAGCACAGCTATCAACGGCCTCAACTCGCATCCCTACCTGCTGATGTTCCCGGCGCTTCTGATCGCGTTGATCATATTGAGTTTCAACCTGCTCGGCGACGGCCTTCGGGACGCATTCGACCCGAGGCTCAAGCAAGGTTGACGGAAAGCGAAGCAAAAATGGGAGAGTACCTACTCGAAATAAAGAATGAACGCCTCTCGTTCTTCACGCAGGCCGGCGAAGTCAAAGCGCTGGACGACGTCTCCATACGCCTAAATGACGGGGATATCCTCGGCATAGTCGGCGAGTCCGGCTCCGGCAAGTCAGTCACCGCGTACAGCCTTATGGGCCTTACGGCGCATCCCGGCAAGCTCATAGGCGGCAGCATATCCTTCAACGGCCACCAGGTCGAGGGCATGACCGAGAAGGAACTGCGCAAAATGCGCGGCAAAGAGGTTTCGATAATCTTTCAGGACCCGATGACAAGCTTGAATCCCGTCTACACCATCGGGAATCAAATCCGCGAAGTCATAACGCTCCATACAGACAAGACGCGCTCCCAGGCAAACGAGCGGGCAAAGGAGCTCCTTACGCTTGTCGGCATAAACGAACCTGAGAAACGCCTGAAGCAGTACCCTCACGAGTTATCCGGGGGCATGCGCCAGCGCGTTATGATCGCAATCGCGCTTGCTTGCGAGCCAAAGCTATTGATCGCCGACGAGCCGACGACCGCGCTCGACGTCACTATCCAGGCTCAGATAATCGAGCTAATGATTGAGCTGAAGAAAAAAATCGACATGGCGATAATCCTCATCACGCACGACCTTGGCGTTGTCGCGAGCATCTGCGAGAAAATCGCCGTCATGTACGCAGGTAAGGTAGTGGAGTACGGCACCGCAAACGAGATCTTCTACACCCCCGCGCACGAGTACACGCGAGGGCTGCTGAAAAGCATCCCCATACTGGATGACAGGGAGAAAACGCGTTTGGTGCCAATAGACGGCGTCCCTGTCGACATGCTAAACCCACCGGCCGGCTGCCCCTTCTCCCCCCGTTGCAGTTGCTGCATGAAAATATGCCTGACCACCCCGCCGCCGGAGACTGCGCTGTCATACACGCACTACAGTTGCTGCTGGCTGCTCCAGAAAGACGAGTTTGAAAGGGGCGCGGCGATATGAGCGAGACAGGCAGCCTGCTTGAAGTATACAACCTGAAAAAGTACTACGCCATCCCGGGCGACCATCTGTTCCGAAAGGACATCGTAAAGGCGGTTGACGACGTAAGCTTCAGCATCAATCGCGGCGAGACTCTCGGGCTCGTGGGCGAGAGCGGCTGCGGCAAGACTACTGCGGGGCGCGCCCTACTCAGGCTTGTTGAACCTACTTCCGGCAGGATCGTCTACGATGGGGACACCCTGTTTGACAGCGGCGGCATACCGCTATACGACAGCGACGGCAACCCGGTTACCAGGCAAGACGGTTCCCCTGCCCTTTCAACCAAAGAGTCGGCAAAAATGCTGCCCTACAGGAAGCGGCTGCAAATAGTCTTTCAAGATCCCTACGCAAGCCTCGACCCGCGTATGACAGTCGGGGACATTGTCGGTGAAGGTATAGATATCCATAAGCTCGCGGACTCGAAGCAGGACAGGCGCGACAGAATCGTAAGCCTGCTTGAACAGGTCGGGCTGAATACTGAGCACGCCAACCGCTACCCGCATGAATTCTCCGGAGGGCAGCGCCAGCGTGTCGGCATTGCCCGGGCCCTTGCAGTCAACCCTGAGCTCATTGTCTGCGACGAGCCGGTCTCCGCGCTCGACGTCTCTATCCAGGCGCAGGTTATGAACATGCTCGAGGATCTCCAGCAGGAGATTGGCCTCACTTATCTATTTATCGCGCATGACCTTTCAGTCGTGAAGCACATATCTAATCGAATCGGCGTTATGTATCTCGGCAAGCTCGTTGAGATAGCAGACAGCTTCGAGCTTGTGTTCCATAGCCGGCACCCTTACAGCCAAAGCCTGATTTCCGCAATACCGATAGCAGATCCCGACGTCGCGCGCGAGGCGAACAGGATCGTGCTGGAGGGCGATGTGCCGAGCCCTGTCAACCCGCCTTCGGGCTGCCGCTTCCGGACGCGCTGCAGGGAAGCCGGGGAAATGTGCCGGGAGAGCGAACCGGAGCTGAGGGAGATCGCCCCGGGCCACTTCGCCGCCTGCCACAAGATATAGGAGCCTTGGCACCTGAAAATGCTTGTCTTTTCAAGGCCCGTCTGCTAATATTATTAGTAATCCGCATAGCGGATAAAAAATAGGAGGATTGTATGAAAAAGAAACTGTGGCTAATCGTCGCGCTGGTGCTTGTGTTCGCACTCACCGCAGCGGCGTGCAGCAAAGACGACGACGTGGCGTCGCCGCCAAGCGACAGCGGCACCCCCGGTACGAGCGCGAGCGCGAACGCGAGCACATCACCGGGAGACAGCTCTGCCCCGGGCAACAGCGACTCGCCGTCGGCAGCCGTCGAGCAGGGCGGGAACAAAAATCTCACCATCCAGCTCGGCCCTGACCCCGAAACCCTTGACCCTGCGCTCAACTCCGCGGTCGACGCCGCGAACTACATCATCTTCACTTTTGAAGGTCTTGTCACGAAAGATCAGGAAAGCCGCCCAATACCCGGGCAGGCCACAAGCTGGGATATTTCTCCCGACGGCCTGACTTACACGTTCCACCTGAGGGATGGCCTCAAGTGGTCCGACGGCACACCGATTACTGCCAATGACTTCGTGTATAGCTGGAAGCGCGTCTGCGACCCGATGACAGCCGCACCCTATGCCGACACGGTTCTGGCAATGGTCGAAGGTTTCGACGACGCCTATGACAGCGGCAACGTTGATCTCCTTGCTGTCAAGGCGATCGACGATTCGACCTTTGAGGTCAAGCTGTCCTGGAACTGCCCGTACTTCCTTGGCCTGTGCGCGTTCCCGACGCTCTTCCCCGTGCAGCAGGCGACCGTCGACGCCAATGGCGAGGCTTGGGCGACTGCGGCGAACACATACGTGTCAAACGGCCCGTTCATGATTTCCGAGATCGTACTGAGCTCGCATATCATGCTCGTCAAGAACCCGAACTACCATGCCGCCGACAAAGTCAAGCTTGACAGCATCAAGCTGCTCCTCATCGAAAACGACGCGGCTACCCTCGCAGCATTCCGCAGCGGCGAAGCCTCCATGATCAAATCTCTGCCGTCAGGCGAGATGGACACTCTCAAGAACGATCCGGACTACAGGCTCAGCCCGATCCAGGGTACGTATTACCTCGACCTCAACAACCAGCGCGAGCCTTTCACCGACTGGCGCGTACGCATGGCTTTGAGCCTGGCGATCGACCGCATTTATGTCGCCGGCACGCTTATGCAGGGCACGTACATCGCGGCCCCGAACTTTGTAGGCCCCGGCATATCTGACTGGGACGGCACAGAGTTTTACGCGAACGCCAATGGCGGCAAGCCCTACATCGATATTAATGACCATGCCGGCAACCTCCAAAAAGCAAAAGATCTCCTCGCCGAAGCCGGCTACCCCAACGGAGAAGGCTTGCCTGAGTTCACTTACTCGCATAACGACGCGGGCTACCACAAGGTAGTTGCGGAGTATCTGCAGGAAGCCTGGAAAGAGATCGGCGTGAAAATGAATATCGACGTGGTCGAATGGAGGAGCTTCACTCCTCTGCGCCGCGCAGGCGATTATGACGCCGCCCGCGACGGCTGGGTTTGCGACTATGACGACCCGTCGAACTTGCTGGAGCTTGCGGAGTCCGGCAATGGCAACAACAACTGCAAGTTCTCCGATCCTGCCTTCGACGCGGCAATGACGCGTTCCCGCACCGCTTCTTCCCCGCAGGAGCGCTGGGCTGCCTTGCATGAGGCAGAGGACATCGTCATGAACCTCGCAGGCGTCGTGCCGGTCGCCTACTATGCCGACTATTTCATGATTAAAGAGAAAGAGATCACCGGTTGGTGGCACTCGCCCGATGGTTTCTGGCATTTCGAGTTCGCAGACCTCGTAGGTTAATTGCCGGCTCGTAGCAGACGCGCAGCCAAACACCCCGCCGCTTTGCATTGCGGCGGGGTGTTTATGCTTCACCTGTGGGGGTTCCGCGTCAAGCGCGGAATGACGTCAATTATTACTCGAAAATGTTCAGGTACCCCGACCAGGCGCTATATTTCGTTTCTACAGGGCAGCCAAGTCATACAGGAACTCTTCGACAGCGGCGGCCGGCGTCGCCCACGAAGTGATCAGCCGCACCGCTGTGCTGTCGCCGCGCTGTTCCCAGTCGTAGAAGCCATACAGCGAGTGCAGCTTCTCCGCTGCCGAAACCGGAAAAACCGGGAAAATCTGATTCGTCTGGACCGGGTACGAAAAACTGTACCCGAGCGCCTCTATGCCCTTTGCAAGCATCATTGCAGTACTGTTGGCACGTGCGGCAAGCTCGTCATAGAGGCCATCTCTAAACAGTTCGCGAAACTGAATCGCTATAGCCGCGCCCTTAGCGAGCATCGCTCCCCTTTGCTTCAAATGATATCTGAAATCCGGCATTGGCGTCCTGCCTGTGAGCACAATGGCTTCGCCGAACAGCGCGCCGTTCTTCGTCCCACCGATATAAAAAACATCAGCAAGCTCCGCAATATCGCTATAGCCGGCGTCGCACGCCGCGCTGCAGACCGCGGCGCCCAGCCTTGCCCCGTCGATGAACAAGTACAGGCCGTTCCTGCGGCAACTGTGCGATATCGACGTCAACTGTGCCTTTGTATAAACTGTGCCGGTCTCTGCGGACTGCGATATATACACGAGGCGGGGCTTCACCATGTGCTCATCCTCATGCTGAAGCACTATTGACTCGATCTCTACCGCGCTTATTTTGCCATCTTCGCCCGCAGTTGCGCAAACCTTGTGCCCTGTCGCTTCTATCGCGCCCGCTTCATGCATGGCTATATGCCCCGACGCGCAAGCTATCACCGCTTCATAAGGTCTCAGCAGCGAGGCTGTCACGACCTGGTTGGCGTGCGTCCCGCCCGCGATAAAATGCGCCTCGGCCTCCGGCTTCCCTATCAAATCCGCAAGCATGCGCGCGGCCTCGGCCGAGCACTCGTCGAGGCCGTAGCCTTCAAACTGTTTAGTCCCCTGCTCGGTGAGCGCCTCAAGCACGCGCGGGTGCGCCAGCTCGCTGTAGTCATTTCTAAAACTGTACTTCATCAACTTTCGACTCCCCCAAAGCAATCAAGTTGCTTTTCTCATAAACTCAACGCATTCTACATTCATCCGGCAGGTGTGTCAACTTGTTCTTCCATTATTCTATGATGTGTTGTATAATGGCTGCAAGCAGCCATTATACGTGATTTTTGCTAGGAGTGATAAAAAATGGCGACATACAAGCAACCCTGCGTTCACTGCGGCGAACTGGTCGACAGGGACTCCAGGATCTGCCCCAAATGCAGCAGCTACACACCATTCGGCTACCAGTGCCCCACTTGCCTCAAAGCGGTCGAGAAAGGCCAGGCACTGTGCTCGGGCTGCGGCCGCGCCCTATATATCGCGTGCCCCACCTGCGGCCGGCAAACCTTCGTCGACGTACGCTGCGAAGCCTGCGGAGCAGGCCTGATGGTCCGCTGCGACAACAAACGCTGCGGCGAGCTCCAGTTCTTCGAAAACACTAAATGCACCGCATGCGGCAAGAAACTCAAACCGATACGGAAGAAATAGGACACATAGAAAGAAGGAAGGGGATCTATTACAATGCTCCAGGCATTTACGAGGAACTATCACGACAACAGCACAGACGCGGGCTTCCAGTTTACTTTTTACTGCGACATCTGTAACGATGGCTTCAAAACCAGCTTCATCCAGAGCGACACATACAAGAAAAAGAAGGGAAGCCGGCTGCTCGGCCAGGGCGTGAGCATAGCGGGAAGCCTGCTCGGAGGCAGGGCCCGCGACGTAGGGTACGCAGCCGAGCGCAGCTCCAACGTGCTTTCAGAACGCTTCGAAGGGCAGTCGCCCGAATGGCAAAAGGAGCATGAGAAGGCCTTTGAACGGGCGCAGAACGAAGCGAAGCAGCATTTCCACCGCTGCCCGAACTGTAATAAGTACGTCTGCGACCACTGCTACAACGAAGACGCGGGTCTATGTACAAGCTGCGCCCCGAGGCAGGAGATATACGTAGCGCAGGCTCATGCCCAGGCTATGCAGCGCAATATCGACCAAGCGGGTCAATCGGCGACTGTCTGGCAGGGCGCGATTGAGAGCAAGACGACAATCTGCCCCTCATGCGGCAAGCCTGCCGGTACAGGAAAGTTCTGCAACAACTGCGGGGCGTCGATGGAGCTCACGGAGTGCCCGAAATGCGGCGCAAGGAACGCGCTGACAGTGCGGTTCTGCAACAACTGCGGGGAGAACCTCCAAAAAGCCGCTGCGCCTGCGGGCAAATGCTCGGGCTGCGGGTTCGACAACCCACCGGGCACGAGGTTCTGCGGCAACTGCGGAAGCAAACTGGCATAGGCCGCGCAGATGGATACACAGGCTACGATAGAGTACCCTGCAAAAGCGTCCTCGCCCAATGTGAATGGCGACGTAAAGCTGACGATTGGCGACAGGTCGCTGCTTGTGACCTCTGTGTTTGATGTGATTGAAGTCCCTTACTCCACTATCGACTCGATTGCGACCGGCGACTATACCGTGACAATCGCTTCAGACAGCGGGGTCTACTCCTTTTCCCGTATGGGCAGCCTGCTCGACCCTTTCCATGCCGCTGTGTACGGCGCGTACAACTCGGCGGTGCTCCGATCCCTGTTTGTTGCCGGCAAGCCGTCCGTCTTCGCGACAGGCGACGTCGAGGTCAACGAAAACCAGCCGCTTGGCGCTCCTCCGCAAGAGGCCGCATTCTTCACTTCAGCGAAGACTCCTGTGCAGGTATATGGCGACTGCGTCGTCTCGCTGCCTCCTGATACCAACGCGCGCCGCGCCCCGCTTTGCTTCGTCAGCGGCCTGGACAAGTCCGGCTACGGGCTTACGCTGCTGCTTGATACCGGCGAGCGTTACTCGTATACCAGGCTCGGCTACGACGCCGCGCCTATAGCAGACGCTGCCGAGAGGGGCATAAGGGCAATACGGGACCGGACTCTGGCTGCGGTTATTGATATCGACCCGTCGCTCCCTGCCGAACAGGCGTCAATGCTCGCGCGGCTTATTCCTTCCGGCGTCGCTGCGCCTTTTGGGCGGCTTAAAGCTATTGCTCCTTCGTTTACAGCAGCTGTCGAGACGAAACTTGCGGATACGAGCGCTTCAGAGACTTTCGGAGCGCTCAAGACCCTTTGCAGCGCGGATGATATTTACGTCGGGCTCAGACGCAACGAGGCCGCAGACGCGGCCGAACCTGCCGAACCTGCCGAGCAGGCCGAGCCGGGCGCTGCCGTACCGGACGCTGTAGTGCCGGACGCTGCCGTACCGGGCGCGCCGGATCCATACACACTATGGCTAATCGCACCCTCGCCCGATGGCTCGTCGGCGACGGTTGAGTTCGCGGTAAAAGACTCCGCTACATTCGTCTACAAAACCAACGGCGACTTCGCCGGTTTCGCAAGCAGATTAAACCGCGCGCTTGAAGCTATCAGCTTCAAGCGCGAAGCGATCAGGCTCACAGATGAAGAACTGAGGAAGCCTGAATATGAGCGTTACTACATGGCCTCAAAGCGCACGGCTGCCCTCCGTTTCGTGCGAAGCTGCTTTGCCGGTCGCGTCATCCACGCAGGCATAGACGCCTGGCAGCGCAAACTGCTGGAGTTGTGGAACGCAATATGCTACACGTAAATGTTCAGGTACCCCGTCCAGGCGCTTCAATTTCATTTCGCAAGCGAAGCTCGTCGCTGCGGATTGCGCTAAGTCTCGCATTACAGCAAGCTGTAACGCTCGCTCGCTTCATCGCAGCTCCTCTTCGAATCGAAGCAGGCT
>Ga0082212_10005969_pt1 | contig 16478 bp, 13 predicted proteins | sample TergutNt197P3_FD_71548 | JGI IMG/M metagenome (GOLD analysis project Ga0082212, IMG submission 71548) | Neocapritermes taracua P3 segment gut microbial communities from Petit-Saut dam, French Guiana - Nt197 P3 | ecosystem: Host-associated > Arthropoda: Insects > Digestive system > Gut ... | reverse complement strand
GGGGTTGCCGGCAAGGACACCCTGTTCTCCGATAACCGCCTCACCCCCGCGCCCCGTGAGGGAGCGGAAGCGATCCGCCTTTCGCAATTCGACCCCCCGTTCCAGTGCTCCCGCCACAATCGCTTGTCCCAGGGGATGCTCTGAGCCCTTTTCCACGGACGCCGCGATCTGCAGTAAATGATCAGAAAACCCGCCGTCCAAGGGCAAGATGTCTGTGATGGAAGGTTTACCCTCCGTGATTGTGCCCGTTTTGTCCAAAACGATAACGCTGATTTTATGGGCTTCTTCAAGCGCCTCCCCGCCCTTGATGAGAATTCCGTTTTCCGCGCCCTTTCCCGTGCCCACCATAATGGCGGTGGGAGTCGCCAGCCCTAATGCGCAGGGGCAGGCGATTACCAGCACGGAAATAAAAATCGTCAACGCAAATTTCACATCGCCGCCGCCGGCAAAGAACCAAGTGACGCCGGCCAGCAGCGCGGCAATACAGACCACGGGAACAAAGTAGCCGGATATGATATCGGCCGTCTGCGCAATGGGAGCCTTTGAGCTTTGGGCAGTTTCAACCAGCTTGATGATTTGCGCCAGCGCGGTTTCGCTCCCGATTTTTTCGGCTCGAAAAACGATCGTACCCGTTGTATTGAGGGTGGCCGCATAAACCGTGTCGCCGGTTTTTTTATCCACAGGCATGCTCTCGCCTGTCAGTATAGACTCGTCAATGGCGGTGAATCCTTCCAGCACCGTGCCGTCTACCGGTATTTTTGCACCGGGTTTTACCATGATTTCATCGCCGATTTTCACTTCCGCAATGGGGATTTCCTTCTCTGCGCCGTCCTGGAGGATAATCGCGGTTTTAGGAGCAAGGCCCATCAGCTTCTGAATGGCCTCGCTGGTCCGGCCTTTTGACAATGCCTCCAACATCTTGCCGAGCAATATCAAGGTGATGATTACCCCTGCAGTTTCGAAGTACAGAGAATCCACAGCCTGGTTATAGCCGGCCGCTATTTGAAAGGTGCTATAAAGGCTGTAAAGGACTGCGGCAGAAGTGCCCACGGCGATGAGGGAATCCATGTTGGGGCTTCGCCGCCAAAGGGACCGGAAGCCTATGATGTAAAATCTGTACCCAACGGCGATCGAGGGTATTATCAGCAATAGCTCGGCCAGCGCATAGGTGAGCGGGTATACCATCATCCAGCGGTGCAGCGTTTCCGCAAAGGGAAGGGGAAAGGCATTGACCATGGGCGCCATGGCAATGAATAGCAGGGGGAAGGAAAAAAGCGCCGACACAATGAACTTTATCCGAAGATCGCGAATGGCTTTTTGCTTCCGTATTCTGGCTTCATCTGGCATGCCCTTTTCTTCCAGCGGCTGATAGCCGGTCTTTCGGATGGCTTCATGGATGGCCGACAGCTTAATTTGCCTGGGGTCGAAGGATATCAGCGCTTTTTCGGTGGCGAAATTAACCGTTGCGCTTGCCACACCGTCCAACTTCCGGATAGCCTTTTCCACACGCTGTGCGCAGGCGGCGCATGTCATGCCGCTAATGATAAGCAACTGTCGATGCATAAGGGTCCCTCAGCTTTCCTATGAAGTGACGGCAGATTAAGGGAAATCGTAACGGCGGAACCGGCATTTTGTGGCGCAGCGGAAGAGTGTAAAATCAAACAGCGCTTGCGGGGTTCGGCATGATTATTGTAGCACAATCCATCGCTGGGAAGAAAGCAGGAATATTGTAAGTCGTTTCATGTATATAGCGAGAGGCTTTTTATGAACCGTATGTAAACCGGAGGCTGTTGACGGAATATGCCCAAAGAACCGGAAGATGGCATCATTTGACAAATATACGCTGATTCTTCTATAATGCCCTGAATACATAACACTTTGCAGAATTGAGGTGTAAATGGACAGTGCGACATAAAAAGGGGTATCTTGTTGCGTTCCTTCTCCTTCTTGCGATAGGCGTTGCGCATGCGCAAGAACTTCAAATGGACGGTCAGCAAGCTGCCCGTAATTATAATCAACTTGTGGCGGACATCGCCGCGAATGCCGGCGTGAGCCGCGTGGTCTTCAACGACTATCCGGTTCCCCTTGACAAGCTGGATAAGTTGAAAGATGCTTTTCCTGACATTGAGTTTGAGTATTCCATTTCCTTTGCCCGTAAAAAATACCGGTCGACTGCTGAAAAGGCGAATATTTATGCCCACAAGGTTACCAATGATAATCAGTTCAGCGAGTTGTGCAGTGTTTTACGATACCTGCCCGGCCTGAAGGAGCTGACTGCCAAGAACTCAACACTCACATTTGATCAGCTTGAAAAGCTGCGCGAACTGATGCCGGATATGCATGTAACCACGAATATACGCATCGGCAGGCGGGCCTTGCGCACGGACCTTACCGCTTTTTCCACCCGCAAGGCTTATTATTCCAACCGTTATTCCTCGGATGACTTCCGGGGTGTCAAATACACGGACGGGTTATTGGCGCTGGATATCGGCCACAACGCCGTTACTGATTTGGATTTTTTGTATGATGTGCCCAAACTGCGCATCCTGATACTGGCTGATAACCAGATTACCGATTTGACCCCCATTGCCGCATTGCCTGATTTGGAATACCTGGAGATTTTCAAAAACCCCGTTACCGATTTATCACCACTTGCGGGCTTGGAAAATTTAATTGATCTGAACATGACGTTTTGTCAGGTGACGGACTATACGCCGCTATTGGGCTTGAAAAAGCTGGATCGCCTGTGGATAGGCGAGAATCCGTATACGGATGAGGACTTGCTTATGCTGGCGGAAGCCTTGCCCGACTGCACCATCAGCACCGACTGCGTCGTTAGATCCCGCGGTGGTGGCAGGGGGCTTGCGCCAACCGCAAACGGATGGCGGCAGGGGCATTCGCGGTATTTGCAGATCGTACGGATTTTTCAGAAGGCAAAGTATGAGGAGTTTAAGGTTAAATGACATTGGCGTGGAAGAGGGCATCAGCCCTGATTTTGGCATTTGCTTTGGGAGGATTGTCCAACGCCGCGGCAGAGAGCATCCCATCAAGGGATGAGGCTGGCTACCTGCTGGGCAAAGGCGAATACGTGCTTGAGGATGCTGAGAACGGCATATGGACGTATCTCACCGATACATTGCAAATCGTAGTAGAGAAGCACGCGGATGAAAGCGTTCCGCTGGAATGGTTTGAAACGCATATTCGGATGCGGGGCGACGAGCGTTTTTTATCAGTGGAAACCAATCCGACACGACCGGGCACGCGTTTCCTGTATCCCTTTGATATTGCCGCAAACAACCATTATGTGTTAGGCTTTACCGATGATTTTTACGGCCACCGTATCAACCGGAAGCAAGTCGTGGGCATTGTCGTCCGGAACGGCAGCATCATCAGCGCAAAGACGCATCCGAAGCAATATCACTATCTGCCCAACTTGGATTTGCTAGCTCAGTTTTCGGACGGGTCGTTGAAAGCATATGGCTGCAGGGAGTTGACCGCGCAGGAACTGGTGGATCAAGGCGCGGTTAATGTTTTCTGCTTTGGCCCGATGCTCATTCAAGGCGGAGAAATTAATCCACTGGTGCTTGAAAAATGGTTTGAAACCAAATCGCCAAGGCAGGCGCTGGGTATGATCGAGCCTGGCCATTATTTTTTGCTGACCGTCATGGGACGGATCAAAAACAGCCGAGGTGTGGGGCTGATTCAAATGGCGACCATGATGCATGAACGCGGCGTTGTAGAAGCGCTCAATCTCGATGGCGGAAATACGATGGCGCTTGTTTTTCGTGGAAAAATGCTCAATCGACTGGCAAGTTGGAAAAACAAAAAGTTCGTGCGCACGGTTACTTCGCTCATTGGCGTGGGCACAGCGCAATACACGATAGAGGACGAATAGTCCCCTGGTGCTGACGCGGAAGGTTTATGTTGCGGAGGATAAAGATTTTATAGGGTTAGTGGTTTTCCATACCCTGGCGCGCTCATGCGGAATATTTGCAAATGGCGCCAACATAGCACGCTTGTACCCGTAAATCATAGTCCAGCAAGGTGAAATCAGCATCGAATCCAACCTTTACAGCGCCCTTTCGGTCACCGAGACCCAGCACGGCAGCTGGATTTGCGCTGGCCATTTGTACCGCCTGCGGAAGCGGCAGATTCAGCATGGATATGGCGTTTCGGACAGCTCTGTCCATGGTGAGGCCGCTGCCCGCCAGGCAGCCGGCGTCTTCGCATGCAGGACCCAGGCGAGCCGGTCCCCCCTCATAGGCTACGACAACATCCCTGCCGCCTATTCCTTGATATACACCTGGAGGCAAGCCCGCGTTTGTGTTTGCATCGGTTATTAGGCAGACTTTCATCTTGCCCTTACAGGCTAATGCTATTTGAATCAGCCGCGGATCCACATGTTCACCGTCAAGTATAAAATCCACGCTTGTGTCCGGGGACGCCAGAATCGCCTCCATCGCGCCGCAGCTCCGCACCCCCGGCTCCTTGTCTCCGCCGTAGGGGAACACGTTTCCAAAATGGGTTGCGTGGGTCGCGCCTAGGGCAATCGCTCGCTCTGTCTCTTCGGCGCTGGCCCCGGTGTGCGTGATGAACGCGGGAAGCCCGCCGGCGGTCATAACAGGCAGCAATTCGTTACGGGAGCCACTTTCTGTTGAAATGCAAAAGACGATGGGATAGGGCGCGGCGGCGGCAAGCAAGCATTCGGCGCGCCGTTTTGAATAATCCGGGCGAATGCCGGTAATTGCCCCCGCCAATTTAAGGAAATGTCCCTCCATCAAGAAAGCGGGTATCTTCGCGCCGTCCGTTGGAGTCTTCGCCAGTTTCTTGAGCAATGTATCGTCTTCCGCACTGGGGGTGAGTCCTGGCAGAAAAGCGGTGACGCCGCAGGAGGGCAGCACGCGGCTGAACGCCGCAAGATCATAGGGGCCATTGTTGGCGAGAAAACCGTGTGTCCCGTGGGTGTGAAGGTCAATGAAGCCGGGCGTCAGATAGCGCCCCCGCGCGTCAACCTCTCCGGGGGCGGGAGCAGGGGTTTCGCCCGGCACGATGTCCGTTATCATCCCATCGGCGCATAGGATGGACGACGGCGGTGAAATTTCATCCCGTCCAACAATTTCCGCATTGCGGATGATTAATTTCTCCATTACCATTCCCTCCTGAAGCGCGGTTGCGCCGGTACTCACTGGGAGTGATTCCTAAAAAACAGTGCAATTCCGGCTATTCGTTTTTGATGGCGATTTTCGCCCAGCGAATGTCCGTACGGTCGGTATGCGGTCCGGCGTAGTAAAATGCGTACAATACGCCCGATGGTAGCATGACCAAATTGGGATGCCCCACGGAAAAAGCGCCCATTTCAACCCACGCGTCGTCCATACCGGTCTTTTGATATTCCTGTTTTTGGAGGCCGGAGTCATAGATGGTGAGCGTTTCGGGGAGGAACGTATGGCTCCCGTCTTCGCTGATTCTTACGTCGATCCTTGGCGAGCCAGTACGGTCAATAGCAATCACCGCCACGCGGCCGCGGCAAATGTCCGCTGGCGCGCCGGGCTGTCCGGGAAGCCCTGTATCCCACAGCGGGGACCAGGTAGCGCCGCCGTCCACGCTGTCGCACGCATGGATCGACAGGTATTCTGCCTTTTGGCGGTCAAATGTCCAGAATAGGTTGAGCAGCCGGTCGCCGCCCGTAACGCCGATGCGTTGATCCCAGTAATAGATCGACGGATGCCTTGTTATCGCGGTAGCGCCGCCCCAGCTGCGGCCGCCGTCACGGGAAAACGTTACCACTGAAGAATGTACCCAGGGGTTCGGGTCATTGTAGGTCTTGTTGAGTTCAAACTGGCAGACAAGGTTGCCGTCAAGGGTCTTTATTACAGGTCCTGTCAGTGGGACAGGTTGATTAAACGGCGATGTATCCATGCGTACGGGAGTCCCGAAGGAGTGGCCGTTATCGTTGGAATGCGCAAAAAAGATGTCTGAGTCGAGGAGTCCCTCCGTTTCAGGATTGAAGTAGGGAGCCCCGCTCTCATCCTCGTAGACAGCAGGCATCACCGCTAAAACATGCCCGCCTTCTATATGCGTCGCATAGATACCGCGGAATGAAGCCTTGCGGCCGTTATGTATAATGCCGTCTGGGAACGGCGCGACCGGCGCGGACCATGTTTCACCTCCGTCGTCGGAATAGCAGAGATACCCCCGCTGGCCGGCAAGCGGCCCTTTCAGAGGGCTGCCCTTGAACGATGCGATCATATGCCCGTCGGGAAGGATGCAGATTCCCGGGAAAGTGCAGCTTGACAGGCTTGACCCCTCCGCGCCGCCGGCGATTTTGCCTTCGCCTATAAAGTATAAATGCATTTATACGCCTCCTTATACTTGGTCATTAATGAGAGAGTACCATGCAAATGAAGAAAAATGCAACAGGGATCGATGTCTTTAAGGGGCATATTAACAAAATGAACATCAAGGGGAAAATGGTATGGGATAGGGAGTATGAACGATTTATAATGGTAAACAACAGGGCAAAATTGTTTTGCGGTTTTGGTCTGCTGGAGAAAACTCCGGATTACGCCACGATTTGCCTGTCTCCATGGATTGAAGAAGTAGAACCGCCAGAACATTTGTCACGCCGAAATATTTGTCTTGCACGCAATATATGGGGGTGCTATACTACAACGACATATTAGCCGGAAACGGCTTTCAGAATACCGGTAAGCGCAGCGTCACACGCGCGCTGAAAGGATGGACTTTGATGATACCGGGAAATTTCGTTTTATCGGACAGTGATTTGCGGGTTCTGCAAAAACTGGAAGATTTCATTCCGAAAAAGATATTCGATATGCACGCCCATCTTTACGATACCGCATATTTACCCAATATTGCCCGGCCAGGTTCGATCTTTGCCGAAAGCGGCGCAGTGGCGGACAGGGCTTGCTATATGCGCTTCCAAAACCCGCTGTATCTCGGAACGCGGAAACTGCGGCTAAATCTCATATCCGTGCCGGACCGCTCATACGGCGAGGGCGGCAGCGGATACCGAGCGCGTTGCAACGAGTTTTTAACAAACCATCTGACACAAAACCCCGGCGACGTTGGCGAGGCATTCGTACTCCCGGACGACACGGACGCGGATATTAACGGCTTGCTGACCCACCCCAATATCCGGGGTTTCAAATGCTATCATTTCGCCGCGCGCAGAGAAAACACCTGGCAGGCGGATATCTGCGAATTTTTGCCGGAGAGCGCATGGCGCGCCGCAAACGAACGCGGCCTCTGCATCACGTTGCATATGGCGAAGGATCGAGCCCTTGCCGACCAAGGCAACCTTGAAAACATACGTGAAAAAGCGGTGAAATATCCCTCGGCGAAACTAATACTCGCGCACGCGGCGCGCGGTTTCGCGCCGTGGACGGCGCTGGAGGGCGTGAAAAGGCTGGCCCGGTATGACAATGTGTTTTTTGACGTATCCGCCGTGTGCGAACCGACGGCTATTTTCACAGTCATTAAGGCGGCCGGCGCTGACCATGTGTTTTGGGGCAGCGACTTTCCGGTTTCTATGGCGCGCGGCAAATGCGTCTCCATCGCTGATTCTTTTATATGGCTGTATTTGCCCCTTCTTGCGAAACTGGAACCCGACACGGCGGCGCAGGCGGATCCCGGACAGGCAAACCTGGTGGGTGTGGAAAATCTTAATGCCTTTGCCCAGGCGTGTGATATGCTTGACCTGGGCCGCGGTGATATTGACAGTATCTTTTATCACAATGCGATGCGAATGTTCGGCCTCGCCGATTCATAAAGAGCAATGAGCAACGAAAGGATTGACCCGTCATGCAGATGAAGACAAGCAAGGTGTTGGACAAGCTCCGGGCGGGAAAAGCCGTGAGCTGCGTTAAGATCAACTCGGAAGATTCCCGTGTGATCGAAATTGCGGCCATGTGCGGCTTTGACTGCGTCTGGAGCGACATGGAGCATGTGCCGAACAGCATAGCTGTGCTGGAGAGGCAAATACTGGCCGCAAAAGTCCACGGCGTCGATACGGTTGTGCGCGTCAGGCGAGGAAGCTACAGCGACCATGTATACCCGCTGGAACTGGACGCCACCGGTATCATGGTACCGCATGTGATGAGCCTGGAAGACGCCAAAAATGTGGTAAAGATGACGCGCTTTCACCCTATCGGCCGCCGCGCGGTGGATGGGGGTAACGCAGACGGAGCCTATTGTATGGTCGATTTTGACGACTATTTGAAACAGGCAAACGAACGCCGTTTTGTCATGATTCAAATGGAGGATCCGGAACCGCTTAAGGAGTTGGATGCCATCTGCGACCTCCCGGGCATCGACGTGATATTTTTCGGACCGGGTGACTTTAGCCAGGGCATTGGCGCGCCCGGGGTATGGGATCACCCGGAATTGCTCCGGGCGAGAAAGCTTGTGGCTGAAACCGCCGTTAAGCATGGAAAGTTTGCGGGCACCGTCGGCAGCGTGGGTAATATGCAGGAACTTTTCGATATGGGCTATCGCTTTTTGAGCCTTGGCGCGGATGTGGTGGGCCTGGGCGGATATTTTGGCGATATCGTAAAATCGTTTCGTGAGAAGTTTGAATAGGGGAGAGCGGCGATGAAGGTGCTGGAATCGTTTTCACTGGCCGGGAAAGTGGCCGTCATGACGGGCGGCGAGGGAATGTTTGGACGGCAGGCCGCCGACGGTCTGCACGAGGCGGGAGCGAAGCTTTTTATCGCTTCTCCGCTGACCGAGGAGCTCCATAAGGCAGCCGGGGAGATGCGCGCCGACGGCGGCGACGTGACGCCGCTCTATGTGGATTTGGGAGATGAAAAATCCATCCTCGCGCTTGCCGACGACATTATACAGCAAGCCGGGCATGTGGATATCCTGGTCAATAACGCGGTGGTACGCCCGATGAAAAGCTATCAGGACGACGCGTCCGCGTTCGCGGAAAGCATGAAGGTTAATGCCACCGGCAGCTTTATCATTACGCGCGCGTTCGGTGACCGTATGGCTCGGCGTGGCAGCGGCTCGATCATTAATATCGCCTCAATGCAAGGCATGATTGCCCCCGACCCGGCGCTTTATGATGGACTTGGCATGGACGGGTTTATTCCCGATTACTTTTTTCACAAGGGGGGGATGATCCAATACACCCGTTTTTTGGCAAGTCATTATGGACGCAACGGCGTTCGTTGTAACGCTATTTCGCCCGGCGGGCTCCAGTCGCACCGGACGCCGGAGGAGTTTGTGAAGCGTTATAGCAGGCATACGATGTTGGGGCGCATGGCAGGGCCCGACGATCTAAAAGGCGCGGTGGTGTTCCTTGCATCCGACGCGGCAGCTTATGTAACCGCCGTGAACTTGGTGGTGGACGGCGGATATATCGCAAAATAGAAAGGGAAATGCAATGAACGGTTTTCCTTTGGGCAATCGGAAAATCCGCCTGGCTATGCTGGGCATGGTGGACGGTAACGGCCATCCGTATTCCTGGAGCGCTATTTTTAACGGATACGACCGAGAAGCGATGGCGAAATGCCCCTTTTCCGGAATTCCGCAGTACCTCTTTCGTGAACCGTATGAAAACCTGGCGATTCCCGGCGCTGCGGTGACGCATATCTGGACGGATGATCCAAAGGACGCGGAGGATGTGGCAAAGGCTTCGCTGATCCCCAATATTATCCGTCGCCCTGAGGATGCGATCGGCAATGTGGATGCGGTCATCATTGCCACGGATAAGGGATATGAGCATGTGGCGCGCTGCCGCCCGTTCGTGGAGGCCGGGTTGCCGGTATTTGTGGACAAGCCCATGGTCGATGCTGAGGAGGATTTACGAACGTTCAGCGGCTGGGTCCAAACAGGCGCGCCGATTCTGACATCCAGCTGCATGCGGTATGCAAAGGAGTATCTCCCTTACAGGCTTTCTCACAGCGAATTGGGTTCTCTCCGCTATGTAACAATATCCATGGCAAAGACTTGGGAGCGCTATGGAATCCACGCCATGGAAGGAATTTATCCTATTTTGGGTCCGGGCTTTATATCCGCACAGAACATCGGCACAAAGGAACGCAATATCGTGCATATGACTCATTCATGCGGGGCGGATGCCGTGGCTGCGGTCACTGGTGACATGTACGGCGGCTTTGGAGCCATGCAGCTTGTGGGAACCCAGAATTCCGCGCAGGTTTTATTCGGCGATACATTTTTTGCGTTTAGGAGCCAGCTTGCAGCGTTCATTGATTATCTGCGCACCGGGGAGCGCCCGTTCCCGTTCTCTGAAACGGTGGAACTCATGAAAATCATCATCGCCGGCATACGCAGCCGTGAAGAAGGCGGGAGGCGGGTGGAAATCGCGGAAATTGCGGGAGAAATTTCATGATTACAACAGAGATCCGCGGGCTGGAAATTTCGAAAATGACGCTGGGAACGGCGCAGTTCGGTTTGCATTACGGCATGACAAACCGCCGTGGAAAGCCGGGAACGGAGGAGGCCGGCTGGATGCTCGCCACGGCCGCGGCCGCCGGGATTAATTGTCTGGACACGGCGCGGCTTTACGGTAACTCCGAGGATGTGATCGGCGCCCATCTTGCGGCGCATCCCAAGATGCTCGTTGTTAGCAAATTCAGGATCGACCATCAAAGAGGCGTTGACGCCTCATCGATACGCATGCAGATCGAAGAGAGCGCCGCCGCGACGCTTGCTGCGCTGAACACGAGCAAGATAGCGATTTATATGCTGCATGATAACACCGACACCGATGATTTAATTAACCTTGGGGACAGGATCACGCCTGTTTTGAGGGATCTGCGCGACCGAGGGCTGATTGACCATGCCGGTGTGTCTTTATATGAGGCGCGTCAAATTGACGCTGTGCTGGAAGAGCCGTTTTACGAAGCCGTTCAGCTTCCGATCAACGCCTTTGATTCCAGGCTGATCCAAAACGGGCGGTTGGAGCGGTTGCGCCGCGCCGGGCGGATCGTATTCGTACGCAGTGTTTTTTTGCAGGGTTTACTGCTCGTGGAACATCCCCCCAAAGAACTTGCCCTGGCGGCGCCGTTTTTAAAGGCGCTGCGGCAACTTGCGGACGCAAATGAAGTAAGCGTGGCCGAACTTGCTCTTTTATATGTTAGGGATATAGAGGGCGTAAGCAGCCTGGTAATCGGCGCGGAAACCGACGAACAGATCCGAGAGGACACCGCGCTTTTTGCCATGCCTCCGCTCCCGGCCGAGACAATTGCGAAGATGCAAGATTTGGCCCGTAAGGTCCCGATTGAGGCGATTATGAAACAGATCATTGTTATCGGGAGGAGGGCAAGGTAATGTCTTTTACCGAACGTCAGCGGCTGCTGGCGGTATACCGGGGGGAAAAACCCGACCGTGTTCCTTTTATCCTTGATCTTTCGCACTATTACTATGATAAGGTGAAAAAACCATGGGAGTTGCTGAACGGCTACGTGGAGCCGGAGCGTGATTTGATCGACTATAACCGCAAATTGGGCGCGGGGTTTTATCTGCCCAACCAGATGAAGCTGTTTAACGTTTTCTACGACGGGTGCGTCACCCATCGGGCATGGATTGAAAGAGTAAACGGCGTGCCCGAGACTCACTGGCGCTATGAGACGACCCGGGGCGCGATCGAGCGTGTTCGCGTGTGGGAAGAGCGAACTTACTCCTGGGCGATTAAAAAATGGGGCGTTGAAACGGAGAACGATCTTCGCGTGCTGGCGGAGGCTATGGGCGCGCGCCGTTATGAGCCGCTTTACGGCAATTTCCGCGCATGGGACGAGTACGTTGGGGATCTGGGCGTTGTGCAAATTCTTCCGGGCTATAGCGCCATGGGACATTTGCTGCATTACTGGATGGGTATGGAAAATACTGCATATGCATGTTTTGACTGGAACGATACGGTACACGAAGCGGTTGATAAAATCAATGCGAATAATATTGAGTGTATTCAAATGCTGATGAAATACCCTGGGATGGTGCTTAGCATGGGCGATAATTTCAGCAGTGATTGCCAACCTCCCAAGTTCTTTGAGGAGTGGTCCGCGCCGTATTACAGGAAAGCTGCTGATATTATACACGAAAGTGGAAAAAAGATGTCCATGCACGTGGACGGGCTGCTGCGCGGCGCGATACGGATGGTGAAGGATGCTGGCGCGGACATCATTGACGCTGTAACGCCGAAGCCAATGGGCGATTTAACGCCTCGGGAGTGCCGCGACGAGGCCGGGGACAGGCTGATCCTATCAGGAGGCGTTTCGCCTGATCTTTGGCTGCCGGATACGCCGTTGGAACGCTTTAAGCAGGCTGTCACCGACTGGCTTGCGCTGAAAAAACAAAGCCATTCACTGGTTGCTGCGGCTGGGGATCAGGTACCGCCGGGTGCGGAAGAACGCCGTATAGCGATAATGCGCGATCTTGTGGAGGAATGCGGACGATATTAAGTCTGATTGTAAGATCAAGAAGGAGGAACGGACATGTTTCAATTTGAACCGGCAGGATGGGTACCGTACCGCGATCAAGAAGTACTGGCAAAAATACGAACGATGAAGCGTGATGAACTGGAAAAGCACGGGAACCCGGAATTTAAAATTAAAATTGTGCCGGACCCCACCTCGATTTGGGTCGCGGATATGCTTATGCGTATCCGGCAGTCCGACGCTGAGAATAAAAAGCTTGTTATGGTCATGCCAAACCCCTGTCCAACCGTTTATGAAACATTGGCGGAGCTTATTAACCGGTTCCGGATCAACTGTCGGAACGTCTATACGTTCAATCTCGACGAATGGGCGGATCAGGACGGGAACGTGGCGCCGGAGAGCTATCAGGCGGGCTTTAATCACTCGTTTATCAGCTCACTGTACGCAAAAATCGACCTGGAACTGAGAATGCCGCGGGAAAACTGCGTCGCGCCCACGACGGAGAATATCAGGGATTATTCCAAACTGATCACGGAACGGGGGAACGGCGGCGCGGATATCGCCTATACAGGACCGGGCTGGGCGGGGCACGTGGCGTTTGTGGACCCGGATACGCCGGAATTCGCCTGTAATGACCTTGAGGAATTTATGAGGATGGACGCGCGGATTGTAACCCTCCACCCGTTGACAATTGCGCAAAATTCGTTGCACGGCGTGTTCGGCTGCTCTGGCGATATCGCGAACGTACCGCCGCGCGCCGCCACAGTTGGTCCCGCCGATATCGTACGTGCCCGCGAACGCTTCGAGATGCACGCCATTACGACGATGGGAAGCGAGTCCTCCTGGCAGCGGATGATTTCCCGCCTTTGCCTCCATGCTCCGCCGACCCCGCAGTTGCCGACCTCGTTTATGCAGTTGCTTCCAACGACGGTCTATGTCAGCGAACGGATCGCATCGGATTTTGAGTGCTGGGAACGGGTTGGATATTAATTATCGCGCATCGGCTCATTTGCCGCGATTGCCGACCAAGACGCTCATCCCATTGGCCGCGTTTTGTTTCTGTGCTTGGCGGGCGTAATTCCATAAAAGTTCATATACGCGTGATGAAAGGAAGTCGGGCTGCTATATCCGACATTTTGAGATATTTCCGTCAGCGGCATATCGCTCTCTTGAAGCAACAGGCACGCCGCGCTCATGCGCCTTTCAAACAACAGCCGTTTAAAGCTTTTTGAGTACCAGGACCGTGTGAGCCGTGTCAGCTGGCGCTGACTGATGTGAAGTTTCTCTGAGAGCTTTTCAATGGAACAGCCGTCTCGAATATGATCGTCTATATATTCCTCAATGGAAGCCATAATATTATTTTGGCAATGGGTCTCCGGTTGAACGCACGCATCATTTTCCTTGAGTTTTCGGCAGATCAGGATGAGCAGATTTGTGATCTCATTGGTGACAAACTGAATATACAGAGGTCGTTTCGCGTTGATTTCCGAATCGATGCTGTGTTTGGCTTTGATGAAATCAACGCCCGTAATCCTGGTGATGGTAGAAATCTGCGAAAAAGTGCCAAGTATATAACTTTTTTCCGGCTTGTGATCCCACCGGTCAATCCGTATCCAAAAAGAAGCGTGTTTGTGCGGGCCTTCGTCATTCGACCTGCCGATGTAATGATCTGTTTTCGGCGGAATGATTGCGATATCACCCCGACCAACCGCAAGCTCGCCCATATTGGATTGAATGATATACGAACCGGATATGAAAAGATGGATTTCGTAAAACGGGTGGATGTGCCGGCCGCTCGTCGCTATATAGCCGTCGTTCCTGCTCATGCCTCTGCTTAGTATGATGCTTGCAGGGAAGCTGTCGATTTCAATATCGATCTGAAAATTGTTGATTGCCATATGCTCCTCTTGCCCTCGCGATCATAAATAGGGCTGCTTTCTTCTTCGGGTCCATTCTATCTGTTTTTGCCATCTGTGTCCAGATATATCGCAATTGCTAACAGCGGACAGAAGCATGCTGAAAATGGCCTGTCCAATCATTGATCTGCGTACGGATCCCCATTACAATGATCGTGACAGAGCCGTTCAACCATTTTACAGGAGAGGTGCATTACCATGGAAAATAAAACACAGGCGTTATACCAAAAAGCGAAGACGCTTTTTCCCGGAGGAACGCAGCTCTTATCCAAAAGGCCGGAGCAGTTTGCGCCGGGCAAGTGGCCCGCCTATTTCACAAAAGCGGCCGGGTGCGAGATCTGGGATTTGGACGGCAGGCACTATTATGACATGACGACAAACGGAATAGGTTCCTGCCTGTTGGGTTATGCGGACCCCGATGTCAGCGCCGCAGTTTTGGAACGGATAAAGAATGGCTGCATGTGTACGCTGAACCCGCCTGAGGAAGTGGCTTTGGCCGAGCGGCTGATCGCCATCCATCCGTGGGCCGAACAGGCTCGTTTTGCCCGCGCAGGGGGGGAGATTGGGGCGGTGGCCGTTAGAATCGCCAGGGCGACGACGGATCGGCTGGTAGTGGCGATATGTGGTTATCACGGTTGGGCGGACTGGTATCTGGCTGTTAATCTCGGAGAAAGCGACGCTTTGCGCGGCCATTTACTGCCGGGCCTTGAACCGCTGGGAGTGCCCACAAACCTGCGAGATACCGCGGTTGCATTCCATTTTAACGACCGCGAGGATTTTGATAGAATAATTGCCGCGCACGGGCAGCGGTTGGCCGCCGTCGTGATGGAACCGTGCCGTCATCATGATCCGCAGCCGGGTTTTTTGGAATATGTACGGGAGGAGACTAGACGCGTCGGGGCCATGCTGATCTTTGATGAGATAACAATCGGCTGGCGCTTGGGTTTTGGAGGAGCGCACCTTCGTTTTGGCGTGACGCCGGACATGGCTATTTTCGCGAAGGCTCTTGGCAACGGCCATCCTATTGCGGCCGTTATCGGAACGAAAGCCGCGATGGAAGGCGCGCACGGTTCGTTCATCTCAAGCACGTATTGGACGGAAAGCGTCGGGCCTGCGGCGGCTTTGGCAACCATCGGCAAAATGGAGCGGACGAAGGTCTGGGAGAGGGCGGCGGATACCGGAAACCGCGTAAAGGAGGATTGGCGCGTTTTGGGCGCAAAGCACGGCCTTCCGATTCGTGTGGATGACGGTTACCCCTGCCTGGCGCAATTCACGTTCACAGAAAACGCTTTGGCTTTGAAGACGCTGTATACGATTCGGATGCTGGAATGTGGCTTTTTAGGCAACACCATGATCTATCCGACACTTGCCCATACGCCGGACATTTTGGATAAACACCGGCAGGCGGTTGATGAGGTTTTCGCGGATATTGCCGGGCATATTAAAGCGGGAAGCATACATGCGGCGATAGGCGGAGAGGTATGCCATGCCGGGTTTACCAGGCTAAATTGAGGCGGATTGTGATATCGCAGGAGGGAGACGATTTTAATGGAGAGGAAAACCATGGAATCAATACGGCTGCAAATGTCCGCTTTAACGGAGGACGGCCATGAGGCGATCAGGACAGCGGTGGAAACACTGTTGTACGAGGTTGGTTTCGTGGTGAACAATCAAACCATTTTGGATGCCTTTCGCGAGGCGGGCGGGCATGTGGACGATGAACGCAGGCTTGTAAAGCTTCCTGCGGCGCTGCTTTGGGAATTGGTGAAAAAAGCGCCCCATTCTTTCAGAGTGGCCGGCATGAACGGCGAGGGGTATGAAATCGGCACGGGCGACGTATATAAGGCGGCCATCGTTACGGATCCCTTTATCGCAGATTATCCGACCGGCGCAATGCGGAAGCCGCGTTTGAGCGATGTTGTTCGAAATACGCGCATTATCCAGAGCCAGGCGGACGTTTGTATGGTAAGCCTCATGGATTATCCGGTGGAAGATATTGCCGGCTTTGCATCCCGATACCGTGCCATGGAAGCTTTCCTTTTGAACCACGCAAAACCTTATGCGGTATACTCCACGTCTTACGAAAGCTTTTTGGAATGGCTGGATATAGGCCACATACTTACTCGCGGCAGACCGCTAA
>Ga0082212_10005968_pt1 | contig 16482 bp, 8 predicted proteins | sample TergutNt197P3_FD_71548 | JGI IMG/M metagenome (GOLD analysis project Ga0082212, IMG submission 71548) | Neocapritermes taracua P3 segment gut microbial communities from Petit-Saut dam, French Guiana - Nt197 P3 | ecosystem: Host-associated > Arthropoda: Insects > Digestive system > Gut ... | reverse complement strand
GCTAGTATTTAGGGGCAGGGTTGATTATCTACAGTATTTATTTGATTTACCTAATACATTGGAAAAGGCTGGCAGACGCGAACACACGCGCTACCCATTCAGACCGAGAGAAAATGTCCGAGTGTATGTTCAAGATTCAGGTCTGAAATGCTTTGGTTCCGATGGACCATTAATAGACTTGTCAGCGGGAGGTATGGTATTCAGACCGGATAGAGCCTTCAAAATTGAAGGCCATACCATGTTGAGTCTGAACACCACTATGTTTTTTAAAGGAAAAATTTTTCCCTTAATACGAATAAGCGGGTTGAGGGGAGTTACCGGGCCTATCACTCTGAGAGGCGAAGTAGCCCATGTTACGGAGAAAGGGGCAGCCATATTTGTCGCTTTTGCTTTTGGAAATATGGATCCCTTTGTTGAAGAAACTTTGGCTAGATTGTTGGGTACCAGAAAGAAAAAACGGCTCCGATTTCTCTTTCAAACGTATTTATCCAAGCAATTCTAGGTATACAAGCAATTTGAGCAGCTTGACATTCAAAAAAGTTGAGTCGCGGACAAAAACAATTGTTTTGTATGCGACTCAAACAGTTCAAGGCATAAAATATGCAACGGCCTAATTGCCCATACAGAGACACAGCCATTAAATTGCAACTCTGTGTTCGGCAGCGTGAAAGCCAAGTCTGTAAATTTCTGAAAATGCGGACTTTGATAGCGTTTAATAATACTTTCGAGTTTTGTGTCCAAAGCAGTTTGAACACAATCCAGTGTCAGAGGGAATTGGAGGAACCCCCTTTTGAGTCCAACATCAACAGAGCAGGATAGCCGAGTTCTGCAGGCATTTTCGGAACTGATGAATAGCCAGGAAGAATTCCCTCTCAATGTAGAGGGGGCTAAAACTATGCCCTATTCATCCTCTGTTGCCAATATAGACCACGGAGCCAATCAGATTCTTCTCAGAATGATTCGGCCAATGCCAGCCCAGCTACCATTGGAAACTCCCTGCAAGGTTTCAATCGGTGCTATGGGAGAACATTGGAAGGCACTACTGGCCTTCCAGGGCAGACTTGGACACCTGCAATACTTGTTTGACTTGCCGAAAACCCTGGAAAAGGCTGGGCGGCGTGAACACAAGCGTTATACATTCAGGCCAAGAGAAAATGTTTACGTTTATGTGCAAAACTCAGGGCTGCCAGGTCTGAGTGCCTCTGGACAACTATTTGACCTTTCAACAGGCGGCCTTTCATTCAGGCCAGACCGTGCATTCAGGGTTGAGGATGGGGCCAGACTCAAACTAGATACAGCGATGTTTGAGAGGGGCAAAAGTTTTCCAATTATTCGTATAGATGGACTTCCGAAACTTAAAGAACCTCTAAGGCTGCGCGGTACGGTTGCACATGTCAGCGAAAAAAAGTCCATAATTTTCGTTGCTTTTGTATTTGGATTACTTGATACCGAAGATGAGGAAATCCTTAACAGAGTGTTGGATGCAAGGGAAAAAATGGGAAATATGGGGGGGGCCGGAGGCCCAGCACGATCTGCCTCTCCGACAACTGAGCAGGCTACAACCAACCCAGTCGATGCGGAAGCGGTAACATTAGATATTAACTCAGAACCAGACGATGAGGCACTGGATCAGCTAGAAAAAGAATCGCACCCCCCACCCTCGACTATTTTACGCCTGGCACGCAGGACTAGTAGCTTATTGCTTGTGAAACCCATTGGCGAGAAGTGTTATGAAATCATCAAATACTTAAAAGACTCCGGTTTTACGAGGGTTATTCAGTGCGACCACTTGGACAGCCATGTCGTGCAAACAACGCAAAATCTGGATGCAATGCTCGTTGCACTCGAAATTGGTGGTGACCCGGAGGATGCCGTTAATTCTTTCCAACACATCCACGAGCAACTCAAAACACGCAAGAAAACAAACCCTGTTGTGCTTTCAGACCAATACGAACCCGTTCTTCTGGAATTGGCCGATAAACTATCATTGCCTGTCGGTTTTGTTTCTGACCATAACTGGGCAGAGGTTCTTGACAAAACCATTAGACTACTAAAAAGCTAATTCCAAAATTAGTTTTTTTTCAGTTTTGAAATTAGCTCAAAGGTATAATCAAAACTTGATAATATGCTCATTCTACTGTCCCACATTCCAGATCGAACGGCTGTACCGGATAATAAATAAATAACCCAGATGACTGTACACAACCATCGACAGGAGACCTTTATGAATCAGGCGAGTATAAAGACAAGAGTGCTAATTGACCAGGAAGGACAATTTGGAGCAAACAACTACAGTCCCCTGGATGTAGTTTGCGCTATGGGCAAAGGTGTATTCCTCACTGATGTTGATGGCAAACAATACATGGATTTCCTGGCAGCATACAGCGCCGTCAACCAAGGGCATAACCACCCCTATATTGCCGAAGCGATGATACAGCAAATTCGCAAATTGGCGTTGACTAGCAGAGCTTTCCGAAATGATACATTTCCGCCATTGCTGGAAAAACTATGCAAACTAACTGGTTTTGATAGAGTGCTCTTGATGAATTCAGGCGCAGAAGCCGTAGAAACAGCCATAAAAGCAGTTCGAAAGTGGGGCTATATCGTTAAGGGAATTGAATACCCGAAGGCTGAGATAATTGTGGCAGATGGTAACTTCCATGGCCGCACAACCACAATTGTAGGGTTCAGTACGGATCCAAGCAGTTACAGTGATTTTGGCCCATTTACCCCAGGCTTCAAGGTGGTACCGTATGGGGACATAAATGCAGTCGAAAACGCAATCACCCCAAATACTGCAGCTATATTTATGGAGCCGATTCAGGGCGAGGGAGGCGTAGTCATCCCGCCAAAGGGTTTCCTTAAAGCCTTACGGGAAGTTGCAGACAAAAACAAATGCCTACTCATTTTGGATGAAATTCAATCGGGCCTGGGGCGCACTGGAAAAATGTTTGCTTTTGAGCATGAGGGCATTCGACCAGACGCAGTGACTATCGGAAAGGCTCTTTCTGGTGGCTTTTATCCTGTTAGTGCATTTCTCGCGTCCAAAGACGTTATGGATGTATTCACGCCGGGCATCCATGGTTCGACCTACGGAGGTAATCCACTTGCGTGCGCCGTTGCTTCTGCTGCATTGGATGTTTTAATAAATGAAAAACTGATTCAAAATTCTGCAGAGCTGGGAGTTCATTTTGAAAAACGTCTGCGCGACATGAAAACCAATAAGGTGGAAGAAATTCGCTGCTGCGGCCTATGGGCAGGTATCCAGCTAAAAGATTCCGCTGGCAAAGCGCGCCTTTACTGCTATCAGCTAAAAGAAATCGGGATACTTTGCAAGGATACGCATGAACAAACAATCCGCCTCGCCCCTCCGCTCATTATCACAAAGGAGCAACTCGACTGGGCAGTAGATCAAATCGGAGCTGTGCTTGGATAAAAACTCACCAAACAACCTTTTTCATATGGAAATGTGATGATAAAAAACACGTTATTGATAACAATCAAAGTTTTCGTAGCAGCATTGATGTCTGCTACCAGTCTGGCAGCTCAGAGACAGCAGGCTCCTCATACTATTACCTCGCCAAACGGGGCTATAATTGTTTCCATCACTGCAGATTCAAGTCTCAAGTGGTCAGTCAGCTTGAATGGCCGCCAAGTAATGATGCCTTCAAAGATAGGTATGACTTTCGACTTTGACAATGTAATAGGAAAAAACCCACGTATCAGGTCTTCCAGGGTCACATCTGTAAATCAGGTTCTCCTGCCCGTACTTAGAGTTAAGAGAGCCGAAGTAAAAGACCACTACAACGAGAGACGGATTGACTTCAACGGGAACTATTCATTAATAGTCCGCGCCTATAATGATGGCGTTGCCTACAGGTTCGCCACCAGATTCTCGGGCGAGGTTAAGGTGATTTCAGAGGATGTCACTTTCCAGTTCGTCAACGACCATCTACTGTATTTTCCTGAAGAAGAAAGCTTCATATCCCATCAGGAGCGTCAGTACAAGCACATTAAGATCAGCGAAGTAGGCACCAGGTTTTCTTCTCTTCCAGCTATCGTAGAGACGGGTGCATCCAAGGTAGCGATCACGGAAGCGGACTTGCTGGACTATCCTGGCATGGATCTCACTGGAGGCGAAGAACCTAATAGCTTAAAAGGACTATTCCCGTACTATCCATCGAGTGTGGAATTACGCGGAGACAGAACTGAGAGGGTAACCAGCCGCGAACAGTACATGGCTAAAACTAGTGGCACAAGGGAATTCCCATGGAGAGTCCTGGTAGTTGCCGAAGATGATTCCACATTTTTGGATACTGACATTGTTTTTCGTCTCGCCTCTGAAACGCGTCTAAAGGACACAAGTTGGATAAGGCCTGGCAAGGTGTCATGGGATTGGTGGAATTTCAACAACATCTACGGTGTGCCTTTCAGGGCTGGTATAAATACTGAAACATACAAGCATTACATAGACTTCGCAGCCGAAAACGGTATCGAATACGTAATCCTGGATGAGGGTTGGTACAAACTAGGTGACCTGATGACACAGATGCCAGGCATAGACATGGAAATCATTGCAGCCCATGCGCGTGAAAAAAAAGTTGGCCTCGTAATGTGGGTGGTTTGGAAAACGCTGGATCTGCAATTGGCAGAGGCTCTGGACCAGTTTGAAAAATGGGGTGTAAAAGGAATAAAAGTTGATTTTATGCAAAGGGAAGATCAGTGGATGGTCAATTACTATGAACGAATCGCAATAGAAGCTGCAAAGAGACACCTGTTGGTAAACTTTCATGGTGCCTTTAAACCCACTGGTCTTTACAGGACATACCCGAATGTGGTCACTAGTGAAGGCGTTTTGGGCCTTGAACAGAGCAAATGGAGCGAACTGGCCTCACCTGACAATGCTGTGACCTTCCCATTCATGCGGATGATGGCCGGCCCTGTCGACTATACTCCAGGAGCTATGATGAACGCTACCAAAGCGGACTTCAAGCCTGTCTGGAACAGGCCCATGAGTCAGGGTACTCGCTGTCAACAATTGGCAATGTATGTTGTTTATGAAAGCCCAATGCAAATGCTGGCCGACTCTCCTTCAAACTATAGAAAAGAACCTGAGTGCCTCGCATTCCTTTCAGGGGTGCCCACTGTTTGGGAAGAGACCAAAGTCATCAGTGCTAAAATCGGAGAGCATATCCTGGTTACAAGGAGAAACGGTAATGAGTGGTACGTGGGTGCCCTGACAAACTGGAATCCAAGGGAACTTGACCTGCCTCTTTCATTCCTGGGAGAAGGTAGCTGGGAGGCAGAAATATACAAAGACGGACCAAACGCCGACCGTGCCGGAGTTGACTACACCCGAGAGAGGCTCTCTGTCAGCCAGATACAGTCCATCAAACTCAGCCTGGCCCCCGGCGGAGGGTGGGTTGCAAAGATTACCAAAAAATAATTGTAATTCCTGATATAAAAGCAGTTGTACACAATTAATTTAGCAATGATTGTGACAAGGCAATATAGTGCCATAATTAAACAGCGTGTTTCTGAAACTAGGTTCAAGACAAATTTAGTCAATCAGACAAATTTGCAAAAATTGGAGGATCCTGCATGTCACCTGGAACAGCCTCGATGGCTTTACCGAAGATTATCGGGATAAATGAAGCCAAATGTACTAATTGCCATAAGTGCATCAGTGTTTGCCCTGTCAAGTTTTGTAATGATGGCAGTGGCGATACAGTTCATTTGAATCAGGACATGTGCATAGGTTGCGGAAACTGTATTCGCGCCTGTGAGCATGACTCACGATTTGGGATTGATGACATTGAATCATTTCTCAGTGACCTGCGTAACGGAACAAAAATGGTCGCGATTGTTGCCCCTGCAGTTGTTGTGAGCTTCCCAAATACTTTTTTGAATCTAAATGGATGGCTCAAATCAATCGGAGTCAAGGCGGTTTTCGATGTCAGTTTTGGTGCCGAATTGACAGTTCAATCCTATGTAAAGCATATTGAGGAGGCAAGTCCCCAAACTATTATTGCCCAGCCGTGCCCTGCAATTGTCTCGTTTATAGAAATTTATCATCCAGAACTGCTCCCATTTCTGGCCCCCGCCGACAGTCCCATGTTGCACATCGCAAAGATGATCATGGAATTCTACCCTGAGTACAGCGGATACAGGATTGCAGTCATTTCCCCCTGCCTGGCAAAAAAACGTGAATTCGATGCCACGGGTATCGGGGACTACAACGTAACAATGGCGGGGTTGAGTAAATACTTTGAATCAAAAGACATCTCTCTTGGTAACTATCCACCTTTGGACTATGACAACCCGCCGGCGGAGAGGGCTTCTCTTTTTTCGACACCAGGTGGTCTGATGCGTACTTTCGAGAGGTGGAATCCAAATGCCACAAAGATAACTCGCAAGATTGAGGGATCGGAGATGATTTACCATTATCTCTCAACTCTCAAACCCATGATTGATGAAGGCATGACTCCAGTTGTGATTGATTGTCTGAACTGTGAAAAGGGGTGCAATGCAGGGCCAGGTACTCTAAATCACAAGTTGCCGCTTGACAAAATTGAGTCCTATGTAGAAACCAGAAGTCGTCAATTACATGCCAGGCACCGCAAAACAGGGCCTTTTAGTAGCTTCCGCACCCGTAATGCCATCCATGCACTATTGGCGAAGTACTGGAAAGACAACCTCTATACTCGAACCTACACAGACAGGCGAGCCAACAAAAGATTACTGATTCCTGACGACACTCAGATTGCTGGAATTTTCAGGACTATGAATAAATTTTTAAAGGATGACGAATACAATTGCATGGCTTGTGGATACGGAAACTGCCGTGACATGGCCATAGCAATCTACAATAATTTAAACCGCAATGAAAACTGTGCGAAATACATGGAAAAAATGGCTGTTGACGAGAGGGAACATGCTCAGAAGGAATCAGAACATGCCAAAAATGAGCATGAAACTCTTGTAGAAATTGTCAATGAGTCCAATCAGGACAACAGCAAGAATACAGGGGAATTGCGTGAAGTTGTTTCCCTGATTAACACTGATATGTCAATCATCGCCTCGGCTACTCGCGTACTTAAAGACCAGGTAAAAAATTCCAGTATCATTGCCGAAGAATTACTTCCAATTGTTGATTCCATTCAAGAGATAGCAAACCAAACAAACTTGCTTGCCTTGAACGCGAGCATCGAAGCCGCTCAGGCTGGCTCGGCTGGCAAAGGCTTTGCGGTGGTGGCAGAAGAAGTTCGCAAACTTGCCGACAAAGTTCAGGATGAGGCCGAGAAAATTGAGCCTTACATGAACTCGCTCCAAAAGGCATTCCGCACAATCGAATCAGAGGTTTCCGATGTATCCTCCAAGTCCGAGGCATTGATGGAAGTTGCGAAAAAAGTCTCTCGCATCGCAGACCACTTATCAGATATTGCAGAGAGCTTTGCAAAACGTGTCGGCCAGAGCTGATTAACCAATTAACTATGGCCCACATTGTGGGCCACCATTTGGAGCGGGCGAAGGGGATTGAACCCTCGACATCAAGCTTGGGAAGCTTGCGTTCTACCACTGAACTACGCCCGCTTGTATACTACCAATTCTAACCAGAGACATTCATAGTTACCAGCCATGAGTTAAAAAGTGTCCATTGAGCTTCCTGAAAAAAATTTGTTACATCTATGAGTTATTCCCCCTTTGACGGAGTGTTACTTGATGACCTGAGACCCCCCATCCAGGGTACGATGGCAGTGGCACTTCATCTACAAGTAGCGGAAAGTCTTGGCATTTCGCTCAACCAGGATTCAATTAACAACAGAGTGAATGCCTGCAACGAACTCCTTGAACACGGACTTTTCCCACCAGTTTTGCGCAACTTGTCTAATCACAGCCTCGACCTTGGCAATCCTAAAGACCCACACAGCATAAATTCTGTTATTTGCCACCTTGAAGGCTATCTGGAAGCTGTTTCTTCTCTGGGCTATATAGAACCAAACTCGGCACTATGGTACGCAGTTGATGCCGAGCTTGAAGGCAAATGTGGAATGTGGATCGAGCGTACACCCAAAGATGGTCCAATTGAAGCCACACTCAAAGACCTTCAACCAGTCCGTCTCAGGGCCTTGACTTGTCTGCCCCAGTTAGGCGGGGCCACTTTCAGGCTGGCAACTCGGCGCGGAGGTATCGCCTCAGGACTTTTTGGTAGCAGACAGCCACTAATTGATTGGTTCATGGAAGGCATCGAAGCCCACGGGCAAGATTTCGCTTCTGACATACAGTTGGCAGAGCCTGAGGGATGGGGCAAGGCACCCTGGTCTGGCACTCTGGATTCACTCTTTGAGGCTCCCTTGGGCCTGGATGGTCACAAAACCTGTTTTCAACGCGCTTTGGTCAGAAGTCCATGGGATCTCATCAGTAACGCTGTAGAACAAATTGTAAGATGGACAAATCAGGGTATTGCTCAGGAAGATATTTCACTGGTTCACCCAGAGCCTGAAAAAATCAGGGAATTTGCAGAAACAATATTGCTTAAAGAGGGTGTGTCTATTAGATCATCCAGATCCTTGCTCCCATTGCTTTTAAGCGAAACCTGGAGTTCCATTTGGAATTTTTTGGAGGGTCTGGCCCAATCAGATCCATGGACAATGGCCTCTGGACTGCAAAACTCAAAACGGCCAGAGATAAGACATTGGGCAGAAATTTTGGCAACATTCGATCAATCTGGTCAAAAAACTTTCGAGACAAGCATTGATCTCGTTAACGAATCCTCAAAGGCCAAAATTATTTCTGTTTGGCGATTATTTAAAGACATAAAGAAAATGGCGCGGCATCCAGTCGAATGGGCCGATGCACTGACTGACTTGATCACTTCCCAATTACGTTTTCAGTTATTTCCAGAAGATTTCTATCCCCCAATGGGACTCCTGAGGGAGTGTTGGAGTGGAGAGTTTTTTTCTGAAATCCGGTTGAAAAAAAAATGGGACTTTGAGCGGATGCTATCTTCCTTAAGGATATTTTTAGAATCTGCCAGAAGCTTAAAAGCCCCGGTTTCTACCAATGGTGTTCGGTTGCTTGCTCCATCTGAATTGATGGATGAATGGAATGGCTCAGAGGCAACACTCATTCTTGATTTATCTGAAGGCACATGGCCTGCCAAACCCCGTGCCAACCCAGACATGGATTGGGCACGCCGAGCATCCATTAATCACGCTCTATTGCAGGCATCCAAATGCTATCATGGCCCTTTTCCCCCTGCACTGCAGCGTTTTTGGCTTCCAAGGGCTGAACATACAGAACAAATACCACGAACCTTTCAAAGAGATGCCTATGCTTTCAACAAGGTGCTGGCGATGACAAGCCAGCACATCGTTGCACTAAGCCCTGCGCAGGATGAGAGAGGAAGAAAAATAGCTCAAGGGCCGTTCTGGACTGCCATTGAAGGGGCAGGCAAATGGGAAGCTGATACAAAATATTGTATTAGTAACCACCGTTGGGCCTGGGAGGGGTTCAATAGAAAATCATTGGCAGACGAGAGGTCTAAATCTGTAAAAATTATGGGTATAGATGCACTATTTTCTTCCAAAGCCCCAGTTGATGACCATATCCAGGAAATTAGAATCGCTCTCCAAAGCCAAAAATCACATATTAGCACAACTTTGCTGGAATCTCTGGCCCGATGCCCATTCCGCACAATTGCAGAGCGTGTTTGGAAGCTGGGTACAGACGATACTGACAATCAATTGCAAAAAAATGTCGGCACTGTAGCTCATAGGATATTGCATACATTGTTTGAGCCGGTACTTAATATCCCGAATTGGGCGGAAGCATTTATATCCCATTACAAATTGCCGGAAACCGATACTCTGGATGACCTGGTCGGAGACTACTGGCTGGAAAACAAAGATGCCTTGATTCCAAGCGAGGCTCGCAAGTCCAGGGAACAATTTCTTTCACTCCAGCAACAAATTGAGTCATTACTGCCAAATATTGCGACATATTTGCGGTACGACTTGGGGGAAACCTGCCCCACTCAGGACGAAATGGGCTTGTTGCAGACAAGCCAAAAGGAAGGGTGGCAAAGAACCATCATTGGTCTGGAACAAAAACTTGGGCCTATAACCCTGTCTGTTGGGAATGAACCTTCGGTCGCTGTAGCCGGGATTGTGGATCGGATCGAATTGTGGGAAAACCATGACAATAATCTTTCATTCCATCGTGTCGTAGACTATAAAACCACCACTAAATACCGACTAAACGCCTACGCTGATGGTAATGCACCATTTCGCTCGCATTTACAGATGCCGCTCTACACTTGGATGGCAATGGAAGCTCATAACGGGAAAGCCACATCAGTCCTGATTCCGCTTAGGGAGATTGAACCCAAACCTTTTACAAAACACTTGAAGTGCATGTACGAAATGAATGAATTAACTAACTCCGACACCGGTATCGAGGGATGGCGATTCATGCTTGCCAAATCAATATCAGCACTGGATGCCAGGATTAACAACGGAGATTTTCCACCGACTCCGAGCGATCACTGTCAGCATTGCAAACTCAGTGCGCTTTGCATGAGGCCAGTCGATATAGTTGAAATTGATGAATACGATGATGAATAGCTCCGTTCAATTTGAGAATCCAATTCCCCTGACATTGAGATGAAGCCTCTATCTTTTAGCGACCCGGATTTAGTTAGCCACTCTGTGGTAATCAGTGCGAGTGCGGGGTCTGGAAAGACATATACACTATCGGTATTGGTATTACTGTCCCTGGGGCGCATGGAGGCCAAGTCCTATGAAATCATGGCCACAACCTTTAGTGAAGCCGCCGCCGCAGACTTGAGAGAGAGATTGCTGCGCCCTCTGGACTTGCTTAACTCGTTTAGCCTGGACTCATGGGAGAAACTGCTTTCTCAGGTGTCTGACAATTCGAAAGCCTACAAGTCAATCGACATCTCATCCGGGGAACTACTCGAGGCTTTCAGGCACTTTGGCATCCAGCCCTGGATGGAAACACCAGACGCAGCCCAGACATTTTGGCGAAGAACCCGCAGGGAAGCCGAATTGATGCACATTTCCACCCTGCACGGCATGGCACTTGGTCTGTTGCGATCAGGAAATAAATCTCCAGACAAAATCCTGGAAGCAGACCACCCTGCACTTCTTCGCACATTGCGGCAAGCTTTAAGAGAAATAACTGATACTCCGGAATCCGATCCAGATTATGCACCAGCTTGTGAGCTACTAAAATGGGCAGAAAAACAATGGAAGAATATCTCTTTCGGACACGACTCCCATCGGGATGCGATGGGCCACTATGGTGAATTAGCCCCAGGTCAAATACGGACAGAAATAAAAAATGCCCTTGATGTAGCTCAAACTTCCATCAGGCCCTTTGTTGCTGACCCTGACCTTGCTAAAAATCCAGCCAGCCAAACTCTGCAACATTTCCGTCCCAAAAAAATATTGCCCCTTCCAAAATCTTGTTCAACAATTTATGAGCAAATCAAATGGGCAGAGCGACAGAGTTTGGTTCTTGATTCTGAAGCAGAAAAACTTCCAGGCTACTACTCAAATGAGTTCAAGAATGCCATTAAAACCCTTCAAGCGGTTTCTAACGCCTGGGAGACCTGGCTCAAGATAACCCTGAGCAAATCCTTGCAGCGTTTTGAAGAAGTAAAACAAATTCGGCGACTAGCCACCTTCGGCGACATTGTGCGCACTGCCATTGATGGTCTGAATGATGGCTCAATTTTGCCTCCCCGCCCAAGACTCCTGCTGGTTGACGAATACCAGGACACATCTTTGGCACAGGATGCCTTCTTAAATGCGTTAGAAGCAGAAAGGATTATAAGGGTCGGGGATGTCAAGCAGGCAATTTATGGATTCAGGGGGGGGACTCCCGACTTACTAAAAAAACAGATTGTGGATGCAGGGGACAGTGCCTTCCGATTGCCATACAATTTCCGTTCGACACCGCCAATAGTGGAATTGTCAAATGCGTTTGTAGATAAAGTCTGGCCGATGGCTGACCCATCCGCAGAACACCTGGAGAGTTTACAAATTCCCAAAGCCAGTGGCAAATGCCCTGTGGGTATAGTCCTCCATCAAAGTCCATCCAAAGGGACAGATTTGCCATCACTTTCAGAATGGATAACCGCCCTTTCGCACGAATCTGGATGGAAGAATGTCATTGGCACAGACACCGAGACAAAGCAACACTCGACCAGAGCGTTACTCCTACGCCAGCGGACAAAGCTGCCGACTCTGCTCATACAACTTAAAAAAAGCGGTATCCAACCATACGTGCTAGCAAATGATGGCTTTTGGGACAGCCCTGGAGTGCGCCTCATGATGGCAGCAATGGAAGCATATGCACATCCAAATCGCAAATTGCCATGCGCTATCTTGTTAAGACATATTATTGGCCTTACGGACAACGAAATTAATTACATGGGTGCATTCAAAGGAATAGACAGCATAAATATAGAAGCTATACCAAGTGAAAAAAGGCAACAAGTCTCATTTTTCCAGACCTTAAAATCGGCCTCAACACATCAAATTGCATCTCATTTACTCACTCAGGGCAAACTGTTGGCAATAGTTGCTTCTCTCGATGCCCATGGTGCTATGGAACCTGAAAGAGCAAGACGCAACTTAGCTGGATTCCTGGCAATGCTTCAGGGTCTTCCGGCAAATCCAGGCATAGCTTATGCGATTTTAGATGAGCTAAGGAGAGGGGCTGAACGCGGTGACCTTCCGTCCATGAGTCAGGATGCAGATCTCGTGATACAAACAGTGCATGGCAGTAAGGGTCTGGAATATGATGATGTCATCCTGCCGCTGTTGAACAATCGAAAAAAAAACATCAGAAAAGGATGGATGCTGACTGATCAATATGACAGGTTGTTGCGCTTTGCCTGGAGACTTGGAGTCGAGCCTGGAAACGATTACAGGCAAATTGCAGAATTGACAGACTTGCAACAACGCCGAGACAACTTGAATTTGTTCTATGTAGCAATCACGAGAGCAAAAAAACGCATGTGTCTACTTATACAAGTGCCGCCAAAGATAAAAGAAAACCATTACTATTCATGGGCAAGACTGGGGATGGAGTTGTATCAGAGCAATGACAAATCGCTAAATTTAGAGCATCCACCATTGATTGCACCCAGATATAAGTCCGGCAGACAGCAGTTGGAAAAACAGCCAAACAAATTGATGCCAATAGAACCTCCAATATCTGCAAGTGTTCAGTTTGATGACAGTATATATGCAGAAAGAGAGCGCTCCAGACAAGAAGGCCTGGAAATGCACGTCTATTTGCAGAATCTATTGGTAAGGTGGAGCGATACAGAAGCCTTTAACTGCGTACTCAATAACCCACCCCAAATTCCGAATGCGATGGAGTGTGCTCTACAGTTTCTGAAGTCATTTGAATTACGAGGCTGGCGACACCTCCGCAGACGGACAGAAATGGTACTCGCAGATACTTCTCAAAGCAGGACCAAGGGCCGGGCCGACCTGGTAGTGTGGGATCAGGACTACATACACATCATTGACTTCAAACACGTTCACAAACTTACAGCGGAAACTGAAGAGCTATATACACAACAACTGAACAGATACTCGAAAGCACTCAGAGACCAGGGTCTTCCGATCAAAGGATGGCTGGCACTTTTGAAGAGCGGTGAATGGAAGGAAGTGCCAATCGGAAAGAATGATGGCAGCACTACATTTTTTCTTGGCTGAGGTTTTGCCAGTCTACAAGCATGAAAAGAATATTGCCTGAAATTGTCACATTGCCCAATTTATTAAATCACCCCTCCAGGCCCATACGCTGTAGGTGAGTGTCGGCTTCCGCCAGCCCTGCATTCTTTGCAATAAGCAACCATTTGCGAGCCATTTCACGGTCGCGCGGCCCCCCGTAACCCCAGGCAAGGAATTGGCCCACAAAAAGCATAGCTTCCACATGACCCCCTTCGGCAGCCCTGACCAGCCACTGCCGAGCCAAGACAATATCCTGCGGGATATAATGTGAGCCGTTACGGTAGAGCATCCCCAACTTATACATCGCTTCTGGAACACCCATACTGGCTCTTCTTTCCAATGCCTGCAGAGCGCGGTCAGGACGGAAAAATCGCGCCAATAGCCACAAAATCCACACAACCACAGGAATGAGTGCAATAAACACTGGAGCTGTTGTGATAGCCTTTAGCCCCTTTTCTGAAATCATCCAGGCAGCAAACACCACAAGAGTAATCATGCCAATCCAAAGGACAATCGGGATCAGGTACTTGAAAAAACTTTTGACCAAAATTGAAACAAACAATTCATAACAATGTTGAACAAAATGGACAGCTTCAAAGAATGAATCTGTCTGATGTTTTACCTTTACTGTATCTGGTAGCCCGAAATTATGGTGGGTGGATTCTGGCTGCGGCTCACCGTTTCCTGGTGCTGGTTCATATTCCTCGAGAAGTGTCTGAAGCCTGTTTCGCCACCTCCTGGCCGCCTCTGGATCATGATCTAATGTATCACCAGCCTCCAGAGCAACGGCCAATACACGGACGGAGGGCAAATAGCCATTCCTTGCAGCGATTTCATGCCACTTTCTGGCCTCTGCTCGGTTTGCGGGCAAGTAATATCCACCAAAACGCCTGGCCTCACCAATTTCCCATGCAGCTACAGGGTGCCCTTGTTCGGCAGCTCCGAGAAAGGCCTGACCAGCGACATCGTCCTGTCGCTCAATTTTACAGGTTTGGCCCCATTCAAAGAGAGCATCCATGTTTCCGCACCGAGCAGATTCTGTAACCATTGCCCTTGCCATGCGCCAATTTTTTGAATGCCTCGCCCACCTCAACCACAGTTCGCCTTTGTCATCGAAACAAAACAACGCAAAAATTTTTCTATAAATAAATTCTAAGCGCCACAGATCCCCAGCATCTCCGAAGTCAATTGTCCATTTAACGACCAAATAGGAAACGACCAGTCCCAGGCCCAAAAGGCATATCAACGCAACAAGGAATGCCCATTCGCGGGACTCTGCCGGCAACAATAATATCAAAAGGGCAATACTCGGCGGTACCACCAAAAAAAACAGTAACCATGCCTTCGCACTTGTTGACAGAGTATTCCAACTTGTAACTCGAGGAGTATTCATTCGGTGACCTACCAAACATTCATAACATAAATCATTGCTCTTCCACACTTGCCAATCAATTTTACAAAAAACTCACAAAAAGACATAGACTGCCTGTTATATCATTCAGCACAAAGTATTACACGCAACGAGTATTTTATCAAGGACTTTTGCTATGAAACCATCGGCATGACTTAAACCATAAGCGGATAATAGGATTTTGCTTTCCCATATCATAAGTGAATTTCACGAACAGCAGGGAGCGCCAATGCATCACACAATTCAAACCTAATTACTCGTAACGAGTATTTAGTTGACATTTTTTTTCGCACCAACATTAGCGAAGTTGGAACCTTAAATGACTTTTGGTTATACTTAGGTTATGGCCTTTAGCCTCATGCTGCACTCTGAAGCTCTGAGTGCGAGGGCTGGTCACTCTGTATTACTCGTTTGGCGTTTTTTTGCACATCGCCTCTTGGACTGGAGGCGATAGTTGGCAAAAAATAACTTAGTTGTTGCCCGGGGAGCCTACGGAAAACCCCCTGCGATGCCAAAGACCCTGGGTGAGAGAATCCGCCAGACGCGAATGTTTTGGAAATGGACTCAAGCCCAGTTGGCTTCTGCTCTAGGCACGAATCAACAAACAGTTTCTCACTGGGAACAAGAACGTCAGCGCCCTACAGATGCCTCCCTGCACTCTTTGGCTATGCTCTTCGGAATGAACACTGAAGCTTTGACTTCAGGCAGGGGTTTTCTTGTCCCTGGTCCGCCTCAGTTTTTCGGCGATTTGCTAGTCCCGGCAAACCTGGCAACAGACCTGATAAAGTTACCGCCTGCGTCCGAAAATGAAATATTGTTAGTGCCAAGAAGCTATGAACACTCAAAGCACCTATCGCCAAGCGAGGCATCTACTTTGATTCGCCAGGCATATAAAGATGGGCGGCCTATTTGGATTGTGATGTGACTGCTTGGGAATGGTTGTACTCAATGTATTCGAGTACAACCTAAATAAAAGCTCTTTTGTCTTCGTACAAGCAAACCCCGACCGCTAGATGCTTGCAAGGGACAAATCTTAGTTCTGCGCCGTTCAAGGTTGCGGGGCAACCTTGAACGGCCCCACAGAACTTTGATTTGTCAAACTGAGATCGCCGTTAAGCAAACATCTAAAGCGACACTAGGTATTAGTGTTGCGTTTGTGAATCAGGTTGGCAGTATGGACATCAGGGAAGCAGTACTGATTCGGCTCAAGAAAAGCTAATGAATGCTTTGTGGGGGAACTCTAGTCGCTGCGCTCCTTTCGCCTCCCCCACGCCCCCTACTAGTGTCGCATCCTTG